>Ga0210057_1000493_pt1 | contig 64676 bp, 64 predicted proteins | sample CryGeyCG2114_010_2_FD_183968 | JGI IMG/M metagenome (GOLD analysis project Ga0210057, IMG submission 183968) | Groundwater microbial communities from aquifer - Crystal Geyser CG10_big_fil_rev_8/21/14_0.10 (SPAdes) (version 2) | ecosystem: Environmental > Aquatic > Deep subsurface > Groundwater ...
GTGCTCAATTTTTTCTTTAAGAACTCAGAGAATAAAAATATACCTTGCTCGGGGGTCTTATAGGCAATTCACTGCGGGTTTCGCTCCGCTCAACCGCGCGAGGGTTCTTGCCGCCCCTCGCACTAAACTAAAAAGGATACTCGAACAAGTGAAGGTAGAATCCAGCAGGCAAAAATGCAGCGGCTCGCCCGTCACTTACCACCCGAATATTGATTCTGCAGTCGAAGAAGCTGGTTTTCCGGATGATAGGAGATAATAAGAGATATATAAATCTAAAATAAATCTAAAAAGACCAGAAGATTGCAGGCATATAGATTTCAAGAAACCACATCAAACCCGATCAAGAAGCTCTTCCCTTTTATCTTCTCTTCCTTGCTGACCTTGTATTCCTTCAGCCTTTCCTCAGAGATTATCCTTATCTCATCAGCGCCGACTTTCTCTTTTATCATCCCTTTGAATCCCGATATCATCTCAGCAAGCAGCTCGTCTGTCCTTATGCACAATCTTATCCTGTCAGGCTTCTTCAGGCCTGCCTCTTTCCTCATCTGCTGCACCCTTCTCATTATCTCCCTTGCATAGCCCTCTGCCTCTAATTCCTCTGTCCTTGTCGTGTCTATATAGAGGTCTCCGTGCCTGAACTCCCCCGCGACAAGATTCTTAGGGGCCTCCTTCTCGACCATGAGATGCTCCCTTGTGATCCGGAATTCCTTGTCATCAACCCTGAATATCTGATAGCCGACCTCGTTTATCTTCTTCAGCACAGCATCTGCAGGCATCATCGAGAACTGCGCGATCAGCTTGGCTGAATCCTCGCCGAACTCAGGGCCTATCTTCTTGAAATCCGCCCTCACCTTCACTTTTATCCTCGGCTCTTCTTTCGCGATTATTATCTTCTTGACATTCGTCTGCGTCCTTATCAGCTCCTCAAGCCTTCTTATTGACAGCATCACTTCCTCTTTCACGCCCACCACTACGGCTTCTTTCAGAGGCCATCTGATGCCGAGCTGCGCCCTCTCGCGCGCTGCAAGTATGGATTGTATTGCTGATTTGGCGACATCGAAATCCTGCTCCAATCTCCCGTCTATGGCCTTGGCATCCGCCTTAGGCCATTCAGTCAGATGGACACTCTCTTCTTCAAGGCCGAAGCCTTCCCTGAAATCCTGATAGATCCTCTCTGATATGAAAGGGGCCAATGGCGCAAGCATCTTCACTGCAGACATCATGACATCATATATAGTATAGAAGACTGCCTGCTTCTCTTCCTCTCCCCCTACAGATGACTTGTCCCTGACAAGCTGTATGTATGTCCTGCTCAATTCAAGGTAAAGGTCCTCGACGATCGCAGGTATCTCATCAAGATTGTAACTGTCAAACTTCTCTGTGGCATTCTTTATCGCAGAATTCATCTTCGACAGGATGTATTTCTCCTCAAGGCCGAGCTCAGGCTTCTTGGGCATCTTCAGGCCCTGATCCTTCATCTCGAGCAGGAACTTATGCATGTTCCAGAGCACATTGAGGTTCTTGTGCTTCAATGCCACATCCTCGAAATTGTAATTTAGGTCTGTGCCTGCATTAGCGCCGCCTATGGAATAATACCTGAAAGAGTCTGCGCCGTATTTGCTTATCACTTCCTCAGGCAGGATATAGTTGCCCTCTGATTTCGACATCTTCCTTCCCTGGCTGTCATTCACATATCCATGCATATAGGCTGCCTTGAAACTCGGCTTCTGCATGCTCACCATTGAGGCTACGAACAGGAGGTTGAACCATCCCCTTATCTGGTCCTTGCCCTCAAGTATGAAATCTGCAGGGAACATCTTCTCAAAGAGCTCTTTTTTCTGGGGATACCCGAGGCAGATCCATGAGACGCAGCCTGCATCGACCCAGACGTCAAGTATGTCCGGCACCCTTCTCATCATCTTCCTGCATTTCTGGCATTTTATCCTGACATCATCGATCCATGGCTTGTGGAGGTCCTTGGGAAGTTTTCCTGCAAGCTTCCTCAGCTCTGCCTTGCTTCCTATGACCGTGTAATTCCCGCAGCCCTTGCTCTCCTCCCCTTCCCAGTAAGCCCCGCATACCCATATCGGCAAAGGGGTGCCCCAGAATCTCTGTTTCGTGATGGAATTATCCCTGAGGTTGTCGAGCCATGAATGGAACTGCCTGCTGCCGGCCCAGTCAGGGACCCAGTTTATATTCTTGTTCAGCTCTTTCATGTTCTCCTTCAGGTCCTCAATCTTGAAGAACCACTGCTTTGTCGTCCTGAACACGACAGGATTATGGCATCTCCAGCAATGCGCGTAATCGTGCTCGACAGGGGTTGTTGCGATCAATGCGCCTTTCTCTTCCAATGCCTTTATGAATTCCTTGTCATCTTTTTTGGCGACAAGGCCTTTGAATATGCCCATGCTTGCTGGGAAAACTCCTTCTTCGCTTATCTCATTGTAAGCCGGCAGCCCTTCCCTATGGCCTACTTCATAATCCTCGGGTCCGCAGCCTGGAGCGCAATGCACAAGGCCTGATCCTGCAGTCGTATCGACATATTCTGATGACAGCACGACAGTATGCACCTTGTCGTTCTCCTGCTTCAGTCTCTTCAATGAAGGGATGTCATCCAGCCATGGGTGGATGTATTTCAGGCCTTTCAGCTCTTCGCCCATCATCTCGTCTATGATCTTCAGCTTCCTGTCAGCCACTGCCTGGACAACAGGGCCTGCAAGCGCTTTTGCAAGTATCCATATCTCCTTGCCTTCTTTTCCGCCCTTCCCGCCGCTGTCGACCTCGCATCTCACATACTCAAGCTCAGGATTCACCATAACTGCAAGGTTGAATGCCAGCGTCCATGGCGTTGTCGTCCATACTATGAGATATTCATTCGCGAATTTCTTGTTTGATCCCAAAACCTTGAATTTGAAGAATATGGATTTGTCTGTTATCTCTTTATACTCCAGCTCATGCTTTGCCAATGCCGTCTCGCAATGGCTGCACCAGTGCATTGTCTTCTTCCCCTGATAAAGCCTCTTGTTCTCATGGGCCTTCTTTATCAGCCACCATTCCCCTTCGATGAACTCATCCTTCACTGACTGATAAGCGTCATCAAGATCCATCCATACTCCCAGCCTCTTGAAATCCCTGTTCATAACAAGCATGTTCTCTATGCTGAGCTTCCTGCATTCATTCACGAAATTCTCGACGCCGAACTTCATGATCTCGTCCTTGTTCTTTATGCCAAGCTTCTTCTCAGTGGCATGCTCTGTGGGGAGCCCGTGCATGTCGTATCCTGCGCGGTCCCATACATCGATGCCCTGCATGCGCTTGTACCTGAGGATGGAATCCTTGAGGGATTTGTTCCATGCTGTGCCTATGTGGACCTTTCCTGATGTGTAAGGCGGCCCGTCAAGGAAATAGAACGGCTTTGATCTTGATTTCTTGGCCCTTTTTGCAGCAAGTTTCTTTGCCTTTGGATAGATCTTCTTCTTAGCCCAGAAATCCATCACAGATTCCTCTACCTCTTTGAAGATGTAAGGGCCGATAGGGCCTTTTGCATTCATTTCGGCTGTTTTAGCCTTTTCTGAGGATTTCTTGGATTTTGGCATCCGGCGTGTAATATATAGGTTGTTTTTAAAGGTTGTTGTGACCTACGCAAAATTTATATTTACAGGCGTTTAAATGATTTTATGCCATTCGCAGTAACCCATGTGATACTCACAATAATCCTTGTTGATCTTTACAGGGATTATGTGACAAGACACAAGAGATATTTCTCAATGCATACCCTGTTTGTTGCGGGCATTGCCGGGCTTCTGCCGGACATAGACGTCCCATTGAATTGGCTGATTGAATGGATGGGATTTCAACCTGGAATCCTGGAGCATGGCATAATAACGCATACTGCTGTTTTCGGACTGGTGTTCTTGATCCCTGCCCTTATTTTCCTGAAAAAAGGCAACAAGAAGGCTGCAGCATACTTTTTTGTGATAGCATTCGGCATATTATTCCATATCTTCCTTGATTACCTGCTTGGCGGGGGATATTATGAAGGTGTGATGTGGCTGTGGCCGCTCTCGACTGCAACATACAAGGTACATCTGCTCAAGATCATTGAAGGACCGAATCTGCTGATGTGGCTTGATGCAGCAATACTTTTGCTGTGGCTGTGGCATGAGGAGATAAAGCACAAGATTTCTGATTTTATTTAGGTCTTTCTGCTTCTTTGAGATTGTAAGAGATATCTGCCTTTTCGTGCTTTTTAGCTGTCTTCTTAGGCTGTGCCATATAATTGGGGGGATGGGGGTTTGTTTTTAGAGGTTTGTGTGGGTGTTGTGAGGGTGTTTATTTTTGATAGATGTTATCGTGATGATCATAATCTTCGAATGACACAAAATCCTTGGCTTTATCGTAGCTGAAAACCAGGACAAAATGACCTATTTGGACACGTTTGGAATCTTTCATATCATACCTCAGGTTTTTGTAGTGTTCTATATCCCCTGAATCGATGATCTCTTGAATCTTGCTCATCGCTGCTTCGTATCTTGCCTTATCTTTCTTGAACAGCTTAACCAATTCCTTTCCCAGCTTCGGCTTGATCTCGAATTCACGCATTTTCTATCTTCTTCCTCAATTCCTCGACGCTTTTGAAACGGGTCCCTTTCTGTTTCTTGATCCCCTGGAGTTTTGCCATATATTCAGGCCTCAATTCAGGATCTATGGACTCTTCGAATTTGAGAATCGCAAGATTCACTGCATCGGACTTGTTCTTCAGGCCGAACTTGCCTTTTATGATGTTCAATATCCTGTCTTCATGCTCGCCGAGATTTATTATCGCCTGTACCATATCATCACCTGCTTATAGGTTGGTTTATCGTCTTTTATTATGTTTTATAATAAAATATAATGTTTTATAATGATTTGTTATATAAAGGTTTCGGAAACCGAAGGTTTTTGGAACTCCAAAAACCGCAGTTTTTGATAGTTTCGGTGGATACCTTCATGAAAAACTATCATAAGGGCTTTTCGCATCAATCATCCTCGGCCTCGCCACATGTATATACACCATCGTCGTGTCTATATCGCTATGACCCAGCAGATGCTGCACAGACATTATATTGTTGCCGTCCTCTATGAGGTGCGTCGCAAACGAATGCCTCAATGTGTGGCAGTGCACTTCCCTGCCGAGGCCTGCCCTCTTTGCAGCGGACTTGACAATCTCCTGGGGCACCCTTATGCTGAGCGGCCTGCCTTTCCTGCCAGGGAAGACCCATGAATCCCCGCAAAGGCGGCCTGCAGAAATATGCTCTTTAAGCCTTTCCTTTATCTTGTCTGCGATTATGAACATCCTGTCCTTCCCACCCTTGCCACGGCGGACCCAGCCAACCTTGTCATCAATCAGGATATCTTTTGCCCTCAGATGCGTCAGCTCATTAAGCCTCAATCCTGCAGAATACATGAGCTCAATCATCAGTCTGTGCCTTGGATTCTCGACGGCAGCAATCAACCTTTTTACTTCATCTTTAGAAAGCACAGCAGGCAGCCTTTTCGGTACTTTTGAATATCTTATCCTAAGCAGGATCCTCTTGCCCAATATCTCTTCCATGAGGAACCTCAGCGCATTGACATAGACATTCACCGTCGAACCAGCAGCATTTCTTGAAACAAGCCTGTCGATGTAACCCTGAATATCCCTTCGAGTCACCTTGCGGGGCTCTTTTCTCACCCACCTCATGAACTTTCGCACGCAGCCGCAGTAAGTCTCAGCCGTCCTCGGGCTGTATCCTCTTCTTTTTGTCTCCTGCTCTATCAGATACAAGACATCCATGAGAAAAACAGAGTTTTCGGTTTTTATAAGCCTTCCTCTAAAAAAAGACCCATTTTTCCGGCATATTCGGAAATCTTCCGGCCAAGAACTTCCACATAATCACCAAAAGCTGCGAATGAACCTAACGATACGGCCTTTATATACAATATAAACGCTTTATAGCGCCTAAATCGCATATAAAGAGTTGTGCAAAATCAAATTTTCTCTCTATGGCGCGTTTTTTTAAAAACAAAGAGTTGTTTTTGTTACGCTTGATTGAGAAAATTTGACTCTCCGGTTTCCTTCGGAAACCTACGCCTCGTCACTCTCAAACCTCCATCCAGCCCTCACTGCTGTTCGGGCGGGTCGGTTTGGAGGACTCGGTCGCACAACATCGTTAGTTACAATTTGTTTTATGCCTTTTTGGTGCATTATCCCGAGATTTCAGCAATTCCAAAATATGTTCCTCCACCGCACAAAAATCTCATGTCGTCACAGTAGCTTCAAGCACTGGTAAGTATTGGCATAAAACAAACTTCTGCGCTTTGCCTTATGGGCAAATGCTCGACCCTTTCAGCCCTGAAAGTCCCAGCTCTCACTCTCTGCCGCTCGTGGAGGGGACTTTCGGGGAAAGGAGTAACTAACATCGTTAGGCTCAATTTTTTTGCAACGGAAAGGGCTTTTTAGGGTAAAAAAACAGAAGGGATTCTTGCCTTTTAATGCAAAAAAACTCTACGTCGTCGCTTCGCTCCTCCTCGTCCTTTCAGCTCTATCGCTCCATCCAGCTCTCCCTGCCGGTCGAGCGGGTCGCTCACGAGGAAAGGAGACCCTAACAGGCGTTATGCTCAATTTTTTCGGGGGCTAAAAAAAGGGGAAAGGGGGACAATTTTTAACGGACTACTTTTACCACCTCTTGAATATAGAAAAGTTTAAATAGATGTAGATTGTATTTAGTTTGTATGTATATTTATATATGTTTGTACTTATTTACAATGTATGCAAAAAGAACTTATCGACAGTATATCATCCATAAAAAACTCAAAATACCGATTAGAAGTATTGAGAGCATTGAATGAAAAAAAGTTATTAACGCCTAAGGAAATATCCAAACAAGTAAATTTAAGATTAAATCATGTGAGCATGACCTTAAGCGAATTGAAAGAAAATGACTTAGTAGAATGTGTTAATGACGATTCGAAAAGGGGAAGGTTATACAAAATAAAACCTTTAGGTGAAAAAACTTTAGCTTGGCTAAATGAGAATGTATAAAATGGGAGAAGCACAATTAAAATTATGTATGAATGGAGAAAAGCCAATTATTACTAATGGTTATAGCTTTTCTACTAGATATAGGGGGAGTAAAAAAAAGATTGTAAATTGGATTTGGGATCAAATAAAAGATTTGGATTTTGATACATTCTTGGATGCTATGGGTGGAACAGGAAGCGTAGCATATAAAGCTAAACAAGAAGGAAAACAAGTAACTTATAATGATGTTCTCAAATACAATCATATTATTGGGTTAGCACTTATTGAAAATCGGAATGTTACCCTTGATGAAGATGATGTTGATTTTATACTTAAGAAGCACAAAAACTTCCATTATTCCACATTTATTAAAGACACTTTCAAAGACATTTATTTCACCGATGAAGAAAATGAATGGTTAGATATTGTTATTGAAAATATTAATCATTTAGATAATTCGTTCAAAAAGGCTTTGGCTTTACATTGCTTATTTCAATCTTGTATTAGTAAAAGACCTTATAATTTATTTCACAGAAAAAACTTATATGTTAGAACTAGCGATGTAAAGAGAAGTTTTGGAAATAAAGCAACTTGGGACAAACCATTTCCAACACATTTTAAAGAAATGGTTAAAGAAGCTAATAAATGTGTTTATTCTAACGGTCATAACGGGAAATCTATAAATTATGATGTATTTGAAATTCCAGGAGAGTATGATTTAGTTTATATTGATACGCCTTATATTCCTGTTAAAGGAGAAATAATAGATTATCGAGATGCTTACCACTTTCTTGAGGGTTTAGTTAATTATAAAAAATGGGCGTCCATGATAGATCATAGCAGAAAACATTTGCCTTTAAAAAAAGAATATTGTGTTTGGAATGATAAGAAAGAGATAAAAAATGCTTTTGAAAAATTAATAAGGAAATTTAAAGATAGTAAAATTGTTATTTCTTATCGTAAAGATGGTATTCCCTCAGAAAAGGAAATATATGATATCCTAAAAAAATATAAGACAAATGTTAAAGAAGTAAAAGCTAAAGATTTTAAGTATGTACTTAGTAAACAAGATACTCAAGAACTTTTATTCATCGGATTCTGATTCAGTATCATTATCATGTACTTTATAATAGTCTTCAATAAGTTTATCTCCTTGTCTTCCGTCTTCAACCCATTTTTTATATTTGGTTAAATTTGTAAATGGCTGTTCCTTTAAATCCATCTTGTTGCAATCTTCTTTTCTGATATAGTGCATCCAATAATCATTAAAAACATCCTCGCCCTCAGAGGAAAAAGGACCTGTTCCATTTTTTAATTTTTCAAGGCTGTCTATTCCTCCAATATTTGCTGTGTTTCCACTGCCAGGAGTAGTTTTTGCTACTTTCCATTTATCTTGCAATATAATCTCAACATCAGTAATAATCTTGGGAATTTTCTTTGCATCTTTCAATGAAAACATCGCTGTAACGTCAGTTTCTCTATCTCTTTCATAAATAAAACACAACACCCAATGTCTCGCATATTCCTTATAAGGAAATGCAATATTTTTGGTCGAATTTCTATTTTTGAAATAACCATTAAATGCTCCTAATGTAAAACCTGAGAATTTACCTTCCCCTTTTCGATATGCCGATTTAATATCTATAGCTATCTTTTCATCTCCCAATATACCACCACTTAAAGTTATATCTGGGTATTGATTCTGTTCTTTCGCTAAAACCAAAGTACAAGGATTGCCTTTAACCGATAGCTTAGAAGCGATTCTCCTAAAATCAGGAGTTATTTTCATCTCAAACACTTTTGAAAGAACTTTAGTATCGCTAGTCATTGGAAAAATATTTTGCTTCTCATCAATGATCCCAAGAATATCCCATCTAAAAGACTTCAATTCGCTTATTATTACTTGTTTTATCTGCTCAGCTGTTTTTTCATTCATCAATTATAAGATACATCTAACTTATTTTAAATATAGTTACAAAGTATATACAAACTAAATACTAATAAAAATTGTCCCCTTTGCTTCTTGTTCTTGATGGTCGCTATTCGCTCCTTTGATAGAACGCCCCCGAAAAAACTCTAAAATTTTCCTTCGGAACGTTGCACTAAATTTTAGGTCTTCCCGTTAGTCAGACGAGCATAACGCCCGTTAGGCTCAATTCAAAAAAGACTTTAAACTGATAATAGCCCCAGAAAATCTAGTAAGCATCATCATGGTGTTTTACATAATGGATGATTATTGTATCACCTTTGACTTCAAAAACAATAACAAAAGGATCAAGATGAGCCGCCCTGCAACCTGCTAAAACATTTTTTAATGGCTTGTAATGTTCAGGATCTTGCACTATTTCTTTTAACTTCTTTGTCAATCTTTCGAATAAAACAGCATCTTTCTGTTTGAATTTCCTTAGCTGTTTTTCGAAGAAAGGCGTAAATTGGAACTGATATTCCATGATTAAATAGCCTCAAAATACTTATCAACATCTTTTGCTTTAACAATCCTTCCCTTTCCAGCACGAGATTCAGTTATACTTTGTTTTACTCCGGCAATCAGTTCTTTATCGCCATAAATGACTTTTTCGTCAAAATCCTTGACTACTGGTTGAAGTTCCTTAAATTCGCTTCTAATCCCGCTTCTAACTAAATCACTAAAATTGGAGAAAAAACCCTTATTGATAAGCTGTATTCCTTCTTCATACAAGATTTTCGGTAAAGATATTGTGACTTTCTTAAATTCCATTTATACCACCTAAATACTACCTAAGGTGGTACTTATATATAAATCTATCGATTTTCGGGGGCTTTATCCGCTATTTCATTGGACTTCGTCCCGTAATAAAGTCTTTTTTGAACTCTTCGGATTTCTTCGAAATCCTCGTCCTTTCAGCTCTATCGCTCCAGCCAGAAAACTCTCCGAGTTTTCGGGTCGCTCACGAGGAAAGGAGACCCTAACGGGCGTTAGGCTCAATCGAATTTTCACTTTAGAAAAAAGAGTTGGGGGCGATGCTACGCATATAATACACTCCCTTTGGGCACAGTTTATAAAGACTGGGGCGTTCCTAAAAAGAAAACTTTATAATGTTCTTTATAAATCAAGTAATATTATGGGCGAAAACGAGGATCTGAAAGATTATACTGAAATCAAGCTGGATGTAGAGAAAGAATTTAAGAGGGTTATTGGAGAACTACCAAAATTCCCAAAATACACCACCCAAATAATCAATCTTGCTAACCAAAATGCACAAGGAACAAGACCAAAAGTAGTAGGACAGCTTTCTGAATTGATACATAAATCTCCAGAGAAAAATTTTAAAAGCTGGAAGAGATGGTACACCGAGAACTATCCTGATGCAATTGATAAAGCCACTGCAAAAGTAAGCAATATGATAAAACAAATGCAAAAAGCAGTAAGTGAAATTGACGATGACCTTATTCATGAATGGGTTGAAGATTTGGTTATTACGAAGACTGCTGAGGGATTAGTCATTCAAGAGATTATTCTAAAGTATTTGGCTGAAAAATTAGACAAAAAATGGAAGAAATCTACACCCGCAGAAGAAAGTAAGTTTATAGATGGATATATTGGTGAAACACCTGTTCAAATAAAACCGGCTACATATTTATCAAAGAAACCCACGATTAGAGATAAAATAGATATTCAGATGGTTTATTATAAAAAGACAAACAAATATCTTTATATTTATACAAAACTTCTCTAAAAGAAATTATACAATGATGGAGCATTAAGTCTTTCTACTTTTTGTTCAATTTGAGGGATTTCTAAAGGATATTCTTTGACGTTATACCTCTCTTCAATCTCTTTATTTGAAGATATTATGCTACTCTTTAATTCCATTTCTTTATTGGAAGCATAATTGACTTTAAATTCATTTTCATTTGTCTGCTTACATGAAAGTACATCGTCAAATATTAAAGAATTATCCTGTCGAGTCATGACTTTAAATCCATATTTCTCATGGGTGTATTTTAATGGGCCTTTTTCGCTTTCTCTTTTCTTGACAAATTCTAAATGTTGTTGTATTCTCTTTTTATTTATGGCGTTGGCGTATTCAACAATTGATTTGGTTCGTTCGCCGATTATGTCTTTAAAGTTTTGATCTATTTCTACCCCTATACTATTTCTTGCGCTTGCCATAGCTGATAGCATAGTCGTTCCCGTCCCAAAATATGGGTCTAAAACAGTATCTCCTTTAACAGAAAACATATTAATTAGACGATAAGCCAATTCAAACGGATACGCGGCACTCCTGCATCTTATTTTTTCATCATTTAATTTTTGGATAACTCCATTCAATCCTTCCCAAATATCAGTAAACCAGATATTTCTTTCTTCCCAAAAGAAAGCACTTTCTTGTCTATTCATCTTTTCATGTGGTTTTATAAATTCTCGTTTTCCACCTTTTCGTAGTATTAATATATATTCGTGCTCTAATGTAACATAAGCACCAGGGGGAAGCATACCACTCCCCATAAACTTATTTGGCGCATTTGTTGTTTTCTTCCAAAGAATTTTAGGTAAAGCACTAAAACCTGCTTTCAGACAATGATTCATTATCCTTGTGCTACTTGAAAATAATTGAAAATTTTCTCCAATTGTTCTGGTCGCATCTCCGATATTTATACAAGCAATACCACCGGGGATAAGAACCCGATAAACTTCATCCCAAACTTTATCTAATTCTTGATTCATCAATTCAAATGCAATACTTCCATCTTTCTTATTTAAGGCTTCTTTAATCTCGGGGTTTTGTTCAGAAAACATATTATCCCACATTTCAATCATAGGATAGGGTGGTGAAGTAATCATTAGAGCAATAGAACTATCTTTAATTTGATGAAGATTATTCGCATTCTGAAATAAAATTTTATGATTTGTTTCCATTCTTAACCTCTTTTTGGATATAATCTTTAAGTAGGGGTTCCATCACTTCCCAAACTTGTTTTTTATTCTTTTTAACTTTATGCATAAAATCTTGCCAAATATTCCGGTCTCCCCGAAAAGATATCAATGTAAAATCACTTTTACCCACCATAATGTACAAATAAACTATTAGATATATAAAGTTTTCTAAATTTATAACAGTATAACACTTATAATTAGGAACGCCCCATTTTTTCTTGTTCTCTATGGCACTTCGTGCTTGAAATAATGCCCCCAACTCTTAATTATACACTCGGCTTAGCCTCGAATTGATGTCAGTGAAAATTCGACTCTTCGTCCTCCCTTCGGTCGTCCTCGTCGGCTCAGCTCTGAACCATCCAGCCAGCCCTCACCAAAAAAACATCAGACTAAATGCTTCTTCTTCAGTTCATATGCTATTATTGTAGGGATGTAGAAGATGATATCAGCGACAATCTTTCCGACAAGTATTCCAGTGAGATAATTTCCTATCAATATAGGAAAGATATAGATGCAGAATGGCCTGAAGAATAAGCTGTCTAATGTTTCAGATACTCCGAACTCAAAGATGAGATTCCTTGTTGTCTTGAGAAAACCCTTCAAGCCATGGTCCCTTTTTTTTCTTTTAGAATGGTTGAAATCATTGATATGCTCCCTTATGAAGATAAAACTATAAAAGCCGATGTTCTCTCCGATTGTCCCGATATAAGCTGATAATACCCTGTTTCCCGTCAAGACAAAAACCAGCCACGAACCTATGACCACACCTATCGTAGCGAAGATTTCAGCAGGGACATATCTTTTCAGCCATTCTTTTATCTTCTTCTTCATATATTGAAAGTATTTGAGTTGTTATTAAATGTTTTGGGATTATGGGGCAGGAGACATTACAAAATTTAAACAAAGACAATGCAAGCTGGGCGCAGCAGAACATAGACAATTATCTCTTTGTTGAAGGCAATGAAATGAGGCGCGTTTTCAACCCAAAACCTTTATAAACCCCCTCATTTTCCAGCGTTATACCAGTGATTAATGACGGCTTTAAAGGCTTTTAAGGCCCGAATGAGGTTAGTTTCTACTTACCTCTAAAAAGGATAAAACAAGATAGCAAGGAGGATTAAAATGGCTGACAAATCAGAAAAGGCATATGAGATAATTGAAGTGGCAAATTCAACAGGAAAGATAAAGAAAGGGAGCAATGAAGTGACGAAGGCATTGGAGAAGGGCAAGGCAAAGATAGTGATCTATGCAAAAGATGTAACGCCGCCTGAAGTGATAATGCACCTTCCTGTGCTTGCAAAAGAGAAAGGCATACCGTGCATCGAAGTCCCTTCAAAGGAAGAGCTCGGGGCGGCAGCAGGCCTCAGCGTAGGCACAGCAGCAGTCGCAGTCATACAGGAAGGCGAGGCTAAGAAACTCATCGCAGAAGTCGGAAAGGGAAAGGAATAATCCTGGCAAGAAGGCGATAAAATGGCAGAAGAAAAGAAACCGGAAATCAAGGGAGAGAAAAAGCCAGTTGCCCAGGGCCATCAGGCCCCTCAGGCTGCACCTCAGGAAGAGAGGAGAAGCGGAGTGTATTTCTCGCCTGCAGTCCCTGCAAAAGTAGAAGAGATGATAGGTAGGACCGGAGCCAGAGGAGAGGCTATGCAGATAAGATGCAAGATCCTTGCAGGCAGAGATAGGGATAAGGTCCTGAGAAGGAACGTCAAAGGCCCTGTGAGATTGGGCGACATACTCATGCTCAGAGAGACAGAATTCGAGGCAAGGCCTCTCGATAAGAAAGGGAGAGGGCTTACGTAAACGGCCTCTATCAAAACCAAATAATTAAAGGTGAAAAAATGCCAAAATGCTCATTTTGCGGAGAGAACCTGAGGAGAGGGACAGGTAAGATGTTCGTGCATACTGACGGCAGGATAGCTTATTTCTGCTCGATGAAATGCGAGAAGAACATGCTTAAGCTGCGAAGGAACCCTAACACGACAGTCTGGACAAAGAGATTTTCTGAATTGAAAGGCTCTTCAAAGCAGGACAAGAAGGAACAGAAGCCTCAGCCTGAGAAGAAGGAAGCAAAGAAGGAAAAACCTAAGGGCAAGTGATGCTAAAATGAAAGAAAGGACGCTTGTCATACTTAAGCCGGATGCGGTCAACAGGACGATAGTCGGTGAGATAATCCATAGGTTCGAGGCTAAAGGCCTGAAGATAACCGGTATGAAGATGACCCACCTGGATGAGGATATCCTCGGCGAGCATTACTCGCACCACAAGGGGAAGCCTTTCTACAAGGGCCTTGTGAAATTTATGATGCACTGCCCTTCGCTCCTTGTTGTTCTTGAAGGCAATCATGCTGTCGATGTCGTGAGGAAGCTCGCAGGAGAGACGCACGGCGCAAAGGCAGCCCCTGGCACGATAAGGGGGGACTACTCACTGAGCAACCAGTGCAATGCGCTCCATGCTTCTGATTCCATAGAGTCGGCAAAAATAGAGATAAAGAGGTTCTTCAGGGATAATGAGCTGTTCGATTACTCCAGGATCGACACTGAGATGATCTATGCTGAGGATGAAAGGTGAATCAGCACCATATTGATTTATCAGTTTTCATAAAAAACCAAAACGCTAAAAACAAACAAGGTGGATGAACAATGGCAGAGAAGATGGTCGAAAAGATCGAAAGGATAAGAGGTCAGAAAGACAGGATAAGGAATATCGCCATCTGCGCCCACATAGACCACGGCAAGACCACTTTCTCGGATAATCTTCTTGCAGGCGCAGGCATGATATCAGAAGAGCTTGCAGGCAAGCAGCGTTTCCTCGACTTCGCAGAGGACGAGCAGGCGAGAGGGATCACGATAGACGCTGCAAACGTCAGCATGGTCCACGAATTCGATAAGGGGGAATATCTTATCAATCTCATAGACACGCCTGGACACGTAGATTTCGGAGGAGACGTCACAAGGGCAATGAGGGCATCAGACGGATGCATCGTGCTGTCATGCGCAGTTGAAGGAGTCATGCCGCAGACAGAGACTGTCCTCAGGCAGGCGCTCAAGGAGAGGGTTAAGCCCACGCTGTTCATCAACAAGGTCGACAGGCTGATAAAGGAGCTTCAGCTCACTCCTGAGAAGATGCAGGAGAGATTCATCAAGATAATCACGCATGTAAACAAACTGATCAAGGAGATCGCAGAGAAGGAGTATGGGGACAAGTTCCAGGTCAGCGTCAATGAAGGCAGCGTATGCTTCGGATCCGCATTCCACAAATGGGCATTGTCATTGCCTTACATGAAGAAATCAGGCATAACATTCAAGGATGTCATAGATGCGTACAATAATGACACATGGAAAGAGCTTGCAAAGAAGGCGCCGTTGCACAAGGTCGTCCTGAACATGGTGATAGGGCATCTGCCTTCTCCTGCACAGGCCCAGCCTTACAGGATCCCAAAGATATGGAAAGGGGATCTTGAGTCAGAGGAAGGCCAGGCATTGGTGAAGTGCGACGGGAACGGCCCGCTGTTTTTCGTGATCACAAAGATAGTCATCGATCCTCAGGCAGGAGAGATCTCTGCAGGAAGATTATTCTCAGGCACGATAAGGAAAGGCATGGATATCTATCTGAACAGGAGGAAGATGCCTTCAAGGATACAGCAGGTTTTCATCTATAACGGGGCGAAGAGGGAGATAGTCGATAATGTCCCGTGCGGAAACGTCATAGGCATAGCAGGAGTTAAATCCGCGCCAGGAGAGACCATAACGAACAAGCCTACAGTGCCGTTCGAGGAGATCACTCATCTGTTCGAGCCGGTCGTCACAAAGAGCATAGAGGCTAAGAGGCCGAGCGACCTGCCCAAGCTTATCGAAGTGCTGAGGATGGTCCAGAAAGAGGATCCGGGAATCAGGGTCAAGATCAATGAGGAGACAGGAGAGCACCTCATCAGCGGAATGGGCGAGCTCCATCTCGAGGTCATAGAGAACAGGATAAGGACCAACAAAGGGGTAGAAGTGACCACTTCGCCTCCTATCGTTGTCTACAGGGAATCCATAACAAAGAAATGCCCCCAGGAAGTCGAGGGAAAATCCCCGAACAAGCACAACAAATTATATTTCCTTGTCGAGCCGTTGGATGCTGACATAATAGCCCTGGTGAAGAAGAACGATATCCCTGAAGGCAGGATCAAGAAGATGACTGTCGAACTCAGGGACAAGTTCACGAACCTTGGCTGGGAGACGAAGATAGCAGACAAAGTCAAGGACATATACAAAGGCAACCTTTTTGTCGATGAGACGAAAGGAATCATCCATATCGGCGAGATAATGGAGATGCTGCTTGACATGTTCGAGGATGTGATGGAGAACGGCCCATTGGCCCGTGAACCGTGCTTCGGAGTCAAGGTAAGGCTGATGGACTGCACCCTGCACGAGGATACCATCCACAGGGGCCCTGCACAGATGTATCCTGCAATAAGGGAAGGTATAAGGGAGGCCATGAGGCTTTCAGGACCTATGCTTTTCGAACCGGTACAGACACTGCAATTCGAAGCTCCTCCGGAATATATGGGTGAGATATCAAAATTGATCGCAAACAAGAGGGGTCAGCTTGTCGATATGAACCAGGACGAGAGCAGGATTATGGTCATAGGCAAATTGCCTGTCGCAGCGATGTTCGGCCTGGCTTCTGACCTGAGATCATCCACAGAAGGAAGAGGGAACTATTCATTGGTCGACCAGAACTTCGAGAAGATGCCTTTCGAGCTGCAGGAGAAGACGATAAAGCAGATCAGGGAGAGGAAAGGCCTGAGCGAGAATCAGTGATTTTATTATTCTTACATTTTATTTTTTTATTAACTTTTTCTTGGAATTTTGTTTTTTTATTCTTATTATTTCTATTGTAAACTTAAATCAACAATATTTGCGGGGAAACCAAGGTTTCCAGCCCCAAATGGTTACGCGCATTTGATACGCAACAGCAAGGACCACATCCTCACTTCGTTCGGAGTGGTTCGAATAATTCATTCAGTTCGGACCATTGAGCGCAGCGAAATGGTCCTAGCTGTCGGTGTCAATGGACGAAACCACTGCTCTCGTCCCCTTCCTACTTCGTGCTAGGCTCGGGAGCAGTCGTAGCAGGTCAGTTGAGCAAAATAAAGAAGAGGGCATGAGCCATACTGTCAAACTTCGTTTGACAGGCCTGAAAATGTAAAGCATTTTCAGTATCAAGAAGTTCTTAGGCGGGGGCGAATGGAATGAGGAATTTGTAAATTTATAACAGAAAAAACTTCAAATATTCCACATGAAATCAATTCTTCTCCTTTTTCTTCTCTATCATCCTCTCTATCTCGTCCGCTTTCTTCTGCAGCTGCTCTTTCCTGGGATGATTGAGCTGTATCGCTGTCCTGTAAGAGAGCAGCGCCGCATCCCATCTTGCCAGGATGACGAATATGTTCCCAAGGTTGTTGAAGACGAGCGGATTGGGCTTGAGCTTCGCAGATTCAGTGTAATGCATTATCGCATCCCTGTAATTCTTCTCCTCAGCGAGGATATTCCCCAGATTGTAATGGGTCTGGGCATGCTTCTGGTCTATGGCAAGGATCTTCTCATACATCCCTTTGGCCTTGGCGTTGTCCTTTTTCCTAGAGTAGATTGCCGCAAGGCTGAACATCGGGGCAAGGTATTTCGGATTGAGCTTCATGGCCTTCTCGAAGCATTCAACGGCCTTCTTCTCATCGTTCTCGTAATTGTAGTATATTATCCCCATGTCATGGTACATCTTCTCGTCATCAGGGAATTCCTTGATCTTCTTCTCGAAAAGCCTCAGGAAAGCGAGTTGCTTGCGCTTCATCTCTGCTTCTCCCTTGAGGGATTGGTAATGGTGGATAGGGATATCTGTCCTTGCTGTCTTCAGGCCAAGCCTTTTTATGGATTCATTCAATCTTTCATGGACTATGCTTGTGAACTCTATGCCTTTGCTGTTCCTGAACAGCCTTATTATCTCCACTGGGAAAAATCCTGAGAAATCCATGCTATAGGGGGTCTTTCTGGCAGGAACAAAGTTTATATCCTTTGTGTTGTTGGTATAATTCATCTGCACAAGATAGAATGCGTCAAAATCCATCCCCGTGAGCTTTCTTATCGGCTCAAAGCTCTCTTTCCCTATGATCTCGTCTGCATCAAGTATAAGTATCCAGTCGCCTTTCGCCTCCTTCAGCCCTGCATTCCTTGCAGCCGCAGTATCGTCGTTCCATTCGTAGCTTATGACTTTGGCTCCTGCCTTTTTTGCTATCTCGATGGTCCTGTCTGTCGAGCCTGTGTCCACGACTATTATCTCATCTGCCAGGCCTTTGACGCTCTCGAGGCATTTGCCTAGGAATTTCTCCTCGTTCTTCACTATCATGCACATTGATATCGATGCCATAATAGGATATTTAGTGTTGCGGAGGTTAATAAGGTTTGCGGTTGAGATGGTATTTTGGGGGTTTAGTTGTATTTTTTGTGGTTTGTGCTTATTTTTTTAGTTGGGGCATTGTTTTATTTCCTCTAAAAATAACCACGCCCAAAATCTATGAACCCATCGCCATCCCGCCCTATAACCTCAAGGTGCCTGATTCACAACGGGGGGCATGGGAATTGAGTTGTGCGCAGCATATTTGTCATGTGGAGCAAAGTTGTGCGGCCATGAGCCATAGCCCATAGTTGTGCTGTGGAGGCGAATGGATTGTTGAAAAAACTGAAAGTTTTTGAAACTAAGAAAATCCGCAGATTTTCTGTTGATGGCTATGGTGCACAAATTATAAAAAAAATACATAGAAAACAAAAAATCAATCTCACTTCTTCTGCCAGGCATAAGACCTTGTCTTCTTCGACTTGCCGAATCCGCATGAGCTGCATCTCTTCTTATGGATGTGATAAGTATGCTTTCCGCACCTTCTGCAATATATGTGCGTCTTCTTCCCTGTCTTCTTACCCATCGATGCTGTTCCTTTTGACATACATGCACCTTCTTATCTTCCCTGGTATTATCGGCCTTTACTCTGGAGAAATCACGGTTATCGTGTCGCCTCTGACGAACACTGTGCCTATCTTCCTCTTGATCTCCCCGTCAGCTCTCTCCTCTGCGTCGTCAAGCACGACATTGATGTGTATATCGAAAGCCTTGAGCTTGCCGACATACTGCTTGCTGTTCTTCAGATCTACTACAACTCTTTTTCCTCTCGCCTCGTTCAAGGCGTCCAATGGTCTTGATGCTTCCATGTTTTACACCCCATAAAAAAATTTTAAAATAACTATAAAATGAGGGGGTCTATTTATAAAGTTTTCTGTGGTTTTAGGGGCTTTTAGGGCCTATAAGACCACCAAAAAACATTTAAATAGGTGCTAAATCTGCATATATGAAGTGATAATATGGTCGTAATACAAGGAAAATCCGGCAGGAAAGCTTCAGGAAAGAAGAAGAAGTCCCTCAGGGGCAAGAGGCTTTTTGAAAGAGGCAGCAAACCCATGCTTACAGGACTCGGAGAGAGGAAACTGAAGAATGTAAGGGAAAAGGGCGGTTCAAGGAAGGTAAAGCTCCTCAAGGTTGATGTCGCTAATGTTCTTGACAATAAGACCAGGAAATGGTCGAAGGCAAAGATACTCACGATCACAGATTGCCCTGCGAACAGGAACTTCGTCAGGAGAAACATAATGACATGCGGCACAGTCATAAACACAGACAAGGGCAAGGCAAGGATAACGAACAGGCCCGGCCAGGAAGGCGCTGTGAATGCTGTTCTGATAGACTGAACATCTATCTTATCTGAGAAAAGATCTCTTTTACATATTCGGCGATTGCAAGGCATGAAGTCATTCCAGGGGATTCTATTCCAATGAGATTTATCATGGTCGGATATTTTTCATCCGATTCTATCACAAAATCGGTGCCATCATCTATCCCTGCAAGTATGCCCGCCCTGTTCCCAAGATCAGTTTCTGGGTCCCCATTATTGACCAGGTCGTCTAACTTCAGGTTCGGGAAGAATCTGCTCACCCTTTCATGGAACTTTCTGAGCGGCTGTGTGTTTGTATAATCATCTATGCTGCATTTTCCTGATTGAACCGGGCTTATCGTGACTTCCGCGCCAAGTTCCCAATTCTCATCCAGCGTCGGAGTCAAGTGCGAACCGACAGTCGTGGCGATAGTCTTCCCCAGCTCCGCCTTTATTTGCTCTTCTGTCGGCCTTATGATCTCTCCTGTCTCCTTTATGAAATAGTTGGGTGCTGGATAAATATTCATGCCAAGGTTTATGTCCTGTCTCTTGGTCCTGTAAAAGGAAGCGAATTCCAGTTTTAACGGCGAGATTCTGTGGGGGTATTCTGGATTGACCATCCTCGCCACTTTATCAGAATATAGCCCCGCTGCATTGATTATGATATCAGTCTCAAATCTAAAAAGATTATGGTGATTATCTCGACTCACCACGATATAATCTTTTCCGGAAGGGGTTATATCAATGATTTCATTCCCTTCTACTATTGCAACTCCGGCTTGCTGTGATAGATAAGCCATTTTATGTGCCATCTTGACCGGATCAACAATTCCTGTTGTTCCTGAATACAATGCTTTTGTGCATCTCACATTCGGCTCAAGCTGTTTTACTTTTTCTTCATCAAGAATATCCATTTCAGGAACGCCATTTTCTTTTGCAATCTGATGCTGTTTTTCCAGCATCATCTCCCCATAACCGTCTGTGGCAACAAGGAGTTTCCCGACTTTCTTATGCGGAACGCCAAACTCCTTGCAGAAATCATACATCATCCTGTTGCCTTTCACGCATAATCTTGATTTAAGGGGGCTTTTCTGTTTTTCATAATAGATTCCCGCATGGATGACCCCTGCATTCCTGGAGGTCTGGTTATCCCCCATTATTGCGCCAGGTTTGACTGTAAGAAGAGGCGACTTCTCAAAAAGCGTTATATCATTGTATTTTTGGGAAAGCCTGTAGGCTATTGCACAACCCACGATGCCGCCGCCCATTATTGTCGTATTTATCTTTTCCATCTTATGCCCGTTCATATAGCGCATACTTATATTTAAATCTTTACATAGTTACCCCTATATAGTGACTACAAAACCGAAAGATTTATAAAGGAGTAATACTTTAATTGTTAAAATGAAGGTAATCGATATCCTGGAAAGATACGCTGAAAAAGATATAGGGTACGCTCTTAGGACGAGGGCTTCGCTTCCTGCTGAAACAGACCTCATAAGGATCCTCAAGGACGGAAAACAGGTGAAATGGGATGATAAGGGTTCAGCGATAAGAGAGACAAGGGAGATTTCTGACAATACTATTGATGCAGGCATGATGTATCACTTTAGCGGTGATCTTGAAGGGGTCGTATTCGTGCAGTTGCACGTGAGAAAGATGGGGCCGCAGGAAGATGTCCAGCGCTCAGGGAATGATTATGTCTTCGGATATGCTGTCGATCATGGGTCAGCAGTTGTCCCTGGAAAAAGATTTGAGTATGTGCCCAAAGGGATTGAGACAATCAGGAAACCTGATGCAGTCTATGCAGTCGTATCTGAAAAAGAGATGGTCTTTGATGACAAGACGGGCCTATTAAGGGAAAAAACGCCTATAGATGAACACCACAAGAGGACGCAAGATGCTGTTGATGCTTATTTCAGGAAAGGAGAAGATCCCCATGCGAAAGATGGAAGAAAAACAAGAGAGGCTGCGCAGAAAAAGGATGCAAAGCCGAAAGAAGCTGGTAAAGGGAATGTGCAGCTGAATCTTTTTTCTGAGAATGATGGATAATAGACATTCCTGGTATGATTCTGATACAATGCTAATTTATCTCTGTCCCGCCTATAGGCTTGTATGTGAGATCTATGCATATATTGCCTATGAAATCATATTTCTCTTTCAGCGCCTTCAGCCCGCCAAAAAGCTGTTCTCTGACCTCTTTATCAGAGGGTATCAAAGGCATTCCGCTCATCAGGTCCGGAGCGATCCATGGCCTGAAGACAAAAGTATACTTGCCTTCCTCCCCTAGGCTGTCTGTCATGATATAATTGACGGTCTGCGTCATCTTTATCCCCAACCTATCTACAAGATTGTTGACTTCCTTGTCAAATAGCTGCAGCATCTCAACATACTTCCCCTCATTCTTCATCCTGCTGAATGATGGTTTTTTTCCTGTGTCGAATGCGAACAGCGGGGTCATAAGCCTTGTTATGCAGTCCCTACTTCCAAAAGTGGTGTAGTGGGGTATCTGCCCTGCAGCATCCATCAGCTGCATTATCCCTTCCGTCACTCTCTCTTCATGTGATCCTTCAAATTGGAGCAAAGCCATCGCTCCTTCTGCCCTTTCGTCGCCGCATGTCCCGACGGCTTCCAGGGGAGTCACATATGTTGATATGCCTCTTGGCCTGGAATATTCGTTGGCAGTGGTCTCCAGTCTGTTGATCTGCTGCCGGGTGTACATCCCTGTATCGACCATGTTGTGGCTGCCGATCCTTATCAGCTCGCCTGGCCCCGGGAAAGGCTTTCTTGTCGAGAAAAATACGGGCAGCTCATACCTCCTTGCAAGCTCGTAGATGTCTGACTTGAAGAACCTGTCCATAGGCTCAAGAAGATGGCCGGCTTCCTTGTATCTATCGCTGAACTTGCCAACATTGTGGTGTGTTTTGATTCGCGCACTGCCGCTGCGCTTCTTGCCCCCTTTGCCGCTCTCGACCTTGTCTGCATGGTTTGTGCCCTGCACAAGCACAGAGTTGGTCTCATCAAGGCCCAGCTCTCTCTGGTATCCAGTTATGACAAAGTCGTATGCCACCTGGAACAGCACCCTTTTGTGCTCTGAGTATACTGCGTCTTTGAGCTTTACATCCCCTAAACCTTTCCCTGCCAGATCAGGCCTGTACTCCTTCAGCTCATCTTCAGACAGGGAGAAGTTCGCAAAGAATTCCTTCTTGTCAAGCAGTCCGACAAAATTCCATCCCATCGCATGATACTCCCTGACGACCTCTTCGCTTTCTCCGTACCTGTTGAAGCCTGTGTCAATATGGAATGCGTGGATCTTTTCTCTGGCTATCCCTGCCCTGAGAAGCATCTCTGTCGAGACTGTTGAATCCACTCCTCCGCTCAGAGGAAGGAACACAGGCAGATCCTTTATTGTGTCTTTTATCCTAGGGTATTGCTCATTGACTATCCCGTCGATATTCGGTGTTGTCTTCACGCCCCCCTTTATCTCTTTCGGCTCAAGACCGGAGAGCCTGATGAAATTAAGCAGCATCGCTGAACCGTTCTCAGAGAGGAATGTCTCAGGATGGAATTGAGTCCCTATGCGGTAATTTCTCTTTCCGTTGTCTGCATCCCTGAACATCGCATCTATGTGCAGCGTGTCATCAAGCACGCTGTAGCTGTGCGCGATAATATTGAAACCGGGAGGAAGCAGCATCACACCGTCATTATGCGTTGAGTTGACCCTTTGCCTGGGATTGCCTAATCCTTCAAAGAAAGGGTTTTTCAGATTGACAGTGGTGTAGACCGGCCCGCACTGCTTCAGTCCATTGACGACCTTCCCGCCCAGCCTGTCAGCCATGTCCTGATGCCCGAAACATGTGCCAAGAAGAGGCCCTTCATAATCGCTGTAGATCCTCGGGTCGATATCGACTCTCCTGTCCGGGGCGTCTGTGACGCTGCTCCTTCCGCCTGCGATGACGACGCACGCAAACCCGGCAACATCATCAAGCGTAACTTTCGGCCTTACAAGGTTCCCGTCTTCATCGCAATAGACCCCTGCATCAATGCTCTCGACGTCCATCCCAAGATCCCTGAACCGTTTTGCATAGAGCTGCCCGTACTGCGTCCCATTATCGATGACGAGAATCCTGTTCTTTCTTTCGCTGCCGGCTTTTTGTCTCTCCATCACATCCCTCAAGAAAATTTAATTATGAAATGGGCAGCGGATTTATAAATTTTTTCGGGCTTATCTCTCGTTTAGCAATCGAATGGTGATGAAATCTGATGTGATATTTATGAAGATTCATCTGACCGGAAGTTATTCATTTCATTCGTAACCCCCCTATCACGTCAGAGGGAATATCAAAAATACCTGTAATCCACAAGCCAATGGATTATCCGACATTTTGAGAAGCATTTAAATAGTCGTTTTATCATTTCTATATAAAAAAGGTGTATGCATGAAAAAAATAATCATCCTTCTAATGTTATCAATTCTCATTATCGGCTGCGCTGGACAGGCAGAAACTTCACCTGAAGAAAAAGAAGGATCCGGGCAAGGAAGGCCATCTGAAGGGATGCCCTGCCCTATCGCTCCGGGAGAATGGCAACCTCAGCAAGGGGAATGCCCCGGAACAACATCTGAATCAAGGCAGAAATGCAACGAATTCTGTGAAAAGCATCCGGATTGCTGCAAAAAGGGGCAGGAAGGCGGGCCTCCTGGCAGCAGGAATAACCTTGTCATGCCAGAAGCCGATGAGATACTTTCTTTGACCAGGAATTATCCTTCTGTCATCAAGGTTATCAATCAAGGCCCGGCAATCTATGGACAAGGAGAATTCAAGGTCATTTCGGACGATACTTTAGATGATATTAAGGAGACCGGTTTCAATACTATCCAATTATTGACCATTAATGACTGTACTGGAGAAAAATGCGTCATGGATGAGGCTTCAAAGGCAGTGCTGCTGAATGATATAGTGAAAGCCAAGAAAAAAGGCCTGGCTGTCTGGGTTGCGTTTGAGCTTGTCAACGCTCCTCCGGGAAGCGATATCAAGCTGCCTGCTTACTCCAAATTCAAGACATCATATCTGCAATACTGCCGCGAAACAGGGGAATTGATGGAAGAGTACAAAGTTGAATATGTCACTGCAAACAATGAGCCGGATTTGTTCCTGCAAGAGCAGACTCAGTGGGGTTCAGCAGAACAGATTGACAAGTACATCGTTGAATTGATGCCCTCAGCCAATGCAGCAGTCAAAGAAAAATTCACTGGAAAAGTCATCAACAAGGTCACCCAGCCCAAAAAAAGATCGGCGGAAGTCATAGCAGCTTCTTTCAGGAATGTCGATATCGCGGGAGTGGATGTCGGACCGCCGATAGCAGGAGGGATGTCCTATGAAGATTATACCAGAGAATTTGATGACTACAGATTTTATGCTGCCCTTGCTGAAAAAGCAGGGAAGCCGTGGATGAATGCAGAATACTGGCAGCAAGACTTTTTTGCTGTTCCCGATGATTTCATCAAGCAGAACCAGGTGAGATATGCGCAGGTCTCTTTTGATGCTTATCTGGCAGTCGAGCCAAAAGGAGCCGGCTATACCTGGAATGATTTTGGCACTTTTTCCCTTGAGCCTAATGGGGAATCTACCAGGCTGGCAATAAAAAAGTTTTTTGGAGGGATCGGATGAAAAAGATGATCTTAAGATGGGCATTAATAATGATCTGCCTGTCCAGCTTCGCTTTCGCTGAAGAGAAATCTGCAGTTGGCATCGTGCCAAAACTTAGCGCAGAAGAGATGAAAGACGCGCCCATTTTGGGAGGAGGGGTCTACCCCCAAACAGGTGTTCCCTGCACAAACTTCACTTATTATGCGCAGTATGTGGATAATAAAGGCAGAGAGCCTGCATATGTCAGGATCTGGCATAACGGCGGCTGGCATGATATGGCTTTTCTTGAAGGGAATCCGAAAAGCGGCGCGACTTACATATATAATTATGTGCCCACTTCCGGGAAAGGCAATTTTTACTATTATGAAGCGAGCAATGGAGCGGGAAAAGCCAGGGCAAGCATCATCGACAGCCCGGATAACGGGCCCGTCCTGTTCTCAGAGAGATTAGACAATAATGAGATCATCCTGCTTGATAGGGAAGGGAAAAAGATCTGGGAATTCCAGACAGGAAAAGAAGGGATAGAGGGAGTAGCCATATCTAAAGATGGCGGCCATATTGCGGCTGTAACCGGCTTCCATATCTACTTATTCTCCAAGGATAACAATAAACCATTATGGAACTTTTGCGTCAATTGTGAGCCGTCATCCGCTATGTCTGGGAATATGGAAGGCATTGCGATCTCGCAGGGTGGCAGCCATATAGCAGCGACTATGCAAGGCAAGCTTTATTTTTTTGAAAGCGGAAGCAATAAGCCATTATGGACTGTAGAAATCGAATCCGGCAGTATCGGCGTAGATATGTCAGACGATGCTGATGTCATTGCGGTCGGCGTTGCTAATGCAGGCAAAAAAGGGGATAAAATTTTCTTATTTGATAAAGATGGAAATAACTTAGGCGAATATAAAGCGTCTCATCCCGGATATGAGCAGACCGGGAATTTTTATCAACCTGATGTCACTCCTGACGGCAAATATGTTGCGGTTTCTACCGGCTGCCCGGACCGAAGAGCTTATTTATTTTCTGGGACTGGAAATTTAATCTTTAGAAGCGAGCAGCTGACTTATGATTCTCCGGTGCATAAATCGGCCATATCTGATGATGGCAGCCTGATAGTGTATTCTGCCGACCACATACAGGGAAAAGAGATTGTCTTTTTATTTGATAATAAAGGAAAAAAATTATGGAGTTTCTCCTCATCAGAAGATGGTACGGCCAGGGCTGTTTCCATCTCCGGAGATAGCAATTACATCGCTGCAGGCACGTCTGCCGGACACATCTATCTCTTTTCAAAAAACAGCAATGACCCCAAATGGGAATATACTGCAACTGCCTTTTTCTCCCAATTCGGCGATATAAAATTGAACCAGGACGGCAGCTTATTGGCGGCAGGCGGGACTACAAAGAAGATTTATTTATTTTCCAGAGATAATAACAAACCTTTGTGGGAATATGAGGCGAACACGTGGGTGACCAAGATTGATTTCAACGGAGATTATATTGTTGCAGGGACAGGGCCGAGGGAATATTTCTTCGAAGGTAACAGCGTCCCGCCAGATGAGATCACTTGCAGGGAGATCATCCAGCCAGAGCCTTTGATGAGATATCTTGGCAAGAATCTGGGCATCATAGATTCAGGGCCTGGTGAACTGAATGTCAATTCTTCCTGCGGCAATAATCTCTGCGAAAACCCACTGGAAAGCCACGACAACTGCCCCCAGGACTGCTGTCCGCCGACAGGATGCGAAGATGATGATGCATTGCGCGGTGATGAGGCAGGCACGGGTGAAAGAGACATGGGGGGCAGCTTTTGCGCCCGGTTCGACGGCGATAGGGAGGCATGTTATGCTCATCCTAATGGATGCAACTGGATCCAGATGGAGGAGATCTGCGATGATCCGGATGTCAAAGAGATTGCTGAAAAGGAAGATCTGCCCGAAGGCACAGCAAAGCCTGAAGAAAAAACTATTTTTGGAAGGATAATCGGCTGGTTCAAAGGCCTGTTTGGATGAAAATGATAGAAAATATATATCATACTCTGCTTAAAGAATATAGCAGCCAGGGCTGGTGGCCGATCATCAGCAATAAGACCTTATTATGCGAATATGGCCTTAAAGCGCCCAGAGATGAGGCTGAAAGGTGGGAAATCATAGCCGATTGCATCCTTACCCAGAACACCCAATGGTATCCTAATGTCGTCAGGGCTATCCAGCAGTTAAAGCTGGGAAGGCCATTCACTAAAAAAGAACTGGAGGTAATAAAGAAGGCCGAAATATTAAAAGCGAAAATATCTGGAAAACCCCAAAAAATAACTAAACCTAATATATTGACCCAGAACACATCCTGGAAAAACGTAGAAAAAGCCATCGGGAACCTGAACAAGGCGAAACTTCTGGATATAGATAAGATAATGAAAACCCCTGTAAAGAAGATTGCCAAGCTGATAAGGCCTGCGGGATATTATAACCAGAAAGCTGATAGATTGAAGATTGTGGCAGATTATTTCTCAAAGCATTTCAAGAACAAAACAATCCCTTCCCGCGATGAGCTTCTCAATGTGAAGGGCATAGGCCCAGAGACCGCTGATTCAATATTCCTTTACGCTTTTGAACAGCCTTACTTTGTGATTGACGCCTACACAAAAAGGATATTCTCAAGGCTTGGGTTCTTCAAGGAGGATGAGAAGTATGAGAAAGTGCAGAAGCTGTTCATGGGCGCGTTCAAGGATGTGAAGGGAAAAAAGAAGATCGAGATTTTTAAGGAATATCATGCATTGATTGTTGAGCTGGCGAAGAGGAACTGCAGGAAGAAGGCAGCCTGTAATAACTGTATTGTCACTAAAATCTGCAAAAAGAACAGGATGATTGGAAAAGATTAAATATTATTTCCTGCTCATCATCCGCATGAGGGTACTTATTTTTTCGCCGCACCCTGACGATGATATCATCGGCTGCGGAGGCACGATTGCGAAGCTCAGGAATGGCGCAAGTAAGAGCAAAGTCACGATAGTCTACATGACATCAGGGGATGCAGGCCGCCTTGATTATGCAAAAAAAGATCTCGCAAGGATAAGGGAGGGGGAAGCAAGGGGCGCAGCAGAGGCTCTTGATGTATCTGACCTTGTTTTCCTGAGGATACCTGATGGTTATATCGAGAGCAGTAAGCAGACTCTTGTAAGCGCGGTGAATCTTATAAGGGGCAGGAAGCCGCATATTGTCTATGTCCCTCATGCAGAAGACGCGCACAGAGACCATAAGAACACAAACATGCTTGCCATTGAGGCGATAAGACGCGCATCAGGGCCATGGCACCAGGAATGCGTACCTCGCCCATGGGAGACTGGCACTGTCCTAGGCTATGAAGTATGGACGCCCCTAAGCAACCCAACATATACTGAAGACATAACTGATTTCATGCAGATGAAGAGGGGTGCATTGGAAATGCACAGGACACAGCTGAAAGACATCAATTATATGGGTGCGGTAGAGGGCCTGAACATGTACAGGGGAGCCATGACAGGAAAAGGCAAGTACTGCGAATGTTTTGATGTGATAAAGGCGCCGCAAAATCTTATAGGGATATTGTCCGGGAAAAAGCATTCTTTCTAATTGCCCCTCATCCCCATGAGCTTCAGCATGTAATCCAGGGCAAAATTAAATAACCCCCTGATCCCATTCTCCCCCATATAGTCAAAAGTATCAGTAGATATGCTTATGATGAACATAGCAAGGGTTATCGCGACCATTATCAGGAAGATGATCAGCATCCTGTTCTCGAACAGGCCTGTAAGGAAGGGCCTTTCAATATCCTTCTTGTAATCCTTTTCGATCGCGATATATCCACCTCTATGATCAGATGAAGTCCTTTGTCTTCTTAAATTTAACTCCTGCTTCGTCAAGCAATTTCACAACCCTTTCCTTGCCTGCCTTCAATCCTTTCCAATCAAGAACTACTTCTATTTCCCCTTCATTCCCAGAATTCCTCTCCAAGGCCTGCCTTATCATCCCTTCGTCAAGATTCTCCAGGTTGTACTTCGGGCACACATGGCCTACTGAATATCCTGTCCTCCTTGCTATCTTTGAGAATTCAGGGGTATGGTGCAGTCCTCCGATGCCGAAGATGGTCTTGCATGGCTTTGGCTTGTTTCTTATCAGATGAATTATGGTCTCTGCGATTATTTTTCCTGCTTCCTTATTGCTCCACTCTGCTGCTGAGCTTCCGATCTCTATGAACATGCAGGGTTTCTCGATGAAAGGCCCGTGATGCGTGCATTCCTGGATCATCTCAAAGCCATTGAGGGATTTGCCAATCTCATCCAGCTTCAATAAAGCTGCCTTGAGACAAGATGCTGGTGCGATGCATAGCTGCCTGTCTTTGCCGCCCAGCTCTGCATTCCCCCAGTTGCCCGGAGCATGCACAGACAATGACCTGACTCCTGCTTCAGAGGAATGCTTTGTCGCGAAGATGAAAAGGTCTGCGTCAAATCCATGCTCTGCGATTTTTTTGTCGATGTTCTCGCAGTGGATGGAATCGGTATCTGTCGTGTAAATCCTTGCTTCTGTACCCTGCAACATGCAGACCTTATGGCTGTCAAACCCCTCTTTCCCCTCCTTGAATCCCTGCTCAATGAGATTCTGCCTTATGTTCATGCCTGCTGGGTCTTTTGTTGAAGTTATGACTGCAATCTTCATATGCATGAAAAATCAGATATTATTTATTAATGTATGGGCTAATCCTTAAGGTATTTGTCAATGCTCACATCCTCGATTATATCCAGTCTTGTGTAGAGGGGGATATTTTTTGCGACATAATATATGCCCTCTTTGTTCATCCTTATGCAGCCCTGTGAATTCCTGCCAGGGATGCTTTTGGACATATTTGTCCCATGTATCCCTATGGGGATGTTCTTATCCGGCTTTTCAACTCTTCTTAGCTCTATCCAATAATGCCTGATTGGATTGCGCGGATCCCTTGAAGGGACATGTCCTTTTGGATAATCCTCGAGAAGATCCAATCTTCGTTTAGGGAAATGCCATGACGGATTCCTTACTTTTCCTTTGATAAAATACTCACCTGGGGGGGTTGGGGTCCGTGAAGCGCCTACAGAGACAGGAAACTGCCGTATGTTTGCGCCGCCTTTAAAGACATACATTGTAAGCTGCTGCAAGCCAACAACAATTATGTAATCATCAGTAATTCTTTCATCCCGTGGTATTGTGCCTGCGCTTGTCTCCGGTGTTGAAGCTGCGTCTGAAACTGCGGATTCGAGGCTTTCTGCAATAGACTCTTCTTGATCCTCTCTCCTGTCTTTCAGGACTGCAATCCCTACTCCGGTGAAGAATCCAACTGCAGAAGAAAATGACAGAAAGATGAATTCCCCGCGTGTTATGAACTTTTTCTGTCCGTTTGACATTTTAGTGTGATCGGATTACCTGTAATCTGTCTCTTGCAGGAAATTCTGCCTTATGCTCACCCTTGACCCGACAGGCACTTTATCAACAATGTAGGATATTCCTTCATCTGTCATCCTTATGCAGCCCATGGATGCCCAGTCAGGGATTGATTCCGGCTTGTTTGTGCCATGGATCCCGAAAGATACCTTTTTTCCGGGATTATCCATTCCCCTCAATTCAATCCAGTAATGCTGTATTGGATTTCTCGGATCCGATCCAGGCACTTTCCTGGAAGGATAATCCTTCCAGTGCTTGCGCACTTTCTTGGGGATGTGCCATTCAGGATCCTTCACCTTGCCTTCGATGAAATACTCTCCTTTGGGGGTAGGCGTCTCAAATGCCCCGACTGTGACTGGAAACTCCTTCACGATGGAATCATTCATGAGAACATACATCTTAAGGCGGGTTAAGCTTACAACAATCTGATATTCCCCTTCGACAACCTCTCCTGAGTTGTATCCTGAAGAAGAAGATTGATGATGCACAGCGGGCATAGAAGAGGGGGCATCTGTCATCTCCTCAAGGGATTTGCCGCTGCTCTGCTTGCATGAATTCAAGGTCAATATGCCCGCAGTGATCCCTGCTGCGAACACTGCTTTCCAAAAAAGGCTCTTTCCTGACATGACATGACTCCAGCACCCCTGAAAGGGTTTATTCTTAGGGGTATAAAAAGGTTTCTTGTTTGGCAGGGATACAAGAAAGTAACAGATGGGAAGAACTACTTAAAAAAAGTCTCTAAAACTTTTTTTATTTTAGAGATAGCTTCTTCTTCATTGTTTTCTACCTTATCTATAAACTCCATATTATACATATTTTTCTTTTCTTCGAAGAAGGTAATAGTATCTCCTTTAGTCCTGCAAGCACAAATCATCATATCAAATTTTTCTTCCATCTTATCAAAATATTCCTCTATTTTGTATAATACATCCCCCATTGAAATTATAGCAATCATTTTATCTTTATGCTTGAATAACAATGCAATATCCTTATTTGGATTATAGATTTCAATACCAAATATCTCCTTCAATGCTCTCTTTATGGTTGTTGTCTTTCCAGTATTGCTTTTGCCCCTTATAACAACTATAGTCTTCATAAAACCATAGAAAAGGCTGATATTTAATAAATTAACGAAAAAATCCTATCAGCCGAGCCATTACCAGCCTATATGTAACAGACGAGTATTAACCAATGCCTCACCCCTCATGTGTCACCCTCAATGCGCCACTCGTTCTGCGTCACCCTCAAAGCAACAGCCGAAGATTAGACAGAACCGAAACCTTTAAATATAAGTATATATTTAAGTAAGAAAAAGATTATATAAACTAATATATAAATAAGTTAAAAAATAAGTATTTTATCAGATCACTCTCACAAAGTTTGGCTTAATGTTTGGCATCTCCGAAATACCGCAAACTGCACCGACATCAATACAGAAAAAAGGTATAAAATGGCTGAGATAAGGAGAAAATTGTACAAAAGGGGTTCTAGCTATGAGACTACGATCCCCATGCCCCTTCTATTCGCTTTGGACATCTCAAAGAGGCACAATGTTGTCTTCATGTTCGACCAGAAGCAGAACAGGTGGTATGTCGAATTCGAAGCGATGAAGAAAGAACAGAAAGGAGGCAAAAGCCGGTAAAATGAAACTCATAGTCCATGGCGCAGCAAATGAGGTCGGAAGGAGCTGCATAGAGCTTGTCACAGACGACAGCACGAGATTCCTCCTTGATGCAGGGATAAAACTGAGCGAGACAGGGACAGAATTCCCCCTCACTGTGGAGAATCCCTCGGGAATAAGCGCAGTGTTCGTGAGCCATGCGCACCTGGACCATACGGGATACCTTCCTCTGCTAGACCATAACGGGATGAAATGCCCCATATTCGCGACTTCGCCGACAAAAGCATTGACGAAGATACTTCTCGCAGACGCTTTCAAGATAGGCAGGCTGAAGCATCAGCCTCTCGGCTATGAAGAGGAGAATATAGAGAAGGCCCTCAGCTTCACAAGGAGGATAAAGATAGATGATGAAGGGAGCATAGGGAAAGCGAAGTTCGAATATTTTGACGCAGGCCATATCCCCGGCTCATCATACATCCATGTCCAGGTTGACGGGAAAAGGATCCTTTATACAGGGGACATAAACACGAATGAGACAAGGTTGCTGAACGGGGCAGAGACAGACTATCCCAAAGATGTCGATGTGCTCATAACAGAGGCCACTTATGGCGACAGGGAGCATCCCCCGAGGCAGAATACAGAGAAGGAATTCCTGAACGAGGCAGAAGAGACCATAGAGAAAGGCGGCTCTGTGCTCGTCCCTGTGTTCGCAGTCGGCAGGGCCCAGGAGATAATGCTTCTCCTGAGCAAGGAGAACCTCGGCGTCCCTGTCTATCTTGACGGCATGGCGAAAGAAGCCACAGAGCTGCTGCTCAACTACCCGAAATCCATCAAGAACGCGGCAGAGCTCAGGGATGCTTACGAGAAGGTGAGGTTTGTCAAAGGCAGCATACAGAGGAAGAACATCGCAAACAAGCAGGGCATATTCGTAACGACATCAGGGATGGTCACAGGCGGCCCGGTCATGGATTATCTCAGTAAGCTGGGGACTGATCCGAGAAACAGCATACTCCTCACTGGATACCAGGGCGAGCACACTAACGGAAGGATGCTGCTCGAGACAGGCTCTGTCTTCATAGATGGCTGGAAGACCAAGATCAGCGCAAACTACAAGCAGTTTGATTTTTCTGCCCATGCAGGCCAGAATGACCTGAAAAAGCTCATCAAGGGAGTCAATCCTGGAAAATTGGTCTTCAACCACGGCGACCCTGGAGCGATAAATGCATTGCATGAGTGGGCAGACATAGTGGACATAAGGTCTTATGCTCCTAAGATCGGTGATAAGATCACTTTTTAGGCGATTTGAAGGGATGATAAGGAGATATCATCGGAGAAAAACATTAAAAAACAGGGAGATGAGGTGAAAAAATGAAGAAAAGGTTTACAGAAGTCGTTGAGATGATAGATTTCAATGAGCTTGTCAATATGAAGAGGGATATAGATAAAGGAGGTATGGAGATAAACCAGGTCCTTACCCAGAAGATAAAGGAGGAGCTGAAGAAGCACAATGTGTACTGCTCGATATGCAATGCGAAGATCGACCCGTACAGCACGAGCAATTTCACGCTGATATTCGGGCCAGAGGACCTGAAGAAGAAAGCGACATTCTGCGCATTGGACTGCATGGAATATTTCCTGAAGAATTTAAAAGATCTGAGGAGGGACTGGAAAAATGCAAAAAAGGAAAAGAACAAGACGGCTGGCTCTGCTTCTGGCATGCATGAGCCTGATTTTGACAGCGACGATATTGACTAGCTGCAAGAAGGTGGAAGTAGGGGAGAATACTGCAAAAAGCGGACCTGACAGCATTTCCGCAGATGTTGTGGGCAGCAAGGAAGCTGCTGATGCCCCTGCAGGAGATACTGCAGGAAGCGAAGACACGACAAATGTGATCTCAAAGATTGTCGGAAAAGCCGTGATGAGCCCCGAATGCAGCAAAGCGAGCCTGAGCTTCTTTGAGACGGACGGCAGGAAGGATGTCTGCATCTACAGGAACTCAGTGAGCATTGTGCTCATCAATGACGGCGAGATCGAACTCAGCGGATTCGACCTTTATGTGAAAGGCAAGGACAGTGACGAGGTCGTCGTGAATATGAGAAGCGCGATAGGCATAGGCTCTATGTCAAGGCAGATCATAAGGTATGACAGCCAGAGATACGGGGAACTTGAGGGAATAAGGGTCGTACCTGTGCTGTCCGATGACGGAGAAGAGGCTATGTGCTCTGAAAAAGGCATAGAGGAGAATGACATAAATGACTGCGGATAAGGATGATGCATAGATGATATGTTATCCCGCTTAATCCCGAAAACATAATGAGATGAGCCCCGATGAGATTAGACAGCTTAGAGAGGATTAAGAATTACAGATTACCGGACCTCAGGCATTTCAATCCCGAGACAAGGGTCCTGAAGATGCCTGTTGCTGACGCGATAGAGCTTCTGCTCTTCATAATGTTCCTCGCTGCAGCCCTCGGAGCCATATTCAGGCAGAGATTTTTATATATCATATTCGGGCTGATCATCGTCCTCATGCTTGCAGAAGGATACAGGAGGAAAAGGGAGAAAGAGAAGCTCGAGAAGAAGATCGATGATGCCCTCCTCAAGAAGAGGGCAGAATATACCCTTGACCATGGCGACTGAAAAACCTAAATAAGAATAAGAACAACATAGGATAATAAGTTATTTATAATTAGAATACAAACCCCCATAAAATTAATGATCATTAAAAACCCGGGTAAAAAAGAGGTGCCTTAGATGGAATACTATAAAGCTCCTGTCAAAGATGTCTTTTCGGAGCTTAAGACAAGCGGATGGGGGCTTTCTGACCAAGAGGCGGATTCAAGGCTTCAGGGATACGGCTATAATGAGATTAAGGAAAAAGACAAGACAAGCGCCTTTAGGATATTCCTGAGCCAGTTCTCGAGCCCTTTGATGTGGATACTCATACTTGCAGCCATAATCTCGTTCGTTGTCGGGGAGAAAGTCGATTCAGTCGTGATACTTGTTATTCTTATCTTCAATGCGGCAGTCGGCTTTGTCCAGGAGTACAAGGCTGAAGAGGCGATAAAAGCCCTGAAAAGGATGGCATCCCTGAAAGCCATTGTCGTCAGGGACGGCAAGGAGAGGGAGATTGATGCAGGAAGGATCGTCCCGGGAGATATCATAGTCCTGAAAACAGGCGACAAAGTGCCTGCAGATGCAAGGCTTATCGAGGTCGTGAATCTCTATTCCCAGGAAGGCATACTCACAGGGGAATCGATGCCTGTGAAAAAAGAATTGGCCGATTATGAAAACAGCAGAGGGGTGGCTGACAGGAGGAATATGGTATATTCTGATACCATAATAACCCGCGGCAGAGGCATGGCAGTAGTCACCTCTACAGGCATGCAGACAGAGATAGGCAGGATAGCTTATATGATAGAGGCTACGACCGCTTACATGACCCCCCTGCAGAAGCAGCTGAAGAGCATGGGGAGATGGCTCACATGGATAACAATCATAGTATGCACGATTGTTTTCACAGCAGAGATATTCAGGAATGGGCTCTTTGACAGGAAAAGCCTCATCGATTTTTTCATAGTTGCATTAAGCCTTGCAGTTGCTGCGATACCTGAAGGGCTTCCTGCTGTCGTCACCATCTCGCTGGCATTGGGCGTGAAGAGGATGGTGAAAAGGAATGCTCTTATAAGGAAGATGCCGTCTGTCGAGACTCTCGGATGCACGACAGTGATCTGCACAGACAAGACAGGCACATTGACCCACAATGAGATGACTGTGAGGAAGATATATGTCGATGAGACTGTCATCGATATCACGGGCCAGGGATATTCCCCGAAAGGGGATTTCTCAAGGCATACGAGGACGCTCCAGCTTCTCCTGAAGATGGGCGCACTGAACAATGATGCTGTCCTGGAGGAAAAAGAAGGAAGATGGGGTGTTATAGGCGATCCCACTGAAGGCGCGCTGATAGTCAGCGCAGCAAAGCTGGGCCTTGACAAGAGCATGCTTGAGAACAAGAACAGGAGGGTGGATGAGATAGAGTTCGATTCTGCAAGGAAGATAATGACGACAGTGCATGAGATCCACGGGAAGAGATTCTGCTATGTTAAAGGTGCCCCTGATGTGGTCATAAAGCTATGCAGCCAGATAGAGATAGACGGGAAGATAAGGAATATCGCAGAGCATGATGTGACGAAGGTGCTCAAGATGAACGAGTACTTCGCAAACAATGCCATGAGGGTCATAGGTTTTGCATACAAGGAGATCAAGAGCGGGAAGAGGGAGGATTATGAGAAGCATCTTGTGTTCGTGGGCCTGCAGGGGATGATAGACCCGCCGAGAGCAGAGACAAAGGAGGCCATAGCAAAATGCATGAGGGCAGGCATAAAAGTTATCATGATAACCGGTGATCATAAGGGCACTGCAGTGGCGATAGCAAAGGAGCTCGGCATCAGTGGGAAAGCGATAACTGGCGAAGAGCTGGACAGGATGGACCTTGACAACCATGTTGATGAGATAGGGGTATATGCAAGAGTGAATCCTGAACACAAGCTGAAGATAATATCTGCATTGAAGAAAAAAGGGCATATTGTGGCGATGACAGGCGATGGGGTGAATGATGCTCCTGCGCTCAAGAGAGCCGACATAGGCATAGCGATGGGGGTATCAGGCACTGATGTGGCAAGGGAAGCCTCTGAGATGGTGCTGACTGATGATAATTTCGCTTCCATAGTGAGCGCTGTTGAAGAAGGAAGGGCGATTTATGATAATATAAGGAAGTGCATCTTCTATCTCCTTTCCAGCAACATAGGCGAGATACTGACATTGTTCTTCGCCATCATGATCGGACTTCCTCTGCCATTGATCGCAATAATGATATTATGGGTGAATCTTGTCACAGACGGGCTGCCTGCTCTTGCATTGGGCCTTGATCCTGCTGATATAGGTATGATGGAAAGGAAGCCGAGAAAGACTAACGAGAGGATTGTGGACCTGATGGACGGATCTTACATGCTGCTGATAGGGATTGTGATGATGGCCGGCGTCCTGTTCCTGTTCGAGAGGTATGATCCTAATGGAAATCTTGCTGTTGCGCAGACCGTCGCATTCAGCACGCTGATGGTTTTCCAGATGTTCAATGTCCTGAACTCAAGGAGCATGGACAACAGCCTCTTCAGGGTAGGGATATTCTCAAACCTTTACCTTTTTGGGGCGATAGTCATATCAGTAGGCATGCAGCTTCTTGTGATATACACTCCATTTAGCGTGTATTTCAGGACAGCGCCTCTTGCAATGATCGATTGGGTGTACATCACTGCAGTCGGCTGCTCTGTGCTTGTTGTCAGCGAGATCGCAAAGGCCATAAAAAGGCATCGAAATAGTATCATCGCGGACTGATTCTGTACTTCTCAACCTTGGATTCTATCTCAGCTGCCTTTTTCAGGTAATCTTCACTGAAATCACCCTTCCTCATCTTCTCTGCGAGCCCTTCTGCCTCGAGGATAATATTGCTAATGTCAGTTATATTTCCTGCCCTTCTCTGGGCTTTTATGTAATCATCCCTTATCCTGTTAAGGCTGCCCATGTTCTGCCAGCCCATCCCCTCAGGAGACGGCCCTCCGCACATATAATCTATTATCTGGTATGCCGCCTCATCATTCCCTCCCTGATTAAGCATGTCAAGCGCTGTTTCAGACAGCCTGAATCCTTTTGTATCAGTGTTCTCTGCGAATATCTTTGATGCTATTGCAAGCTTATCAAGAGCTTTTTCTGAAGCAGCGTACAATCTTGCCATAGCCTCCAATCTCCTGTATTCGAGCCCGGTGTTACCCTGGTCCCCTGCGCCCATCTTCTTCAGCTCATATCTCTTATACCTGTCTGAAACGAATGAAGGCAGGTTCTCATCTGCAAACCTCATCCTCGCATAAGATGATTTCACTATCCTGCTGTCTGCGATCCTCTCTTCTGAATATGCCTCTTTAACTTTCTTCAGCTGCCCCATATTCGCTTTCATGCTGCTGCCGATGTTCCCGGAAATCGTCTCGAGGCTCTTTGAGAATCTCACAGGAGTCATCGTTGTGTAATCCGCATCAATGCCTTCGCAATATCGGGGCATGCCGCCATCTGCATTGTTCCTTCTGTTTTCCGGAACAACGGGACCTGATGAAGGGTCTGTTGGATGGCCTTTTGGACTGCCGTCTTCAGCTGATACCTTCTGCTCGAGCGCAGCCGCACTCTGCATCGGCTGAAGGATGCTCTTCTGCGTGCTGCAAGAGGGCATCTGTGAAAACATGTACCAAAGCCCGCCCACGACAATACCTGCCTTGATTATTTTTCCTATTCCCATTTTATCACCTTTCCTATCCATGCTTTTGATATTGGAATAATGGTTTCTGTTTTTTATATGGGTTTCTGGAAAAAAAGGCGCATTTTTTCAGAAAAAACGGAGGATTTCCGGGAAGAACCGAAAGATCTGCGGAAAGCATAAATATAAAAAGAAGGATTTTCGGATCTGGCGGAAAAAATCAATCTACTCTCTAAGAAGATTTGACCTTTTGTGCTCAAAATCAAGCAAGCTGTTTCGAAACCTAATAATTTATAAATGGCATTCCTCTTTTTTAGGATATGAAAAAGTCATTTTACACAGAGCTCATAGCTGAGCTCAGGAAGAAGAGATACCCGAAGGAAGGCATCGCAAAGCTCAAGAGGAAGCTGGCAAAGAAATATAGCATGCCTGATTTCCCGACAGACATAGAGATATTCCTGAATGCAGGCCCGTCTGATATAAGATACCTGAGGCAGCTCCAGACAAAACCAACAAGAAGCCTGAGCGGTGTTGCTGTGATCGCTGTCATGACGAAGCCGATGAAATGCCCGCATGGGAAATGCGCAATATGCCCGGGAGGGCCGAGCTCTGTTTTCGGGGAAGTCCCGCAGAGCTATACAGGGAAAGAGCCGGCCACTATGAGGGCCATGCGCGCAGGATTCGACCCTTATCTCCAGGTGTTCAACAGGCTTGAGCAGTACATAGTATCAGGGCATGTCCCTGACAAGGTCGAATTGATAATAATGGGCGGGACATTCCCGAGCTTCCCTAAGGAATACCGCGAAGAATTCGTAAAGTACTGCTTCAAGGCCATGAATGATTTCTCGAGGATGTTCTTCACGGGAAGGAAAGAAACGCTGGATATCCTGAATTTCAGGGGATTCTTCGAGCTGCCGGGGGAGGTAGGAAGCAAGGAAAGGACAGAGAGCGTGCAGGCTAAACTTAGAAGAATGAAGGGAAGGACAATCCTCGAAAAAGAGCAGAAAAAGAATGAGGATGCGAAGATAAGGTGCATAGGGATGACCATAGAGACAAGGCCCGATTACGCTACATTGGAGCATGCCAATGAGATGCTCAGGCTCGGATGCACAAGAGTCGAGCTCGGGGTGCAGTCCGTATATGATGATGTGCTTGAAAAGATAGGGAGGGGGCATAAGGCAGAGGATTCCGTGAAAGCCACTGAAGTCCTGAAGGATCTGGGCTTCAAGATAAACTACCATTACATGATCGGATTGCCTGGATCTAATCCCACAAAAGACCTTGTCGGATTGAGCAGGCTTTTTGTCGATCCTGATTTCAAGCCAGACATGCTCAAGATATATCCGTGCATGGTCGTAAAAGGGACGAAGCTGTATGATGAATGGAAGGAGAAGAGATTCGTCCCATTGAAAACTTCAGATGCTGCTGAGATAATAATCGATTTCAAGAAGAATATCCCAAAGTATGTGAGGATAATGAGGGTGCAGAGGGACATCCCGACATATATGACTGAGGCAGGTGTCGACAGGACGAATCTCAGGCAGATGATACATGAGGAGATGAAGAAGAGGGAATTGAAGTGCAATTGCATAAGATGCAGGGAAGCGGGAAGGTCTGAAAAGACAGCCGGAAAAAACAAAAAAGTATTGAAGACAGATATCCTTGCTTATAATGCCTCGAAAGGCGTTGAGTTTTTCATCTCAGAGAATAGGGGTGATGCATTACTGGGGTTCTGCAGGCTCAGGATCCCCCACAGGCAATTGAGAAAGGAGATAACATGGGATTCTGCATTGCTCAGGGAATTGCATGTTTATGGCGAGACTGCTGCTATCGGCGAAGATATGGCTGCAGGAAAAGGCAAGGATGAAGAGGGCAGATACGGCAAGATCCAGCATAAGGGGATAGGCAAGAAACTGCTGAAAAAGGCAGAGCAGATCGCAAAGCAGAATAAGATGAGGAAGATGGTCGTGATTTCCGGCGTCGGAGCGAGGGGGTATTACAGGAGATTGGGTTATAAGCTCGAAGGGCCGTATATGGTGAAGAGATTGTGAATGGATCTTTTAAATTCCTAAATAGGTTTTTATTTTATCAAAAAAGACCCCACCCAAAATCCATGCAAACTCGCTTTCCCACCCTTTCAAACAGTTGTGCGTGTTTGTGCAAATCAAAAGCACAATAATCTAAAGAATATTATGGATAATCATACAATCAAAGAAATGATATATGCCAATCCGAACATCACAGGCAGATGAAGGAAATATAAAAGAAGCGAATTCCTGCCTAAGAATCGTATCGGCCTTGAGATCGCTGAAAAGGATCCCGGGACAGCGAGTTTCAGCCTTCTTCTCCCTTCAGGATACAGGACATTCCCAAAGAAAAGCCCGAGGAAAACAACGCCTATCCATGGAAGCAGTGGATAAAGGTCCAGCGTGTTCACAGGATGATTGTCCCATACCCAGACGAGCCACGGGAAACCGAGCCTTATCTTCCCTATCCAGAATGCTGATGCGAGTGCGGCTATCCCCAGCAGCATATTGAGGTATCTTTTCCTTATGAAAGGCGTCGCTATCATGATCGAGATGCCTATGAAATGCAGTATCCCGAAGAAGACGATGCTCTGCCTGGCGAAGAGATATGAGAATATTGTTATGATAAGGCCGTAGCAGAACACTGTCAGGCCCCTCAGGATGAATTTCCGAAGGGATCTATCCCTGGACTTCGAATAGCTCAAAGTGAGGCTCACTCCGACAAGGAGTATGAACAATCCGCCTGTCAGCTTCTGGAAAATACCCCAGAAACCGCTGTAAAGATTGATGTGGATACCATTGAAATAACTCAAGTCCCACATGAAGTGGAAAACAGCCATCATGATTATCGCAATGCCCCTCAAGAAGTCTATCTCTGGAAGCCTTTTATTGTCCCAATGAGTTGATTTTGGCATATTAATCAGGGGATAGGATCAGTCTTTTATCTTCTTCTCGTAAAGTTCAAGGAAGCCTCTCATCTTCCTCGCAAAATCCTTGCCGTCCTGGATGACTGTGCCCCTGTATTTCGGCTTGTCGAACTTGTATATGAATTTGTCTATGAGCGTCCTGAAAAAATAGGTATATGCCTTAGTCTCCCACCTTGATTTCCTGCTTGACATGAGATAGCCGTAAAAGACAGCTTCAACATCTCCTTTGTTGAGGTTTTTCATCCTGCCGTCCACTTCCTTCGTCTCATCAGTCATATTCTCGAAGCTTATGTCGATATTAAGCACAGAGAGATGGACGGGCGATATCTTCCTCTGAAGCTGGAGCGAAAACCCCTTGTTCACGCCTTTCTCTGTGACTTTCTCGCTGCTTGACTGGACCTCCCTGTAATATCCTTTTTCCTCGCACCACCTGTTGACCATGTCCATGAATTCCCTGTAGCTGAAATAGCCTGAGTATGAGACAGTGAGCTTGTCCACATAGATCTCCTTCTCCATATCCTCGAGATGCTGCCTTATGTGGCCATACTCGAGCTCATCTACAGTCATGTCGTCATGCCTCCGGAAAGCTTGTAGGCATTCATGTTCAGGTAAGAAGTCAGCGTGTTGACAAAATCATTGCAGTCAGTTATGAGCAGGTCATGGTACTTCTTTGTTATGGCCCTGTTGACGAACTTGTCGAATATGTCCCTTATGAAATATTGCAGCGCCTTGTTCCACCTGTCCTCATAATCGACGATGAGGTAGCCTGTCACCTTGAAGTTTATCTTGCCTTTGTTCAGCCTGACCTTCTGCCCGTTCTGCTCGATCTCGACCTCCTTCATGTCTGAGATCATGATCTCTATCTTGAAGACTGCCTTGTAATAATCAGTATACTTCTTCCATGGCGTGAATTCTATATCGACTGTCTTTGTGCCGTCAGGCTTCACATACTCCTCATTCCTCTTCTCATACTTGTCGAAGAATTTGTCCCTGAGCCACACATCCATTATCCTGAAGAAATCCCTGTAGTTGAACAGGCCTTCGAACTTGAATGATTTTCCGATATATTTCTGCTTCTCGCCCATATGCAATTCACCACATATCGTCGTAAACGTCTGAATGCGCCATGCCTAAAAACTTCTTGGCTTCCTGCTGCAGCCTGTTGCATTCATACCATAGCTTGTCCCCATAAGGCTCGCTAAGTTCTTTTCTCAGCGGGAAATTTATCATGAATTTAAGCATGGCCCTCTTGAGCTTCGAGTCCTGCCATCTGTCCTCATAGTCTATCTCTATGGTCCAGCTGAAGCGGATGAGCATCCTCGCTTTCGCCATCTTCTTCTTCTGGCCGTCCTTTATGACCTCGACTTCCTGGTAATCCCAGATGTGGAAATAGACATATATCCAGTTCCTCATGAGCTCGTTTATGTCTCTCCAGGCCTCCCAGTTTATCTCAATCTCTGTCCCGCCCTCCTTGACCTTATGCTTGTATCTCCTCTCCCAGAAATCGTATTCGCGGTCTTTGAACCATCCTCTCATCATGGTATACAATCCTGCATAATCAAAGATACCCTTATATTTTATTACTGAGACTTCTACATCTTTCTTTGGCCACATCACTGACATAAGCTCATTTTAGGGGTTGATGTTTATAAATGTTTTGGGGTGGTTTTGGCCATATTGCGGCTGTCTTTGCGGTTTTAGTTGAGGCCTGATTCCAGTACTCTTAAACAATCCACCACCGCCCGCCCAAATAAGCTGCAAAACCTCCCATAATAATTGCTGCAGAAAAATAATCACATATTCCCAAACATGTAAAGAATATCTTTTGTTTTGAAGACCGGAATCCTATTCTGTCTCTCAAAATGCCTGTCATCGCTCCATATCTTTGAATCAAGATATGCTAATGCGGCTGCGATGAATACTGCATCTTTCTTGTCGATATTTTCCATTATTTTTACTGCCTCTTTAATATTATTCTCTATTATTTCTATAGGAACCAGCTCGATATAGCTCAGAAGTTTTTCAAGAAGCTGATTATAATCTTCTTCACTCATGCCTGATTTTTCAATAATGATCCTTTTATATTTTCTTGTTTCTTCAATAACTATCTCAGGAATCAGAAATCGCTGGTCTGCTTTTACTATGATCTCCCTTGTTTTTGAATCTTTTATCAAGGCAGAGATGAGGATATTTGAATCGACAACAAGGATCATTTTATCTTGAGCCTTTTTGCCGCGCTTTCCTTGATTTTTTCCCCTATCTCATCTGCGTCTTTTTGAGTCAATCTGCTCTTGGCTGCTAATTTATCCATCAGTTCGAGACCCTCAACCTTCTGTTCTATTGCCTTCCTGGCCACCTCGCTCCATCTTATCTCGCTGAAGTGCTTCATCCTGCCGTGCAGGTCATCTGGTACCGATAGTGTTATGTTGGTCATGTTCTCACCTTTTCGTGTTTTTACATAAGTAAGTGATAACACATATATAAACCTTTCGCTGTTTCACCACCACCCTCCAATGACGAATAAAACGAAAGATTTATAAATGGGAAATGCTTAATAAGAGTGGGTTTGGTGGAATTAAGATGGGAATACTAAAATCACTCGAAAACATGCTCGGTACATTCTCAGAACTTTCTAATAATCGGTTCACTAGGAGATCATGGATTGCGGGGTTCGGCACAACAGTCTTTCTTACAGCCTGCGGCAGCGACGGAGGCCACGGGGGGAATAATCCCACACCGCCTCCGCCTATAGTGGATACGATTGCGCCTGGGAGGATGGATAATCTTGAATCTTATGCCTCTGTGAATAATGGCGAGGAGGCCAGATTAAGGTGGGTAAGCTCCGGCGATGATGACTGGATCGGAACACCTTCCTATTTTGAGATAAGATATTCCGCAAATCCAATTAACAATGAGACTGACTGGGAAAATGCATCAAGCATAGGGACAGTAACTGCAGTAGGCCCATCAGGAACGCAATATGACCAGTTTTTCCCTGTGCCTACAGGAGCATGGTACTTCTCGATAAAGGCAGTTGACGAGGCGAATAACGAAAGCCCCGTTTCAAATTCACCTACAGCGACGATAAAAAGCAAGCCGGAGTTTTATGTAAATTACTGGTTCCCTGTTGGAAGTATCTTTTTAAACTATAATGAAGCAGTAGCTATGGTGCAGGGGGAGACCGGAGTTAATCCATCTTATGTAAGCCCTATAGCAGCAGAACTGATAAAATGCTCAAGCCCGGCATGGCCTGGGACAATCACTCAATTGGAAGATTTCCTTTCAAGATACACAAATGGAAATTATGATCCGGGAGCAGGAGATGGAGAATTGCATATTGCGCATGATCCGTGGTATTTTGATAATGATGGAATTGGAAATCCTAAGATTAGGTTGTATTTTGAACCGGACGGGAGTTCAGTTAATGACTTCAATAATCTACCATCTGATGCAGTTACTAACCTAAGGAACATAATGAAGCAATTCCTGATACAGCATGTTGATGCGCATAAAGCAGATTACGGCAATCTGGACATAATATTCAACCCGACTTGGGCAACTTGGGAGTAAGTTGAAAATCTCTTGTTTTGCGAATTCTTAAACAATATATTTAAATACTCAGAAAACATTATATATATCTATGCAAACCAATGAACCAGCAGGATTAAAAGAATTCACTCAGCCTGAATTTGATACTTACAGGGCTAAAATGGCCCCTTATGACAGGATAATAGATGAAGGAGGCATGCTTTCTGAGCAGGATGCCCAATGTCTTAAAGATATGAGAATGGAGCTTTGGAAGAGATTCACACAAGACAGTTTGGACCAATACAATATTGTAGGTAGTATTAATAGCACGCTCTCTGTTGATGACCTAAGGAAGAGATTTAAATGGGAGAAAGAGATAGATGATGAACGTAGGGATTTGGAGGTTAGATTGGATGAGGGAAGAGCAAACGGAACTCTGGGCAGAGACGAAGAGAAAAGGATGAGCAGAAGAAGAGATGAGATATGCTATACCCTTGACCCAACACATTTTCATGGACCGCCTCCTTAATGGAGTGATCTATCTCATAATTGAATTGATATATTCGTATATTTCTGTGTTGTTTAGTCTCTCTTTTACAGGGTTATTAGACAGAAAACAGACTTCTCTATCTTCAGAGTACTGTGTCCCATGTTCTCCGATTGGTAGTTCCCCTTTCTTTAAGATGGCTCTCCCAGCAATCTTTTTCCTTATCGGGTCCTCAATCCAGCTTAATTTGCAGAACATAGAGTCGCCCCTGGCAACGACCAGCACATCCCCTAAATTTTCATGTTTGGAGTTTTCATATAATCTGACTATCTCCTCATCAGCATCTTTCTGCAGAGTATAATGAGGAAATACATGGCCATATTTAAAGAAAAAAGATAAGTCTTTTTCTGATAGGCTTCCTTCACCTTTAAACCATATTCGCAATAACCCTCCGTCATACTGGATGTCTGAAATACTACCAAAATTATCAAGAGAATGATCTTCATGAAATCTTATAGAATTGCCATCAAAGTTATAGACTCTTAATATATCACTTCCTGCTTCGGCAGGTTCTATGACATATCTTGAAACTAATCTGCAGCCATGGTCACCAGTTATTATAACTGAAGCATCTTTGTTATTAATCAAGTCAACTAATGAATTATCAAGGAATTTTAGATGTTCACAAACTTCCTTTGAATTGGGGCCATAATCGTGACCCAGCTTGTCTAATGAGCTTAAAGTCATGATAAAGAATTTTTTTTGCAGCGATTCCATCATGTAAATGTGCCTGAATATGTTTAATACCTTCTTGTCCCATTGTGGCTGAGGTATACCCTTAAAATCTATTTCGTTCAGCAACTGCGTGAGAGAATAGTCCAAAATCTGGTTGTTTGATACGTGCACAAATTTATCATTAAAGAGAGGGTTATCTTTTAAATAATATACCATAGCCCGGCAATTAGGTTCATCACCCATAACGCGCACTGTCTCTTCCTTGCCGCCGATTACATAGACGCCAAATCCGTTTTTATGACCTAAAGAAGCCAAAGAAGGAAGCTCTTTTCTTCTTAATTTCATTATCAGCTGATCAAGGCCTTTTGCCCTTCCTTTAGCAGTCTTTGATATAAAACCATGGATTCTTGGCTGTTCTCCTGAGGAAATAGTCTCATGAGCAGACTCTGTAGAAGAAGGCAATGAATCAACATAGCAAACTGCGTGGTTAGGCAGCAATTTAGAGCATTTTTGAAGATGCTCTTTATAATCAGCCCTTAACTGGTCTATGATAATCAAAAAAAGATTGTTTGCGGTAGCCATGGCAGCAAGGTAATATATATTTGATATATAAATCTTTCTAAATTTATCTACTTAGTAGTGACAAAAGTCCGAAGGATTTCCGGGAATTCCGGAGGATTTGCGGCAATGTTTTAGCTGGATTTCCTGGTTTTTATAGCAAATTTTATAAAAGATATTTGTTTGGTTGCCCTAAAAGGGGTTTTTGGATGAACTTAAAAAAGTTTATATTAATTGGTGCGTTTTTCTTTATATTTTTAAACTATGCTGGATTTGTAATTGCAGATTGTGCATTTTGTAATGTAGGAGTTTGTAATGGGGTATGTGAAAGTGGAGAAGATTTAAATTGGTGCGATGATTGTACTACTGCGGCGTGTGGTGATACAACCTGCGATCCAGGCAAAGGCGAAGACTACACCACGTGCCCTGGAGACTGTCCGCCTCCTTGCACTGATGATTGTTATTCAGGCCAAACCTCCTGCGACGACAGCAACCTTAGGACATGTGGCAATTATGATATCGACCCTTGTTTAGATTGGCAAATAACCTCCTGCGACGACAGCAACCCCTCAACAACCGACTCCTGCTCAGGCGGCCAATGCATACACTCAGATACCTGCCCGGGAGCGCATGATTCTTGGAGCGGCTCCCAATGCGTTTGCGATAGCGGCTATGCCAACTGCGACGGCAACACAGCCAATGGCTGCGAAATCACTTTAGGCACAACATCCAACTGCCTGAGCTGCGGAGATAGCTGCAATGATGGATTAAGCTGCACAACCGATTCATGCACTGCAGGATGCACTCATATAAATACATGCGGTACAGGAAACTGTATTCCGCCTGCACCAGGCACATGTACACAATGCGGCACGGCTTCAGATTGTACAAGCCCTCCAACATGCTATCAACTGCCTGCAACATGTGCTGGAGGCTCCTGCCAGTACCAAACTGCGCCTTCAATAACCCAATGCGGCACAGACACATTATGCTCATACACTGGCTGCTCAGGAATATGCGGGAGAACCGGAACTTTAACAGATTATCACTGCAATGGTGCAGGAAGCTGCCAAGGCTACACAACAACATGCTCTCCTTTAACCTGCTCTGCAGGAACAAGCTGCTCTGCAGGAAGCTGCAGTCCAGCATCAGAAACCTGCAACAACATTGACGACGACTGCGACGGACAGACAGACGAAAACCTCGGCACAACAACATGCGGTGTAGGCATATGCCTGCATACTGTGCAGAACTGTATTGGCGGATTCCCGAACACATGCAATCCTTATCAAGGCGCAACCACAGAAACATGCGATACATTGGACAATGACTGCGACGGACAGGTTGATGAAGGATGCTCCTGCGCAAACGGCGATACAAGGACAGGGACGTGCGGGCTTGGCCCCTGCTCCAGGTCTGTCCAACAGACATGTTCAGGAGGGATATGGGCTCCTGCATGCGTTCCAGGCAGCCCGGCAACTGAAACATGCAACAACATCGATGATGACTGTGATGGCATTGCTGACGACGGCCTTTCAAGGCAGCAAACCTGCGGCGTTGGCATTTGCTACAACATAATATCACAAATGTGCTCTGTGGGATCATGGCTGCCCTCATGCGTGCCTGGGCCATCAACGACAGAGGCATGCAATGGGTTAGATGATGACTGTGATGGGGCTGCTGATGACGGTTTTAACCTACAGACAGATCCCAACAACTGCGGATCTTGCAACAGGGTCTGCTCATTTTCGCACGCAGCAGCGGCATGCTCAGCAGGGACATGCGCAATGGCGAGCTGTAATGCAGGATATGTTAACCTAAATAGCCTAATCTCGGACGGTTGTGAGTGCCAACAAACACAATCTGCGGAAACAACCTGCAACGATGGCATAGACAATGACTGCGACAACAATATAGACTGCGCAGACACAGACTGCTCAGCGGCTTCTTCGTGCATATGCACCGGAACAGCGCAAAGGCTCTGCCCTAACCAGAACGGCGTATGCAAGAACAGCAAGGAGACATGCACAAACAACCAGTGGCCCGGATGCGGCTACACCTTCACCCCTTCTTATGAAACAGACGAGAAGACCTGCGACAATCTCGACAATGACTGCGACGGGACAGTCGATGAAGGCTGCGACAAGGACTTAGACACATACTGCGATTCTTCCATGAAATGCGCAGGAACATATTTCAAATGCTCGAATGGGAGATGCCTTGACTGCGATGACAACAACAAGGACATAAACCCGGGCAAGACGGAGACTTGCGACGCATACGACAACAACTGCGACGGGAATGTGAACGAGAACAACGCATGCAACTGCAATGTGGCTGATGTCCTCAAATCCACGGGCACTGTTGAGATAATCCATCCTACTGATGGTGGAAATTATTACATGGGGGATATTATCACTTTCTATGCGAGAGAGGATGAAGGATCTACGATAGAAGGATACAATTGGGAATTGGGGGACGGAGAAAAGAATGAGTTCCAGCAATTCAACCATCTATACAGGAACAAGGGCGATTATCAGGTCAAGCTGACATATTATGCAAGATCGAGCAGATATAATGAGAGGGTATGCGACAAGGTGCTGACTATGAACATACACGTCCTGCAATGCCAGAAGAATGAAGACTGCCTCAATGGAGAGGCCTGCAAGAGCGGGGTCTGCACAAAAGCAGACGTGCTTACCGCAGAACAAACCCTCACAATCTCCATAAACTCCCCGACCAACCAGGTCTACAGCCAGAAGATCGTCCCTTTGACAATAGCCGCAAGCAAGCCGTCAGCATGCTCATACTCGTTGAATGACAAGGATTTTGTCGCGATATCCGAAAATACAAGGACGATCGAAGGGAAAGAAGGCATAAACACACTGAAGGTGAAATGTGCTGAAACAATCGCTTCATCGCAGTTCACTGTGAAGCTCCAGACGCAGCCCACATCGATAATCGACGATGTGAGCAATGACCTCAAGCAGAAGGAATCTACAGGGATATTGTCCGACCTTAAGGATAAAGGGGTGGAAATGAAGACAACAGCAGACCAGGCAAGAGAGCTCATCTCAGAGGTCACGGATCTCGGCGTATTCGAGATAACGAAATCAAGGCAGGTCTCAGGATTGAAATCACTGATAATGCTCAGCATAAGAAATCTCCTCCCGATAACAATTGAAAATGCGGATCTTGAGATCACAATACCCAAATCAGTAGCGAATTCGGCGTCAGAAATCCAGAGCCCGAACAAGTTCACCATATTGCAGGATGACCCCGTGATAAGCTTCAATATCCAGAACATCACAAAGGATTATGTGCTGCTTTTCGAGGTCAATAAGGTGGTAGACGAGGCTCTCCTGAAGGAGATAGGGGTCAAGCCGAGCGAGAACCTCAATTCCCTGCTGAAAAAACAGCAGGACACTGCAAATGCAGTCAGGATCTCGAAGGAATTCGAGGAATACCAGAAAGACGGCGAGACCTACACTAAGATAAAGACGAAGATAAACCCAAAGAAAGGCCTCAAGGGCATGTCAGTCATAGAAAAGATCCCGAAATGCCTCGCAAAGCAGATAGATTACCTTAACATAGATGAGAGATACAAGGCCAACCTTAAGGTGCTCAACGCTGACCCGCTGATCATGTGGCAGTTCGAGGAGATAACCTCGGAGAAATACTTCGAATATGATGTGAAAGGCGTCCTCTCAGAAGACTGCAGGAAGCAGATAAGGAGCATGGGGATCGCAGATCAGCTCGGCATAGACATCGAATCGAGGGATTATTTCAAAATCATCCTCCCTCTATTGATAATACCCCTGCTGGGCGTGATAGTTGTAAGGCTGCATAGGTTCTCTGATATCATGAAGAAGAAGGAAGAGGATGAGAAGGGGAAGCCTGCAGAGAAACCCAGGGCAAAAGTGGCAGAGAAGAAAGAGGAGCAGAAGCCCAGGATGGAAGCAAAAGACGAAGACGAGGGGAAATTCCTCCAGAAAGAGATCGATGAGGCCGAGAAGGAGTTCAAGAGGGAGATGAAGTGACCTATTTCACAAACTCCACATCAGGCATGTCCTTGAAATCATTATCACCTGTCAAAAATTTAACACCATGTTTTCTTGCAAGAATATATCCTATAGCATCCGGCATTGAAAGCTTTTTATTATTCATCCTAAAATCCATGGCGTCTTTTATGTCTATAATATCAACTTCAATAAGATATTGCAGATATCTGTCAGTGTATCTGTCTGCTATCTTCTTTCCTTCTGTCCTTTTTAGGCAATAATTGAATTCTGCGAGATTGAATATTGATGTCAATGGAATAGCATCCTTATATTTATCATAATCAGGGTTGCCGTCCAATATCTCGAAGAAGGCATAAGTATCAAAGAAGAATATGTTCTCGCTCATCCCATCCCTCCTCATCGATCTCTTTAAGCATCTGGTCTGATGTTTTCTTCAGCTTAAGGGTGCCGAATGTCTCTCTAAGGGCATTGGTCTTCCTCACAAGCAGGAACTTGACAGTATCGCCTGCCTTGAGATGCTCCTTCTCGATGGCTTCTTTAGGTACAACTACCCCGATTGACCTTCCCCATTCCCTCAGTGTCGATTCAACAGCTATCATTTTGGTTATATTGGTATAACCAAGTATATAAATTTTGTGGTTTTAGGGGATAATAAATAAAAAAATAAGAATAAAAAATCAATAACTCATCAATATCTCAACATCCTTCCCGAAGACTTCCTTCAGCTTCTCGAACACCGGCTCCTTGATGAACACTTTCGGAGGGATCTCGACCTTTGCAAGCGCCTTCTCAAGCTCCTCCATCGAGCTCTCCTCGACCCTTCCGAGGCTCCCGTCGTCGTTTATCTTAGACTTTGTGATCTCCTTCTCCTCTTTCTCAAGGTCATGTATTATGAAAGCCACTTTGTCCAGGAGTATCACTTCACCATACCTGTTGCCGTGCTTGATCCTTATCCTGGCCCTCTCAAGCTCCCTTCCCCTCTTCCTCTGCATGTACTCGACCATGAACTTGATGAACTGGCTGCTCTGTTTCTTGACATTCTCCACCTCTGATTTTGTCAGTTTCCCTGAGTCATAGTCGTGCTTAGCCTTGACGATGAGGTTCAGTATCCTGAGGAATTTCTCAGGGATCTTGCCTAGATGCACCATCTCGGTCTCGAAAAGCTTTATCACTTCTTCTGCCTTGACCCTCTCTATGCCCTCGAGCTTGAGAACGTCCCTTATGATGGTCACAGCAGTCTCGTAGATGTGGAGCATGGACTCCTCCTCTTTCATCTTCTCTATCTGCGTGAAAAGGTCTTTTATCCTCTTCAGGAAATCCTCTGAGCTTGTCAGCAGCTCGTCCAATTCCCTGCCAGTGAGGTCCTTTTTCGTGCCATGCTCTATATCTTTCCTGACCTTTATGACTTTTTCAAGGATCGCCACATATTTCTCCTCGAGCAGCTTCTCCTTCTTGACCAATATCTCCCTCATGAGCTCCGGAGTCTCTTTCGGGGTCGGAGGCGGGATGCCATACAGCATGAGCGCTGCCTGCGACGGCGTGAGCAGGGCATAAAAGATATCTTCCATGCCCATCTCCTTTATCTTGAACTTCACCCTCTGGAGCATCTGCTCGCCTGAGCTCATGTACATGTCTATCGCTTCCATGGACGGCTTCACTTTCCCCATCTTAAGAAGCTGTTTCCATGGCATGAATATGCCCCTGTCATAGAACGGCACTCCGTCCCTCAAGAACGTGAAGATTATGGGGTTTGCCTCCTTGATCGAGTCCCAGAAATCAGTCAGTATGTATACCTGGATGTTGATCTTGTTCCTCACGCCTGTGAGCTCTCCTGCCTCGATCCCCATGCCTATTATTATCGCCCTGAGCTTGTCTTTCAGCTCGGCCCTTGTCATCTTCTTAACATCAGTATCGTCTATCACGACGAAGACATCTATGTCTGAATCTTTCGTGGCCCTGCCCTGCACAAGGCTGCCTGCAAGCACATAGCTGACGATATACTTCTCGAATTTCTTCAGCACCATTGTCTTGTGGACTTCCGCTATCTTTATCGCAGCAAGCATGCCTCCGTCATATATCGGGGCGCCAAGTGCGACAAGCTGGAGGATGTCATATTTAGCATCATAGCAGCTCTGCCATACTTCTGAGAGTATAAGCGTCTGGGGAGTGATGTTCTTGTCGATCTCCTCTGCTGTCTTCGCGATTATGGCCGTAAGCTTGTCCTTTAGCTCAAGCTTCGACATCTTCTGGCTGTCAGTATCATCGACAAGCACTAGAACATGGATCTTGTCCTTATCGACAGGCTCTGAGGACCCTTCCTGCGGCTTCGGTGGCGGCAACAGCGCTATGCCCATTATGTACTTGTCAAATTTCTTTACGACCTGCTTCTGGAACTTGTCCAGCTTCTCTTTTATCTTGGCGAGCTTCTCTCTCACTTCCTTGGGGAGCTTCTTCTCCATATCTTCCTGCATGGCCTTTTCCTGCTTCTCCCTTGCCTCTGCTTCCCTGTCGTTCTTTTCCTTCAGTTCCTTTGCAATCTTTTTCTCTTCCTTATCATTTGCCATGTTTGCCACCTACAGGTTTTTATTATTTTTTATTGTTCTTTGATGTTTTTTTGTGGTTTTATTGTTTTCCCATCTTTTAACGGGATTCTTGATTTTTAATTTGATTTTAATTTGATTTTTAATGGCCTTGCATTTGTCCCTTTTTTATCAATATCCTCAATAAAGGCTAAAAAGGCCATTAAACCAGCCAATGCCTCTTTGTGGTCAATCTTATTTATAAATACATTTGATATCAAGTATATAAGACTGTGACAAAAAAGTCAGATGGAAAAACCCAGGGAATCCGACTGAAAACATGTTTATTGCCGTTTTATTACTATGAAAAAGCGAAAGATTTATATTTGGGATATGCTAATTTATTTGTAACGAAGGAATTAAGATGACAGAAGACATACCCGAGAAAATAAAGACTTATTATGAAAGAAGGAAGAAGTTAAACAAGCTATTGACTTCAACACAGGTAGAGGGCAGCAAAGCGTATGATAATGCGACTGACCTCCTGAAGGATGAAGATGGCGAGATTGATCTTGACAAGCTCAAAGAAGATGATATGAGGAAGCAGTTCATCGATAAGATCACAGATCATTATATAAGTGCTGCCAAAAAAAGGCTCAAGAGCGAGGTCAAAACAGAGGATGAATTCGGCGTTGACATGCTATTGAGCGGATATGCCCAGGTAACAAAAGCAGAGATCGAGCAGGCAGTCAATGAAAAGAAGCACCAATACACCAAAGATGTGCATAATGAAGTTTCTAAAGATCTGAAGAAAAAACAGATTAACAAATTAATACCTGCGCTCTCGAGCCATTTTGAAGATAGTGATGTGTCGGATATCGTGAAATATACGAAAGCCGATAGTCTTGTCCATGCTAACAGGATGAGGATAGATGATGCGCTGCCTTTCCTGGATCATTTCAACAAAGGGAAAGGCTCAGTGACATATGAGCATGTTGAAGGAAAACATTACGCTAAGAAGAAAGCAGCTTGATCTGTTCAGCTTATAGCTTATGTCCTGCCCGATATTGTTCCTTATCCTTTTCTTCTTATCTTTTTCTCTTCGGATTTATTTTTCCTTTTCCTACTTTTTCTTTTCCTGATTCTCCCCCTGATTCTCCTGAGCTTATGCTCAGGAACAGGACCCTTCCGTATGCGAACATCGGCAGCATGATGACTAAGTCGACAAGGACAGCTGCAACTAACCCAAGATTAAGCAGTGAGATCAAGAGATACACCAGGAAAACTGCAAGCGCGACAAGAAGGTAAGAAGCGGCATAGAACCTTGCCTTCCTGACGCCGAGAACAAAAGCATTCTTCAAAGACCCCAAAAACCCCTCTTTGGCCGAGAAGCTGTATGAAACCACTGCAAGGTACAGCAGGACAGCAGCAAGGAAAAGCATGAGGTAATTTATCGAATTCTGGCTTATGACGGTGATGGTCGCCATCGCATTATAGACTGAAAGCTTGTAGGTGATGTAGCCTATAAGGCCGAGAGCGATGAGCCATATTAGATTAAGGAGGCTGAACCTTCCCAGGTAAACGTAGAAATGCGTCTTCTTTTTGTGCGTCACCCAGGATGCAAGATGCCAGTTTATGCCCTGGAAGATGCACCATAATATATAAGTTGAGACGACGATCAGGCCGACATATATCCCTATCCACTTAAGGTGCTCCATAACGACGGATTGCTGCTGCATGATGGCAGAAAGCACAGCATTGTCCTCTGACCCTGCTGTTATGGCCGAGAGCTGGCTGTTCAGTTCCCCGATCAGATTATTTACTTCAATAAGATGCTCTATCATGCCTGAGCTGAAGAAGGAATAGACTATGCCGAACAGCAGGAAAAAAAGCAGGTCTACGAAGAAGGATGAGAGTATGAAAATGGGGTTTCTTATGAATATCCTGAAGCTGTCTGCTATATGGCTTTGCATCTCTTTGAGATATTTCATTTGTAATCACCTTAGTAAGATAAGTTTCAATAACCGGTTTCAATAACTGAACTCCGCCATGATGGCGGCGTTAATAATCTCATAATTGATATATCTAACTGCTCTGCGGAGCATCAGGATAGCAACCATATCCGCTCTTGCCGTTGTCATAGCAGTATTTCCCAGTGCAATCTTCCATATCAGGATAATTGTCGCAGTCGCAATAATAGCGGTTTATCCCCTTTGCTCCTGCCTCTATCAAGACGCCTGTGATCTCATTATTGATTATCTTGGGATCAGCTGCTGTGCTCTTAGGGCACGTCTTGTATTCGACGCATTTCAGGTCGCTGACAGCATAATAGCAATAGCCATTATTCTTGTCCTGGCCGCAATTGTTCCTTCCGACAATCTCATTCCTGCATTCGCATCCCTTGTCAAGGAGCAGGCCTATGGGGCACTTTTTCTGCTCCTCTTCGCCTGTCTTTGAGCATATGGCTTCAATGCCTATCTCGTACTCCTGCACTGTGCCGAAATAATCGACTACTGTCGGGTCAAGCTCGCAGTTCGATAATGATTTAGGGAGGGTATCGTCCTTCTGCCTGCATGGGTGCAGCGATATCTTCACAGTCAATATCGCTGGCTTTGCCGTAGTGAAGCTCGTCTTGCAGTCCACTGAGCTCTGCGTGCTTGCGGGCTTGTATCTCATTATGAATCCGACGCCCCAGCTGTCTTTCGCCGGCTTTAAAACAACAGGCACGCTCGCATACCTTAGGTCTATTGTCATCCCCTTGTATTTGACCCGCAATATCTTCTTGTAAGGCTGCGTCTCAAAACCCATATCCGAAGTCGATTTGGACTCGTCTGTGATCTCCTGACATGATGAGGACATCACGAACTCCTCGACGATCTGGCCTTTAACATCATTCTCTTTCATCTCGCCGTCGCATACCTTGACCGCAAATGTCCTGAAAGAGTCTATGTCCTTCTTCTGCTCTGCTGTCAGCTTGCTTTCGTCTGTCGTCTGCCTCACAAAAACGGCGAAATCAGGATGGAGCGACCCCATGCTGCCCGAGTCATAATCATTTGGGTTGAGTATGTTTGTGGCATGATCGGGCTTCTTGGAAAGGACTTCGTAATCCTTGCCTGTCATCCTTCCCATGAGCGTATCCTCTGATATCACTATGCCAGGTATCCTCCCTGAATAATCAGTGATCCCCTCAGGTATTATGGGGACAATCGTGTCTGGGCCTGCTGCTGCACCTCCTTTAGGAGGTATTACACTATACACAAGATAGAACGGGATCTGGTCATAACTCGACAGGGCGCCCTGTGACAATCCTTCAGTCGGCTTCTGCGGGCTCCTCTTGTCGATCTTGAAATTCAGATAGACTGTGTCCCCAAGACCATATCTTTTTTTCTCGGGCTTAGGGACTTCTGTGAATATGGCATATCCAATATCCCCAACCTCATAAGCGCATCTGAAGACCCCTCCTGCAAGATCGAAGCTGCACTCTGCAGGAGGATTGCCCCCTATCTGGGTTATCCTGCCTTCCTCTACTACGGTCTGAGGTGTGCCTTCATTGTCCTTGTACCAGTATGTGAGCCTTACAGTATCATACCTGTATTTATCATCTGAAACCTTCACATAGATGTCTCCTTCATTGGGGCCCAGCATCTCTCCTGCATTGAGCCTTCCTGGACCGAATGATGTTGTTATGTCCTTCAGGACTTCCTTTGACTGCTTTGCGCAGTCGCACATCCCGTTCGGGAATCCTTCTTTCGGATCGCAGCCGTCGCTGGCAGAGCAGACAAGCTGCAGCTTGTAGCTCATGTCCGCGCCTGCGACAAGGCCTGCGCCTATGTGATAGATATGAGTTGTATATCCATTTAGAGGATTGCTTGCTATGAACCTTCTTGTCCTGGGGTAGAGGAATGCCTTGGATTTCAGCGGGATCGCGCCTGGGCCTGTCAATGCAGAACCGATGTCGAAATCAAAGTCCCCTGTGAATGCCCACAGGCATGCAGCATGTATAAGTTTCCTCTCGCTGAACATGGTCTTGTACAATGCCGATTGGCCGTACCTTCCTGTTATCGATTCCTGTATGTCTCCTCCTGCTGTGGCTGCTGACTTGAAGAATGAGCTTATCCCTCCCCTTTCATCCTGCCTTGAAGCCATCCCTCCTCCATACCTGTTGACGAAGCATCTTATTGCGTCGAATATTATGTCGCAGATGTATGTTGTCAGGACAGACCTGCAGAGCCCTGTGCTGCCGTCTCCTGTTATCAGTATAGACTGGAAGCACTGCATTATGGCCCCGAGCATGTTCCTCCATAATGTCAAGAAGCCGTTTATCGCAGGGAGGCATACGCACTGCATAGCAGTAAGCAGATTGTCCGTTGGTTTTACCACATATTTCTGCGTGTTCGGAAGATTGGCGGCATCCATTATCTCTGGAGGCAGTGTCATGGGCTTGCATCCCCTCTCGAGTTCTTTGGGGTTAGGCTCTCCTTTCTCATCAAGGTTCATCGTCCTTATCCCGCCCTGCTCCTTGCAGACATAGTTCTTCTTGCCTGTTGAATCAGTATAATAAAGCCTGCCCTGATCATCATAATCATTGACATTGATGTCCTTGTTGCCTTCAGAGAATGTCTCGAACGGCCCCGTGTTATATTTCGTCTCAGATCCTCCTCTTCCCACAGTCACATAGCCGCCTTCTGTCTTCTTCAGGCCTGCCTGCGAGGTCTCGCTCACGACAAGCATGGCTTTCCCGTTCTCATCGAGCACATACTGCTGTGTCTCCTTGCCTTTGGTCACTGAGAACACCCTTGCCTGCTGCGTCTCTTTTTTCCTGCAGAAATCTGAAGCACCATACCAGATGTTCTTCAGCATCTGGCCTGATTCTGCGCATGATTCCTGGAACTGCGAATCCCCTTCCTGGTATCTTATGCACTTCGACCTTTCAAGCTCGTTCATGAGCAGGCATCCTGAATCCCACTGGTCCATGTATTCCTGGCCGCAGGCATTGTCATCCTTGCTCATGGCTGCTGACAGCGGTTTTCCTCTGCAGTCCTTGCTTGCCATCTCCTGGAGATAATAATCTGCTGTCGGTACGCTCGGGCAGAATATCCTGTCGCATACATAATGCATGTACTTCTCGACTTTCTTCGCATTGGCCTCTGACTCGAGGCATGCGTCGCTCTTGGTCTTTCCGTCTTTTGAATCCATGCAGTCATATGCTTTCCTCATCAATGCGAAGAAATACATGACCCAGCTCAAAAGGCATGTAACAAAGACTACTATCGTTATCGCCTTAAGTGGCTTGAGTATCTTGTTTATGGCTGTTATCGTGCTGTTCAGGAACTGGACAGATGCATTCAACAATTCCTTGGGTATCACGCTCGGGGGTATCCTCACGTCAAGAACAGTCGTTATGTCCCAGCACTGCTTCTGGATACCGGTTACTATGCTCCCTGAGCCGTCATCATACTGGTATTCGAGCTCGACCTGCATCGGCAGCTTCACAAGCAGGTCCTCTTTCTTTAGGTCAGTGAGATTTTTCTGCTGGTAATCCTTCTTGTTCAGGTCTATAACCACATATCCCCTTTTCCTGTCCTGGCTCCATACAGGATGCACTCCTGAGACAAGCTGGTTGGGATCGAAGACATAGTCCTTCTTCATCTCATCGCTCAGCTTGTACTGCTGCACTACGGGATCCCTGAGCAGTTTCTGTTTTGTGCCCGGGCCCTGCCACTCAAGATTCACTGCAAATGCGATCTGCGCAATCCCCTGCCTGAGGTGCTCAGGTGTTATCACAGAAGGTGTCGGATTCTTCACAAGTATGTTCCAGTCTGCGCCATAGCCGCATCTTGCGAATGTTATTATGCCTGACTGCTTGTCAGACCTTCCAAGCTCGTCCATCGCGACTATGACTATATTATTGTCCCATGCATTCGAATACCTGCCTGTGGACCCTGATGTGACCCTGCCTACTGCAGTGTTCGATGTGCCGTATGTTGTCGGAGCCCCTCCTGGGCCCGTGCTGCTCGGAGCAGGCGAAGTCTTGTACACATCCTGCTGGTATTCTGATTTTGCTGTGATAATCTCCTGTGTCAGGAAAACCTTAATCCTGAAATGGCCTCTCTCATCGGCCTTTGTAACATATTTCTGGTCGCCGTCTCCGAGTATGGAGCCGTAATGGAAAAGCATGTCCCTCACGCTTGTGCTCCATGCCTCTGACGAATAGGTCTTATTGTTGACGAATATGACTATTGTCGCGCCCGGCTTGGAGACATTGCCTTCCACATACACATCCTGTATGTATGAAGGATCCAATGACCTCAGGTTGTTCCATAATATCTTCGGGCCCTCTGTATCAACATTTATCCTGTACTCTTTCTCAAAGACATTGCCTGCCTTGTCTGAAAACTGCAGGTCCACATCATTCTTTATCCCTTCTTTCAATGAAAGCATTAGGTTGAAATTCCCTGCCTTGACTTCCTGGGTCTTCGTGTCATTGTTGACTGCGATAGTGACAGTCACATCCTCGTTCACAGAGCCGTTTATCGCCACTGTCGTCGATGATGCGAGCGCCGGAGGCTCTTTCATCTGGACAACAGGGCTGTCTGCATCCACTATCACATGGAATGCGGCAGAATTTGTGCTGCCGGAAGGATCCTTAGCCCATATTGTCAGCTGGTTGTCATCAATCAGATTCACGTATTTGAAGATGAAATGCCCGCTTGCATCAGAAGTCGTCAGCTGTATGTACTTGTCTGTGCCTATGTCTGCCTGATTCGCATTAAGGTAAAGCCTGAGTATGCTGTCTGGTTTCGTATAGCCGCCGAAGGTTATCTGCCTCCTGTTGTAGTATTGCGGCAGTGTGACATTGAACTGGGGAGGGGCAGTGTCTGTATCCGCTGACGCTGCGGGCGTTGTGAACGAATACAGGCTGCCGAAGTTATCTGCAGTGGCAATCTCTCCATTGCCAGAAGAGGTCAGCTTGTAATAATAAGTGGCTGCTGCCCCTAACCCAGTCAGTGTTATAGAATGGGATGTGGATGATGTCGGATCATCTCCTGAAGAGCCTAATGATTGCGTGGTGCCGTACTCTATTTTGCTGTCTGCTTCGGCATCAGTCGTCCATCTTATCGTCGCCTGCGCGCCTGAGACATCAATGTCAGAGACTGGATCATAGTTTATTATGAGAGCATGGACCATAGTTGTATCTATGATGAGGTATATGCAGAACAATGCGATGATCTGCAATACTGATCTTGTCTTTGATTTCATTTTGAAGTGTTTATATTATTAAGTTTGTATTATCAAGTTCGATTTTTTATATTGATCGTTCACGGCCCAAGCTCTACTTTCACAAGATTTGTGTAATTCGAGCTGCCTATGTCTATGAGCATGCCTGCCTTCTGGTCATCTGTCTCAGGATGGGGTATCTTCTCTATCGAGTTGAACACTATCCTTGATGCTGATGATACATCGGATCCTTTTATCAGTACCTTGCTCCTGTAGCCTCCTATCGGCTCATCTTCCCTGCTCATCAATATCACATCCAGGTCATAAGTCGCGTCAACTTTCGGCAGCTTTATGGTATTGAATTCCTCTGGCGAGTCTGCCTCTGCAGGATACCTCCTGTAGATATCATAGCCTGTGAAATTGTCAGACCTTAAATATATTACTGCATATTGGCCTTCCTCAAGCGGCTCCTGGGGCATGAGCATCCCTGCGGTGATCCTGTATTTCTTAGCCTCGAAATCGAGGGTCTTCAATGGGGTCATGAAAACGAATACGTCGAATTTGCCCGGCTCTATATCCTGGCTCGTGTCGAGATAATCCTCGTGCTTCATGTCTATCGCTCCCGGCCTGCAGAAAGAAGGCAATTGTGACCTCACCCTGTAAATGCCGCCATCAGCATCAGTCTGGCCCACATTGCAATAATATGTGTTCATGCAGTTGAATGTCGCATTCGCTCCGCTGATGTCCGTGAAAGTGGTGGAGTCCTTTGCCCTTATGTCATAAGTCTCCTTTGTCTTCTCGTCGCAATAGCCTCCGTCGCTGCCTTCAGGGACGTCCATCCTTGTGACCCCTACGCTCTCCCTGTTGCCCTGGTTGCTGCTTATGATCACCGGGAAAGCGAACTTGAACCTATAGCCCTGGCCGTCAAATGCGGAATCGTCGCTTATCACTATCTGCACAGGATAATCGAGGTCGTAAGTGAAGTGGAACATGTTTATGCACAGGAAGCTGAGATATTTCTCGAATCCTTTGCCATAGCTTGCGCTCATTATGTCCCCCTGGCTAGGCTTCACTTCCATGTCGAAATTCCATTCCTTCTGGAAAAGGACTGCTGCCCTGAGGTCCTTGTAATCCTCTGTCGCTGCATCCCAGTAGAAGTGGAAATAATCATATGCGTCTGCAGGCACATCCTGGGCCTTTGGAAGCTTGCCTGCCCCTATATCCTCAGGGGTGTACTGCCTGAGGTTCTCATATTTCTCCTCCAATTCGAGGAAGGGCTCATGGTTTGTGCCTTTGAACCTGATCTTCGGGAAATTGTAGTAAAGAATGTTCTTTATCGCCTCTTCGACATCAGGCTTGAACCACCTGAGCTGCCCGCACTGGAAAACAACGTCAGAGAAAGGTATTTCAGGCCCTAATGTCATGAGATTTATCGTGAGGTCTTCCAGGAAAAGCTGGTTGTTCTCTGCTTCCATTATGTCTGCTGCAAGCTCGTACATCTTCCTCAGTTTAATGGGGATGGATGTAGAGAATGTCGCGATCCTTGTAAGCTCTTTTGTCCCTCTGACCCCCACATTCAGGGGGTATTTTGTCGTTATTATGACTTCGTTCACGCCTATGGTCGTCTTTGATGTGATATTGCCTGTCTCCCTTATGTCAAACTGCTCTTTCATCGCCGTGAAATTCCTCAGGCAGTCGCCGATATGCTCGTTCACGTATCTTGAGATCTGCTCTTCCATCCCTTTTATCGTCGGAGCTATCGTCTTGCCGTCATGATACCAGTAAGGAACTATTATCTCGCTTCTTTCCGTCGGGGCTATGAAGCTCGTTGGGTCGTATCTTATGCTCTCAGGGACATAGAGATATCCTCCCTGCTGGCCCATCAGGAGAACTGCTTTTGTGAGGGTTATCTTCTCGCAGCTCTCGACGTATTCTTTCACAGGGAACAGCTCTGCGGGGATGACCTCAGGCTCTTCAATAGTGATCTTTTCGCTCCTTATGTAGATAAATACGCCTGCCAAAGCTACTATAAGAATCCCAATTATGATGAATAGGGTTATCTGACCTCTTTTTTCCCGCATTAAGGCTAATTATATATACTATATTTATAAAAGTTTTGGTTTAAAACTTGCATAAACCCTTGCACAACCTTTTTAAATGTGAAAACAACATTTATCCTATGAAATGGTTCCTTCATGCAAAGATCCACAGGGCCACTGTGACTGAAGCCAATGTAGATTATGTAGGCAGCATCACAATAGATTCTGCGCTCATGGAGAAGGCAGGCATCCTTGAATATGAGAAAGTCGCAGTATGGGATGTGACGAACGGCGAGAGGCTTGAGACCTATGCTGTTGCCGGAGAAAATGGCTTGGGGGAGGTATGCATGAATGGCGCAGCGGCAAAGAAGATCAGGAGAGGGGACAAAGTTATAATCGCTGCATTCGAGCTTTCTGAAAAGCCCGTTAAGCCTAAGATGATCCTTGTTGACGGGAAGAATAGGTTTGTGAAGTATATGTGATTAGTTATTCAGCCTAATGTATTCTTTGAACTGCGCAAGGCTGTCTGGAGAGAACTTTTCCGGGTTATCCTCAATCATCTTTTTCATCTTCTCAATCGACACGAAGAAATAATCCTCAACTTCCCCTTTCTGCATCCTTATTTTCCCGCTGTGGGTGCATTTGTATGTCTTGGCAAAAAACCTGACTTTGTCATCGCTATAGAAGAAATCAAAAAGAAACTCAAGTTTTTTATTCTTTATCCCTGTCTCCTCCTCAAGTTCCCTCTTTGCACCTTCTTCATATTCCTCTCCATAGATCATAGAGCCGCCCTGGCCGATCTCAAAAAGCCCGGGATACAGCATCTTTTTCTTTGCTCTCTGCGTTATGAGGATCTCGCCTTTTTGATTGAAGACATAGATTGTAGTTCCCCTATGCATGAGTTTTTTCTTGATGATATCTTTCTTTGTGGCTTTGCCTATCACGTTGTTGTTCTCGTCAATGAGGTAAGCATATTCTTCAGGCATCTTATCCTTCACCGCAGTATTTCTCATAAAACTTAAGTATCTCGTCAGTCTTTTTCGGATTCAGGGAATAATGTATTTCCCCTGTCTTCTTCGCAGGAATAATCCATCCGTCCCTGACCATTTCTCCAATCGCTTCTTTTGTTGTTTTCGAGCCTATAAGGTGGCTGGGCAGGCCTGCAATGATATTCTCTGTATGGGAGCCGCCCCACTTCCTCCATCTGACAAGCCTTCTGATTATCCTCGCTTTTATCTTCATAATCATAAAGGTTATCATTGAAGGCCAGATAAATAAATCTTTGTGATTTTTCTGAGACAACATTGTCTCAGAATAGTAACATTTATATATAAGATTATGTTTATAATGCCTATGGAAGCAAAACCTCTGTTGGCAAACCTGCTTGGAGATTCCCCGACTGTCAGGGTGCTGGATTACCTTCTCACAGAGCGCGAGCTGGATTTTTCCATAACAGATATGGCTAAGAATTCAGGCATCGGAAGGGCAACCTTGTACAGGATGTGGGATGACCTGATCAAGAACGAGATAATTGTTCATACAAGGGATGTAGGGAAGGCAAAACTTTACAGACTGAACAAGGGAAAGCCGGAAGTGAAAAAGCTGATAGAGATAGATGACATGCTCATTCTAGGGGAATTGAAGAAAAAAGCTGGCAGCAAGGATAAACATAAAAAGATGGAGATATAGTCAACGACATAAGTAACGCATAAAATCTTGCATAAAAATATGTTCGGCCCAAAAGTTTTCCAATGCTTCCTGCATCTCTTCTATCGTTGGAAAGTACTGTGATTTTGTAACCCTATTCTTTGTTACTTTCCAGCACGTTTCTATTGGGTTCAATTCAGGGCTATACGGCGGTATGTGCTCCACGCTTATTTGCGCAGAATATTCGTTCAG
>Ga0210057_1000494_pt1 | contig 64644 bp, 58 predicted proteins | sample CryGeyCG2114_010_2_FD_183968 | JGI IMG/M metagenome (GOLD analysis project Ga0210057, IMG submission 183968) | Groundwater microbial communities from aquifer - Crystal Geyser CG10_big_fil_rev_8/21/14_0.10 (SPAdes) (version 2) | ecosystem: Environmental > Aquatic > Deep subsurface > Groundwater ...
ATTTTGTCGACCATAGTCCGTTGAAATAACCACTTTTGTTTTGCTATTGTTTTGTCTTATGCGGACACTTGTATATATATTTCTTTTCTTAGTACTCTGCAAAAGCGTTTATGCACTGCGTATAAACGAAATATATCCTGCTCCACAACAGAGTAATTTCGAGTGGGTAGAATTGTACAATGAAAGTGATCAAATAATTAATTTACTCAATTTTGAGCTCACCGATGAAACAGGTAAAACACTTATTTTCGCAACAGAGAGTGCCCAAGCGCACAGCTATGTAACGGCGACATCTTCTGGTGTTCTCAATAATTCTGGAGATACTGTGATACTTAAAACTACTTCTGAAAATGAACTAGAACGAGTTACCTATCCGGCCAATATAGATGCCACACACAGCTACACATTCTGTGAAAATACTCTTTGGACGGTACAAAATATAACTCTAGGGTCTGAAAATAGCTCTTGCATATCGCCCATCCCAACACCGACACTACAACCAACTATTGTTCCAATATCAACGAACGCGCCATCCCCAACTCCCAATATACAAATACAAAATATATACATAAATGAATTCATACCTAACCCTTCAGAAGGGCCTGAATGGATAGAATTGTACAATGATAATGATAGTGACCTTATGCTCTCTAACTGGTATATAGACGACGTTGCAGATGCAGGATCAAGCCCCTACCTATTTACGATATCTATCAACAAACACGCCTATGCAACCATTCAACTCAAGAGTGCCATGTTAAACAACAGTGGTGACAGGGTACGATTATTAGACACACAAAAGCAAGAAGTTGACACAACCAGCTACAATACTTCACTGGAAGATAAAAGTGTCAGTAAACAAAAAGATGGTGCATGGTGTATAACGAATATGTCTTCTGGATACGAAAATAATGAGTGTTTAGTAACAGCAACCGTTACCCCTTCATCAATCAGGGTATCGCCAACTATACATAAACAACCTAACCCTACATCCTTGGAAACTACTCAAAATCGCCCAAAACAGTATCCTGTTGTCACTCTATCACTTGCATATACGAAAGCACATAATAAGACTACACCAGTTCCACAGGTACTCGGTATAAGCAGTGCTGCGTTCCCACCAGTATTTTATTTTTTTTCACTCCTATCTCTTGCGAGCTCATGTGTATCGGGAAGTCTATTTGCGCTGCAATTTAGGCACGAATGAGTATACAATGTTTGCATGATGCACGGTTTAACCAAATTCTTAAAACACGCTTTTTTACCACATCAAGGCAATAATTACCGAGCAAAGGTACTTCATCATGATTCACTTACCTATATTATGGGGTTACTTCTCATTACCATACTCATTTTCCGCACAACTGCCAACACATCTTTTCATAGGGTATTAGGAGCTAGTCTCAATATTCAGACACAAGTACTGCTCGCAGATACAAACAAAGAACGAGCACATTATGGACTTAATCCACTAACCCTGAACAAAAAATTATCAGAAGCCGCAGCAGATAAGGCACACGATATGTTTGCTCACGATTATTGGAACCATTATAGCCCCACAGGAACTTCACCATGGTACTTTTTTACAAAAAACGACTATCATTATCTATATGCAGGTGAGAACTTAGCGAAAGATTTTAGCGATAGCGCTAAAGTTGTCCAAGCATGGATGCAATCGACAAAACATCGTGAAAATATTCTACGGTCAGAATATACAGAAATTGGATTTGCAGTTGAAGAGGGTGTACTTCAGGGTAAACCCACCGTATTAGTAGTACAATTACTGGCAACCCCTGATCCGTCGTATGTTCCAGATACAAATGCTTCTACACAACAGAAGTCAAACGTCCTCAATGCGACTAGTGCTCCGTCTGTACAAAAGGCAAAGCTCATAAATACAGCAGTTTGGGGTAGAAATGCTATGCTATTCATACTTACAATACTTATATGCGCACTAGCTATTGATATGTATATCTTTGAGAGACAAAAAATGTATCGTTCAACAGGCAAATCAGTGTTTCATATTGTTTTTTTGTTCGTCGTCATAATAGGTATAGTTGTTATTAATACCGGTACAATAATATGAAACGTGTAGATTTATTACTCCTCATATTGGTTACAGTTATTGAGATAGCTGTCCTCTTTATAGCACCAATCCAAACTAAGAAAGTATCTCTCTTTATGTATGTCGCATACTATGTTTCTTGGTCATTACTTGTGCATGCACGTACAAAAACACTTTCGGTGAAAATTGTGCTAGAATACTTTCTACTGGCTGCAATTGCAGTAGCAGCATTACAAGTTTTATTTATTACATCTCTATGAAAGGTGTCATATTGGCAGGTGGACTCGCAACTCGATTATATCCTTTAACGTACGCAACAAATAAGCACTTACTACCCATATATAGTAAACCTATGATTTACTATCCAATAGAAACGCTGGTAAAGGCGGGTATTACTGAAATAATGATTATTGTCTCTGGTCCACATTCAGGTCAGTTTATTCAGATCCTTAAAAATGGAAAAGAACTGGGTTTGACACATCTGGAATATGCATATCAAGAGAATCCAAAAGGCGGAATAGCAGATGCACTATCTCTCGCAGAAGAATTTGCCAATAACGAACCGATAACTGTTATCCTCGGTGACAACACTACCGATGCAGACATATCACAGGCCGTCAATTCTTTTGATGGTGGGGCGTATGTTTTTTTGAAAAAAGTTCCTGATCCTGCGAGGTTTGGAGTACCACGCTTCGACGAAAATGACCCAACAAAAATAGCAGAAATTATAGAAAAACCAAAAGATCCTCCTTCAGATTATGCAGTAACAGGGCTATATATGTATGACAAGTATGTCTTTGATTACATTAGGAAATGCGATCCTAACTCTGCAGGACGTGGAGAACTTGAGATAACCGAAGTAAACAATTTTTATGTAAAGAAGGGTGATTTACGATGGGCTGAATTAGAAGGCTATTGGTTAGATGCAGGAACTTTTGACACATTACTTATGGCAAATATTTATTGGGCAAAAAAAATTAATCCTCAAACTGATAAATTAACTAAAAATATATGACTGCACATAATGAAAAAGCCATCGCCGGAGTCATGATCAAAGAACTGGTTCGACACAAGGATGAGCGCGGTTTTTTTGAAGAGTTTATCCGTGTTAATGACCCTTTTTTTAAAGAAGGTTTTGGACAATGGTCACATTCGCTCATGAACCAGAACGTCATAAAAGCATGGCACATACATAAAACACAAATAGATTGGTGGTATATTTCTCGAGGTACGGTAAAAGCTGTACTCTATGATACTCGAAAAGATAGCGACACATTTGGCATAACGAATGAATTCTTTATGGGTGAGAATGCTCATAATATTATATTGAAAATCCCCCACCACGTAGCTCATGGGGTAAAAGTATTACAAGGTCCGTCTGAACTAATGTATATCACATCTAGAGTATATGATCCTCAAGAGGAAGGTCGCATTCCGTACGACGACGCATCAATTGGATACGACTGGTTACAAGATCCACCGAGAACATGAAGCTTTTGGTGACTGGCGGGTGTGGTTTTATTGGTTCTAACTTCATTCTCTATTGGATTCATAAGTATCCCCATGATGCGGTTGTAAATATTGATAAGTTAACCTATGCTGGAAACCTAGAAAATCTTAAAAATATAGAAGGCAATGGTCAATATTTATTTCAAAAAGGCGATATTCTCGATGGTGAATTTGTAGATAGTCACATGAAAGGCGTTGATATCGTGGTGCACTTTGCAGCAGAATCACACGTTGATCGCTCTATACTTGATCCCTCACCATTTATTACAACAAACGTGTTAGGTACTGGCATGCTTCTCAAGGCTGCATTAAAACACAAAGTAAAGCGATTTCATCACATATCAACAGACGAAGTTTTTGGATCGCTTCCCCTCGCATCAGACGAAGTATTCACCCTCGATACTCCGTACGATCCACGAAGCCCTTATGCTGCAAGTAAAGCTGGCTCAGACCATCTCGTTCGCGCATACCACGCAACGTATGGGCTCCCAGTTACCATTTCTAACTGCTCTAACAACTATGGTCCGTACCATTTTCCAGAGAAATTTATTCCACTTGCAATCACAAATATTCTAGAAGGTGAAAAAGTTCCCGTATATGGAGATGGTGCAAATGTGCGCGACTGGCTATACGTCGAAGACCATTGCCAAGCAATAGATATAATTTTACATAAGGGAATTGTAGGAAATACTTATCTTGTCGGCGGTATGACAAGTCACATTTCGAACTTAGATCTACTAAGAAAAGTGCTAAAGTTTATGGGTAAAAACGAAGATTATATACACTTTGTAAAGGATCGTCCTGGTCACGATCACCGATATGCTATAGATCCATCGAGCACAACTGATCTTGGATGGAAACCTACCCATTCACTAGAGTCTGGCTTAAAAAAGACTATAGATTGGTACATACAAAATGAAGATTGGTGGAAAAATATAAAATCGGGAGAGTATAAAAAATACTACCAAACACAGTACGGTATATGAAACGAGTAATAATTACCGGCTCAACTGGATTGGTCGGTTCGCGCATTATGGAGCTACTCCATGAAAAAGTACAATTCATTCCTCTCTCTCAACCCCTCATCGATATTACAAATAAAGAAAGTGTGAAAAACGCACTTATGTCTGTTGATTACGACATCGTTCTACACCTAGCTGCATATACAAAAGTTGATGAAGCTGAACACGAACAAGCAGAAGCTCATAACGTAAATGTGATTGGAACCCAAAATATTTTTTCTGTGGTATGCCAACAGCAAAAGAAATTGATATACATTTCCACTGATTTCGTATTCGATGGGATAAAACCACCCTTTACTGAAAACTGCATTCCGAACCCTCTCTCTGAATATGGATCATCAAAATATGAAGCTGAAAAGATCGTTGAAAAACAAGCTATGATAGTTCGCATTAGCTATCCGTATAAAAAATATGCCTTGGGAAAAAAAGATTTTGTGCAAAACATAAGAGAGCAACTAAGCAATGGCAATACCCTGCGCATGGTAAAGGATTCGCTCATTACCCCAACGTATATTGATGATATTGCGTTTGGACTATTGCACTTAATAGAACATTTCGCACCAAAAATATTCCATATAGTCGGTGCACAGTCGCTTTCACCGTACTACGCAAGCATGCTAATAGCTCATACATTTGGATTAAACAATAGACTTATCCAGCCTTCAACATTTGCAGAGTTTTTTCAGAACAGAGCTAAACGACCACAATACTCTGACATACAAAGTATTGAAAATAATTTTTACACCATGAAGACTTTTGAACAGGGATTAGCTGCGCTTTTAAATAATTCATCTCGGTAACTTCATTGCAATTATCTGTCATATAGTATATTATTCATGACATGCGCATTACGTTTATAGGGCATGGATATGTAGGATTAGTGACTGCATGCGTCTTTGCAAATCTTGGTAATGATGTCTGGGTCGTTGGGCACACACAAGAAAAAATAGAAAAGCTAAAGAAAGGAATTCCTCTCATTTATGAACCAGGGTTAGAAGAAGTACTTAAGAAAAATCTGGGTGCTCAGAGATTACATTTTACTCTCGACTATAAGGAAGGTTTGTCTGGATCAAACATAGTTTTTATAGCGGTTGGTACTCCACCCAAACAAAACGGACAAGCAGACCTTACCGCAGTGCTCAATGTAGCCAAAGAGATTGGTACTCACCTTTCGAAAGGGTATACCGTCGTTTCGTGTAAAAGCACCGTACCTGTTGGAACAAATAAAAAAGTCCAAGCAATCATCGAAGAAACTAAAAATGAAGATGTCCTTATAGATATGGCTTCTTGTCCAGAATTCTTACGGGAAGGAACCGCGTTGCAAGACACACTATCGCCAGATAGAATTGTCATTGGATCAGATTCACAAAAGGCTATAGAAACATTACTAGAACTTCACAAACCACTCAAAGGTCAAAGGATCATTACTAATCTCGCGTCCGCAGAACTTATCAAGTATACCTCAAACGCAATGCTCGCAACCCGACTCTCGTTTGCAAACATGATTGCGCTTTTTGCTGAAAAAACTGGTGCCAATATTGAGGAAGTTTTGAATGCAGTTGGGATGGATAAACGCATAGGGTCTCGCTATCTGTACCCTGGAGCTGGATATGGAGGTAGCTGTTTACCAAAAGATGTAAAAGCCCTCATTCACATGGGCCATGAATACGACGTTGATATGTCACTTCTTCAAGAAGTAGAGCATATAAACAAATGTATGCGAGATGAAATAGTCAGCAAAGTACTGACTTACAAGAATGTACGACGAATTGCTGTGTGGGGACTCGCGTTCAAACCAGATACAGACGATGTTCGTGAAGCGCCAGCATTTTACATTGTGTCTGACCTCATAAAGAGGGGGTATTCTATCACTGCATATGACCCTGAGGCAGTCTCAACCTTTCGTGCACTGTTGCCGAGCGGTATTGACTATGCACAATCGACCTATGATGCAGTTAAAGATGCTGATTTACTGTTAATTCTAACCGAATGGAACGAATTCAAACAGATAGACTTGAAAAAGGTATATGGGCAAATGGCACATAAAAATATAGTTGATGCTCGCAATATATACGATCCCCCAACAATGCGCACCTTGGGATTTTCCTATATGTCTGTTGGTAGAACGAACACATGAGTACTTTTATCATCACGGGTGCCGCTGGATTTATAGGTTCAAACTTGTGCCGAGAGCTATCTAGGAATGATCATACTCTTTGGGCTATAGATAATTTACTGACTGGCAATAGAGATAATTTAACAGATCTGATTGGCACTTCGAAATTTAATTTCATACAAGCTGACATTTGCGACACAAAAACATTTGGTGCGTTACCAAAAAATGTAGATGGTATTTTTCACTTAGCTTCTCCTGCTTCCCCTGTTCAGTATGCAAACTACCCAATGGAAACCCTTATGGTCAATTCTCAAGGAACAAGAAATGTGCTACTATTTGCAGAAAAGAAGAACGCAAAACGAGTTGTATTTACCTCAACATCTGAAGTCTATGGTGATCCATTAGAACATCCTCAAAAAGAGACATATTGGGGAAATGTTAATTCCTTTGGACCTCGCTCATGCTATGATGAAGCAAAACGCTTTGCAGAAGCACTCTGCTATACATTTATTCATAAGCATCAAAAAGACATAAAGATTGCCCGCTTGTTTAATACGTATGGCCCAAATATGGAACGTAACGATGGTCGTGTAATATCAAATTTCATAGTACAAAGCCTTACGCATAGACCAATTACAATACACGGCGACGGTAAACAAACAAGATCGTTCTGCTTTGTGGACGATACTGTTAACGCACTCATGTCATTAATGAAGACAACGTCGAGTGAGTATATATTCAATATTGGAAATCCAAATGAACAGAGTATTTTAGATATTGCAAAACTGGTGCAAAAGATGACGAATACATCATCAACTATTGTGCATAAATCTGCAGTAGAAGATGATCCTCGTAGAAGAAAACCAGATATTACACGAGCACAACAAGAATTATCATGGAGACCAACAGTGGCAATAGAAACTGGACTAGAAAAAACTATTCTCTACTTTACACAAAAATTTTACACAAAATGAAAAAAGCGGTTATAGTTTTACCTACATACAACGAAAAAGAAAACGTTTCAACACTCATACCTGCTTTATTTTCTGTCCAAAAACGACTGAAAGATTGGAACATTGCAGTACTTGTTGTTGATGATAGTTCACCCGATGATACCGCAGATGTTGTAGTTAAAATGCAAAAAAAATTCCCGAAACTTTTTCTTATTACAGGTAAAAAGGAGGGTCTGGGAAAAGCTTATCAGCGCGGATTCACTTATGCATTACAGAAACTTGCACCCGACGTATTGTTCGAAATGGATGCGGATTGGTCGCACGACCCGAAAAAAATACCTTCATTCTTACAAAAAATCGATGCAGGAAGCGACATGGTTATCGGATCACGATATATGAAGGGTGGTTCAATACCACAGAATTGGGCATGGTACCGCAAAATTTTTTCAATTATGAGCAATCTGTTTGTTAGGGTAGGGTTTATGCACTTATCGCAAAAAGAATGGACGAATGGATATAGAGCAATCCGAAAGTGGGTTGTAAAAAAAAACCTTCCATCTATGGGATTGTATAACGGATATGTCTTTCAGATAGCATTTCTCGATAAAACTTTAAAGCTTGGAGCACAAATAAGTGAAGTCCCGATACATTTTACAGACAGAAGCCAAGGGGAATCAAAAATAGATGCACCCCAATATATCGGGAATATTATTCACTATGTACTTACCCATTCAAGCTTTGTGCGCTATGTACTTGTCGGCATTGTAGGTTTCAGTATAGACTTTATGATTGCTTATGTACTCATTTCATTTCATGTGGTTTCGAAAGTCTTAGCGAATATGATAAGTGCAGAAATAGCAATTATTTCAAATTTTACGTGGAATAATTTATGGAGTTTTAGCCACAAACGTATCAAAGGAACCTCTTTCTCATTTCTAAAACAATTTTCTGTGTTTAACTTAATTGCATCTGGATCAATACTCATCCAAGGGGGAGGGTTAGGTCTATTATTAAACACACTCGGCGATCATCAGATCAACTTAGGGAGTATTTCTGTACAGTCATGGATCGTATACAAAATGTTTATTATTGCATTCATAATTATTCCTTATTCCTACGTACTATACAATAAGGTTGTTTGGAAAAAGAGTAACATCTAGCTTTAGCGTAAGACAGACCAATCTGTTATAGGTGCCTGATTAAAAAATATAAAATTCCATGCATACATATACAGTGCAGGCAATAGAATAGCAAGAATGATCATGAATTTCCTCGACGCAAAGAATTTTTCGTGAGCTATTAAACCAAACGGTAGTAGTGGCAAACTATATCTTGCAATATCTCTATGTTGAACGGAAAAAATAGCTATCAAAAAAAGAAACACAAAATAAAACGCCGCTCTTAATTTTTTTATGGAGAACAAGGAAATCAATGTCGATATGTAAAATATATATATAATGAGAATATCTTCCAACCAACCTGTTCCTACCCATCGAGCTTTTGCATTAAATACTTGGAATGGAGGAAAAAACAAGTGTATGTTGTCTCCACTGTGAAAGTATGCAAAGAAATCTCCGTTTACATACGAAAACCATCCAAATAATGCCATTAATGATAGGGGAATAAACACTAAGTATACCCATCCGACTTGTATTTTTTTTGAGTGAATAAATTCTTCAATAATCCATAGTCCAAATGCTCCAAGAAGTATTATCGCTGGGCTCTTCGTCAATACGGTTAACCCTCCAACTAAGCCCGCATATAAGTATCTCTTCTGCATAAAAAAGTGTATCGAAACTAACATAAAGAACAAGAAAAGCGTTTCTGGTGCACCAACTGAGCGAACGACAAAAAATCGAGGTGAAATAAATGCAGCGGTCATAGCTAATGCAAATGGTCTACTTGACAAGTTATGTCTTCTTACAAAGAAATAAAAGAAATTAACATACGCGACTGCTCCAATCACAGGCCATATGAGCATTGATGGCAAATATCCTACTAACCATGCGGTTGAGCGAATAAATAGTGGATAGAGCGGTAAATGAGCTGCAAAATACCCCGGAGAAAGACCGAGGAAAGATTCTTTAAGGATTGTTGAGGATGTATTATAAAAGGTTTTTGCAACAATCACATAGAGTGAACCATCCCAGTGCTTGTATAAATCGAGCATTGATATACCTCCAGGCATATGTACATACCCAAGATTGTTCCACTTGAACAAGAACGGAGCCCACAAAATAAATGTGCTTAACAAAACAACGAAAGTTATACTACAATAAGGCTGTATGCGTTTCCACATATCATCTATTGTAACAAAGGTTCAGAAACAGTTTGATGCAAGATGGCTCATTGTTGTTGCTATCGCTGCTTTTTTGCGCTTCTATAATATTTCCAGTTTCGCAACATTTCTCGGCGATCAAGGAAGAGATGCTCTTATTATGCAGGACATTGTAACTCTGAAACATTTTCCAGCAATAGGTCCTCCCACATCGGTTGGGCTCATATATATGGGACCTTTCTTTTATTATCTTATGGCGCCTTTCTTACTCATTGCGCATTTTAATCCTCTTGGCCCTGCACTAGGTACTACGCTCTATTCCCTTATGGCTCTCGTCTTGGTTGGGATGATGGTCAAACACTACACTAATAAAACTACAGCTTTATTATTTATGCTTATACTCTCTTTTTCTTCGTTTCTTACTGATGTAGCGAAATTTGCGTGGAATCCCAATCTACTTCCTTATTTTGCTTTTGCAACTTTCTTCTTCTTTTATGAAATGATTTTCAAGAGAAAGTATGTTTCCGCTTTTTTGACAGGTCTATTGTTTGGCTTCTCAATACAGCTTCATCCTCTCGTTCTTCTAACGAGTCTCCCACTTGGAATTGGTACATTGGTCTATATATTCCGTATACAAGGCAGAAAAAAATATAAACTCCCCTTTTTAGCACTCATAGGTTTTGTGCTTGCTATAGCGCCACTGATTATTTTTGACCTTCGACACAATTTTATTAACACACACAGTTTGTTAACGCTCTTTCACTCTAACTCTGTAGTTACAAAGGCTAATATTACTATTTGGTCGTTTTGGGAGACTGCTAATTCATTTTTTCATGTAGTATTACCATTTCCCTCTCAATACGGCTCTGTTTTTATTCCCGTTTTCATTTATTTAGCATACCAATCGGCAAAGCGTGCACTAGAAGAGAAAAATACGTTTATACTTACCCAATTTGCTATCGTTGTTATGTATCTTTTCTTGTTTACTCTCGTTAGTGTCGAAAGGTATCCACACTATTTTGGCTCAATTATGTTGAGTGCATATCTAATCCTTGTCTACCCACTCCTATATAAAAATTGTCTGGTCTGTAAAATTGGAGCTGTCGCGGTAGTTGGTACATTTATTTTCATTAATATACTTAAATTTAATTTTCTACTTACAACAGGAAGCAATCAAATTAAACGAGCTGAATATATAGCTCAACAATTAGTACCGCACATTGACAAAGGCCCATATCAGCTTGCAACAATACCATTCACCGAAGCTGATGAACAATATCGGTATTTCCTATCAAGACATTCCCCCTTCCAACAACTTGATGAACGATCTCTGATTCAAGCTGAAGAACTATTCGTGTTATGTTTTGAGCCATGTAATGCGACGGATGATGCGCAATGGGTGATCGCTTCGTTTAAAGATAAACATGTGGAGGAGGTATTTATGATACAAAATATTAGGATATATAAACTGGTTCATAAACGTGTTACAATACACAAATAATGACAGATACTATTCGCATAAGCGTTGTATTTTCGATATATAATGAGGTAAAAAATCTTCAAAAGGGTGTATTAGATAAAGTACTGAACTATACAAAAGGTCAGAAAAATATAGTTGAAGTTCTCATTGTAGATGATGGTTCTACAGACGAAAGCTTATCTATCTTAAAGAAAGAGTATATTGGAAAATACCCCAAACTTCGAGTATTGGAACGGAAACATTTTGGCAAGGCTTTTGGTGTTATTGCAGGTATAAAAAACGCAAAAGGAAACATTGTTTTGTTCTCTGATATTGACTTAGCAACACCTATGGAAGAAGAAGAAAAATTAGTAAATGGCATTACTGATGGATATGACATTGTTATTGGTTCACGCACAAAAGAACGAGAGGGCGCACCACTTATACGAAAGTATATGGCGTACGGTTTTATTCTGTTTCGCAGTCTTTTTATAGGTTTACCTCATATTCGAGATACGCAGTGCGGATTTAAGGCGTTTAAGAAACGCGCAGCACTCGATACTATAGCTCACTTGAAGGTGTTTAAGAAAGAACAAGTACTAGACCATTCTTCTGTGAGTGCAGGGTTCGATTTGGAATTTCTATTTGTTGCGCACAAACTAGGGTATAAAATAAAAGAAGTTCCTGTAATCTGGAGACATGTTGAAACGAAGAATGTCAATTTCATCACAGATTCATATGAAGCGATTAGAGATCTTGTGAGAGTTAAGTTGAATTATATAAGAGGTAAATATTCGTGAAAAATATACGCGCGTTATTCCGTACTCATTTCGTCTTTATTTGCTTTATTGTGTTTTATCTGAGTGTGCTCTCATATAAACTCGTTGTTAATCCAACTCCATTTTTTGACTGGGACGAGCCACTCTATGTACAGGGAGGAATTGAAATGTTACGTAATCATTATTTCTTATTCCCAATGTGGCAAGGACATATATGGTTTGATAAACCACCATTGTCTTCTCTCTTTTATGGAATTGTAACACTATTACCCTTTCCTGCCGAAATTTCAACCCGCATATTCGCATTAAGTATCTCTACCCTTATACTCACGCTCTTTTATAGTTTTTATTATCGCATTACTAAGTACGCATCTATTGCAACGCTCGCCGTTGCAGGAACTGCGTTTGCACCTGTTTTTCTACAACGCTCACAAGTGGTAAGTCTAGATATTTTTCTGCTCATGGGTTGGATTGGTTACTTCGTGTTTCAAAAAAATATTATTCTGAGCACACTGTTTCTATTTTTATCTACACAAAGCAAATCATTGCTTGGGTTTTATCCAATTGCCATGCAAGGGTTATTTGTACTATTTGAATTTTTCAGAAAAAAAATAACAAGAAAAGAGCTCGCTTCATTTATTCGAGTTCTGATAGTACAGTGTGCAGTGCTCTTGTTATGGTATATTGCAATGTTTGCAATTTACGGTAAGCAATTTTGGACAGCTCACATAATAGAAAGTCACTTTAGGCGGGTAAGCTCATCTATTGAATCCCATTTTGGACAACGAACTTTTTATCTTGACCTTCTCATAGAACAATTAGGGTGGCTAAAAATATCTGCACTTATGGGAATTTGCGTATTAGTGTACCAATGGTACAGAGGATATATTGATGACAAAAAAATGTTTCTTGCTACGGTATTTGTGCCTTGGTTTATTTTTTTAAACATTACAAAGACAAAGATCGCATGGTATCTATATCCAGTCATTCCACAATTCATGTTTTTATCTTTCTATCCACTTATAGCACTCAATAAGTTTCCTAAACTAGTACGGATTCTTGCTGGAATACTTTTTATAGTCATACTATATACGGGTGTAGTGAAAAAAAATCTTATGAATACATATTATTCAGCCCCAGCTCCACATATTTATGCAGCAATCTATGCGCGCGGCTCATGTAATACCCTGGCGGTGTTAGTAGATAAACAAACTCGTTCTACTTACAATACACTCCATAGAATGAACCTTACAATAACGACTTCGGATTGGTGGGGCGACCACCCAAGTATGGTATATTACTTTGCAAAACCGATTCATTTTTTCTATGATGAAAATATGTTTATGAAACAGATTAAGGACTATGACTGTGCGCTCTTACATGGGGAAGATATAAAAATCTCTCTTCAAAAGAGTAGCGTCCTGTCTGTGTATGACGATACAAGATTATATAAAATACATCCATGATTAATATTCAATCGATAGTTACATATATAAAAAAGAATGTGTCTAGACGAGATGTCTTACTTTGTGTGGCATTACTTAGCATATATTTCGTAACGCGAATAATTAACCTCACCAAATTGCCCATTTTTACCGATGAAGCAATCTATATACATTGGGCAAAGCTTGCGTGGAAAGATGCTAGTTGGCGTTTTGTATCACTCACAGATGGACGTCAACCAATTCAGACATGGGCAACTATTCCTCTATTGAAGATATTTGAGGATCCATTATTTGCAGGACGTATGTTTGGTGTATTATCAGGCGCGTTTTCATTTGTCGGTTTATTTACTCTCATAACAGTACTATTTGGAAAACGTTATGCGTATATTAGTTCCTTACTCTATATATTTAACCCGTATTTTTTATTTTATGAACGAATGGCACTGGTTGACGCTTTGGTAAATGGATTCTTTATTTGGTTCTTAATAGGCGGCATAGTCATTTGGAAATACAGACGTCTTGATATTACCCTTATGTTCGGACTATTAGCAGGAATGGCACTTCTCAGCAAATCAACAATACGTATATTCTTTCCCATACTATTCTTGGTACCGTTTTTTATGTATGAAAAGAAAGATTTCAAGTTAAGAACACTCACCTACTATGTGTTAATGATTTTTGTGATCGGCTTATCTTTTGCTCTCTATAATATACAAAGGCTTTCGCCTTTTATGCAGTTTATAGAACAGAAAAATACAACGTTTGTTTTGAGTATCCCTCAATTTCTATCTCATCCATTAAATCCTCTTCTACACAATGTGCGTATAATACCGCTCTATGCACTTTCTGAAAGTGCATTACTTGGGCCAATTGTTGGAATATTCGGACTAGTACTGCTATATAAAAAGAGACCATCCCTTGTCCTATTGTTGTTTACATCTTTTCTTATTCCCTTTCTTGCCATCGCATCTCTTGCGATGGTTATATTTCCTCGCTACTTAATATTTCTTACGGTCCCATTTTTTATTGGATTGGTTTATCTCGGAGGACAAAAAAAAATTGGGGTGTATATAATCGGAGCTTATTTACTTTCCACACTTTATATGAATTGGGCAATACTTTTTTTACCTTCTCACATACCCTTTCCGCCTATAGATAGAGGTCAATATATAGAGGGTTATACAGCAGGATATGGCATAACTGACATGGTTACAAAATTCAAATCACTGGCACAAAAAGGAGATATATATGTATTTACAGAGGGTACATTTGGATTATTACCATACGCTTTTGATATCTATACAGCTTTCACCTCCTTACCCATCCATTATGAACCACGTTGGCCAGTTAAAAGCGATGATTTTGTACTTGCACAAGAACTTGCAAAAAAATATCCAGTCTATTTCGTATTCGCTGAGCGAGATCTATTCCCCAGCGAGTGGCCTATCACTCTTGTGAAAAAATATCCAAAGCCGTTTGGCCCACATGGTCTCTATTTGTACAAAGTACAACCACAGTAGTGCTGATGCAAACGTAATTATCCACGAAATGATGCGGATGGTAGTTGTTTCAAATCGAAAGAGAACAGAGTGTGTACCCTTTGGAATGGTTACATACATCCGTTGTACCGCATCGCTGTGATCTATTGCTACAAGCTTACCATCTACATAGGCTTTCCATCCAGGAAAATACGATCTGTTCAGTGTTAATGTAGTTTCGCGTTGTACATGTATTAGTAACTCTTTTACCGATACTTTATTCTTATGAATGGTCACCTGTGCATCATTTTGTGTATCCACTAACGTAGTTGATAGCTGTTTCTTTGACAATGGAAATGAAAAAAATGGACCAACTTGCTTCGTCTTAACATCTTTGTACATAAATTCGTACGACGTTTTGCTCACCTCCCAATTCAGCTGATCTTTTGTTATGTAATAGTTATCTTGACCCGTAACATAATAGGCAGGTTCAAATAATGGAGTGTATAGTATGTAAATGAACAGTGCCGCAATAACAACAATCATTATGCGACTTATCTTTTTCAGAGTGCGTAACCACAACGCTATGCCAACTGATAAAAAGAATGCTACAAAAGTTAATAATCTCCAGGGGAACTGTAAATACCACAGGAAACGTATTGAGTCCCAAATATACTGAGACTTAAAGATGGTTAAATATGCACTCATTAAACCCATCCCTAAAAATATATATATCTCAACAATAGTGAGTTTCTGTGTTTTCCTTCGAAATACTATAAATAGTAACGCTATCGTCGAAATAATTGCAAAAAAAATATGAACCTCACCAACCCGAAAGGACATGCCATCTTCTAACCCATAGATAGAACCTCCGTATCCCCACGGCGAATACAATAACTGACGAATATACACAAAATGCATTTTATAGTCTGCTAAACCATGTGTAAGAATTTTATCTACCAAAGTAAATCGACGTTCAAACATTGAAGGCATCCAAAAAAAGGCGGATAAACCTAGTCCAAGCAAGCTTCCAATTGCTGTTTTTATAATGAGAACCCACTTATTAGAAGCAATCACATATATAGCTATAAAGTAGATTGCAAATAAGAGTACAAATGGAAATGCTATTAAAGGGTGACTTACAACTAGTAGTGCAAATGCGAGAGAGAATAAACTTATTGCCCCTGTTTTTTGAACCATATCAAACCCTACAAATACCCATGGAATCATTGCGTATGCGAAAAATTCAGCAAAGGCTCCTCGAACGTATACAAGTACTGCATGATATGGTGCCATAAGATATAGAATGCCACCCAGCACACTCGAATACGTGTCATTGGTCTTTCTGCGAACTAATGTGTATACTCCCCAAAAGGATAGAATAAATCCGAAGGTTAACATACTTTTTATAGACCACACAAGACCGAAACCAATCAAATGAAAAACCTCAGCAATATAATATATGAGCGGAGGGTAAAAATTGAACAGTGGGTAGCCAAAACCAAATCCTAATCCTTCGACCCACCGAGGATATATGTTACCTTGACGAACAGCTTGATCGAATACAAATAAACGTGCAATATGTTGTGCGTCGTGCATAGGAAAGTACTGAAGACGCAGTAGTGGTATAATTACCAACACAATGGGAATTACCCACATAAAGCGCTTCATGATGATATTATAATAAGATGCAGGAGCAAATACCAAACATTAAACAAAAAGGTCTTTTCGGAGTACTTTATTTTTTGGGCAACAGTACATACTCTGCTGCACTTGGTCTCGCTGCAAACCTTGCATTCACAATCTTCTTAAAACCTGCAGAATATGGATTATATTTTATCGTGTTATCAATAATGACTATATTTGGATATTTTACTGACCTTGGACTCGCTGCTTCACTTGTACAGAAAAAGAGTCCTAATGAGGATGAGTTCTATACTGCCTTTACCATTCAGCTTGCTCTTGTGTCAAGCGTTGTTTTGCTCGGCTTTCTATTAACTCCATTGATAGTATATTTTTACCATTTATCGTATGAGGGAATTGCACTCTATCGCGCAATGCTCATCTCATTGTTCGTGCTCTCATTTAAATCGATTCCTTCTACTCGACTCGAAAGACAATTAGAATATTCCAAGATTGTATTAACACAGGCTATAGAAAATACTGTTTTTTATACCATAAGCATTGCTCTCTTGTTTTCTAATTTTGGTATATATGCACTTGCCATCGGTGTTATAGTTCGATCTTTTATTGGAACCTTTTTTATGTATTACTTTACTCGTTGGAAGCCTCGTCTTGCCTTTAACAGAAATCATGCGCGTTCAATTCTAAAATTTGGTATTCCATTTCAATCAAACGTTATGCTTGCTTTTGTCAAAGATGACCTCCTCAACCTATATTTAGCTGCTCGTCTAGGATTAACGAACTTTGGATATATGGGATGGGGTAAAAAATGGGCAGAAGCACCATTGCGTATTATTCTAGATAATACAAATCGTGTTTTATTCCCAATACTTTCAAAATTCCAAGACCAGAAAGATAAGGTTGCTGGCATGATCGAAAAAAATATTTTCTATAATTCACTTATACTTATGCCTGTCTTTGCAGGAGCGTATTTTGCTATGCCTCTGTTTATGCTAGTCATACCCCGCTATCAAAAGTGGGAAATAGCAATTACTTCTTTCTCATTTTTTCTTTTATCATCTCTCTTTGTAAGCTTTATTACTCCATGTATTAATGTATTTAATGCAATTGGAAGGGTGAAAACATCAGTCGGTTTTATGCTCCTCTGGATACTTCTCAATTGGTTTACAGTACCATTATTGGTAACAAGCTACGGATTTACTGGTGTTTCCATTGCATTTGCAATAAATTCATTATCATTTGTGATTGTGTTGTATGAGCTTAAAAAATACGTGCAATTTCGATTTATGCGGGCAATATATCAACCACTTATAGCAACAGGTTCTATGACACTTATGTTATGGGCACTATCTATTGTGCAATTCAGTCCAACTCTTAAACTTATTGCTACTATTGCGCTTGGCATAGGAACATATAGCTTTGTAATACTCTCTATGACAAAGGGAGAATTTATTAAAGATATCTTCACGATACTGAGAACTGAGAAACCTTAATACAGGTAGATATATCTAGGCTCGTAATTAACTAAGATTTTGAGTTTTCAATACCAAGGCTTGATTCAATTATGTATGGATGTCTCCGTTTTACTTCATCATATATGCGACCTATGTACTCACCAATTATCCCTAATGCAAGCATATTTACTCCTCCTATAAACATAATTGTTATTATTGTTGTTGGAAATCCACGCGGAATGTATACGTTAGTAAAAAGTTTAAAATAAACCGTCACTAAACTGCCTATAATAGAAAATACAAAAAAAGAAAAACCTACAAAAGTAAGAATCTGTAATGGAACATATGAAAAAGATACAATTCCGTCAAATGCTAAGCGTATAAGTTTTTTAAAGGTATATTTGCTTTCGCCGGCTACACGCGCATCTCGCTCATATTCAAGACCGACCTGAGTAAAACCAACGAAGCTTCTAAGACCTCTAATAAAACGGTTGCGCTCAGGCATTGTATTTATGGCTTCAACAACGCGTCTGCGCATTACACAAAAATCACCACTATCAAGTGGTATAGAAATATTAGCCACCTTGCGTAAGATACGATAGAACAAGAAATATGAAAATCTCTTTAACACACTCTCCTTTCTATGTGTACGTACTGCATAGACAACGTCGTTCCCCTCTTCTAGTTTCGCAAAAAACCGAGGAAGAATTTCAGGAGGATCCTGTAAATCTGCGTCTATTACTCCAATATACTCACCGCTACAATGAGCAAGTCCAGCAGTTACTGCCATTTGATGACCAAAATTTCGTGAAAAATTGATCACTTTCACATGTCGATCTTTATCATGTATGTGGGTAAGCATATCTTTTGTTGTATCATACGAACCATCGTTTACAAAAAGTACTTCATATGGCTTCCTCATGTTTCTCATTACCAGACTCAGTCGACTATACAGTGTCTGTATGTTTTCGGATTCATTGTAGACGGGTAAAACAATGCTATACATCATATCTTTTTATAATACCCGTTTTGCTGTAACAACAAAAGAACTTCTTTGGTTTTATCTTTTCGAATATATAGATCCGTATTTATATCAAATGAAGAGGGACTGTTTATACCGACTACTGATACATCTTCCAAACGAACATAGCGACCGTTCAACCAACGGAGAAAGAAAGCACCAAACTGTTCAGATGGGGTGCCAAATATTGACGCTAGATGTTTGAAAATAATAATCGTCGGTGGATGTGCTTCAAATTGCTCTAAAAACGTACGGGTGAAATACTCACTTTCACGAAATTGTGGTAAAAGCGTTATATATTTACCTGGTAATCGACCGTTTTTTACAAAAAACTCTTCATGAGGTTCGTAGGGACCAACCCAATAATAGTCATTCTTTGGAAGCGTCTTGGCTAAAAAGTCTGCCGTATACGATAGGTCGTATATTCCTGGCATTTTTTGTGTATAGCGCAGATACCATTTCTCATATGTATTCTTCGCTAGAAAAAGCGATGAAAAGAGTAAAAAGAACACTAAAATTATTTGTGCAACTCGATATGTATCTTTCGCGTATGTATGCACTAGTTTCAGTGTATTCATTCTCCATAGTGCTACAAAACTTGCTGAAAAACCCAAAATGATAAACAATCCTGCCTGATAATTTGTTTCACTTAGTTGCCGTATATCAGATCGTGGCGCTGAGAAAGAAAGCACGAAAAAAAATAAAACTGCTATTAAAGGATGCTCGACTGCAAGTACTGCAAGAAGTAAAAAACTTCCCCATCCAACGGTTGTTGCAATGGGCGTATAAAGATCGAAGTCTTTAATCTGAGTAAGAAGGGGTATATAGTGTTGGTGGAAGTTGAATAAAAGCGTGAAAGCAAATTTAAATGGATTAAAAAATCTTCCACGCGTGTAGTTAGGGATGCTTATATAGTGCTCTGTATTGTAGACAATATTTGATATGTAAAAATCTTTCCACGACCCTGTGACAAATAAGGATAAAATAAACAACATGTAGGGTATGCTGCTTATCAGTGAAAAGCGTAATGTCTCGTGTATTCTAACTTTATCCTTATTTAGCAAATATACTTGCCAACCGTACAAAACTAAAGCTAGGTAAATGTAAGTTAATGAGGAAAATACGAGAAATGATGTTGCAATTGATGCAATTATTATTACTTTATCTTTTACAACTGGTTTATACGTTTGTGATAAGAGTAACCAAAAAACAACTGAAAACCAAAGGACAGCTAAGCTATCTGCTAAATATAAATGGAGCCAAAAATAGACCGCTATACTTGGATATAAGAAAAAGAAAGCCATATAGAACGGATACATAGATGCATTCTCTTTACGAATTATCCGTGACAAGACAAATAGAACTAAAAAGAGCACTATTCCCCACCAGAGTCGGAATAATACAAACGAACCCGCCGACATTCGAAGCATTACAGCTGCCAAATACCACGCAAGCGGTAAATGATGATCAAAAAATTGACTATAGGGCACCTTTCCTTGATTTATAAAAATGCCACCAAAGATATTAACAAATTCATCTGGATAGCTCACATAAAGTGTATTGGTGATAAAAAGCGCAAAAATCACTACTATGAGCCAGTTTGCCCGTACAGCTTTTGTTATCAAATTGCTATAATGTTTTATATGTCGCATACGCTCGCTATACTTACTGTTGTATATCGGAATTATACCACCCTAAAAGACTTTTTCGAAAGCTTATCGCACCAAACGTCAATGAATTTTCATGTATATATATATGATGGATCACCAGAGAAAAAGAGTATTGATCTACCACCATACGCAGAATGTTTGCAGGGGGAAAATAAAGGATATGCGCATGGTATTGAGGAAATTTATGCACAGGCACAAAAAAAATATGATCATATTGCAGTAGTAAATAGCGACATCGTTTTTGCTAGCAATTTTGTAGAAAATACAATTCAAAGTCTTTTGAAAAATCCAAACGCACTTATTGGTGGCAAAATTTATTATGCGCCTGGCTATGAATACCATTCTGCACGGTATCATAAAAAAGACCTCGGTCATGTACTCTGGTACGCAGGTGGGCATATCGATTGGGACAATGCATTAGCAAAGCACCGTGGTGTTGATGCTGTAGATACTGGCCAATACAGCACAATGCAAACTACGAGCTTTATAACCGGCTGCTTAATGTGCTATACAAAACAAACAGCAAGCCTTCTAGGTGGGTGGGATACTAAATACACTATGTACTTTGAAGATGCAGATTATTGCGCGCGAGCTTTGCGAAGAAATATAACCCTTATATATGACCCTTCAATTATAATCTGGCATAAGAATGCGCAATCGACTGGCGGATCTGGTTCGCGTTCTCAAGAAAAATTTATGAATAAAAGTCGGCTACTCTTCGGTTTGCGCTATGCGCCATTCAAAACAAAGATTCACCTCTTGAAAAACGAAGTACTTAGATACTTACGGTTTTCATAAAATAGATATACAACAGTTAGACAAACCGTTACAAGAATGATGTTATGTTTTATGAATACGCTCGGTCCATTCCATGCATCAAGTCGAATATACGGATAATACGACAATAACAAACCAACATATAAAATAGAAAGTGATCGTATATATTTATAATACCAAGGCATAAATATAAGTAAGTTGAGAAAATACCACGCTTGTATCTCTTGCCGTATGCCTACATAGATAAGTAACAAATGAACAATAACGAATGAACCAAACGTCCAAACACTTTTATTTTTTGTCACAAATAATACGGGAAATGATATGTATTTTGTAAAGAGAGATAGAACAAACATAATGCGCGATGCATATTGTTTTTTATTCCATAAGAACGAAATGCCAAGAAATGCAAAGAAAAGCGCTACCATGTCATTGTGTGCATTTACTAATCCTTCTACCAAAACTAAGGGAGATGTAGCGAAAAATAGCGCATATTTCCTATGCACTTTCGACAATGCCCATACCGAACCCACATAACAAAGTGCAAATACTATCTTAAAAAATAGATAGTTAAGTATTAATTTCCCGCCGCCAAAAAACGATGGGATGAGCGTCACGAATAGAAAGCTAGGACCATATGGATACGTTCTATGTGTCCAATGCATAAACCGTACCCATGGATCGTTCGGAAAATCGAGTGCACGAAACATATAGGGGCTTGCGTGATAATACGTAACTATTTTTGCATCAAATAGATAATTAAAAAAATCATGAGATAGTAGTGGATACGCCATCAGCAATAATAATCCAACTATAATACTTATGCGAATCGGACTATGTTTTTTCCAAGTACGCATAAATAAATACTGAGCAATAAATAGCAAAATGACGAGTGTTACATAGATATACCACGAATATTGTCTATTATAATAACCAAGAATTACAGTATTATTCCTAAATAACTCCCATAGAGGGTGATTAATCAATGTAAAATTTGGATCTACAAGCGCATACGAATATACGCCTAGAACTCCTATTAACGCATAATATAAAATGTACATTAGTGAGTAATAATATAGTATGAATTATTATGGTACAACGTCTTAGATTGCAGCTTCTCATTCTTCAGGCGTTGAATACCCCACGTACCCACTATTACCGAAGTGTTGATGCTTTGCGGTGATTTCCAAAAATCTACAATATCTCCTGCACTATAAGTATCTTTACCTGAATAAAATGCAATCACAGGCAAAAATGACTCATTTAAATACAATTTCCCACGTGAATGAATTTTAGCATTCTTACCTACGTCAACACTATCTGAAACATAGTGATACTGTGGAAATACTTCTGGATAAAGAATATAGAACTGCATTATCCCAATAGTGAGAAATGCACACATATATATAAACGTGTATATTGATTGAGATAAAAATGGGGTAACTGTTTTCGCTCCGCGTTTTAGCATGGAAACAACATACTTACGCACATCGTTACCAAAATAATATATACCTGACGACGTTATGAGTGATAATGGTAAATACACTGGAATCAAATGCCATAGTTCAGTCTTTGATGAGCCAAGAAATGGGAATATCATACATATGAGCCAAACAAATACGCTTGCGGTTTTTATAGATTTCCATCTTAAACTGAGAAATGAATATAAACCCGCAACAATCCACAAGTAGTACCATTTCCGAACACCCATGTGCAAATAATAGAGTGGTAATTTTGGATGAATAATAAAATATGAAAATAGGCTTTGATTTCTCATTCCAATAGTTTTGAAATGGTGCTCAGCAAAATTTGGATACAACATAAATTGAGCTTGATACCAAGGAAAAACGATGATTACAAATAATATAATGCCAAATATCAAAGCATTCCAACGCTTTGGGTTAACAATATTCTGCCAGTTTAGAAAAATGAGAACCGGTACCATCGCAGCACCAATTAGAGTCTTGGTCATCATCAAACATCCAAAGAACATCATACTTATGGGAAACCACTTTTTTTCATCCTTAGATCGAAGTGCACTGTAAAAGGTGCCAATGAAAAAAAATACTAAAAGTGCATCTAAGTTTCCCGATCGAACACGGAGAAGATACCAAACACTTGTGGTTAAAATGATTGATGCAACTACTCCGATACTCTTTTTTTGATATAAATGTAGTGCACTGAGATACATTAGAAGCACTGTGAAAACCCCCGCAATCGCGGACGGTAAACGGGTGGAAAACTCAGTTACTCCAAATAGTGTATATGACAGTGCCATAAGCCACATTCCCATTGGCGGATGATCAAGAAATGGCTCTCCTTGCCATTTCAAATAAACCCAATTATTGCTCTTAACTATTGTTTGCGCAACGGCTCCATACCAAGCTTCATCCCATGGCTCCAAAGTAGGCATTCCTAAACGGAAAAAAAATAGAATCAAAGCGCCAATGCATAGACCGAGGGGGATAATCCACTGGTTATGCCGCCTATAAAAATGAGCAAGTTCCATACCTATAAGTATACATGTTGGGTAGATGTATAGGTATGTGATATCATAAAGTAATGAGTATATTCCTTCCTCTTTTATTTCTATTTATAGGCGTTACTATCAGTATTTATTCATTTATAACAGGAGGCATTTTTTTTCACACAGATATAGCTCGCGACTTTCTATTGTTTGATGACATTGTAACAAATCATCATTTGGCACTTATTGGCCCTCACTCAGGGGGAATTTCTGGTGTATTCCATGGCCCTGCATGGCTGTATTTGAACATTCCTGCATTTATACTAGGACAGGGAAATCCATGGGTAGTAGGTACTTTTTGGCTCGTGTTGGTACTACTTTCTATCTATTTACTGTGGCGTATTGCATATAGATTGTTTGGAAGCACCACTGCACTCTGGACAGCTGCACTCTATAGTCTTTACGCAATTACGTATACCCGCAACCTATTAAATCCATTTGGCGCAGTCTTACTATTTGCTCTATTTTTTTATTTTATATACCATTATCTGAAAACATCAAAAAGTATACATTTGGGAATATCGCTCTTTGTGCTCGGTATGATAGTTCAGTTTCAAATAGCATTCGGTGCACCCATTCTTATTCTAACTGTCTGTATCGTGCTTCGACATATTATTCACACAAAAAAATACATACATATGTTTTACTTTTTCGTATTACTCATACCACTTAGCACATACATTGTCTTTGAGTTGCGTCACGATTTTCTACAAATACGATCTATACTTACTTATATTCGCACTGCTCACGGTGACAATAATCTGCCTTGGTATACGTTCCCGCTTGATCGCGCAAAAAATATTCTTGAGAGTGTACAGTTGTTTCCCTATTGGTGGGCAAACACAATAATGATTGTAGTAGGTTATGTTCTTTTGCGAAACAAAAAAATAACTCGTAAAAGAAACGTTTTCCGTTTATTTTTATATTACTTTATTGGATATTGGCTTATCACGCTTTTTTATAAAGGTACTATATGGCAATACTACTATTGGCCTTTTTTGCCAGTAATCATTTTGCTCGTTGTTGAACTGCTCAGATATGTCTCTAAATTTCAAAAAATTGTGCTCTACAGTGTTCTTGGAGTTGGCACTCTTTTCATTCAGATTCGTCTGCTTTCTGGAGCGAATATGCAAACAGATGCGAGCTCTTGGATTTTTCAGGAAAAAGTTGCGCATACCGTTTTTGAAGATGCACCAAAAGAGTTTGGGTATTATGTATTCACGCCAGATCTGTTTGGTTATTCACCTCGATATACGCTGATGTATGAGAATCGAAAATATACAAATAAACATGCATTTGCATTCACCAAAAAACGCACGACTTATCTTGTTATCGCTCCTCCTCCAAACGACAGGCTCTTCTTAAATGGTATTTGGTGGAAAAATAATCAGGTAAATATACACAAAAAACCGACAAAAGTGTTCACATATAAAAATGGTTTTAGGGTCGAAAAATATATATTATCACCAAAAGAACAGGCACAATCTTCAGATCCAAATCTGATACAATCTCTGATATTTAGATGAACATACTCTATAAGTACAAAAGGATGATAATTTTTTTAGCACTCTTTGCCATCTTTCTATTTATCCGCCTCTATAATTTAAACGCAAGAATAATTTTCGACTGGGATCAGGAACAATTCTCAACACAGGTCATGGATATTTTAAGAAATGGCAAGTTCACACTCCTCGGTCCTCGAGTTACTGATGTGCGTGGATTTTTCCTTGCCCCGTACTTTACGTATATTCTCATACCTTTTTTTGCATTTACTCGGCTCTCCCCCTTTGCATTAGTACTATTCGTTGCATTCATCAATATCTCGTTTTTCGCCTTAGCATATAGGTTAATAACTAAAATGTTTGGGTGGGTAACTGCAATCATATTTCTTTCATTGTGGACTTTCAGTTCTTATCACGCCGGGTACGACGTAATACCGTGGTGGCCAATTATGTTACCTTTCGGTGCGCTCTTAACTTGGTGGAGTATATGGCGTATTTACCAAAAAGATACGCTAAAAAATTGGTTGGTTTTAGGATTGATTTTAGGAATATTTATACACATGCATTTTCAATTCGTTTTTGTCTACTTATTTGTCGCTGTAATGATTTTCATAGTAAAACCAAAAAAATGGCAATCTGGATCGCTAGTAACCTTATCCATAATTGCAGCTTTGCTCATTCCGCTTGTAATATTTGACTTTCGGCATAATTTCCTCAACAGTACGCTTTTTACAAACTACTTTTTGAAGGGATCTGGAGAGCCAAAAGATATGTTCGTGTGGCATGTCGTCTTTACAAATGCTGTTTCCTCATTTACCTACATACGAAGCAGTATTCTTGCATGGTTATTTTACATATTGGTACACATAATCTCTCTCTATACAATCAAGGGGGAGAAAGATAGATTTAGAAAAGGCTTTTTTACTTCTGCAGAAGCATTATGGATAACGCTCCCATTTGTATTTGCTGCATACGGGAAACGACCTTCAGAGTACTATTTTCTTATATTATTTCCTTTTGTATATATTGTGTTTGCCTATTTTTTACAGAGGTATATACACAAAGGTTTCATTCTGGCACTCATTTTCTTGTTTATATTGATAAATATTCCACAAATTATTCCCCTTTTCCAAACAAATAGAAACGGTATGCAACAAAAAGTCATGGTTGTTAGCAAGATTGGTGAACTTGTAAAAAATACCCCATATTCTGTTTCTTTTGATGGACCGCCAAATATGGATACTGGTTTTCGTTATTTGCTAAAACTCTATAAGTATCCAGTTTCTGATGACCCTACAGTACCTATGATAGGGGTTCATATACCTATAAAACAAAATGACGTTCGGGTGGGAATTTACGGTATCACCATTCCAAAGGAAATTCTAAAATAGCTATGTGGATCCGCAACGATTTGAAGTTTTTCATTAAAGATAAATTATTAATCATCATATCTGTGTTTTTGGTCGGACTTGCTGTATTTGCATTTAGAGACATATATCAAACATCCTACGATAACGTATATATTCAAGATCTGTATGACCATTCTCAGTGGACAATGCCCATTAATATCCGTTCAATAGGAGACGAAAAACTGTACCAGTTGGCAGGCTATATTGCAGTGACTACTGGAAAGCTATTTACTATAAATCCTGAAGCACCACCTTTAGCAAAGTATCTCTATGGTATCTCAATAGTACTTACACATAATGCGTACACATTTACGTTGCCCCTTTTCATAATCACATCAGTATTTGTCTACTTGCTAGCATTTGAGATTACCCAAAACAAAAAAAGGGCAGCACTCACCTTTTTGCTGTTTTGCTCAAGTCCACTTGCTATAGCGCAAATTAAATATACTATGTTGGATCTTCCGCAACTTCTTACACTCTTAGCACATATGTACATGTTAATCCGCTATAGCAAAACAAAATATGTTCGATTCGCAGTTCTTTCAGGTATTTTTTTTGGTGCGTTCATGGGTATAAAAATAGGTTTTTTTGGATTTGCAATACTTATAGCTGATGCACTTTATTTATATAAGAAAAAATCTCTAGCTGCAATTATCCAAATACTACTTGTTTCTATAGTCACTTATATTGCTGTATTTGCTCCGTATATTTTACACGAGGGATTTGTACACTGGTTCAGTGCAGAAAAATGGGTTCTATCGTTCTATCTATCATCACGAGCGCATGCTTTTCCAGGACTGGCTGTTATTGCACTCTTTTTTGGAATCACAAAAGGATGGAATGCAGGAGACTTGTGGCGTTTCGTAGAATACTGGACAGTCCTGTGGCCAATTATGGGATTAATGTATATACATACACTGTGGAAAACTTTTTTACATAGATCAATAATCACACATGAATATCTCTATGCCATATATATTACAACTCTCCTTTTCTTATCATTATTAGCTGTCCCTTTCTTCCCCCGTTATTTATTGCTCGTTTTGCCATTTCTACTTATGTTCGTATCTAAACAAATCCTCTCACTTTCTACATATCTTAAAATAATTTTAGTCATAATCATCGCGACACACTATATATTATTCCTCTTCCCACAGCCAAACAGAGAGATAGCTGATATGCAAAGACTTTGGAAAAGTAGCGCATATCAAGACATGTATTCGTATCTAGATGCAAAAACAAAACTCAGTATTTCACGAACGCAGTTTTGGCGAAAGGGAAAGAATCTGGAATATGCATTACAACTTAAATCAATAGATGTTGCATTCGGTTCACTACCATTTATATTACCTTGGGAAGATAAAGTATCTACCGGAGTATCGGTACACTATACAACTCCGGTTGGGCTTATAACGTATAACATACCGGTGGTTTTATTACGACAACAAAACGAATGGAAGTTACGATGGAATGATAATCTGCTTTTTCCCCAATATTCAACATATCAACGTATTCGATATATACCACTGTTAAGTACATATTCACGCATTTTCTTGAATAATATTCTTATTTCTGAAGGATTGAGTTCCCCGTTCATATATGTAGTACCAAAAAAAATAAAAAATGAAAATATGCTACAGTTACAATTGTTTTTATTGACAGAATTGAAAAAACACGACGTAGAATATCTATATAAAGCAAACAATCTACCAGAAAAAGAGGTTGAGATTGGCCCCGTGTTAGATAATAAAATTCTCGATCGACTGAAAGAAGAACTAGATCAAGGAATTATGGTGCATGAAAGAGTTCGGCGTGTATTCTATCCAAATCGCATCGATCCACCCGAATATCAACAAGCACTTAAAATTTTACAATCAAAAAAAACTGTACTCTATCCACAAGATGGTGGATACATTGAATTAAAGCATGAAAATGGAAGAGTACAAAAAATTCTTTATAAAGAACCTGCGGTTGGGCATGATATCATATTATAATTACTATGGACAGCATCACTGCAATCATTCACACCTATAACGAGGAAAATAACATAAGCGAATGTATCAGATCGGCGCAGCTACTGACTGATGATATAATTATTATAGATATGGAAAGCGCTGATTCAACCGTGATCAGAGCAAAAAAATATGGGACAAAAGTGTACTCAACGCCCCACAGACACTACGTTGAGCCAGCTCGAACATTTGGTATTAGTAAGGCCAGTGGCGACTGGGTCTGTATACTTGACGCTGATGAGCGTATGACGAAAGAACTTGCGCAAGAGTTGAAAATGGCAACGAATGGTTTATATACACATTTCAAAATTCCTCGTAAGAATATGTTTATTGGTAAGAAGTGGCTCAAGCATGGTGGCTGGTGGCCAGATTATCAAACGCGGTTCATTAACAAGCATGCGTTTAAGTCTTGGTCATCTCATATACATTCAATGCCTGTTATTGGTGGTAAGGTAGGTGTTTGCAAAAATGCACTTATTCATTTATTCCATCCTTCTCTACATACTATGGTAGAAAAGACGATCGTTTATGAAGATATAGAATCACAACTCTTATATGTTGCCAATCGCTCAGTAACAATCAGAACTTTTTTTAGAAAATTTCTTGGAGAATTGTTTCGACGACTTATTCGCAAACTAGGCTTTCTTGATGGAACACTCGGCATAATAGAATCGCTCTACCAAGCGTACAGCAAAACAATAACATGGTTATTCTTATTTGAGAGGAAAAGACAGTAGTATACTATTCCCATGAAAGCACTTTTTTTAAATCCTTATTTAGATACGCTCGGTGGAGGTGAGAAATATATGTTAGATATTTCCTATGCACTGCACACTCTTGGATATGGTACTGATATTGCTTGGAACGATCCTACGTTTAAGGAAAAAATCTTGGATAGGTTTGGAAATAAATACGATTATATATCTATTCTTACAAAGTGGTTCTCTTATTCATCTATTGAGCGATTTTTTACTTCGCGATTCTATGACGTTATTTTTTATCAACCAGACGGTAGTTATCCGCTCTCACTTGCAAAAAAAAATTTCGCCCTTATTCAAGTTCCAAACAATGCACTCATTGAACCTTCCTCATCTTTTCAACGATTAAAGCAAAAACAGTGGAGACCAATATTCAACTCTCACTTCGTTAAAAGATTTTTTTCTAGAAACAGCCAATCTGCTCACGGGCCGGTTGTCTATCCAGCGATTACTGATACTTTTATTTCATCACCAACCAAAAAAAAGTATATAGTCACTGTTGGCCGTTTTTTTCAACATCTACACGCTAAAAAGCAAGAAACACTTATAAAAACTTTTATTTTTGCTTGTGAAAAGTATCCACAATTCAAAAAATATACTTTATTTCTGGTTGGAACTTCGCTTCCTGATGATGAGTCATATGTAAACTATCTACGAAAACTAGCGTTGAATCATAGCAACATTAGAATTGAAACCAACTATTCCTACCATACATTACAAAAACTCTATTCTGAAGCAGAATTTTATTGGCATGCAACGGGATATGGGGAATCTGAAATAGTAAATCCTCAACGAATGGAACACTTTGGCATTTCTATTGTCGAAGCGATGGCCTCTGGATCTATCGTACTTGCTTTCAAGGGCGGAGGCCCAAAAGAAACAGTACTACATGGTAAAACCGGATACCTTTACTCGTCCCGAAAACAACTTATAGAATTTACTCATAAATGTATGAACGACCCAACACTTGCGCACACATTATCACAGAAGGCGATAAAGCGTGCGAATGAAAAATTTTCACAGCAAACACTTACAAAATCTATATCCCAGCTACTATGAATATATCAGTAGTGATTCCCGTTTATAAAAATAAAGAAGACTTTTTAAAGAATCTTCGCATTAATATCAGATACATCGGATCGTGTGAAATTATCATTGTCAACGATGATCCGCATGATTATGAACTTAAAAATGCAGTGAAAAAGATTTTTTCATCATCTATATTTATTCAGAATGATCGCAACTTAGGATTTGGTGTATCTGTTAACCGTGCAGTTACATTGGCAAAAAATGATTATATTATGCTTCTTAATTCAGACGTTATTTTATCTGATACCTCCTATACTAAAGCACAAAAAAATCTAAAAAAAACAAAACGTTTATTTGCTGTAAGTTTTGCTCAAGTTGAAAAAGACGGTAGTATTGTTGGAGCAAACACGGGTAAGTTCACAGAGGGATTATTTGTACATTCAAGTAAATCATGCACAAAAGAGTGCTCAATATTGTGGCCAGAGGGTGGAAGTTGCTTATTCAAAAAAGAAATATTTACAGAACTTGGAGGTTATGACACTATATATTCACCATTTTATTGGGAAGACGTAGACCTCGGGTATAGAGCGTGGAAACACAACTACACTGTTATATTTATGCCCTCAATACTCGTTGAACATCACCACGAAACAACTATTCGTCGCTATTTTCCCAACTGGTATATTCGTTTTATTGCACAGAGGAATCAACTTTTATTTGTGTGGAAAAATATGGACAACCCTTTTATAGTTCAGCATTTGCTCCTCTTGCCATTTTATGCAATACGTGCACTGTTCCACAATGTATTATTTTTTGTATCATTGCTTGCAGCACTTTTGAAATTACCACAGCTTCTGTCTTACCGCTCAAACAATATAGACCACGTAACGGATACTACAATTGAGAAGCTTGTACAATGAAACGTGCTTTGATTTTGTCGTTACTCATGCTTTGTGCCTTGTTCTTACACACATATAAAATGCATTCAGTACCTCCTGGATTTAATGCAGACGAGGCTGCCTATGGTTATAATGCGTACAGTATTTTAAAAACTGGAGCAGATGAGTATGGTAATAAGTTCCCACTCCGATTGATCTCATTCGGCGACTATAAACTACCAGGATACACCTATCTAACAGTACCCTTCGTCGCGCTTTTGGGACTGAGCGAAACAGCTACTCGGTTACCTTCTCTCATATCGGCATTGCTACTTATACCAGCAATGTATTTGCTATCAAAACAATTTTTTAATGAAAGAATAGCATTAATTACAGCATTCTTAACTACATTTTCTCCCTGGGTTCACATATTGGCACGTCATGCTCATGAGGCGGTGCCAACTACTTTACTTATTGTATTGTCTCTTATATTTTTACTTGGGTATGCAAAACAAAAGAATCAACTCATAAATGGACTGTTATTTATCTTATTTATTTCGCTATCGTTGTTTACATATCACATTGCACGTATTATCTACGTAGTGCTTATGGGCTTCTTTTTGTTTCACGTTGTACGAAAGAGAGATTTTTCGAAAGGCAGAATAGTATCTTGGATTATGCTTGCTACTCTTTTTATAGTGCCATTTATATTGGCAGAAATACATCTTCCTCCTGAACGAATTAAAAACCTATTTATATTTTCTAACAGCGGAATACAACTCATCACAGATCAAATGAAAATAGAATTCGCACATTCTCCATTTAGTACAAAGTTGTTCGTAGGACTATTTGAGATCTTTAGAAAATACATAACTTACTTTTCAATTGATTTTTTAGCAATGAACGGCGATCCTAATGTTAGATTTGGCTTTCCCACAATGGCACCAATAACAATTGTAGAATACTTATTTTTTTTATCAGGAGTATTTTATGTATATAGATACATAAAAGAAAAAAATAATTTTCTTATTCTCGCGCTGCTCTTTATAGCACCTCTACCGGCGGCACTCACATGGCTAGAGGAAGGTTTCAATCGAGTATATTTCATGATAGTTCCGATACTACTTTTATCTTCATATGGCATTTGGAATCTATGGGAATCAAGGAAAAATGTTGCAGGATTCAAAACAATTGCACTCGTGTCACTAGTATCATACTTGATACTAGTGACATACGTTTGGAATTTTTACTTTTTCCATTATCCTCTAAGAGCTACGACAATACGCTCGTGGCAATGTGGATATAAACAATTAGTCCAATCACTGAACGATAAATACTCAGGAAGTACAGCTTATGTAACGAGTGAAAACGGTCAACCGTATATATTTTTATTGTTCTATCAGAAATACATGCCATCGACATTCATCCATTCTGCAAAAAGAACAACAGCCGACAAATATGGTTTCACTCAGGTAATAAAGTTTGATCGTTTTTCCTTTTCCACCGATAGCAAAAATGCGAGTGATAAAAAAACGCTCTATGTTCTTTCTCAAGCAGAATCTCAAAACGAAGATAAAACAAACGGACTAAAACATTTAGAGTCTATCCAATGTGGTACCGAAGATATGTTTGAACTGTATGAATCTACTACAGTAAAAACAAATCAAACCAGATAAGTATCGCTACATGAACTGCAATAGGGAGTAATAAATTTCCTCTCAATCTATACAGAACAACAGAGATTGTTGTCATTATTATATTAAGCGCAAAGCTTAGCAAAAGAATGCTTCCACCAGCACCAGATGTAAGTACTCCCGGAAGGTATAAAATAAAAAAAAGCAACATAGAAAGGAAGAAGGATATAAAAAAACTTTTAGAATATTTAAACAAGTATTGGAATAAAAAACCTCTTCCGACAATCTCTTCTGAAAACGCGGTTGCAACTGCAAGTGCGGCTACCCATAAAAACTTACCCCACTGTACCTGTACATTTGCTAAGACTAATGAGGGATTTCTGGACAGACTGAAAAAACCTACAATGATGAGCGTAAAAACAAGTGCGACTGCAAGTAAAAATTCTTTCAAAATATTTTTTTTACGAAATCCTATAGAGTGAACAAAATTCCCCTTCTTCTCGAATCTTTTTACGTAAAAGTAGACCGGTCCTATAAACAGTAGTGGTTTTACAATAAATTCACTTATCCCCAGTGGCATATGCACGTATGCCCTAAAAAAACTCCATACTATCACAATTATCCCCCAAACGGTCAATAGACGTTCTATTTGCATTTCTGGGTGTGATCTCTTCATTAGAAGAATGATAGTTGATTTTTCTGTTTTTTGCTAGCTGTTTTCATCTCACTCTTTTCTGATACAATTCTCTTTTCTATAGATTTAAGCGTATATTTTTGTAAAAATGGTCGCACAAGATCTACATTCAGTCCTGAATATTCCAAATCCTTTATAGTTGTATTCACACGCACATCGTTTCTTAACTGCGCCAAATTTTTTGCAATAAGCGCATTTTTCTCATACGTCTTTAATGCAAGTGCTGTCTTTGGCTCTATTTCATCGAGATGTTTATAAATACTCTCTACTGTCCCATATCGAGACAAGAGAGTAGACGCCTTCTTGGGACCAATCCCTGTTATTCCGCTGTAATTATCTGAGGGATCTCCCGCTAATGTTTTATAGTCTACTACTTGTGATGGTTGTATTCCTAATTTATTATACACAGCCGACTCATCCATAAGGTCAACGTTACGAATGCCAGATTTTGGCATAACAACTGTAGTCTCATTATTGACAAGCTGCAAAATATCCTTATCTCCAGTCACTATATATATGTGCGAATCTGAAACCTCTCTCTGTATGAGATTTGTCAGTGTGGCCATTACGTCATCTGCTTCAAAGCCTTCCTTTGCAATCCCAGGAATATGTGATACTTTCAAAAATTCGATGACCAACGGAAATTGGCGGCTTAAATTATCTGGTGCTTTTGGGCGCTGTGCTTGATATGTGGAGAGTATTTTCTTCCTAAATGTTGGTTTTGGAGTATCCAAACATACGGCAAGATAGGTAGGGTGAAACATATCTATCATACTCAAAAACATCGTAATGAACCCATAGAGTGCATTCGTTGGCGTGCCATCAGAGCTGGTAAACGATGGCAATGCGTGATAAGCCCTATGGACGATCGCTGAGCCGTCGATTAGAAGTGCGTTTTTTAATTTCCCCATGCAGGACAAATAATTTTAAATGCGCACCATTCACAATGCCTACCCACTTTAGGCGGAAAAGATCCATGCTCAATTGTCTTTAATGCATCTATTATCGTAGATTCTGTTTCTTGCATATTTCTTTCGCTTGCTTTCATTGTAAATTTTTCATTACTATCTAAATATAGATATGATAGTAACAGTTTATCTTGCTTAATTGAAAGTACATGTTTGTCCATAGCTGCAAGTGCATACAAGCTCATTTGTAAGGATTTTTTTAGAAAGTATTCCTTCGGCATGGTACCCGTTTTGTAGTCTATTATTTCATATACGTCGCCATGTTTATCTATTCGGTCTATTTTCCCTTGTACAACAAATTCTCTTTTATTCTCGTACAATTTTAGTGTGAATGTACGCTCTATATCTATGATCTCGCCATGTGAATCGTGGTAGGTATTATAATATCTTTTCAACAATTCCAGGCCGTGTTGTAACGCTTTTTTTCGCTCATCCTCTGATGGATAGCCCACTGGTATAAAATGTTCTTTAAAATTCGTCTGAAGCTGCTTTAACTTGGGTTTATTTCCTTTTTGTACTTCGCGATAAAAATGTTCGAGCGCCTTATGCATACTTGATCCAAACGACAATGCAGGTGAATCTGGTTCTGGAACTTTAAGCAAGTATCGATACTTATATTGTAATGGACATGTATCAAACAGCCCTATTTGTGAATACGAGTATCGCTCAACACCATACTTCGCAGGAATATCTTTATCGTTTTCTTCTTGATTCATACTAAAAATGGTTAGTTGATCTTTTTGATGTGGCGCTTCTGACAAAACATGCGCTATTTCTTTTTCTCCGAGGGCTTCTACAACGAACGGAGACAACTTCTTTTTACGTTTTCCGGAGGCATAATAGTCCGCAAAGCTCAAATATAATTCATCTTTTGCTCTCGTCATGCCTACATAAAATAGTCTACGCTCCTCCTGCACATGAAAATCTCCTTGTGGCAAAGATTCCTTAATGAGCGTTTCAGGTATAGGCAATTTTTCACTACGTACTCTTGTTGGAAATCGGTCGTTCACTAAGCTCATTAAAAAAACTACTGGAAACTCGAGCCCTTTCGCAGAGTGAACAGTCAGAATATTGACTGCATTTTCACGCTTAGTATCCATTTCTTGTGCTCTCGGTGAATCTCCTAATTCAAGCGCTAAATCGATCGCATCGATTACCTCTGCTACTGTTGATTCTCCGTTTCTACCTTCCATAGCTTTGAGCCTATTAAAAAATTGTGTAATATTTTCGAGTTCTTTCTGCTGTTTCTGAGAATGTACTTGAGAAAGATATTGTAGGTAGCCACTGCGTTCGAAAAAGTTATAGAGTACACGAATGGCGCTCTTATCTTGTGACTCTGCAATGCTCTGCGATAACACAGAAAAATAACTTCTTAGTTTGTCTTTAGTACTTTTTGTAAGGAATGGAATATATTCTCTCATGCTCTCTATTTCCTCAACTCGAACTCCAAATGAAAGCTGCACGACTGCATCCAAGGATTCAAATAATGACCTTCTGATTCTGCGAGAGAATTGCAAGAGATAGTTCATATCAATCCGAGACAGTGCGAAGATATGCATAGAAAGGACACGAAACAAAGCAGATGAATCGAGCGGATTTGAAATAAAACGCAAAAAGGCAATGCAGTCTCTCACCTCATTTTTATAATACAGTAAGCTTGGGCCCAGGAATTGAAATGGAATATTTTGCCTTTCTAATGCTTGAATGACTGCCTTCGCGTGATCATTTGCACGCACGAGAACAGCGATATCCTGATAGGTGAATCTATCTTTTACACGAGAAATAATAGTATTTGTAACCGCCTCAGCCTCATCTTCGCTTGAGAGTCCGTGAATAAGAACTGGTTTTTGTTTGCTCATTCCCTTATCAGCAATAAGTTTTTTGCTGATGCCGAGACGAACCTCGAGTGTGTCTGGGTTATTGTGTTGTACAAGCGCATATGATGCATCTAATATTTCTTGAGTTGACCGGTAGTTTTCGTTTAGAACAAAAAGCTTCGCATGCTTATAGTCGTGTCTAAAGTTAAGAATATTGGAAACACTAGCCCCACGAAATTTATAGATTGACTGGTTATCATCACCAATCACGGTAAGATTCGTGATTTTTGTAGGAGGAAAAAGAGTACGTATAAGATCGTACTGTACGATATTTGTATCTTGAAATTCGTCTACTAAACAATAACGATACTGTTTCTGTAAAAATGATCGAACATTTTTTCTCTTAGTGATAAGTTGCAATGCAAAATAAACGAGGTCTGAAAAATCAAAAACGCTCTCTGAAAGCTTAAGCTTTTCATATGCTTGGTACATGAGAGCAAGTTCATTTATTTTTTGCGCCTCTTGCCTAAGCTCATCTGAAGAAGCATGCATCTTCAGTGTTCTCGCATAAAGTATGTACTCTTTAGTTGAGATGTTTTCATCTCTGAGTCGTGAAAAATGTGTCAATACTGATGAAATAAACCCATGTGGGTTCCCAGTACTATGAAAATAGTTAAGTTTGAACCTATGCATATTACGTCTGAAAAAAGAAACAGCATCTACCTCAGTTAGTACGCGAAATGATGGTGGTATCCCTACATCTACTCCCCATTGTCGAAGCAATGTGTCTGCAAAACTATGAAATGTACCAATTGAAGTTTGATAGTAACCATAAGGCAATGCCTTATCAACGCGCTCTTCCATTTCGCTCGCCGCCTTCTCGGTAAACGTGAGCGCTAAAACTTCTTGAGCGCGTGCATGTCCGTTCAGGATAATATTTTTTATTTTTTCTGTTAGAACTCTCGTTTTGCCGGTACCCGCACCTGCTATTATTAAACTTGGGCCATCTAAATAATCTACTGCTTGCTGTTGGTTTGTGTTGAGTTTCATGATTCTTTTTCTATTTCTTCGTTCATTGGTAATTCCACATGTTTTGTTTGCTCTAGTTTTGTCCCCAAACGCATAAAGAATTTATTAACATTCTGCAGCTGGTTGTACGCATTTCCGAAATGTTTCTCAAGCACGCCGAGCGCTTCATCTATTTTCTCATATTCTTTTCTTGTTGATTCAAGTATGGATAATATTTCGCGTGCTTTTTTTTGAACACGAATACCTTGCAAAGACATAAGCACAGCGCGTAAAAATGCGTTAAAGCTCATTGGGGAAACTAAGAGTACCGACTTATCACGACTCAACGTAAATACGTCTTCATGTTGAATAATTTCATAGTATATTGACTCAGAGGGCACATACATAAGTGCATAGTTTACTGTTTTTGCATTTGCTGATATGTATTTGCGTGCAATATCAGTTATATGCTTACGCACATCGGTAAAAAATTGTTTTTCCGCCTGTTTTTTCTCACCTGCCTGTGTTTTGTTCATTTTGGTAAAATTTTCCATTGGAAATTTTGAATCGATGGGAATATACATATCTCCAATTTTGATAATTGCGTCGACCGTCTCGCCCGAAGGAAACGTATACTGTATTTCATACAACTCACGAGGCAAAAGCTGGCGCAGCGCCTCAACTAAAATATGTTCTCCTATGTTGCCACGTAGTTTTGGGCTGCGCAAATAGTCTTGGAGATCTTTTATACTCCTGCCAACTTCTGAAAGTTCTCCAATATTTTTTTGTACCGCTCCTATAACTTCTGCTGCTTTATCTAACCGCTGGTTCATGTCGGCAGAATTTTTTTGAAGTGTCGAAAAAAAACCTGTGCTCTGATCGGCAAGCTGTTTAGATACCATATGGGTAAGTTCATCATACCGTCTGTTTGTTTCATGCACCGTTTGCATGGTTTGCTTAAGATATTCAAGCATTTCAGGAGAATTTGACTGACCAGAACGCCTAAAGTAAAGAATCACACCAATTACGAGCACTAAAACCAACAGCACAATTACAATTAAAGATACGTCTACCATTTGCCCTATTCTATACGATTAGTAAGAAAAAATCTTGTCTGCGTGCCATTTTTGTAGTACTATAACAAAATTATGGGTATAAAAATAACAGTCTGTTCTAGTGCAGCATTTTTTAAAGAATGCATTGCGATAGCAACAAAGCTTGAAAAAAAAGGTTTCACTGTTTTTCTACCCGAAACTGCACAAAAGATGCAAGAAAAAAATGACTTCAATGTTTCACATTACAAAACGTGGCAAACCTCAAAACAAGATTTTCCTAAAAAAGCACTACTCATCCAACACCATTTTGACAAAATTGTTGAAGGAGATGCAATACTCGTTGTAAATAATAAAAAACACGATATTGAAGGCTATATTGGTGGTAATACCCTTATGGAAATGGGGCTTGCGTTTCACTTGAAAAAACCTATTTATATTTTAAATTCAGTACCTGAATCCGCACCAAATTTTGAGGAAATTATGGGCGTACTTCCTACATTTTTGGATGGAGACGTCGATACGTTAGTGCTCTAATAAATATTAGAGCTGTTATAATGAAATCAATGATCATATATACGCTTCTTGCTCTTGGTTTTATAACCTTGGGAATAATTTGGTTCAGTACAGATCCTCGACCGGTACATGAAAGATTGCGTCATTACTCAGGCTTTGGTGGTCAAAAAACTTTTCTTATTCAAATTAGTCACAGCTTACTTCAAGTGATTGGTCACATATATTTACCTGTATATGCCGGGGTTTTCAATAATCTTGTTGTTGCTATTGGGCTCATTGGTTTTGTTGCAGGACTTACACTTGCTGTATGGGCAAAATTTACCATGAAGCGCGTATGGGGAGTACCTGCTCAGCATGATATTAAAAGACAAAATAAACTTATTACAAATGGTCCATTTCGCTTTACTAGAAATCCTATTTATGTGGGTTTGATTATGATGAGTGTGGGTTTTGCATTCTCTTTGCGGAGCATGCTCTTTTTCACCGTCTATGCTGTGTACTGGTACTTTAACAACGCAGTAAAACGCGAGGAATTATTACTAGAAAAACATTTTGGGAAAGAATACGAAACATACAAAAAACAAACTCCTCGATTTTTATAGATTCTTTACTTCGCTAAATCCCCGATATAATAGTTTGGCAAAAAACTTCGTGCTTTGTCTGAATGTGGTGTACCTGAACCCATTGGCCGAGTGTTAAACAGTTCTGTTGCATCTTTACCGCATCCCTGAACTATCGCTTCACCTCCTGGGTGTTTATTTGATGCTATAAACTTTGTAACGTCATACACTTTTCCATCTATGGCAAGATAACAGTCTTCCGGAGTACTATGCTTTTTAACTTCGGTCAGTGTGAATTTGTTTTTCATATTTGCTTCCATCATAGTACCACTTTCACTCGCACTTGGCGTGCTTGTTACATTCGTAGTTTTTGTCGGCACTATACTTCCCTTTTCCATCTCTGTTTTTTCCGACGGTTTCAAGAAAAAATACACACCTATCAGGATAAGGACTGCAACGCCAGAAATAAGAATACTTTTATTCATAGGTAAACACTATACCTTACTTTAATGCAAATATCCAGCAAAATAGAATTGCAATATTCGTACAGAGATATATGATGTGCCTATATCAACGGAAAATAGATTTGGTTACCAAGCATGGAGGCCAGGAGTAAGACCTCATGAACCTGCTATCACAGAAGCTAATTGTGGTGACCATCCTAATCCTCAAACCCTACAGAGTCTCCTCTTAAACCAAGCACGTCATGGAATTATTCCAGAGAAACAAAGCCCAGCCCCGGTACTAACTTCGCAAGAACTTGTGCTACAAAAACTCAGACAACAACTCTCTAAAATGAACGACGGAACCCCTCATCGCTAATATTCAGTTATTTGAATACTTGAGTGTTCCCCAGCTAGTATTTTTGCGTAGCCACCTACTGGAAAAGTGAATTTTGGATCGGTGTGACCAAAATCTGCTTGTGCAATGACAGGGATATTTCTAAGCTCCTTTTTAGATTTAATTATCTGTTGTAGCAAATTATTGGTCATATTGCTGGCCTTTTGAAAACGACCTATGACAATACCACGCACACCTGAAAAATCGGGAACATGTATAAGCGACTGCAAATCACGATCAAACGTGTGCGGTACGCTCTCATAATCGTCTTCTATAAATAGAATGCAGTTTCTTAAACTTGGCATATATTCGGTACCTTGCAATAAATTGAATGTACAGAGATTAGCACCTAAAATTGTACCCTCTACCTTTCCTTCATGTATACATTCGTATCCATTGTTTTTAATGAGTTTTCGCTTATCTTGGTTCATCCACCAGTCATCATCGCTCCACTGCGTGCTTGGCTCTAGCTGAATTGGTTCAGTACTCAAGAAGCACTTTTTAAAATATTCAATTGTATAATCCATGTGCAGCTTCTGACCAAAGGTTGAATAGTGTGGGCCTGAATACGTTACCAACCCAGTCTTTGCAAAGATAGCATTGTTAAGTGCGGTAATATCTGAAAAACCGCATAAAATTTTTGGGTTCTTTTGTAAAAGATCCCAATTTATGGAGCGAAATAGCTGATTGCTGTTAAATCCACCGATAACGGTAAAGATTGCCTTTACCTGCGGGTCGGCAAATGCACTGTGTAAATCATCAATGCGAGAAGCAATAGAAGAGGAAAAAAAATCGTCTTTCTCTTCAGTATGCTTCCCAAATGTGAGATACAAACCCATGTCTTCAAATCGCTTGTTAGCTATAGCGCGAGTATCGGGAGTAATTATTGCTAATGTGCGAGAGGGTGCAATTACTCGTACCATGTCACCTTTTTGTAACTTTGCTGGGTATAGTTTTTTCATAAACAAAGTATAGCAGTTTGAATCTCAACACGCACCGCTATTGACAATTGCGAATTATTTGCAATAATAGATGTATGGATGAACATTATAAAAAGATACTAAAAGAAGGTGGATATCGTATCACGACACAACGTATACAGGTATTATGTGCACTTTCTACTAATCCACAATCGGCTGAAGAAATCTATGAAGCTGTCTCACAAGGCACTATCAAAATAGATCTTGCTTCCGTCTATAGAGCACTATCTCTCTTTTCAAAATTAGAGCTCATACAAGTAGTCAATTTTGGAGATGGAAAAGATCGGTATGAAATTTTAGATACACAGAAGCATCACCATCACGTACTCTGTACTCGGTGTGGTAAGATTACCGACGTAGAACTGCAAGAAGGAAAAAAATTAGAACAAGAAGCTTCACAAAAAACTAATTATTGGATAACTGGCCACTCGTTAGAATTTTTTGGCATTTGCCACAACTGCTGCAATGCTTAATGACGTACTTGTTGCGAGTTTAATTGTCAGTAGTATCTCGTTTGTCGGCGCGCTTCTTTTATTTGGCAAAAAATCTTTTGGTAGCGAAATGTCAAATTACTTTGTTAGTTTTGCCGCAGGAGTCATGCTGGCAACTGCTTTTCTTGATATATTTCCTGAAGCACTCGCAGAAAGCAATAATGGTCAAGATATATTCTTACCTGCCCTTGTTGGCGTTGTGACTTTTTTCTTTTTTGAAAAATTCATAGTATGGTTCCACCACCACGACAGCACGCACAATTTAAAACCAACCGCATTATTAATTCTTATAGGTGACGGCATACATAATTTTTTCGACGGAATTGCTATTGCAGCAACATTTTTAACAAGTCCATCTTTAGGAATAGCGACGACCATCGCCATTGCTGCTCATGAAATCCCACAAGAAATTGCAGACTTAAGCGTACTTATTAACGGAGGTATGAGTAAAACAAAGGCACTCTTTTTTAATTTTCTCTCAGCTCTCACTGCTGTTATCGGTGCAGTATTAGGCGTCTACTTCCTCAACAGCTTTGAATCAGTTATCCCTATAGCACTCGCCTTCACAGCAGGTGTATTTATCTATATAGCTTGTTCAGATCTTATACCCAACCTCCATCACACCTTTAAAATAGACAAGCGATGGGAACAAACGGTCCCATTCATATTAGGTATTATCCTCATGTATGTTATCACCAGCGTCATGCAAGGGTAAAAATTTGCTGAATATGCTATCCTGTAAATAATTACTAATTACTTACTCACATGGCAAAAGGAAACAACGCTCGCAAAAAAGAGGTGAAGAAACCAAAGAAGAATAAAAAGAAGAAGTAAAATAACTCATCCCTCAAAAGAACACATTGGATATTTGAACTTTGTTATTGGATATTCCACTATTACATCGAAGTAGTGATGGTGGGTCCGGAGGGGCTCGAACCCTCAACCAATGGCTTAAAAGGCCACTGCTCTACCATTGAGCTACAGACCCGCTTTCACACATGTTATTATAACACACGATTTCCGACTATATAAACCTCTCAAACATATACCACTACAACGTTCATTCTTATATAAAGAGGGTACAAAATGTCTGTATTTGTCATTGGCTTGCCTGTGCTAGCAGGAATTTGGAGCTTTAATTGATATTTGAAATTGGATATTTGAGTTTTGTTCATGCTATACTTAACACCATGCTTACAGGAATAAAAAATTTCGCGCTTGCAATAACATATTCAGCGTGGGCAGTCCCCGGACTCGCACTTATAGCATTTGCTGAAAGCTCATTTTTTCCCCTTCCTCCCGACACAATCCTAATACCTCTCGCTCTGCTATCGCCAGACAAAGCTTTCTTTTATGCAGCAGTGGCAACCACTTTTTCAGTATTGGGTGGCCTTTTCGGATATTTTATCGGTAACAAAGGAGGTAAGCCAGTTGTACGGAAATTTATTTCTGATGCAAAAATAGAGCGCGTGCGCGAGTTATACCAAAAGTATGACGTATGGGCTGTGCTCATTGGAGCGTTCACCCCACTTCCCTACAAAGTATTTACTATTGCTGCTGGTCTTATGGATCTGAACGTGAAACGTTTCATGTTCGCGTCACTCGTGGGTCGTGGAGGACGTTTTTTTGCCGTAGCAACCGTTATATACTTTCTAGGCCCAGCCGCAAAAGCGTTTCTCTCTCAATACTTCGATATTGCAGTTATTGCATTTACCGTACTACTTATTGGGGGAATACTTCTTGCGAATAAATTGCTGAGTAAAAAAACAACTACCTAGTTATTTCACGAGTGGAAACTTACCCTTCTTTTTCATAATGGCTACTTCTACCACCTGATCCATATGATCGACATACACAAACTTCAGGTCACTTACCGTTTTGTCTGGTAGTTCTACTAAATCTTTCTTGTTTTCTTTTGGCATGATTATTGTGTGAATTCCCGCTCTATGTGCAGCTATCACCTTCTCTTTTATACCACCTATTTCCAATACCCGCCCTCGAAGCGTTATTTCTCCCGTCATAGCCACGTCACGTTTTACCGGAATTTTTGTGAGTGCAGATATGAGTGCGGTTGTAATTGCAATCCCTGCTGAAGGACCATCCTTTGGTACTGCTCCCTCGGGTACGTGCACATGAATATCGATTGTTTGGTAAAACATTTCCTTAAGTCCAAATTCTTTCCATCGACTACGTACATACGTGAGGGCTGCTTGACATGACTCTTTCATAACGTCACCAAGCTTTCCTGTAAGCGTAAGGCTACCTTTCCCTGGAACTATACTCACTTCAATAAACAATATCTCTCCACCTACCTGAGTCCATGCAAGTCCTGTGCTCATACCGATTTCGTCTGCCTTTTCAGCAACTTGTGAAGAGTATTTATAAGGACCCAAATACGATTCTGTTGCCTTGCCATCAATTACTTTTGTTTGTAGCACCTGGGGTTTTTTTGATGACTTTTCAGTGATAATACGGGCAACTTTTCTACATACCGTCGCTATTTGTCGTTCAAGTTCACGGACACCTGCTTCGCGAGTGTATCTATGAATGATGAGGCGGGAAGCGTCATCTGTAATTTTAAAGCCATATTTCTTTAATCCATGCGCTTCCATTTGTTTGGGTATCAGATAGTTTTTCTCTATAGCAAATTTTTCATCCTCCGTGTATCCCGGAAAATGGATCACTTCAAGCCTGTCTAGTAGTGCTGGCGGGATAGTGTCGAGTACGTTTGCGGTCGTTATAAACATAACGTCTGACAGATCGAATTCTACCTCTAGGTAATGATCCGAGAACGCATGGTTTTGCTCTGGGTCAAGCGCTTCAAGCAGAGCCGACGATGGATCTCCTCGAAAATCGTGCCCTATTTTATCGATTTCGTCCAGCATAAAAACAGGATTTTTCGTCTGCACTTGCTTGATTGCTTGAATAATTCTTCCTGGCATTGCTCCTACATAGGTACGCCTGTGTCCACGTATTTCAGCCTCATCCCGAATACCTCCCAGAGATATTTTTGCAAATTTTCTATTGAGAGATCGCGCTATAGAACGGCCTAAAGACGTCTTACCAACTCCTGGAGGACCGACGAAACAAAGAATAGTGGGTGGTTTGAGCTTTTTTTTATCTTTCGCAGAATCGCTCTCTTGTTTTCGTAGTTTCATAACGGCAAGATATTCCAGTATACGTTCCTTAATTTTTTTTAATCCGAAATGATCTTCATTTAATATTTTTTCAGCGTCCTTAATGGATATATCGCTATCGCTTATTTTGCTCCATGGAAGCGCAACAATCCAATCTAGGTAGGTGCGTACATATGAAGACTCAGGATTATACTGAGACATTTTTTGCATACGTTCAAGTTCTTTCAGTATTTTTTCTTCAATACTTTTGGGCATTTTCGCACCCTTAATCTTACTTCGATATTCTCCAATTTCTTTATCTTCTTTGTCTTCACCAAGCTCAGTTTCAATAGCCTTCATTTTTTCTCGCAACACATTCTCACGCATACCCTTTTCAAACTTTTGTTGCGTTTTTTGATTTATTTTGCGTTCGAGTTCCAATACTGCAGTTTCTTTTGTCAAAAATTCTACTTCTGCATCAAGCCTTTTTTTCACGTCTGATTCTTCAAGTAAATCCTGCTTTTCAACTGGTTTTAGATCTAGTACCGCTGCTACTTGGTAGGAAAAATCATTCGGAGATAGATCCGAGAACAACCCCATAAGTGCAACGAAATCTATATTTTTACCAAGATTTATCGCCTTCTTGAGTTGTGCAAAAAGATGCCGCATTATAGCGCGCACTTCTTCTGTATCTACTTCAACATCTGGAATTTCTTCATATGTTGCCTGAAGATATGGCTCGTTCGCAGTGAAATCTAGTACGTTAATTTTCTTTACACCTTTTAAGAGCACCTGTAATTCACCTTGTTCAAGCGAAACAAATCGCTCGATACTTACCAAGACTCCCGTTGTGTACAAATCACGATCTGTCGGATCATCTACCCGTGGGTCTTTTTGTAAAAGCACAATGAGTTCTTTTTTTGCCTTAACTGCATCTTCAAATGCTCTTACTGTTTTTTGTCTCCCAAAAATGAGTGGAGCTTCAGTTTTAGGATACATAAGCCCATCGCGGATAGCCACGACTGGCAATTGTTTTTGATTTTTAGATGATAAAATCATTGACATTTTAGCAGTTTAGCAAAGTGATTGCTAAAATGCAAGAGTAATTTATTTCGGAAAAACTCGTTTCCCTGTTTTTATGTCTTCAATAAAAATTGCAGCCACCGGACAAGCTTTTGCAGCATCTACTATTGTTTCTTTTTGTTCCTGATCGATAGTATCCAGCACTACTGCTTTTGCTTCGTCATCTAATGTAAACGCTTTTGGTGCAACCGCCACACAACTTGCTGCACCAATACACAAATCTCTATCGACCCATACTTTCCAGTCTTTATTTTTAAAAGTTTTTTTCGCCTGAGGTTTATGCATAAGTACGCTTATTGTAAAAAATAATGTACCTTATTACAAAAGTATTTTTTCTGCCGAGTTGATTGCGTTTATAAATGCATCAATATCTTTTTTCGTTGTATACAAATAAAAGCTTGCACGGGCGCTTGCGATAACCCCCATACTCTTGTGCAAAGGCATTGCACAATGATGCCCAGCGCGTATGCAAACATCTTGATGAGCCAAGATTTGGCTTAAATCATGAGGATGTATTTTTTTATGCACAAAGCTCACAATTCCTATTCGTTCTGTAGCGTTATTTGGCCCCAAAACAGTTATGTTTTTATTTTCATGAAGACGCTCTAGCGTATATCTGGTTATTTCTTGTACGTGTTTTTTAATAGCACCTATCCCTTTTTTTTGTATATAGTGCACTGCAGCAGATAAGCCTATTGCTCCTGCGATGTGCGGTGTTCCTGCCTCAAATTTATGGGGTAGTGGAGCGAATTTAGTACCCTGAACCGTTACTTCGCTTATCATTTCACCGCCGTATTGAAAAGGATACATTTGTTCAAGAAGTGCTTTCTTTCCCCAAAGTACCCCTATTCCTGTTGGTCCCAATAACTTATGCCCAGAGAACGCTAAAAAATCACACCCTAAATCGTTCACCTGTATTGGAATACTTGATACGGCCTGTGCTGCATCTACGATTACTATCGTTTCTGAATTAATACTCTTTATTGTTTTTACAATCTTCTTAATATTATTGACAGACCCCAATACATTTGAGGCATAAAAAAGTGCGACAAACTTCGTATTCTGAGTGATCACCTGTTCCGCTATCTTCTCATCTTCTAGGGGGACTATTCCTTCTTCGTTCACTTCTACCACTTTGAACGTTCCCCCGCTCTCCTGTGCAAGCTGCTGCCATGGCACAAAATTTGAATGATGCTCAGCCATAGAAACCACTATTTCACTTTTCACGTCACAAATCTGTCTCCCAAGCCCATATGCAATACAATTGAGCGACTCAGTAGTATTTCGAGTAAAAACGATTTCAGACGTGTCGTTTGACCCAATAAATGAAGCTATAACTTCCCGAGCGTTTTCATATTCGGCGGTTGCCTTCTCAGAAATTTCATAAATACCCCGAAATACATTAGCACTGTATGAAGTATAGTAATGATTTATTGCATCAATTACCACTTGTGGTTTGAGTGATGTTGCTGTTGAATCTAGATACACCAGATCGGGCCTCTGTGTGTATATTGGAAAGTCACTGCGAACGCGCTTACTGTCCATGAGAGGAAACAGAAACTGATGTAAAATCTGAGTTCTCGTGATTACAATCTATACAATAGCGAGAAAACCAATCGATGGCTATAATTTTATCTTTCTCTTCAACGTTATCAGTATCACCTTCTTTGGCAAGTTTGTCTGAATCCTTCTTCACAAATACTTTTTGTGTACCTACATTATTTTCTTCACCAGGAACTGTTCCTTTTGCAAAATATTCATAACGCGTATTACATGATTTCGCGTCTCCATTCATATGAGGTCTCATGCCTGAGATAGTACATACTTCTGCACCAACAACTGTATCTGGCTGGATTGGCCACAGGTCGGGTTGATTTTTTAATACCTTCTGCATAACTCTATTCCAGATAGGTGCTGCACCGGTAACCCCTGAGGTTAGATTTGAGTTCATTGGGGTACCATCATTATTACCAACCCATACAAGCGTCATGAAATTGGGTGTGAACCCTATTGTCCAGTTATCTTTGAAGTCATCTGTCGTACCTGTCTTTACCGAAACAGCTTCATGACCCGAGAGATGGAGCAAAGAGCCTGTTGAGAATGCTTGTGCGCGTGCATTGTTGTCCAACAAAATGTGAGAAATAATAAATGCAGTATCTCTACTTATCAAGCGAGGACCTTGAATAAACAGCGCATTGGGATAATTGATTTTTTTCTTTACAACGTCTTTTTCAACATTTCTATCTTCATATGTATAAAGTTCTTGCTTATTTCTATCTTCCACGCGCAATACCGCAACAAGATCTTTACTGACTCCCTGATTCGGGAATATAGAGAATGCACGAGCCATATCTGTCATACGTACCTCTCCTCCACCAAGCGTCAATGAAAGCCCATACTGTGATGGATCTTTAAACGTACTTATTCCGAATGCAGATGCAGAAGCAATGAAGGTATCTACTCCATTGAGTGCCAACATTTTTACTGCTGGAATATTGTATGAGTTTGCTAACGCAAATCTCAGTTGTACCGGACCATGAAATGTATTGTCATAATTTTTAGGGCAGTAGCCTTTTTGGCCAGGAACCGCAAAACAGGTAGGAATATCTAAAAACATGCTCGAAGCAGTCACTTTGTGTGTATCTATCCCCACGGCATAGTTGAGCGGTTTTATAGAACTTCCTGGTTGTCGAAGCGCCGTAGTCACATTATATGCACCTGAGGCTGCACCAAAGAAATCTTTTGACCCAATCATGGCAAGAATTTCACCCGTGGGAGGTCTCGTTACCATGAGCGCTCCATTTCCAACGTTATACCCTTTTAAGTCTTTCAGTTCTTCGTCTAGAATATCTTCTGCGCTTTTCTGTATATCATAGTCGAGTGTTGTGTATACTCGTAACCCACCCTCTTGTACACGACGCTCTCCATACTCTTTTTCTAGTAATTGTTTCACATAAAAAACAAAGTGAGGTGCTAAAATCGTATTTTTTGGTCGTTTGAATGTGAGGTGTGCACGAAGCGCAGCATCGTATTCTTTTTGCGATATGTACTTTTCCTTCAGCATAAGCTTAAGCACTTCGCGCTGTCTTTCGATAGCCGCTTCAGGATTAACATAGGGAGAATAAAGAGAAGGTGCTTGTGGCAACCCTGCTAAGAGCGCCGCTTGTGCGAGTGTTAATTTCTGCGCATTTTTATCAAAATATAGTTTCGATGCCTCTTGAATTCCCCACGCTGTACCTCCGTACGGTACCTGATTTAAGTACATCTCAATGATTTCGTCTTTATTATAGCGTCGCTCGACAAGTAAGGCGAGTATTATTTCCTTAACCTTTCTCTGTATAGTGCGTTCCGGAGTAAGCAAGGCCGATTTTACCAATTGCTGTGTTATGGTTGATCCTCCTTGTAGTTTAGATGAGTTTGTTATATTTGCCCTGAGTGCACGCACCACCCCTCCAATTATCGAAACTCCTCCATGTTTATAAAAGTCCTTATCCTCAATAGATATAGTTGCCCACTTTACGTATTTTGGTAGCGTTTCTAATTTTACCGGTGTACGATTTTGATCTCTATATATCTCGTACAATAATTTGCCATGCCTATCGTATATATGAGTAGAGTATGCAATTGTACCAGGTTCGTTCAGTCTATTTGGAGAAGGCAAATCGTGTATGAGTAAAAGTGCACTCACAAGCACTGCGAGCGCAAGTATAACTGCTAAAAAAAGGCCTGCAAATTTAGCCAGTCTCTTTTTATCCTTTCCGATGGAAATCATAGAGCTATTCTACCAAATCCGCGCACAAACAACGTTTTTGGTTATATACCCTTCGTATCTGAGCTTTTGAATATTTTTGGCTTGAGCCAATCTATTGGGGGTTTCTTATTCTCTGTTATGTCGGGTTTATCTGGTTGATTCATTGTGGGAGTTTGTTGCATAACGACACCAGAAGGTTGTACTTGTTGCGTTTGTGGTACCTGTTGTGGCTGAGTGCTCATTTGTTGCACAACTGAGGTTGGCGGCATTGGTTGTTGAGCAGACATAGGCGCAAAGGGTTGGGAAGGTCTTTGGTTATATTGAAATGAAGATTGTCCCATACCAAAAGAGTTTGGAATCCTATCTCTTACAGGAGCTGGCTTTCGTGCACCCAACTTTAACAAGGCAGATACTGTTTCAAATGTGTGCGCGTTCGTTGAAAATGAGCTAAAGTTATTTGTTGCTACCGCAGTTCCTGCATAGAGATTAGTTGCTGCATCAGCTGATATGTTTGTGCGCATCAGAGAGAGCACATCGTACACTATTTCGCTCGTTGAGGAGTATTGTTTCTCAACTATATTTTCTATACCAAAACTTTTATTATCAAACCGTCTATCTATATTAATAATTTTTTGTTGGTCGAAAATATCAGGGTTTTCCATGTAAAGATTCCCTAATGATTCTAATGACTGAGCTTCTATACAAACGATTGCATCAACTGCACCGCCGGTATAGCTGAAAAGTACATTTTTCGAATCAAGAGTCGCTTGTCCTTGACGTGGTTCTACAAGTAGGTTAAACCTATCGTCTGTTATGTTATACGTCACTTTATCAATCGCACCATCAGAATAAGGGAATGACACTTTAAGCACATTACCTCCCAATGCAAGTGCGCGTTCTATCTTATCAACACCTATTAAGCCTTCTGCCTGAGATACATCTGCTTCAGTACATATATGTACTGATTTTCCTTCTTGCGTGAGGGATACATAGAGCGCCAAAGCTGCAGCAAATCCATCACGCTTTGCTTGTTTACCAATGGCTATAAGTACTGAGGAAGCACTTTTTAATAGACGAACTGTGTTTTCATTCATTGTACGTATAATTTTACTATATCACCCTGCTTAAAGTCAACAGCATCGGTAAATATAGCGCCACACTCGTCTCCTTTGCGCACTAAGGGTACTGGGTTAGTCTTCTTAAATATAGAGCTTATAGTAGTTTCTCCGAGGATCTTTCTTCCTCTCGTTATTTCAGCCGAACTCCCTTCTTCCATTTGACCTGAGATTACCTTTAGCCCCGCAATTTTTTTATTCTCTTTTACAAAAATAGCCATAATGCGTGCTTCTCCAACTTTACGCGATTCTTTGAGACGCCGTTCACGTAGTGACACAATTAGGTCTTCTATTTCTTCAAGCAACTCATATATCAGCATGTAGTGGAATACTCCTACCCCAGCAGCGTCGGCTTTTGCCTGGATTGTAGATCGTACTGGAACTTGAAAAACCAACATATTTGCACTTGTGGAAGATGCAGTTTCTATATCCCGCTCAGTTGGTTCACCGATATCACTACTGATTATGTCAATTTCTTCAAACGCTTTTAATTTCTCTCGGATTACTTCAAGTGAGCCAAATGAATCTGCACGAACAAGAAAATTAAACTTTTTTTTCGTATCTTCCCACGAAGGCCCATTGTTTTGTTCTTTTTTTTGCGTAATTTCTGTTTTATTTTGTAGCACAAGCGCTCCTGAGTCGGTAATGTCTTTCATGCCCAATAATTCAAACGGGGTTGCTGGTTCTATATGGGTTCGATTCTTACCAGTTTGATCTACGAGCGCACGCACTCGTACCGCGGTACCGCCAATATAAACGGTAGTTCCAACGTCAATTGAACCGTTTTTTAAAATTATGGTTGGAATGATACCTCTTCTATCTTTTCGCACCTCTATAACCGAACCTTCAACTGGCTGCTTTGGGTCGTAGGTATAGCTCTGCAATTCTGAAACAAGCGTGATAAGCTCAAGAAGTTGGGGCATGTCTTTCTTTTCTTTCGCATTCAGTAGAACGTAAGGTGTCTCTCCACCCCTCCCTTCGAGAAGTATATTTGCCTTCGCGAGATCTTTAATCACTTTCTCTGGTAATGCGTTCGGTACGTCTGTTTTGGTAATAACCACTATACAAGGTACTTTTGCCTCATGTATTGCTCGTATAGACTCAAGTGTTTGGGGTTGTACCGAACTATCCGCTGCAACAACCAAAAGTACTATATCGGCAGTCTGAACACCTCTTTGGCGAAGATTTATAAATACTTCATGACCTGGAGTATCTATAAAGGTTATATACTTACCTTCTTCGGTACACACTTCGTATGCACCAATTTTTTGTGTTATACCGCCTTCTTCGCGTGCGGTAACGTTGGTTTTCCGAATAGTATCTAGCAAAGTGGTTTTGCCGTGATCAACGTGGCCGACTACAGCAACTACCGGAGATCTTTCTTTCATTTTATTTATAAACTTACAAATCAGCTCTTCGCTGCGACCTCTTGTTCTTCTTTTGGTTGCGCTTTCAACGTATACCCCGTCAATTTTGAAGCAAGTCGAATATTCTGTCCTTCACGCCCAATTATGAGAGAGAGTTCTTCTGAATCGACAAAAATGTTGGCAAGCTTTTCTTCTTCATGTATTTCTACTTCTATAGGTTTCGAGGGAGATATCGCGTTGGTAATAAATGTTTTTTGATCTTCGCTCCATTGTACAACGTCTATTTTCTCATCAATTCCTAGCGAGTGAATTACAGATTGTATACGAACGCCCTTTTGACCAACACAGCTTCCAACCGGATCTACTCCACGCTCTTTTGAATACACAGCAATCTTTGTTCGTTCTCCTGCTTCTCGAACGATTCTCTTTATCTCAACCATTCCCTGTGCTAACTCTGGTACTTCTCTCTTAAATAATTCCTGAATCAATCGCTCATCCCTGCGTGATAGGATTATTTTATACATACCTGGAACATCTATAACTTCCATGAGATAGAAAATCAGGCGTGTATTTGGGTAGTATCGCTCATTTCTAATTTGCTCAGATGGTGGCAATACAGCCTCTGTTCTACCAATATCAACATACGCAATTTTCCCGTCAAAACGTATCACGCGACCAGTTATGAGGGAGTGTTCTAATTTCTTAAAGTGTTGAACTACAGATTTTTTTTCTGCTTCACGAATCTTTTGAATAATAACCTGTTTTGCTGTTTGGGCGGCGATACGTCCGAATCCCGGAGGTGTAATATCTTTGTCGTCTTTGAACAATCGCGCACCACCAGTCTTTGGTTCTATCTTAACTAAGATCTCTTCCATCTCTTCCATGTGGTATTCTTTTTTGTACGCTATCTTTACTGCCTCCTCAATGGAGCCAATAACTTCATCAAGAGATATACCACGCTCTGTTGCTATTTGGTTCAATGCGAGTGCAAACTCGCTTTTTATAATTGTCATAGTCTTGCTTTAACTTGATCTATTCTACTAATTTAGCACCCGTTTAGCAACGGGAATAGATTTCCGAAGATATGAGTAAGTCGAGACTACAACTTAAATTTCTTTTCGAATATTGTTGATCCGCTTGAACTATTGAATTTTAACGTCGCATCTACCTCATTAACGCCCTCATCATAGGTACAAATATTGGTGGAACAACTTCCAAGGACTATGTCCTTTTCGTACATTTCTCCATCAACTTGAATTGTCCCGAGGACGCCCCGAGGTACACCTGCACCCGTATTGTATGCAAGTTTGTATTCAATTTCAGTATATTTCTGCGGAATTCCATTGATAGTCAAGACGGCTTTTTTACCACTTGAATCACGCACAAGTTGTACTTTGACAGATTTCTCAACAGGCTTCATAACTTCACCCTCCATAAGCACTTTTTCTGTTTGCTCTGGTGCATTCGTATTACTAGATTTACCAAAGATTGCCCACCACGCAAATCCAAACACAATAATAAAAACAACGACTGCTCCCGCTGCAATTTTTTTATTCATGATCCTTTATATAACTAGTAAGATTTGTTACTGCAACACGCTCTTGCGCCATAGTATCTCTGCTTCGTACAGTAACAGTATCGTCTGTTAACGTCTGATAGTCAATAGTAACACACAGCGGCGTTCCCACTTCGTCTTGATAGCGGTATCGCTTGCCAATATTACCTCTGTCGTCCCAATAGGTCATGTAGGACTTGTTAAGATGCTCAAATACTGTGTTTGCTTTCGAAACGAGATCTTCTTTATTAGAAACAAGCGGAAATACAGCAGCTTTATAGGGTGCTAATGTAAATGGCAGTTTAAGATACACCCTTCCTTCTTCTTCAACATAGGCATTATCTAAAATCATAAAAAAGTTTCTGTCAAGACCCCATGTAGTTTCAAGTACGTGAGGGATATACACTTCTCCGCTGAATGGATCCCGATACTCTAATTTCTTTGCACTATGTTTCGCATGTGTATTTAAATCGTAATCTGTCCGATAGTGAAGCCCAGTGACTTCGTCTGCTCCCCATGGAAATTGGTACGTCAAATCTTCCGCGGCTTTTGCATAAAAAATTAGTTTCGTATGTGGTTTCCACTTTAGTTTAGATTTATTAATATGAAGTATATTCTGATACCAATTCTCAAGTTCAGACCTCCATTGTTCAAACATTTTTTTCCACTCTTTCCCATTAAAAAAGTATTGAATTTCCATTTGTTGAAATTCGAGCATTCTGAACAAAAATTTACCTTTTGTTATTTCATTTCTAAATACTCTTCCTTGTTGTGCCACTCCAAATGGAACGTGCAAACGCGTTGAATCAAGTATATTTTTAAAGTCCACATACATACCTTGTGCTGTTTCTGCTCGTAAATAGATATCCTCAGCATTATTTTCTACAGATCCCAATTTTGTTTTAAACATAAGATTAAAATTCCTCGCTTTGCCAAATGTATTTCCGTCTACTGAAGTAATAGCATTATCAATAATAAACGTGTCAAGCATCTCAAGAGTCATATTGTCTGTATCTGGAACATCCTTTTTGTGTTCCTTACACCAGTCTGTAATTACATGATCTGCTCTATATCGTTTATGATTTTCGAGGTCATCGATCATTGGATCTGAAAATCCTGCAACATGTCCGCTCGCTTTCCATACATTGGGGTGCATAAAGATTGCCGATTCAAGCCCTACAATATTATTTCTTTTCGAAACATATTCTTTCCACCAAAGATCCCTTATATTCCGAAGCAGTTCAACTCCGAGTGGACCATAGTCGTACACATTTGCCAAACCTCCATAGATTTCAGAACTGGGATACACAAATCCTCTCCGTTTTGCGAGTGAAACCAGTGTGTCTAAAGTAACCATACACCGAGTATATCATGTCGCTTACAAACTGTCTTTAAAAGAGTTGCATTCTTTTAAAGACCTAGCTTTCTCCAACGATCGTGAAAATCCCGTTGTGTGAGCTCTTCGAGGGTGTGAAAAATTTCATTCAAAGTTACTTTGTTATCATGCTGTGCATACCCCAATAGCGATAGCGCATCTCTCAGGAACGCAAGCGTTACAACTTGTACGTCTCCGCGAGCGAGCGAGCGAATATAGTGTTTGAATCGCGTAAACAGCTCTTGTTCTGATTGGTGCATTGGAAGAAGCCCATCAAGTATATCAGCTACCAATAAAAGAAGCAGGCGCGTAGTTAGATCGTATTTTATTGACTGTAGGCTACTGAGCAAGTCGACTGTACGAAGATATAGGTAGGACGATTTTTCAACAAATTGAATACGTACCATACTCAATCTATCGAGGGAGGGTAATCGCTTACTCGTTATTTTTTGCGCACCCTTCGCTATAAGTAGTATCTTGCCGAAATCTTGTGTGAAGACAACGAGGGTCATATCCATTTCCCGAGCATTCATACGTTTCAGTATAAACCCGGTTGATTTCCGGTACATGTGGCTAGAATGTAACTACAGTATCTCTTTTTATTGGGAGAAGTTGCTTTTGACCATTCCATGAAACAGTCGTCTCTTGAGACGTAATACCTGGTTGTTTCTGTATAAGGAGCGTATATTTATTATTCTTCACAAGCGAGGCGGGAATTTCATACGTCACCCGCACTTCAGCAAAACCCATTGGATTTATCACTAAAAACCCTTCAAATACATGTTTACCGAGCTCGTCGAATTGTCGAACTGGCATTTCAGAGCCAACAAACTTTACTAGTTTTGCCCCTTTTGGCACATAGATTCGCAACCAGTTGCGCAGTGGGGCGTTTAAGCACAATCCACCACGCTCTAAATTACAATCGGATGCTGGGTGATCATTTTTATACGTAATGACTACTTCCCGTGAAATTATATTGCCTTTTTTTACTGCATTCGACACAACTGTTGTAGTCATATACAAATTAGACTTTGCTCCCGCAAAATTGACATTATTAATGTGCAAATAGTCCCCATCAAACGCACGTATACTTCCACTATACCCTATTGACTCAATTGCCTTTTGCGATGAAGTATCTTTCAAATGTACAAGAATATGCTTCTCATCTAGTTCTGTCAAAAAGCTTTGAGATAGTCTTCCCCAATATTGTGAAGGAGAAACTCCAAGTGATTTTTGCATCAGGTTATACAATAAAAGGCTTAGCATACTTTTTCGCTGTTCACGAATATAGCCTGTTGGACGCGTTATTATATTCTCAAGTTCATAAATAACTTGAGCACAATCACAACGCGCATCTTTGTCGGCAGTAAACGTAACGCCACCCGCTTCTGTTGGGCCCAAAATAGCAAGTGTGTTCACTAACACATTCGTATCGATCGATATAATGCCATCGTATTTAAAAGATCGACTACTTTTGCTTAGTAATTGCTCAAAATACCCTATCGATTTTTGATAGTCTGGCGATAAATTACTATCACGTATGTAGAATTGATTGACCCCTTTGTGATAACGCACTATGTCAGCAGGCGCAGCAGGGTGATTTATCGTGCTATCTAGATCGTAAATATCACTTGATTCTTGCACTCGTATTTGACCTTTATCTATAGAAAATATTGCATATGCTGTAATAAACCCTCCTGACGCTCGCAATTCTTTGTCATTTACGAACAATACTAAATATTGCCTTTCTTCATCTTTACCTAATAAATAGGGTAATTTTTTAAAGAGCGGCTTTGCATCGGTAGCCAAGCTCACTATGCCAAGTAATTGGCTATGAATATTACTTATTCTCTCTTGAATGACATATTTACCTATTTTTTTTGGATACCGCTTTGGATCAATTTTCTCAAGATGTTTTTGTGCTAACATAAGATCGTTGTCTATATTATCAATCTGTGGTACGAGCTTATCAATCGTGAGAATAGCTGTTTCGAGGCGTTTTTCTGTGGGTTGGTTAGAGAACTCACTGCCTTTTTTAAAACCGATAAGATCTGCATAAGGCTCAATGGCTTTTACAGACTTGGCTGAGGCTGTAAGAAGTGCATCTGCTGCTGCGAGTGCATTTTCTTCATCAGAGAACAAGTATCCAACGAGTGGAACGTGCTTATACATAAAGGTTGGCGCTAGATCTTTATTGAGCGCTTGCATCTCTGCTTGTAGTTTCTTTAAGCCAGTCTCCAATGAAACAAGGTTTTGCGTTTTTGCTGCTACAAATGTCTCTTTTGCAATTTTCTGAAGTGTAACTTTTCTTTTCGATGCTTTTACCATCGGCACGACAAGCGTAAGCGTTATAAACACACCCAGTATAAGCACAATAACTGCACTGATAATCGCTATTTTTGTTGGTTTTTTACGTCTCATATTATTTTAGACAGCCCCCTTCCCTGAAATCATAGTCCAGGGAGTGAGAATCATAATTTGTATATCATACCATAGTGAGATTTTTTTCACATACGAAGCATCCATAATAATACGATTGCGAAAATGAACTTCGCTTCTGCCAGAAACTTGCCAATAGCCGGTAATGCCCGGGCGTACTTGCAAAGCCTCCACCAAATACTGTTGTGCCTCAGGATGCTTTTTTAGTTGCTCCTCAATCTCGTCTGGGTAATAAGCGCGAGGGCCAACAATACTCATCTCTCCTTTAAGTACATTGATAAGTTGTGGCATTTCATCTAAAGAATGTTTACGAATAAACCTGCCAACACTGGTAATTCGAGGGTCATCATGTAGTTTATAACTACTTTTTTTGTACTCTTCATACAATTTTTTGAATCGAGGATCTTCACGTAAAATGCGATGGGCATTTTGAATCATAGATCTGAACTTATACATGCGAAATTTTTTACCTTTTGTTCCAACCCTCTCAGGCGTATCTGCAAAAATAGGACCCGAAGAATTCAGCTTTATAGCGCAAGCAACAAGAAGCATAATGGGTGAGAATAGAGCTAAGAGGAATAGTGCAATAAATACGTCCATAACACGTTTGGTGTATTCGTTATACTTAGTGCCATGCAACAAAGTTCCGGTAGGCATTATTTCGAAAGATAATGTATTAATTCGCCAAACTGCATTGTTTGCTGGGTGCGCGTTGCCAATTCTTTAACCGTGACCGTATGCGACTCCTCCTCTTCTTCTCCTATAATTATCACGTACGCAATACCCCTTTTCGCTGCATATTTCAGCTGTCTCGATAAGTCATGAGTTATATCAGGATAAACCGCTGTCGCAAAAGATGATTTCCTCAACAACGACGCCACTTTGATAGATGATGCTAGGAATTGTGGTGAAAAAACACTCACCATTACGCGTGGTTCAGCACGTAGCGAATCTGGAAATAGGCCAAACTGCTCCATGGCTTCGTAAGTACGTGGGAATCCTAATCCAAAGCCTGTGCCAGGAATATCTTCTTTTTGAAATCGCCCGATTAGTTTATCAAAGCGCTCTCCACCAAGCACAGAACCTTGTTCAAACCCTGCAATAGTCACCTCCCATATGGGCCCCGTCGAATAGCTAAAAGAACGTGCGAGTGATGGATCAAATGTATAATTGTCTTGTGAGAATCCTGCATTTTTTAAATATGAGAAGATCGAACTGAGTGTTTCGTTCGGTTGCATCTGTAGAACGGTGTCTAACATATGCTTCGCTTCGCCCTGAGAATATCCTTTCGCTATGATCTCTGCGATAACTCCTTCTCGCCCAATTTTGACTAACTTATCTATTGCAACGATTACTGGATATGGGATTCCCTGAAATAATGCCCTATCATTTATATTCACTACAAAATCTTTGAATCCGAGGTGTCTGTAGATATCAATGGTAAGAGCTATAAGCTCAGCATCTGCTTCAGGGCCTTTTACTCCAAAAATGTCTGCATCGCACTGCACAAATTCCCTATATCTTCCTTTTTGTGGTTTTTCTGCTCTATATACTGGTTGAATTTGATATCGCCTAAATGGAAATTGAATTTCATCACGGTGCTCTGCTATGAATCGGCAGGTTGGCACCGTCTGGTCGTAACGGAGTGCAACTGCACGATTACCGTGATCGAGAAAGTGAAAAAATAACTTCTCATCTTCACCAATATTCCCCTGAAAAGCATCTAAGTATTCAAGAGCAGGTGTCTCTATAGGTTCAAACCCGTACAGAGTAAACATTTCTACTATTTTTTGTTTTAGATAGTTTCTTTTGATGACGTCTTGAGGAAAAAAATCTCGAAACCCTTTTAGCGTTCTAGGAGTTACAAATGCTGCCATTTATCTATTATAACAGCTACAATGAGTTGATTGAAAGTACTTCTTCGATAACTTTTTCTACTTGTTCGTTCTCAACGGTCAAATCGGTACATTTACCACTCGATAATAGCTGCGAAACAGTAGTTTCTAACTCTGATCGTTTTACACGAAACTCAAGTAATGGAAATGTATCTATTGTAACCAATTTTCTTAATCTTTCGGAAAGTACGTACGATTTTTCACACACTACACGTACACGCTTATGAGTACCATACGTTTGCACTAATGCATTCAATGTTCCTTGATAAATTATCTTTCCCTTATTAATGAGCATAAGTCTGTTTGTCAGCTGCTCTACGTCGCGCATATCGTGAGAACTTAAAAGAATAGTTGGGTGAAACTCTCTTCTGTACTCTTGTAGAAATCGCACAATCGATGCATGCACAACGATATCAAGCCCAAGAGTGGGTTCATCCAGAAATAAAATAGATGGATTATGGAGCAGTGCCGCAACTAATTCAAGCCTCATCCGTTGACCCAGCGAAAGAGTCCTGACTGGTCGATGTATAAGATCGTGCGCATCTAAAAAATCTAGCAACGTTCCCAGAGAACGCTTATATGCCGATTCGTTTAACTCGTAAATCTCTTTGTTTAATCGAAACGTATCGATTGCGGGAAGATCCCATATAAGTTGATTTTTACGTCCCATTACAAAAGAAATCTGGCGTAAGAAAGTGTGTTTTTTCTCAAATGGCATAAAACCTCGAACACTGATTGACCCACTTGTGGGATACAATATCCCCGAGAGCATTTTCATAGTTGTAGTTTTCCCTGCTCCATTTGGCCCTACCATTCCCATAACTTCGCCTTTATCAACCGTAAATGAGACATTTGATAATGCAGTATGATCAAGGTACCTCCTCTTAAAAAAGCGCATAATACCGTCCGACTTTTTCACATCTCTTACCTTGTAAGCCTTCGTTAGCTTTTTTACAATAATGTCGTGACCCATATTTAACCTCCCCAACTTTGATAACTTTTAAGAGCACTTTTCCACATAAAAAGTGATACCCAAAGTAGCAATGCTCCCAATAGGAAACTATACACAAGAGACTGCACAGATAACAGCCCTAAGTATCCCTTTACAGGAAAACTCATCATAACACCGACCGGTACTACCGTGTTTAAAACAGTTCGTACGGGTTCGCTGTATATATCTATTGGAAGACTTCCAAGCCGAGTAACGTCTCTAAATAAGGAGAGCGAGTTATCGATTTCACTACTGATGAGTCCAAGAGCAAGGATACATATGTGCGCGGCTGCAGCAATGATGAGAGCGTTCACCACAAGAAGTATATAGACAACAAAAGACATTGAAGCTATACCCCCTATCTGACTCAAAAAATATGATGCAAAAACGCCATAGATTATAACCATAATAACGTCTAATACATCGATTCCTCCGACGAGTATCTGTAAGAATGGATGGTATGGCTTCGTGAGAACTAAATCGAGCGTCCCTTCGGTAACGAGCGGACGAAATCGATATACTTCCCGAAATAAAAGCTGGGCAATACCGTCAATGAGCGAAAAGGTCAAAAAAAAGAGGAGTGTTTCAGCAAGAGTATAGCCAACAAGCATGCGTGTTTTCGAGAGCAGATATTGTATAAAGAAATAAAATAGCGCAAAACGAATTATTTTTGCTATTACAAACAAGAGGACGCTGAGTGGCTGCGCGAATGTTTTCTTTATGCTGTAGTACGAAAACAACCTGAGTAGTGAGAGAGTATGCTTCATATCCCATAAAAACTAAACTCTTTAATGCCTTTTTGCCAAATAAAACGGGCAAGGAGAAAAGAAATGATAAGCCATATCCCAGACCCAATCAGCAAAGTCCATGGAGCTTTCCCCAAAACTAATGCGGTTGGAGCATAGAAAAAATAGGGAAACGGTGTAGCAAGCAATGCGAGATAGAGTGGTTTCGGTAAAATATCAAGTGGGAATAGTGATCCTGCAACAAACGAGACGACAACAGTAAATATAAAACGAGGAGCCCAAACTTCTGTTGTCCAAAATGCGATGAATGATAAAGAAAGAGATATGAAAAATGAAATACACCAACCCATCACCATACTCAAAAAAAAGAGAATATACGAAACACTGTTCGATGGTATAAAAAGCACGGGGTGAAAAAAAATGAGGATGAGTCCGATCTCGAACATTGCCAATGGCACATGTATTACTTTATCTGCCGCCTCTCGTGTGAGTAAATACTTGAAGAAAGATATTGGCTTAATAAGGTAATTCACTACCGTTCCTTTTAATACGTCGCCTGCCACATCGGTAGTGCGCATAGTAGTGGTTATGGCACTCACTACTGTAACACACAAAATGTAACTCATCATATAGTGCTTTGAATATCCAAAAATTGTATCTGTTTGTGCGAACACACCATTCCATAACATATAGATTATGAGTAGCTGTACAAGCAAACGGAAACGCCACATAAAAACACTGAGTGGATATGAAAATATTTCACGGATTGTTGTTTGTAACACGCGGATATACTTAGCCACATTGAAATTATAGCAGGGAGATTGCAAACGTGCGTTCAGATGGTGTGTTTTTTATAGTAGCCTAGGACCTTGAGCGTATTCACCTGCTCTTTCAGTTGATCGAGTACAGAATGTACCAGTTCATGCTGAAGCGCGGTAAATTCAAAGTCGACATAGAAAAAATGTTCAAACTGTGTGCCTTGTATTGGTCGCGACTCTATCTTTGTTAAATTCAAGTTTTCTTTTGCAAAGTAGCCAAGTATGGTATACAAAGCTCCGGGTCTGTTTTGAAGGGTAAAAATAGCTGAGCACTTATATATACCACTTTCGTCTTTACCTACAATATCCTGCTTATCTGGGACAATGATTACAAATCGAGTCCAGTTGTTTGGATTATCCTCTACGTTACTCTTAAGAATTGATAATCCGTACAAATCTGCTGCTTGTTTACTTGCTATTGCTCCCCATTCTTTTTTTCCCATTTGTTTTACATATTTGGCAGCGCCGGCCGTATCTTCATATGGCATCTTTTGCACAGACGGGTGTTCTTTAAAAAACGTCAAGCATTGTTCAAGCGCTTTGGGGTGAGAAAAAACCTGTGTAAGTTGTGACGTTCTCGATTCGTTTTCTTCTCCTTCTATAGAAATACCCAACAATTGATGTTCTATTCGCAAATATCGCTCTGCAATAATGTATACCTGGTTTTTGTACAGAAGATCAAAATTTTCTATGACTGAGCCAGCTAAACTATTCTCAATTGGTACCACACCAAAATCTACACGACGGCTCGTAACCTCCTCAAAGAGTGCTGAAAAGTCGCCGACTCCTACAAATGTATTCTGTGAACCAAATTGCTCAACAGATGCGATGTGGCTATATGCACCCTCTACGCCTTGATATGCTATTTTCGCCATAAGTGGATTATATATTAATTATTGATTAGTATGTATCCATATGCCTAATAATAATGTGTCCGAAGTACCCTACATTGACTTTAAAATACCAAATACAAACGTGGAAGAAAGTTTACAAGGTCAAGCAAGAGTAATTTTTGGCGCTTTATTATCCCCTTTTGTATAGAGTGCAAGTTCGAAACTCCTAGTTTTTATTATTCTTTTCATAGCGAATCAGTGAGTAACACTTAAAAAATAGACGCCAACTACCGCCATGCAACCAGCAATAATTTTTTTTACCATGCTGTCTTGTTCTTTCAATACAATGACGCCTATAATGACCGTGAACAATGTTGAAGTTTGAACAATGGGAATTACCTTTGTTGCTTCTGTAAGGGTTAGTGCTTTTAGTTGAAGCATGTACGCAATCACGTTTATTCCTGCTAGCATATATATCTTCCACGATGCTGTTTTTAGTTCTTCTTTTAGTGCTTTAAATGGAATATGGGGAAAGTAAACAAACAGTATAGGAACTGTCCATACAAAAATATTGTATGTATGTATAGTAAAATACTCAGCACCTTTTTTGTCGAGCATCCATCCTATGCCAAGCATTATATTGATAAATAATGCAGCTAAGATTCCTTTTGTGGAAAGTTGTATCCGTTTTTTACTAAACGAAACTAGAAAGAGCGAGAGGATAATCAATATACTACCAACGAACTTATTGGTTGAAAAGTGTTCGTTGTACAAAAAGAGTGACCCAACGACCGCAACAAGAACACTTAGGTTTCCTATTGTAGAAAGAACTGAAGCGTCAAGTAGTTTGGCCGCAGTAAACTTATACCGCTCAAACATGCCATAGCAAAATATTGCTACTAAAAGCGCTATCCACGCATCGGATTGTGTCGGCAAACTTAAATTTTTATATGAACCACCAATAAAAAAAATCACCAAGGCCATTGTCGCCGCTATACTATTAAAAATAACTGCCATAGCTCGAGGGTTTTTTGCATGTACAGCAAGTTTTCTCTGAAGTATATTATAGGTGGTAAAAAGGGCCACTACGGTCATGGTATATATAAACCAGTTCATAGTGGCTATTGTACCGTATTCAGTGAGTTGTATACGTTGAAACCTGACGAATTTCTGCCTTCGTTCCGATGAAATAGCAATCTCGGCGAGCAAGGGCGG
>Ga0210057_1000495_pt1 | contig 64623 bp, 82 predicted proteins | sample CryGeyCG2114_010_2_FD_183968 | JGI IMG/M metagenome (GOLD analysis project Ga0210057, IMG submission 183968) | Groundwater microbial communities from aquifer - Crystal Geyser CG10_big_fil_rev_8/21/14_0.10 (SPAdes) (version 2) | ecosystem: Environmental > Aquatic > Deep subsurface > Groundwater ...
CAATCTCACTTCTTTGTTAATGATGGGCAGAACCCATCTTAGTCTTTCTTCTTGGATGCTTTTTGCCATGTGAATACTCATTAATTACTAATCTAGCAAAAAGTGCCATATGTGTGTGCACATTACCGCATGAACTTGACATAATCGCCATAACCGCCGGAGATTTCTTTGAACATCAGCGGATTCGTTGAGTGCCAGCTTGTCCGTATGAGCGACAAGCCGGCACGGCTCAAGTTTTCTGCGAAGAGGTCCAACAGTTGCCCGTTGGTTGTCATCGAGACCTTGAAACCGCGTTCCGTAAGTGCACTGACGACGTCATGGATGCGGTATTGCCCATCCCGCCATAGAAGCGGTTCGAGCGCGCCGATTTCCACTTCAGCATTGCCTCCCATATCATGCCATGCATCAGCAATGGCGATGATATGGGCATACGAGAGAGGTTTGATACTCATGTCTGCCCTCCTCGCAAGATCATGCGTTTGATTTCTGTCGCCACTTCTTCTGCGGTGATGTCGCTGGTATCAATGTGAACGAGACCGAACGACATGAAGATTTGAGCGACTCGATCAAGAAGCACGCTGTCTCCTTCAAACTTCGCGTCACTTAACATCTTTGCCCGCTCAAGTATCCGTTTGTCGCGGATTTCCGAACGAGCACCAAGCAGAAACGCAAAGTCTGGCTTGAGAAGACCGTCATCGCTGTGGACGACACGGATTCTTGCGTCCATAGCGATGTGATAGGCGGCCGTAGATGCGATGTACCGATCGCATACCACGGATGTTTTTCCCAGCAACTGACCAATCTGACTCGAGTCATACTGCGTTGCTGTCCGATAGAAGCAATATCGCTCGATCGGTGTGGCGTGATTGTCAACTTCTTTTCTCAGCTGAGCGAACGCTCCAGCCGGAGACTTGTAGTAGTGGAAAGCACCTTCGGAAGCCAAGAGTTGTGCCACCGTGGTCTTTCCGACACCATCGACTCCGTCGATGGTAACGAAAACATTGGTGTTTTTCACTTTTGACCTCCTTTCAGGATACGGAGACGACAAGCAAATGCTTCGTCGTCCCTTGGATGGTGATTTCCGCCTCGTCTCCCTCCGTTTTACCGAAGAGCGCGCGCGCCAGAGGTGCTTGAAGAGTCAGCGTTGAATACCGTTCTCCATCCACCTCATACGCATTTCCTCCACCAGCAGGAAGAATGAAATACTTCGCCCTCGTGCCAGTGTCAGTGTCCTCAACTTCAACGATTGCGCCGCCTGAAATCTTACTGATTGCGGGAACCCGCATTCGCATTGATTTCAAGATGGCGAGCAGAGGAGTCAGTTCCTGTATCCTTGCGGCGAAACCGCCAGCCAGATACTGTGCCTCTTCTTTGAAAGTGTCGTATCGAGAAGCCATTGCACCTTTGTGCGCCTTGGACTCCTCGATGGAGTCCTGTCTTCCTCGCTCGGCAGTCTCAATTTGCTTCTCGATGTCGGCTATCGCCATGTCGAGAAGTTTACTTTTGATGTCTGTCATCTCGCGCTCCTTTCTTCGCCGTGTTCCTCTGAACGTGGCTGAGAGTGTTGTGGGTGATTTCGGCGTAACGATCGGGATAATCCCGATGCAAAACACCGAGCCAGCGAGCCGCTTTCGCGGTCTCGTCGTCGTGAGTGGCGTCCATGATCATGTCATAGGCCGCCGTTGGGCTACTGCTCTTGTCGACCAGAAGGACGATGTCCGGCTGATCGAGGATGAGCTTGCAGCGCATCATGACTTCTTCTGCTGTGCGCATACGTGCTGTTCCTCCTTTCAGGAACGGATTGTTAAAGAACACACTTCAAGACTATCTTGAAGTTTCGAAAGATACCATAACATATAATTCTAAGCTCGTCCATCTTTTCGCGCCGCGCATTCCTCCCGCACCCTCCTGCGCGGCGGATACCAAATCCCCGCAAAAAAGAGCCGAGGCAAAGCAAAATCCTTTTCCTCCCGCAAAAAATAGTTTTGCTTTGCCTCGTCCGAATTGCATTTCGCCCCGCCACACCTACCCAGAAACTTCTTGGGCAGAACCCCGAAAGAAAAACACCCTTTCCTTTTTCAAAAGAAATTTCACCCCCGCCAAATCAGAAATGCAAGGAGTGTTTTTCTTTCGGGGTTGCCGAGCGGAGCGAGGCGGTGGCGGGGCTTTCGTTCATCACGAATTTTTGATAAAGTAAGTTCGAGTGAAGTCGTAAAGACGCTCCAGTTTTGTAGAAAAAGACACAGAAGACCCAAGAGCGTGGGACGCGCGAAGCGCGTCCCACTGATTTCCCCCCAATTTTCCTAACGAATTCGGAGTCCCGCCTTCGGCGGGACGGACTGTTTTTTCGCCAAGAAAGAGATTCGAAATCCAATGCAATTTTCTCTAATTTGCTTTGCCCGAAGTAAAGAATTTTTGCTATAATACCAATATGGAACAAAAATTCTTTTTGTATGCTCGCAAGTCTACTGATGTCGAGGACAAGCAGGTTCTTTCGATTGAGGCACAACTTCAAGAATTGCGAGACTATGCCAAGCGAGAGAATATTGAAATATCCGCCGAGATTGTGGAAAAACAATCTGCCAAAATTCCCGGTCGTCCGATGTTTAACAAGATGTTAGACGATGTTGAAAAACTCGGCGGAAATATTCTCGCTTGGCATCCGGATCGTCTCGCAAGAAATAGTGTTGATGGTGGAAAGATTATTTACCTCCTCGACACAGGGAAACTTGCGAGCTTGAAGTTTCCTACCTTTTGGTGCGATAGCACCTCACAAGGAAAGTTCATGTTGAACATGGCGTTCGGGCAAAGCAAATATTATGTGGATTCTCTTTCCGAAAATACGAAACGAGGGTTGCGCCAGAAAGTGAGGCGCGGCGAATATCCAAGTCTCGCACCTGTGGGGTATATCAACGACTCTCGCACAAAAACGGTTGTGGTGGACAAAAAGACCGCGCCGATTATTCGCCACGCATTCGAGCTGTATGCAAAAGGTGACCAAACACTGCAAGGTATCGGCGAATATTTTGAGCGCAACCACCTCGTTGCAAAAAATGGAAAGAGAATCCACATTTCCCACGCTACCTTTATCCTTTCCAATCCGTTCTACTACGGACATTTTCGATACAATAGCGAAATCTACGAGGGCAAGTACGAGCCAATAGTGGCAAAGAAACTTTGGGACCAAGTGCAAGAAGTGATGAAACGGAAAAGTCGTCCGCGCCACAAACAGAAAAACGAACCACAGGCATATTGCGGACTCCTTTCTTGCGCGTCATGCGGTATGCAAATCACTGGCGAATACAGGGTGAAGACCCAGCTAAATGGTACGCAACACTTTTATACTTACTACCACTGCACCAAGAAATCTAAAACTCAAAAATGTCCTGAACCCTGTATTCGCCAAGAATCTTTGGACGCGCAAATTTCATCACTTCTGCAAAAAGTTTCTTTGCCACAAGATTGGGCGGACTATTTGAATGGAAGACTTGAAAAAGATAAGGTGGAATCCGCCCAATCTGTTTCTGCTTTTGTTGAAAAGAATCAAAAAATGATTACGGATATTACAGTGAAGCTCCAGCGACTTTTAGACGGCTATTTAGACCAAGACGTAGACAAGGAAGTGTATCGTGCTGAAAAGTCAAAATTGTTATCCGAGAAAAAGTCGCTGGAGGAGGAAATATCTCGTAATCAACAAAAGCAGAAACACTGGCTCGAACCGATGGAAAAATGGATAAAGGACGCGGGAAATATGGAAAAAATTGCATTGGATAGCAACCTTTTTGCGAAAAAGGTTGCTGCCAAAGAAATCTTTGGCTCGAACCTCTTTCTTGGCGAAAAAACAGTGCGCACCGCCGAAGGCGGTGCTCCGAATTCGTTAGGAAAATTGGGGGGAAATCAGTGGGACGCGCTTCGCGCGTCCCACGCTCTTGGGTCTTCTGTATCTTTTTCTACAAAACTGGAGCCAGTGGTCGGGTTTGAACCGACGACCCCCGCTTTACGAAAGCGGTGCTCTACCAACTGAGCTACACTGGCACTACTAAGTCTAAGGCTTCGTAGTGCGGGCACTTCGTAGCTTTAGCGAAGAAGTGGAGCCGACGGCCGGGATTGAACCGGCGACCTCGTCATTACCAATGACGTGCTCTACCAACTGAGCTACATCGGCCTGATTGATCTTCAGATCAATCCTGGCGCAGTCGACGGGGCTTGAACCCGCAACCTCCCGCGTGCACTTATCCACTATTTTCATAATGGCGTGGACTATATCTTCACCTTATGACAACGTCACTTAGGTGCTCCGGTATCTAGTCTCTACGGCGCCCCCGCGCGCGAAATTGCGGGGTTCCCACGGTATTCGCATATCTGCCTGATGGCAAACTTAGCCTTCACCGTTATCCCAGAGAGTTTCAATCCGTCTTTAAACGGAAAGCTGCACTGCTACAGGCGGGTGCTCTAACCAATTGAGCTACAACTGCAATAAAAAGAACAAGGACATCTTAGCAAAGAAATTGCCTAATGTCTTGTGCCGGGGGGCAGAATCGAACTGCCGACCTTGGGTTTATGAGTCCCACGCTCTAACCAACTGAGCTACCCCGGCATATGATAATCCAATGAAACGCCCGCTCCCCGCCCGACTGAACGATGTCAGTCGTTCGGGCGGGTAACCGACTGAGCTACCCCAGCATTAAATCATCTTAACCGAAAAAGCCCTGATTTTCAATCTCGTCTCCCTGTGGCCGCGCCACGTGGAAGAAAAAAGCCAGATTTAGAAATCTGGCTTTTTTCTTCTTTACGTGGTTGCGGAGGTTGGATTCGAACCAACGTCTCAAGGTTATGAGCCTTGTGAATTAACCGCTACTCTACTCCGCGATTTGATTATAGCACCTTGTAATAATAAGTATACTCTCTTTTTAAATAAAGTCAAATTCTCGGAAGACTTTTTCGTAATTGGCCAACGCCACTCGCGCTTCGCGCTGGCTCAAGTGGAAATTAGGTTCGTGCGCGATTCGATTGCGTGTTTTGTGCGCCGACCAAGCTTCGTCTAAGGTATTGAAGTCGCCGCGTTCGATTTGCTTTAATTTCTCGCCGATATTTTGACCTGGCACATTGAAGGTGCGCACCACCGTCTCCAACATCTTATCGGCTTCAATTACCGCGCTCTGCCAATCGTTGGGATTATCCGAGCTCATCAACAGGAGAATCTTCTCCCAAGTTTCGTTGCGCTTAGGCGGTTTGATGGCCAAGTCCTCTTTAATTTGCGATAAGAGTTCCGGAACGCCGTAAACGCGTTCGTGTTCAATTCGACGAATCCGGTGAATCCCCATGATAAAGAAAAGGCAGGCCACCAAGAAAGGCAACGAGATTAGCAGGCTGAACCACCACCAATGACCGAAATGGTACCCGATCCAGGCGTAAGTATCCGGATCACGACCAAAAGAAACCAGTTCCTTAAAAAACCGGTAAATCAAATAGAGAAAATATTCTAAGTTTAAGCCTGACATTCTTCTACCATTTTACCAACCCGGAGCAAAAAGTCATCCTCTCGCCATGGCGCCACCAACTGGAGTCCCAGAGGCAACCCGGTTGAACCTTGGCCGGAAGGAACGCTCAAGCCGGGCAAACCGGCCAGATTGATCGGCACCGTGAAGATATCTTCCAGATACATCTGTAGCGGATCGGCGATCTTCTCCCCCAGCGCGAAGGCCGGCGTGGGCGTGGTCGGGGTGGCGATCAGATCCACTTGCCCGAAAGCGGTCGCGTAATCAAGGCGAATCAATTCTCTTACTCGATCGGCTTGGCGATAATAAGCGTCATAGTAACCGGCCGAGAGCACATAAGTGCCGAGCATGATTCGACGCCGAACTTCCGAACCGAATTTCTGGCCCCGCGTCTGGAGATAATCGCCCAAGAGATCGGCTCCTGCCACCTTGGCGCCATAACGCATCCCATCGAAACGGGCCAAATTGGCCGAAACTTCAGCCGGCATCAACACGTAGTAGGAAGCCAGGGCATACTTCAAACTGGGCAAATCAACCTTGACCGCCTCAACCCCTTGCTCCTTCAACTTGTCTAAGGTGACTGAGAAATTATCGAGAACCTCTTTATCGATCCCACCTTGACCTAAGAAAGATTCCGGCACGCCGATCTTAATTGATTTCTTCGGCTTGCTCCGACTGACGGCAAAATCGAAGCTGGTGGCGTCGAAAGGATCGCGACCGCGAATGGCCGCGAAAACCGCTTCGGCGTCAGCCACGGTCCGCGCCAGCGGTCCAATCTGGTCGAGCGAAGAGGCCATTGACATCAAGCCATAACGACTGACCGCGCCGTAAGTGGGTTTAAAGCCAACCGTGCCGCAGAAAGCGGCCGGCTGTCTGATTGAACCGCCAGTATCCGAACCAAGCGCCGCCAGCGCCAAGCCGGCGGCCACCGCCGCGGCTGAACCGCCGGAAGAACCGCCGGACACTCGCGTTTCGTCAACCGGATTCTTGGTCGGACCGTAAGCCGAGTTTTCGGTGGAACCACCCATGGCAAATTCGTCCATGTTAGTCCGACCCAAAAAAACAGCGCCTTGTTTTTTCAATTTATCGATCACGGTAGCATCATAGACCGCTCGATAGTTCTCCAACATTTTGGAAGCGGCGGAAGCCACCCGATCTTTGATTAAAATATTATCCTTGATCGCCAGAGGAATGCCGGTTAAGGGTTCCGCCGTCCCCTCCTTGAAACGCCGGTCAGCCACTTGCGCTTGCGTTTTGGCGTCGGCAAAAACTTCCAAATAAGCGTGGAGTTCGGGATCGCGGTCGGCAATCCGCGTCAGATAAGCTTCGGTCAATTCAAGCGCCGACCAGTCGCCCCGCCGGAGCGCTTGTTGAGCCGAGACAATTGTCAGCTGATCCAGATCAATCTTTGTCATGTCAATTGTCTAAAATTTTTTTGACCACCAAATAATTATCCTTCATCGCCGGCGCCTGACTCAAAATCGCGGCGGTGTTCTCCCCGCCCGGCAGAGGCTCCCGGTCCGGTCGCAGGGCATTGCGATGAGGAAAATCGGCCGGACGTTTGTCGGCGGCCAAGTCGGCCGGCAACACGGCTCGACTCAATTCCGAAACATAACCCAAAATCGCCTCCAAATCGACCCGCAAGCGATCCCGCTCTTCGGGCGCGATGTCCAGTCGAGAGAGCGCAGCCAAATGATCAATATCTTGCCGCTCCAACATTGAAATCAGTATAACATTGCCAAGAAATCTTTCAATTCTTGACCGACGAGAGCGCGACTCTGACCCGGACGCAACCGGCCAAGAGACACGTTCATCATCCGCACTCGCCTCAAACTTGCCACCGTTAGCCGAGCGCCGTCCAACATCCGGCGAATTTGATGTTTTCGACCCGAAGTCAAGACAAGGCGAAGCCGGCGCGAGTCAATAATCTCCACCGTCTTGGCCGAAAGTTTCTCCCCCAAACTAACGACGCCGCCCACCAAAATTTTCTTGACCATCGGCGCCACTTTCTCGCGAGTCTCAACCTCGTATTCCTTCTCATGATTGAATTTCGGGTTGAGCAGGCGATTGGTGATTCGGCCGTCATTGGTGAGAATGATCAAGCCTTCCGACTCTTTGTCTAGTCGCCCCAAAGGAAACAAATCTTTGTCAAACTTCTGAAGTTTGACAATCGCCTCAGTGGCAATGCCGCGCGGTTTGTGATAAGCCAGATAAACCGGCGCGGGCGCAAGCGCGGCCGCTCCGGCCAAGACCTCGACCTTGTCGCCCGCCTTAACCAGATAGCCCAAGACTGCCGGTTGACCGTTGACGGTCACCAGTCTTTTCTTGATCAAATCATCGGCGCCCCGTCTGGTCGCCACGCCGGAGAGCTCCAAATAGCGATTGATTCGCATCGGCAAAACAATTTTCTCAGCCATGATAGTTAATCAATTTTTTAAATTCTTTTTCGTCAATAATCGACACCCCCAGTTTCTCGGCTTGAGTCAATTTGGTTCCCGGATCGGCGCCGGCCAAAAGGTGAGTCGTTTTGGCCGAAACGGCGCTTGAGACCGCGCCGCCGTTTTGGCGAATCAAGGTCTTGGCTTCATCGCGAGCGAGGCTAGGCAAGGTGCCGGTTAAAACAAAGGTGAATCCCGCCAACAAGTTGGTCTTGGTTTGAGATTTTGCTGGCTCGTTCTGGATGGCAACCTCACGCAACAATCCTCGCAACAATTCTTGATTCTCAACCTGCCTCAGCCAATCGAACACCGCTTGCGCCACCGTTTCGCCCACGCCGGGCAACGCTTGCAACGCCTCAAGCGAAGCGTGCTCAAGTCTCGTTAAGGTGCCGAAATGCTCGGCCAAATCGGCGGCCGTCTCTTCACCCACATTGGGAATAGACAAGGCTACCAGCAACCGACTCAGGCTCACGGTTCTTCGAGCCTTGATTGAAGAAAGTAAATTATCAACCGACTTCTCGGCCAAGCGAGGCAAGGTCAGCAAATCATCGCGCCGTAGACGAAAAATGTCGTCGAAACGAGCAACCAGACCGGCCGCCAATAATTGATCTAAGATCTTGGGACCGAGCTTCTCGATATTGAAAGCCGGCTTAGCGACGAAGTGATAAAACTTCCGCTTCAGTTGAGCCAGAGAATTCTTATTCACACACCGCCAGGCCGCCTGCCCGGGCACCCGCTCGATCGCCCCACCGCCGGCCTTGACCGCCCCATCGGCAGGTAGGCACGCCTCAAGCGTCTGGGGCCAGGCAAACGGCTTGGACCCGCGCGGCCGCAGTTCGGTTAAAACTTTGACGATATCGGGAATCACATCGCCAGCCTTGCGAATAACTACCGTATCGCCCACGCGCACGTCAAGTCGCTTGATCTCATCTTCATTATGCAAGGTCGCGCGCGAGACGGTGGAGCCGGCCACCAAGACCGGACGCAATTGAGCCACCGGCGTAATGGTGCCTTGACGACCCACTTGGAAGACGATGTCTTCCACCACCGTGGTCGCTTCTTCGGCGGCAAATTTGAAAGCAATGGCGAAGCGCGGCGCCTTGCCGGTGTAACCCAATTGTTCTTGGTCAGCGCGGTTATTGACCTTAACCACCACGCCATCAAGCCAATAATCTTCCCCGTCTTTGCGCTTCTGCCACTTATGCCAATACTTAATCACCGCCTCAATATCCGAACAAACTGTAAAATGTTTATTGACCTTGAAGCCGAGTTGTTTCAGACGAACCAATTCTTCCGCCTGGGTCGCCGGCAAACTCAAGGTTGAACCTTGAGCGGCCGCCCTAGGGTTCACCCTCGACCCCGCAAGAGAAAGAAACGAGAGGTCATAAATAAAAGTATCAAGCTTCCGCTCGGCCACCACCTTCGGATCAAGTTGACGCAAGGTGCCGGCGGCGGCATTGCGCGGATTGGCTAAGAGCGGTTCGCCGGCTTTAATCCGAGCTTGGTTCAAGCGTTCAAATTGCGCCCGCCCCAGCCAAGCCTCACCCTCCGCCACCAAGTCAACCGGTTCGGTTAAGTTAAGAGGGACGCTCTCGATCGTCTTCACATTCACCGTCACGTTCTCGCCCACGCGCCCGTCACCCCGCGTGGCCGCGGTCACCAAACGCCCCGCTTCGTAGGTAAGCACCAAGTGCAAGCCGTCAATCTTGAGCTCGCAAACGTAATCTGGCGCGTGCCCCAGCACTTTGGTCACTCTAGTATCGAAAGCTCTGATATCTTCTTCGGTAAAAGCGTCGTTAAACGACCATTGCGCCACGGTGTGGGTCACCTTCTCAAATTTGGCCAAGGGCGCGCCGGCCACCCGCTGGCTGGGCGAGTCGGGAGTGATGAGATCAGGCCATCGCGCTTCAATTTGCGCCAACTCGCGCTTGAGCGAGTCCAGGGCCGCTTCCGAGATCTCCTGCCGGTCCTCCACATGATAAAGCTGCCGGTGGCGATTGATCGCCGCCCGCAGTTTAACCAGCCGTTTAACCGCCTCGGCCCGGCTCATTTTGCCCATCTCTACCATAGGTCAATTATAGGGAAAAAGAGCTAAAAACGGAAATTTAGAATAAAAGAATCCAACTCCCCCAAAAACCTCAACTTACCAAAACTATACGATCGTATAGTTTTGGTAAGTTGGCCAAAAACATCAACAACTGACTTTGGCCGTGAATAACTTAAAGACTAAAACCGAATTTCTGACGCCAATATTTCTCGTTCTCTAGTTTAGTCACTTCAAAGAAAATCACCGCTCGTCCCAGACCAATGTCGGCTTTCAGTAAATAAAGATAATCAACACAATCAAAGGGACTGACCCAAACACTATTTTGCATCCTCATAAAACCAAGTTCTCGTAATTCCATCCGCAAAAAATCACGAACCTTGCGCCTTTTTTCAGAAATGTCAAAAATCACCACTCGCCATTTACCGTCCCATTTTTTCTGATTGTTTTCTCCGGCCAACAAACGACCCTTCTCCAATTCCCTTTCTCCGGACAGAGTTAAGATCAATCTTTTCTCTCCCGCCACGCTGTCCACCTTAATCAAGCCTTTTTCGATCAACCGACTTAATCTTTGATTAACGTATTTTAGCTGCAGATATCTCTTCCGGTGCCTTTGATATTGGCCGACCACCTTCAAAATTCCGGGCACGGCGGCGGCCAAAGTCACAAAACCGACGATTGCGATGCTGGCCAAAATCGCTTTAGTCAGATCAGATTCAGCCAACCATTTTAATTTTTTAACTTTATCCAGCTTGCGTGTTCCAGAAAAATCTCCGGCTTTGATGATTCTGTTTTTACCCTCTTTTTTCACATTACCATTTTGCTACGATCGTATGGTTTTGGTAATAAGATAAAATCATAGGTCAATTATAGGGAAAAGCAATAAAAACGGAAATTATTTTTGAACGTAAACAGCCGAACGACGCACCACCCGTGAAGGATTAGTACTGCCACTGTAACCGGTAGCGATAGCGACATATTTGTATCTTTCTTCAATATTACTACTTTCAGTCTGGCAAGCAGACGGATTATTCAGGCAAGTTTCATTAACAGAAACTTCCAGATAAACCTTCTCACCATCGGGAAAGGTGTATTCGGAAGCGAATTTATCTTCGCCGGCAACCTTATCCAAAATAACGTAGTCGCCAAAGCAAGAAATCTCAACCGATCCGGGTTGAACATAGAACCCGCCACTGGGACCAAAAGTTCGATAAATAAACTTACCGCTAAAAGCCGCTCGAGACAAACATTCTCGTCCAGAATTGGCCAGATAATAATAAGTCACTTCGGATTCGCGGTTAAGCGACGAGAAAAGCAACTGTTTGGTAATGATGTTCATCAAAATTAATCCCACCGACAACACCGCGCCAGAAAGCAAAATAGCGTATAAGAGAGCGAAACCTTTTTTAGTTTTTTTCTTAGGCATAAAATTTTAAGGACTTACGAATATTATACTACGAGAGACCACCGAACGACCAGAGTTATCTCGAGACACGATTGAAGTAATCTCCATTTGACCTCTCCCTAGAGGGACGATGGACACCGCCCGAGTAAAAATGGTCTCCGGTAAAATATTGCAAGTATAACCGGTCTCGGCACTGAGACCCAATCGGCAATTATAGGAATCCGAAGGAGAAACCGGTCCAGGGCCATTATTTTTCTTATCAATCATCAACTCTACTCCTTCTTGAGCCAAATAAGTGGCAATAATTTCGTCTTTGATATAACGGGCGTCAAAAAGAGATCGAGACAAAAGCGTCATCGGCCCCAAGACCACAATCATCAAGACCACAATGGCGACAAAAGCCTCGATTAAAGTAAACCCTGATTGTGATTTTTTTGTTTTCATTATAGTTAATCCACGTTTCGTTGCGACACACTGTTCTGAATAAAGAAATCGGTATATTCACGCCCCATCCCCGCCTCGCCATTAATTAAGATTTTAACTAATTTTTTTTGACTATCGCCACTAATCTCAAAACTTAATTTAGTGATATTAATCTCCGAAGAGATAATATCAGAGCCAGACGAATTACAAGGACAAGTTCCTGGACATTTTTTGATCCCGTAAGTGTCGAGGCTATCTTCGCGCCAGTAAAGATCGTAACAAACAAAATCGCCTGGATCTCTTCGTTCAGAGAGCCAAGAGTCTAAAGGGTTAAAGGAAATACAGCTATTGCTTGAGATAGAACAACCACTTGGCGTATAAGCCACCCCTTCTCGCAAATTAAGCGACATACTTTGAATCGAGAAGCCGAGATTATCCATCAAGAGGCGCATCTTTTGGGCCCGCTTGTAGGCATAAGACATCGTGAGTAAGGTGGAGACTACAATGAAGGCGACAATCACAAAGATGGAGACTGAAACCAACATCTCGACTAAAGTGAAACCTCTTTGCCGGTTTTTGTCTCTTTGGTGATTAAAAATCATTGTTTTTATTGGGTTAAGACAATGGGTCGCAAGTATCCAGTGCTACCGGCGCAATTTGACCATTACCATAAACTCGAACCAGTTTGCATAAGCTCTGGTCGCGGTCGGGCCTAATCTCAATATCTACCTGATCGAAACCTGATTGAAGATCACCATCCATTTTAATCTCCGGTTCCAATTGCGTTCCAATACTACTGGTATAATCATTGGCTCGGAAAATAATGTCGAGCTCGTTATTGACAGGAGTTTGGCCAGAAGTCTGATAAACCGTAATTTTAGTCACTTTGAAACCCTGAATATCGTAGGTTTCTTCATGAGCTCCCTCTGAACTGTTTTTAAAAAGAAAGAAGGTTGAGCCGTTATTGAGATTAAAGTTGACCCCATAAGACACGTTATCATCCCCATTACCGCTTCCTCTCTGGGTCGCTCCATAAACTTGCGCTCCGCGCACATAGGTTGCCACTTCACTAGTGATCAAGTCCAACGAGCTTTTATTGCGGAAACTGGGAATATCGGCAATCACCACACCGGTAATCACGAGAAAAATGGAGATCACCACTAATAATTCCAAGATAGTAAAACCGTAGGAAGACTGATCTGATTTAGATTTGCCAAAAGACCAAAACATTGATCGAGAAGAGAAACACCAACCAAAAGCCCAAAATTAAAAACGGGGCAAAGGGGATCTCACTCTTCATTGTATAACTTTTGCGTCGGCGCCACAATCGCAGTTTGCCCCAAGCGATCAACAAGAGACCAACCCCCGCCCCAATCCAGAAAGAGAGAATCAGCGCCGAGAGCCCGCCCACCACTCCGAGCAAGAGCCCAATCCCGAAAGCCAACTTCACATCGCCAAAACCGAGCCAACGACCCCGCGACACTACCCAGAGCAAGAGCAGGGGCAAGGCTGTCAACAATCCGCCAAGCACTGCCCCACCGAGCCGCCATAAGAGGAGAGACGGCTCGCGCCAAGATTCAGCCAGCGGCAAAACTAGTCCCAATAAGACAAAAAAGAACACAAATCGATCGGGAATGATTTTATGCTTGAAATCATAGACCGTAATCACCATTAAGGCGCAGACCGCTAACCAAAAGATAATTAGCGACTCAATTTGCCAGCCCAAGCGCCAATAAATCAAAGCGAACAACATCGCGGTTGAGAGCTCCACCAACGGATACTGCCACGAGAGTTTAACGCCACAACTACGACAGCGACCTTGTTGGATCAGAAAACTTAAGACCGGCACCAGCTCCAACGGGCCCAAGGTCTTGCCGCAAGAGAGGCATCCTGATCGACCGGAGACACTCCGACCGGTATTATGTCGGAAGGCAACCACATTCAAAAAACTGCCGATGATTAGGCCGAATAAAAAAATAAGGATAAACATCATCGTCATTAGAAAACCAAATAGGAAGGTTTAAGTTCCAGCCACGACACTGTAATCGAAGTAAGATTCTAAAGGAGCACTTGAGTTTTCTCCGTTGAACAACTGAAGGGATAAGTCGTCCTGACCGAAGGAAGTTTGAGGAAAAGCGCCATTTAGTTGGACTGAAATCCAATAACTTCCCGGGGTCAAGTTGGCACAAGTACCAATAGTATAAGGTCCATCTTGATCCGAAGCACAAACCAAATCGAATCGAGAATCAAGGTTACTCTCTAGTCTATTGTTTTCTTCTCCAACACAAGCCACACTAACATCAAGATTGATTTTAGGTGAAACCAAGTTCAAATCGTTGTCATTAGAATAAGAAATAAAATTATCACTGGAATTAACAAACGAAATCTCACAAACTTCTTCCGGTATTGGATCTCCTTCGGTTATTTCCACCGGATTACCGGCGCAAGAAATCGGAGGACTCAAAGGAACACCGCTACCATCATAAGGTTGCATCGTCACGGTATAAGTTCCGACCTCAGTAAAAGAGAACTCGAACGGACTACCCGACCCTTGAAGATCATTACTGGAACCATTCGAGACATACCAATCATAAGAAGCAGCCCCGGTACCTGTGAATAAGTAGGTATTCGAACTACCAGTGGAAGCGACAGTACAAGACAAACTGTTTTCACCGCCAGGGGGCAAACAGACGCCGCCCGGGCAAGGGTTGTCATTGTTGCCGCCACCACCCCCGCCAAAATCGGTCCAGGCAAAGCTGACCCAGCCCAAGTTGAGATCGCCCCAGGCAAAACCGCCCAACTTCCGCGTACCGTCAGCCTGGACCGTGATATCCACGTTGGTCATCTTGATCCAACCATCCCAACCGCCCAGTTCGCTGTCGTTCCGCAAAGTACCGGCGCAACCGCTCGCAAACACGGCGCAAGCTCGCGCCCAACCGGTAAGAGCGTCGCCAACAATTTTGGCACCCCAATTATCGCCCTGACCGGAAACGCCGGTATAACTCGGATCAAACCGAATCCAGCCAATATTGTCGCTCCAAGCATAACCTTCCAAGGTCTCGTCGCTGTTTAATCGGACGCTATAAGCGGCGTTGCCGCCGGCGCCAACATTTTGAGAATTGAAGCTGATCCAGCCGATATTGTCGCTCCAAGCCCAACCGCGCAATTGGTTATCCGCCTGCGCCTGCACGGTCCGATCCACCACCGGCAAAAAACCCAAGACCGCCACCGAAAGCAATCCGGCCAACGCAATCCATCCGAGCTTATGAGATGTAACGCTTTGAGACATTATTAAAACTTAACTTCCTCTAAATCATACCACGAACTCGCTTTCTAATCGCAATTGAGTTATCCACTTTTACCCCTTCCGGAGGTTTCGCCTCCTCTGGGGGGTCGATTTGTGTTATAATAATTTAAGTGTAATTCCAATCCAACCAATCCATCATCTCGGTCTCGATCTCTTGCGAATTGGCAAAGTATTCCGGAAAAGCGTCCTTGTTTAAAATCTTATTCTGTAACCGCGATTGACCTAAGTAATCAAGATAACTCGAAAATTTATATTCTTTCAAAAACGCTTCCGCGGCTGGTAAATTTTTCAGGCCCATCTCCTTCCAACCCGGTTCAATCATCTTGACCGGATTAAGATGAATGTAAGCAAAAATGTGTCGCAGATATTCGTCAAAATCCAAATGCTTAGCCCGAAAACAACTTTCAAATAAACTGCCTCTTTTCTTATAACAACGATTGAAATACATAGTGTACCCGGTCCCCAAGCGATGCATAAACCGACTAATTCCACCTTCAGAGATTTCTTTAACCAATAAATGATAATGATTGTCCATCAAGACCCATGCGCCGATTGCCACCAACGGGTCACCACGATCGAAATAGAATTCTTGACCGAAGGTTAGATCTCCAAAATCAAACGAGGCCGTACCGTTAGCCAGATAGAGTAATTTAACAAAACGCTCTTTGTCTTTATTATTAAGAAAAATTAGCCGATCACCGTTGCCGTGATTGAAAATGTGATAATACTCATCAGGAGCGAAACTTCTTACCAACGCCATATCAATATTATACCACAATTATACCCCCGAGAGGAGGCGAAACCTCCCCTGGCTCTCCCCCAAACGCCAAAAGGGAGATAAAAACCTCCCTTGGCGAACTACACCACTAAACTCCTATTTCTTAAACTAAGTTGCGTTTCCGTCGCAGACAGGGGTAGCCTCTGTAGCAAGAGAAACCTCTCCTGCGGCGCTATTAGCTACAGTTGTCGAAGCCGTACCGGTACTGTCCACGCAAAAGACTGATACTCCTCCAGCCGTCGGATCCACATCAGCCGCGACAGCCCAAGATAAACCGTCAGCCGCGACAGCACACTCGGTTGCACCAGGACCCACTTGACTATCTACTCCATTGATTAGATCTGCTAATCCTTCCGTTCCGACCCCAGAACAAAGATCTTGGGGATAAAGGCTGCCGGAGTCAACAGCGATTTCAGCCTGAGCCCGCATTGAACTTAACTGCGATTGCGCAGCCGCGGTTTTCGCCTTATTTCGTGCCGAACCCAGCGAGGTCAGCACAATGCCCGAGAGGATACCAATGATGGCAATGACCACCAAGAGTTCAATTAACGTAAAACCTTTTTTCATAAACTATAAATTAATTTTTAATTAATAATAATTAATTGATTTCGACTTATTTTTATAATTGCTTCCATTATAAACCCTTACAATCCTTCCGCAAGGTTGTAAATGGGGACAAGTACCGAAGTCAGAAGCACCCCCACCCCGAGCCCGAGGAGCACAATCATCGCCGGTTCAATCAAACCGACCAAGGTGTCAACCTCATTATTGACTTCTCGTTCGTAAAAGCGCGAGAGTTTGCCTAAGACAAATCCGAGCTTACCCGATTCTTCGCCGACCTTAATCATCTGGACCATCACCCCGGGCACTTCCTGGTGGCGCGAGAAAATATCCGACATGGCGCTGCCGGCCTTAATGGCGTCGGCGGCCTCGGCCAAGATATTCTTATAAACCTCGTTACCCACCACGGCGCCGGTAATCTCGAGCGACCGCACCATCGAGATGCCGGAGGAGAGCATGGTGTCCAGGTTGTCGGAAATGCGGGCCAAGTAGAGCTTCTGGTAGAGTCGGCCGATATAAGGGATCGAGAGTTTGAAGCGCGACCAGTTGAGTCGTCCAACATCGGTTTGGATATAGCGACTAAGATAGATTCCTCCCAACGCCAGAGCCAACGCGATAAAGATGCCGAAGGTCGCGAAAAAGTCGCTGGCGCCGATCACAATCTTGGTGTAGATCGGCAATTCTTGACCGGTTTCCAGCAAGATTTCCGACAAACGGGGAATAACGAAGACAATCATCAAGATCATCACCACCACGAACGAGGCCAAGACGAAGGCCGGATAGATCAGCGCGTTCATCGCTCGCGAGGAGAGAGCGTAAGTGCGGTCCAGGTAATCGGCCAAGTAAGTGAAGGCCTCGGAGAGTTTGCCCGACTCTTCGCCGGAACGAACCATGTTGACATAGAAGTCGGAGAAGACCTTGGGGTGTTTGGCCATCGCCGCCGAAATCGGAATCCCACCCTTGATGTCGTCGGTCACCTCGAGCAAGGCATTACGCAAGAAAGGGTTCTCCGCTTCAGTGGCCAGAAGCCGGAAGGTGGAGAGCACCGAAACCTTGGCCTCGAAGAGGGTGGCGATCTGACGCGAGAGCATCACGATCTCCTTGGTTTTGACCCGACGCAAGAGAGGAAGTTTATTTAAAACCGAAGTTTTGGCCACCACCTCCGGTTTAATCGAAACGATCACCAAACCGCGACGTTGGAGTGAGCCGATAGCAATGTCAACATTGGGGGCATCGATACTGCCCGCCTGTTCGGTGCCTTGTTTGTCAACGGTTTTGTAGATAAAAAGCATAGTTTATGGTGAGTTTATTTATGGTGAGCAATGCCGAACCACCGAACCATCAAATTAATTTGTTTAGACTGTCCGGATTGGTGGAGAAGCGGAAGGCGCTGTCGGCGGTAATCTCGCCTTCCCGCACCAACTCCGAAAGCGAGCGGTTAAGATCCACCATCCCCTCCTGACGGCCGGTCTCGATAATCACGTCGATTTCGGCCGTGCGCCCTTCGCGGATCAAGTTGGCGACCGCGTCGTTATTGATCAGCAGTTCGTAAGCCGGCACCAGGCCGCCGGCAATGCGCGGGATCAGCCGTTGCGAGAAGATCCCCAAGAGCGAGCCGGCTAACTGGGTCCTAATCTGGCGTTGTTGGTTGCCGGGGAAGGAATCGATAATGCGGTCAATGGTCTGGGCGGCGCTGTTGGTGTGCAGGGTGGAGAGCACCAAGTGGCCGGTTTCGGCCGCCGTGACCGCCATGCCGATCGTTTCGGGATTGCGCATCTCGCCAATCATCGCTACGTTAACGTCTTGGCGAAACATTGAGCGCAAGGCGCTGTAGAAATCTTTGGTGTCAAAACGGACTTCGCGCTGATCAATGATTGAGCGATCGCTTTTGAAGAGATATTCAATCGGATCCTCAATGGTGATAATGTGCTCGGCCCGCTCGCGATTAACCAACTCCACCAGCGACGCCAAGGTGGTCGACTTGCCTTGCCCGACCGGCCCCACCACCAAGAAGAAGCCTTGTTTCTTGTTGACGAAGTCCACGATTCGCTCCGGCAAATGCAACTCTTGGATCGTGCGAATTTTGAGCGGAATCAAGCGCAAAGCCACGCCCGCCAGCCCCCGCTGGAAGAAGGCGTTGCCGCGAAAACGGACATCGGCCACCGGCGTGTAAGAGAAGTCCACTTCCCGCTCTTCCAAGAAGAGTTTTTTGTTTTCGTCATTGAGAATCTCCATCGCCAGACCCAAAGTGTCTTCCGGCGAGAGGACCGGTTTCTTAACCAGCGGAATCAAGTCACCCGAGACCCGAATCGTTGGATGGCGACCGGCGGTCAAGTGCAAATCGGAAGCGCCTTCCTTGGCGACGATCAACACCAGTTCTTCAATCTCTTGACGATAATCAGTCATTATTATTATGAAAAATAAATTTTAAGTTGAAAATTTAGGGGAGGTAAAACTCACTTCACAATCTCCAGCACCTTGGCCACCACTTCGCTCGGCGTGGCGCTAGCCTTCACGATATAACCGTCGGCGCCCAGCGACAACCCCTTCTCCACATCTTCCTTCTGACCCAAATTAGAGAGAATAATAATGGACGGCTTCTTATCGCCTTGACGCTCGATGATGTGTTGCACCAACTCGAAGCCGTCCATCTCCGGCATCACGATATCCACCAAGAAGATGTCGGGCTTCAGGCCGGCATCAATCTTAGTCAGCGCCGCCGGACCGTTCTCGGCGGTCTCCACCGTAAAACCGCTTTCGGTAAACTTAAGCGAATACATATCCACCAAGAACTTGTCGTCATCCACAATCAAGATCGAGTATTTTTTGTCCATATGTTTATTATATTACAATTTATTGACCTCTTCAAAGGGAACAATCCCTTGATACGACTTAATAATAGCATCTTCCTTCATTGAGATAAAACCGCGCCGCCGCACTTGTTCGTAGATTTCGTTCTCACCCGAATTTTTCAGGATCAAATGTTCCAGGTCTTTGTCCATCGTCAAGAATTCAAACACTGCCGTCCGACCCTTGGTTCCCGAAGGGCAAGCGGGGCTCGCTTTGGCCTGATAAAGATCGCCGTCCAGAGGCAGTTTGGATCGGTAGACTTCGGGCAAATCGGCAAACTGTTTTTCTATCATCAGCTTAATACTGTCGGTCACCGGCAACCGCTCTTTGGATTCTTGACAGAGAGTCGGCAACAGGCGTTGCGCGATGGTCAAGATCAAGGTCGGCGGAATCAAGTAAGACTCAATCCCCATATCGATCAAACGCGGCACTACGCCGACAGAGTTGTTGGTGTGCAAGGTAGACAAGACCAAGTGGCCGGTCAAGGCCGCCTGAATCGCCAATTTGGCCGTCTCGGCGTCGCGCATCTCGCCCACCATCACGATGTCGGGATCTTGACGCAAGATACTGCGCAGACCGTTGGCAAAAGTATAATCAATTTCCGGTCGCACCTGCGATTGGGCCACGCCGGGGATGTCGTACTCGATCGGATCTTCCAAACTAACCACGTTGTATTTCTCCCGATCCAGATAATTGAGCATGGCGTAGAGCGTGGTCGTTTTGCCCGAACCGGTCGGGCCGGTCAGCAGGATTAAGCCGTAAGGAGCGGCAAGCGCCTGCTTGATCAATTCTTGCTGTTCGGAATTCAAGCCGATTGAGTCCAAATTAACGCTCTTCTTAGTCGGATCCAAAATGCGCATCACGATCTTCTCCCCCCAGTAAGTGGGAAAAGTGGAAACGCGGAAGTCGGCCTTGCGCCCTTCAAACTGATAAGAAAACCTGCCGTCTTGCGGTTTACGTTTCTCGTCGAGTTTCAGATTGCAGAGAATTTTAATCCGCGCCACCATTGACTCATGCACCGACTTGGGCGGGGTCAGACTGGTGTAGAGGATACCGTCCACGCGGAACCGCACCTTCACGTTGGTGGCGGTCGGTTCGATATGAATGTCGGAAGCGTTGCCGGTAAGCGCGTTTTGAATGATCACCGAAACGATCTTGGTGATCGGCGCCTCCTCCACGATATTGGCTGTTTCGGCTCGCGCCTGTTCGGGCGACCCTTTGGCAAATTCGGCCACGCTCTCTTCGGCCGCTCTGATCTCGCTCTGGATATTGGTCACCACCACGCCGGAGTCGCCGGCGTAGCCCTCGTAACTTTTGACCGCGGAGTCGAAATCTTTTTTGGAGATCAGGTAAATTTTGAAAGGCAGACCGGTGCGGGAAGCGATGAACTGAAGCGCGTCGCGCGCCTCGGCGTCGTCCGGATCCACCATCCCCACCTCCAACACGCCATCAACGAAATCGAACGGAATAAATTGATAGATCTTGGCCGACTCCTCCGGCACGTGTTTGAGCACCTCAAAAGGAATCTTGGCTTGAGCCAGTTTCTTGATCGGAATGTCGTAAGTGGTATCGTTGGGCATCAAATCTTCTGGCACCGTTCCGCTTAAACGGCTATTCTCCTTCAACTGAAGTTGGGCTGAGCAAGTTATCGGGGACGAGACCGGTTAAGTCCGAATCAGTGGCGGCCGTAGTGGTTGCGGTGACCTGAACGGGACCTCCTCCCACCCCGGGCGCGGCAAACGGGTTGTTGCGACCCCAAGGTCGCTCCGCCAACGGCCGACCGAAATCTTGCAACTTGGTCTGGAAGATTCGGTTAGCCAAAAGCGATCGTTCGGCCAAGGTAATTTGACTAACACTCTCCAACACTTTGATAAACTGCAAGGCGGAATCGATCTGACTGCCGGAGAGGGTGGAACCGCCGGCCAAAGCGCCGGCGCCGGTGACAGTAACTCCCACCGGTTCCGGTTCGCGCGCGGAGAAACGGTAAGCCCAGTAAGCGGCAATCAGCAGCAAGACGACGATCAGAATATAAGTTGTTAATTTTTTACTTTTCATTTTTATTTGACCCAATAAGTCTTAACTTCAAAATTATACTGATTAACACCAATATTATCGACCGAAAACGACAAATTAGTCACATCCGCCACCCGCAGACTATTGGCCAATCCATCCAAGAAACTAATCAGGGCGGCATAATCTCCGGCCACCGAAAACGAAATAAAAGTTTCGGAAATTTGATTTTGGCCGGTCAGCGGAGTGGATTGGGTCGCGCGAGCTTCCGCTTCGCGCACCTTCACATCCTTAAGCGACAGACCGTGTCTGAAAGCAATATTATTAACATCGATAATCAGATTGATGTTGTCGATGTGGTCGGGGATGAATTTCTCTAATTTAGCTAAATCTTCGGCGCTAATGCTCTCTTCCGCTCGATTAAGCTCCGCGATTTTATCCTTAATCTTATCGGCATTAATCAGTGCTTCATTGAGAATTTTTTTCTCCTCCAACAACTCTTTTAAGCCGGCTGATTCTTGGCCTAAGAAAGTTTTCTGCCAAATCGGATCAGCACTGCCATTCAAGATAATCGGCGCCGCCCAAAAAACAATCAATCCGGAAACAACCAAACTTAAAACAAGAAAAGATAATCTAAACATGATTATTGATCGGAAGAATTAGCGACATATGATAATAGGGCCGAGTCGACCGTATAGGCCAAACTAAAAGTAATTAAGCCATTTTGATCCACGCCGAAATTGGCAAAAGAAAAATCACGAATATATTTAATCGTCAACGGATTGCTCGCAAAGATTTTTTGCTGATAAGCAATGTCTTCATAAGTGCGCGCCACGCCGGAAAGAGTGACTCGACTACCGTCGAACTGGAAACGCTTATATTGAATGTTTTGCACCGTCACCCGACCCAGGAGATCAAAAAGCGGAACCAAGGTTGTATGTCGCGAGAGCACACTCAAGCCATTCTTAAGTTTGATATCAAGACGCTTCAAGTGTTCCAAGCGATCGCGTTCAAGCTCGCGCGTCTCAATCTCCAATGAAGCCCTCAGCCCGCAACTGGTATTGGCGCCGGCCACGGCGCAAGGTCGATTGATCTCATTGTAAACCAAATAACGATAGGTGTAAGCGCCGGCCAAATAGACCACTGCCCCGGTCAAAACGAGAAGCGCGCCAACCATCAAGAGGTCCGTGCCCCCCTTGAACTTGGTTCCGTCTTGACGAAGAGAATCTTTGGGAATAAATGAAGTGGGAATTTTGCTGTCCATAAAAATTTTAATTTAGAATTTCGACCTGATTTTTAAATTTTAACTTCTTGGTTGTCATTTTAGAGATCCTCAAGCTTGCGCAGAGCCAGACCAACGGCCACCGCAAACTCGGGACCGGCCTCCTTGAGAATGTTGTTGTAAAAAACCGGCGCTTCAACCTTATCGAACGGCAGACCTTGCACCACCGGCACCCCCACTACGCCGCGACCGAGCTCAAGAATGCCTTGGAGCAACGCGCCGCCGCCGATCAAAATAATTTTATCGATGGAACGACGATACTCCCTCTGATATTTTACCATAACCTTGCCGGCTTCGGCAAAAATATATTCCGACAAGGGGCTAACGATATCAATCAAGTCGCCTTTGTCGAGACTGCCGACCAACCCCAAGCGACGTTTGATCTCTTCCGCCTTGGCAAAAGGCAAGTTGAGCGACTTGGCAATGGCCACGGTCAGGTCTTGGGACCCCTTGGTGATGGTATGCGACAAACGCACGATGCCGTAATCCACAATGGCGATCTTGGAGGTGCCGGCGCCGATATCCAAAATCGCCGTGGCCGACAAATCGTTGGGCATCACCGATCGGATCGAGCTGAACGTTTCGATCTCGAAGGCGTCAACCGCCAGGCCCAACTGTTTGGCAATTTCTTGATAATCCTGAATCGTTTCTTTATGGATAGAAGCGATCAGGACCTCCATCTTCTTGGGCCACGGACCGCTCTCTTGATTGGGCGAAGCGCTCTCGGTCGCTTGACCCGGCTCGCCCGCCGGTGGCGCGAACTGGCTGCGCGGCACCACCCACCAATCCAAAATCACTTCCGAGATCGGCACCGGCACGTACTTCCTTGCCTCAATCGGAATCACTTCCGGCAAACGGGCCTCCTCCATCTCCGGCAATTCAACCGAAACGATCAGACTGTGGCGCAGGGGCACGGCCATGGCGCCCACTTTGGCGGTCACCTTGGCCTCCTTGAAGAGATCGCGCAGAACTTCGACATACTTATCCACCGACAAACTGGCCGACTGACCGACCGAGAGATTATTGTAGGGACCGCAAGACAATTCGCCGTAAGTCTCCAGTACCGCCTTGCCTCGCTCTTTGCGCAACTGCACCACCTTCACGGCCGAGATGCCGAAGTCGATAGCCACCACGCTCTTCTCTTTACGACCAAAGCCGGCGCTAAAAATTTTTTTGACTTCGTCTAAAAAATTCATGAGTTATTTTTTCAATCTTTGCTATGATTATAGCATGAGCCGTTTCGGCCTGCCTAATTTCGTCAAGTCGCTTATCCACACCGGTCTCGACTTTTTGTTTCCCTGGCGCTGTCTCGGTTGCCGTCGGGAGGGCCGGCGACTTTGCCAAAATTGTTTGAACGATTTGCCGCGTTGCGTCTGGTCGGGAGAAAACGAGATCGTCTCGGTCTTCGATTATAATTCACCGCTGGTGAAGCAAGCGGTCTGGGCACTCAAATATCGGCACGGACCGGATCTGGCCGAAATCTTTGCCCGGCCGCTCGAACAGACCCTCAACGAGGAATTGGCCGACCGGCTCATCCTCCCCGAAGGTAAAATTGTCTTGGTGCCGGTCCCGCTCTCGCCCCGCCGCCGACGCCAGCGTGGCTACAATCAGGCCGAGATTTTGGCCGAAAAGCTGGTTGAGCTCAATCCGGATCGATTTGAACTTCAAGCCGATTTGATCAAGAAAATCAAAGACACCCCGCCCCAAGCCACCCTCAAACGACGGGCCCTTCGGTTGGCCAACCTGAAGGGCGCCTTCGCGCCGGCGGGCGGGGCGCCGGCGGGCGGCCGCCTGATCGTCATTGTGGACGACGTGGCCACCACCGGCGCCACGATTGGGGAAATCCGGAAAATCTTACAGCAACAAGACTGCCACCGCGTCTGGGGCCTGACGATCGCTCACGGGTAAAAAACCAAATTAATAATGTCGGGGTGACACCTTGGCCTTACAGCATCAACCGCACCAGGCGGATTTCGGCGTAAGAGAACCCGGGACCGAGGCGATTCTTGGCGGGTCCGAGCGGGTAATAACCGCCGGTCATCCCGCCAGCCGTTAAGGCTTGGCGAATTTTTTTGGCTCGCGCCACCGGCAAACTGTTTAAGAGATAGCGCAGGGGCACTTGCGGCTCCGCTATTTTGATCTTTTCCAGATGCTCCAAGATCGTGTCGGCCGAGAGTCCCCGCGCCGCCGCCATTTCGGCCAAAGTTTGGCCTTCGTCAAGCAGCTGGCGCGTTAGCTCCAAGGTGCCGACTTTTTTCGTCATCGTTTTGGCTGGATGCTTGGACCCCGGTTCGCCGGCGCCGATCCGGCGCAAGAACTTTTCCCGTTCCGCCGTTTTCTTCTCGGCCGAAAGCCGACCTCGTTCGTCTAAGTGCCGGCGCGAAGCCTCGCGGAAATCTTGATCGCGCTCTAAGACCTCTTCGCTCACCCGCAAGGCCAAATCGTTTAAGCCTCTGAGCGACAAGCCGTCCAACGTGCGCACTCGCGACAGAGCGACGTAACCCATCCCCGGCTCGAAGGCCTGCGTCAGATCCACCTCGGCCGCCTCGAGCGACAAACCTTGACTCTTGTGCACCGTGATCGCCCAAGCCAAGCGCAAGGGATATTGATTGATTTCGGCCTTCATTTTGCCCTCCTCTTCAATCCGCCAAAACGCCGGCTCCGCCTCAATCAAGCGGCCCGAAACCAATCGGACTGAGATTCGGCTCGCTCGACACTCCGCCACCACCCCCAGAGTGCCGTTGACATAACCGGCGTCGAAATTGTTTTTAACAAACATCACTCGCGCCCCTTCTTTCAAACGTAAAGTCTCCGGCGCCAAGCAACCCTTCTTCAGCGTCTCGGCCAAGCGGTCACTGCCGCGCTGAGACATCTGATAGGTAAAAATTTCGCCGGCCAGACGCGACAACTCCCGTCCATTCTCTTCATCCACGTCGACATTGTGAGTGTAGAGACGAGCCGGATCGTGATTGGTCATCTTGGCGTCCAGGCGCGACCGCAAGCGCTTGACCGTCTCGGCCGAAACCTGGCCGGCGCGAATCTCGTTTAAAATTTTGAGATAAGCTTCGTCTTGTTGGCGATATTGCTCCTCCAGATAACAAATTTTCGGCTCCAGTGCCCGCCAAGCCTCGGCCTGGTAGGCAAACTTCACCCTCGATTCACCTCGCGATACCGGCGGCAACTGGAAGAAATCGCCGCAAAAAATCATTTGCACCCCGCCGAAAGGTTCGTCGGTGCGCTTAAATGAGCGCAACAGCCGGTCCAAGAGATCAAGTCGAGAGTGGTCCAACATCGAAATTTCGTCAATCACCAAGACTTTGGCGCGCGACAATCGTTTCCAGAGGTAAGATTTGGCCTCCAAGTCATCAATGTCTTGCGCCGAGAGTTTATCGCGCACGCCGAGACCGGACCAGGCGTGGATCGTCTGCCCGCCCAAGTGCGTGGCGGCAATGCCGGTGGAGGCGGTGATGCCTGGCTCCACCCCGCGATTTTTCAGATAATTAAGATAGGTATTGAGCAGATGCGTCTTGCCCGAACCGGCGGCCCCGGTGATAAAGACATTGTGCCCCGCTTGTAAAATTTCCAGCGCTTCGGCTTGAGTCATAATTTTGGCGGAGAGGGAGGGATTCGAACCCTCGAGGGGCTTTAAGACCCCTACCTCGTTAGCAGTGAGGCGCTTTCGGCCACTCAGCCACCTCTCCGGTGATCAGACTTTACCATATTTCGTCCTCGATTGACAACAAAAATTTGAACCGCTCTCAGAGCTAAAACTTGGCATAATGAGTATTTTTGTTAGAATGAAAAAATGTTGCAAAACTTACTCACACTCATCTCGCCCTGGTTCTTTAGTCACGGGGCCAAGTTAATCACCATTATTATCGTTGCCTATCTCATCCACCGTTCAGCCGGGTTGTTTATCAACCAACTGGTTCGACGAATGGTTCCGAGTGAACACTTTTTAGATCCGGAAGCCGAGCAAAAGCGCGAAGAAACTCTAATTAGGATCTTCTCCGGCGCCACCGGCATCTTGGTTTGGGTTATCGCTCTTTTAATGGCGCTCCAAGAGCTCGGCTTCGAGATCGGACCCTTGCTTGGCGCGGCCGGTATCGCTGGTTTGGCGCTCGGCTTCGGTGGACAATATCTGATCCGCGACCTGATTGGCGGTATTTTCATTATCATAGAGAATCAATATCGTATCGGTGACGTGGTCTGCTTCGACCAAACTTGCGGTCTAGTGGAAGATATCACCTTGCGTCTCACCACTTTGCGCGACCTAGACGGCACGGTGCATCACGTTCCTCACGGCGAAGTCAAAACAGTTTCCAACCTCTCTAAAACCTTCGCTCGGGTTAACCTAAACCTCGGTGTGGCTTACAGTTCCAACTTGGAGCAGGTGATCGAAGTGGTTAACCGGGTTGGCAATGACTTAGCCCAAGATCCGGCTTGGCGAGAGCTAATCATTACTCCGCCGCAATTTTTACACGTCAAAGACTTCGCCGATTCGGCCATCATGATCAAAATCTTGGGCGAAACCAAGCCGCTCAAACAATGGGATGTCGCCGGTGAACTGCGCAAACGCTTGAAAATCGCCTTCGATCAAGCGGGAATTGAGATTCCCTTCCCGCAACGAGTCATCCACCAAGCTTAAAAAATCCCCGAGGACTCCCCTTTGGGAGCCTCTCAAGGGGGAGTCCTCGGGGATTTTTGGCATCGATCAATTTTGAGTGCTAGAATATAATAATGATAAAAAATTTTTTACTTGGAGCGATTGGCTTATCGGCGCTCGGCCTTATCGATACCATTTATCTTACTTACCAGCATTACACGGCCAACAGTCTTTTCTGCAACATCTTAAGCGGTTGCGATCTCGTTACCAAAAGCGCCTATAACAATATCGCCGGCCTCCCCATCGCTCTTTTGGGTATTCTCTATTATCTCTCAATCTTCAGTCTGACCATTTACCTCTATCGAAACCAGACATCGTTCGCCGAGAAAAAACCCGTTCGCTTATTCTTTAGTTTAACCGTCACCGGGGTCGCCTTCTCAATCTGGCTCACTTACTTGCAGGCCATAGTTATCGAAGCTTGGTGTCAATATTGTCTCTTCTCGGCCGGACTAACATTAGTTCTCTTTATCATTTCTCTAATTTTGCTCAAACTCTCGCGTCAGGCCCCGCCCGAGGACTCCCCTCGGGCGGGAGAATCGGCGCTATAATTAGAGTATGAACTCGGCTGACCCTCTGACCGCCCATTTCCGCCTCAATGCTATCCAGAAGTCAGCTCTCGCTCGGCTCAAATTAAGCACCCCGGCCGAACTCTTGCGTTATTTTCCCAGCCGTTACGATCAACCGGGTGAGATTCGCTCTATCGCCGCGCTTAAGGTTGGTGACGAAGTGACCATTTTTGGTTTAGTGCGTGGCGCCAAAACCAGCCAAGCTTGGCGCAAGAAGATCCCTCTGGGCGAGGCGACTATTGAAGATGAGACGGGCCAAATCAAAGCGATTTGGTTCCATCAGGCCTACTTGGCCAAGAAAGTGCCGGAAGGCAGTCGGGCCGGCTTCCGGGGCAAAGTGGCCGAACGCGCCGGCGCCCTCTACTTAGTCAACCCCGAAATTATCGAGAGTTATCAAGAACCCGTTCCCTCCGAACGCTTGTTTCCCTCTCCCCGAGGGCCGTCCTCGGGCAAATTTGACAGCCATTATTTGGTGCCGATTTATCCCGAGACTAAAGGCTTATCGTCGGGCTGGTTTTATTATCATCTTAAAAAATTGATCGCCGAGGGTGAGAGCGAAAAGATATCTGACTCGTTGCCCTTAGAATTATTAAAAAAATATCACCTGCCAACGCTCGCCACCGCCCTAACCTGGATCCATTCACCAAAAAAACTCGATGACGCTATCGCCGCCCGCAAGCGTTTTGCTTTCGAAGAAGTTTTCTTTCTTCAACTGGCTCGTCTGCGCGACAAGAAGATCTACCAGAACAATCCGAGTTATCAGTTCACCGTCAACGCGAGAGAAGTTGAGAAATTTTTAAAGCGCTTCCCTTTCCAACCGACCGGCGCCCAGCTCTCGGCTATCAAGCAAATCGCTACCGACTTCAGTCAAGACAAACCAATGGTCCGACTTTTGGAAGGCGATGTCGGCTCAGGCAAAACCTTGGTGGCCGCGGTCGCGGCCCTCACCGCCGTGCAAGCCGGGCTGGAAGTGGCTTACCTCGCGCCGACCGAAATCTTGGCTCGACAACACTTCGCTTCGTTCATCCAATATTTCGAGCATTTAAATATTGCCGTCGGTCTCCTCACCGGCCAGGAGGCGCGCAAATTCCCCTCCAAAATCAACCCGCAAGAATCCACTCACATATCCAAACCGCAACTCCTGAAATGGGTGGCAAACGGAGAGATTCCGATCGTCATCGGCACGCACGCCCTGATCCAAAAGCAGGTCAAATTCCGCGACTTGGGACTGGTGATTATAGACGAGCAACATCGCTTCGGCGTGCTCCAGCGAGCCAAACTGGTGCGCAAGCGTCAAGGCCTGCCTGCCGGACAGGCAGGCGAGAAGCCCTTGCCTCACCTGCTCTCGATGACGGCCACCCCGATCCCGCGCACCTTGGCGCTGACCGTTTACGGCGACCTCGACTTAACCTTGCTCGACGAATTGCCGGCCGGCCGGCGGCCGGTCGTCACCGAGATCATCCCGCCCGACTGCCGCGAAGCCTGCTACGAGCGCGTTCGCGCCGAGCTCAAGGCCGGCCGGCAAGCTTATGTCATCTGCCCGCGCATTGATGAACCCGACCCAGACAAAGAATTAGCCGGGCAAACCAAATCGGCACGCGCCGAAGCCAAGCGTCTGCAAGAAAAAATCTTCCCCGAATTCACCGTTGACCTGATGCACAGCAAACTCTCACCCAGCGACAAAGAGGCAACCATGACCGAATTTACCGAGGGCAAAATTGACATCTTAGTCTCCACTTCCGTGGTGGAAGTGGGCGTCAACGTGCCCAACGCCACGGTGATTATTATCGAGGGCGCCGAGCGCTTCGGCCTGGCTCAACTGCACCAACTTCGCGGTCGGGTCTGGCGCTCCAGCCATCAGGCCTATTGCTTCGTCTTCAGCGATACCAAGACCGCCAAATCACTGGCCCGGCTCAAAGCGCTGGTGACGGCCAAAAACGGCTTCGAGCTGGCCGAGTTGGACTTGGCCCAGCGCGGAGCCGGGATGCTCATGCCGGGCAAACAGTGGGGCCTCTCCGACTTAGGAATGGAAGCAATCAAGAACCTTAAGTTGGTCGCTGCCGCCCGCCTCGAGGCCGAAACGGTCATCAACGCCGACCCCGATCTCACTCGCCACCCCAACTACCTTACGCACCTCTCCTCCCGCCCCCAAGAGGTACATTTTGAATAAGTCGCTTATCTTAAAGCCCTTGGCTTTTGGAAACTTTTGCGCGACGAATCAATTCGTCCCGAAGTTCTTCGGCTACAACGTGCGATAAACCAGGCAAACGTCCTTCCGCGCCCATCCCCATCCCGCCATGACCAATCACCGCACTAGCTCCAGCAGTTTGGATATTGAGATCCGACAAACCGAGAATCCGCGCCCAGACGCCACGGTAGATATCGACATTTTGGATTCGATCATAGGGGATAGTGACATACTTCTTCCAGATCACGCCGTGCTCCTTACGGAAACCATCTTCAACCAATTCGTAACGATAAAAGCGATAGATCAACTTGGACCAAACAAAACAAAGGATGGCAAATAATGGCAAAATTATCCCCAGAAAGATTAAAAAACTATAACCAATCATCTTACCGCCAAAAATAGAGACAAAAAACGTCATCACCCAAAAACCAAAGAAAAAGATAAGGAAAATCCAACCAACAAGAATGTTGATAAAAAATAACCAAACGGCTTTAGGATCTAGTTGTTTCATAAATATTTTTAACTAATAAATGGCTTTTTATTTTATATTATATTATATTCCCTTCTTCGAATAAAGGATGATAAATTCTCTGATCTTGGAGATTACAGCGTCTTTATCTTCTGCTTTGATTAAAGCAACCTCTTTGGCAAATCCATAAAGCTTCAAATTACTCACTCTCAAATCACAATCATTAGCGCTTAAAAAATAATAAAGCGTAATGACCGCCACTCTTTTGTTCCCATTTTGAAACGGATGATTTTTGATCATCAAATAAAAAAGGATGGCCGCCTTACTTTCAAACGTTTGATAAAGACTCTTCCGTCGAAAAGTCTGGAATGGGGTTTGCAAACAACTTTCCAGTTTATCCGGATATCTCGTGTCAAACGGCGGAATCGGCTCTCCATACTCCATTAATTCTTGAGTTAGACTAAACAACCTCCGAGAGAGTTGGTTTGTTTAGTTTCGGTCTGGCCATACTACTCTTCGCCCAAAAGTCTCAAAGTTTCTCCGTACTCGGAAACCGCCCTCTTTACCACTTTCCTGATCTCGTCTTTTTTGTCTTGTGAAATAAAAGTGCCAACCGCGGTCATAAATTCTTCGGTCGGAATAACATAATTACGTCCGATCTTGAAACCTTTGATCTTGCCTGATTTAATCTTCTTAAACACGGCGATCCGACTAACGTTCAAAAGCTTCGCTAGTTCACCAGTTGAGAGATATTCTTTATTTTTATCCTGATTTTGCTTCATCTAATTAGGTTAACATATGTTAACCTAATTTCCAACATCCTATTGAGTTCCGTGGTGCGCGCGCCTGGGCTCGAACCAGGGACCTAGCGTGTATAAGACGCTTGCTACTACCAACTGAGCTACGCGCGCAAAAAACTAACCCGCCGTTTCGGCTTCCGGCGTGATAATCAAGCCGTCAGCAGGAAGATGGGGGTCGGGCTTAATCTTGGGTTTGATCCCGTTCAAAATCAGCAGTTTCTCGAAATCTTCTCGTTCTAAGGTTTCCACCCTGATCAACTCTTCCGACATTTGATCCAGGGCCGAACGATATTGGCGCAAAAGTTCACCGGCTTGAGTTAGAGCCTCGCTCATCAAGCGGGTTACTTCTTCATCCACTCGTCGCGCCGTATCTTCGGAGATCACCTTCTCGCCAGGCCAGCCCATCGCCCCGGCCGGACGCGCCGAGACGGTATCAAGCGCCACCGGCCCCAAACTCTCGCTCATCCCATAGCGCGTCACCATATCGCGCGCCAGCGCGGTGGCCACCTGGATGTCGTTGGAGGCGCCGGTGGTGAGGTCATCGAAGACTAGCTTCTCGGCGGCATAACCGGCCAGCGACATCGAGAGATCGGCGAGAAACTCGCGTCGCGACTGGAGTCGGCGATCTTCAAACGGCAACTTCAAGGTATAACCGGCGGACCGACCCCGCGAAATAATGGAGACCTTATGCACCGGATCGGCGTGCTCCAAGAGCGAGGAGACCAAGGCGTGACCGATTTCGTGATAAGCCGTAATCTTCTTCTCGGGCGTGGAGAGAATGTGACTTTTGCGCTCCGGCCCGAGCATCACCTTCTCCACCGAACGCAGGAGATCGTATTGGGTAATCTTCTGGCGATTTTCGCGCGCGGCCAAAATCGCCGCCTCGTTCATCAAGTTGGCCAAGTCGGCACCGGAGAAACCGGGGGTGCGTTCGGCAATCACCTTAAGATCCACTTCTTCACTCAACGGTTTTTTCTTAACGTGGATGGCCAAAATTTCTTCCCGATCTTTCTTATCGGGCTGATCCAAGACTACGCGCCGGTCGAAGCGTCCCGGCCGCAAGAGCGCCGGATCAAGGACATCGGGCCGGTTGGTCGCCGCCATCACAATCACCTTCTCGCTCGGCTCGAAGCCGTCCATCTCCACTAAAATCTGGTTGAGGGTTTGCTCGCGTTCGTCGTTGCCGCCGCCCATCCCCGAGCCGCGATGTCGGCCAATGGCGTCGATCTCATCAATAAAAATAATCGCCGGGGCCGCCTTCTTGGCCATATTGAAGAGATCGCGCACTCGCGAGGCGCCCACGCCCACAAACATCTCCACAAATTCCGATCCCGAGAGATACATAAAAGGTACCTTGGCCTCGCCGGCCACGGCCCGGGCCAACAAGGTCTTGCCAGTGCCGGGCGCGCCCATCAAGAGCACGCCCTTGGGGATGCGGGCGCCAATGTCGAGAAACTTTTTCGGATTGCGCAAGAAATCCACGATCTCGCCCAACTCTTCTTTGGCCTCCTTGACGCCGGCCACGTCGCTGAAGGTGACTCGCTGACCGTTATCATTGGGGTCAATCAAGCGCGCCCGCGATTGACCGAAGGTGAAGGCCTGAGCCGAAGCCCCCTTCATTTGTCGCGTCAAGAACCAAAACAACATCACGATAAAAATAATCGGAATCAAAATCGGCAAGACGTTAATCAACCAGAAGGAAACGCCGTAAGCGTTCACCATCTCAATCGGCACGGCGCGCAACGCCTCGGCCGAAACGCCGTAATTGACGAGTGATTGCGAGAGCGAACTCTCCAACTCTTTCTTTGATTGCTTCACCGTTTCGTCGACGAGCGTCACTTCCAACTCCTCGCCTTGGACGGCAATCTTGGCCACCTTGCCCTCGCTAATCAATCCGGCCACTTCCGATAAAGCAATCGGCGGTTCAGCCGTTTGGTCGGCAACCGACGAAGCGTAGATGAGAATAATCACCAACAGAATTGAAATAGCCAAAAACAGCTGATAGCCGAATTGGGCCATCGCTCGCCGGCGCGGGCTACCACTGCCGGGCCAGTTGAAAAAAGGCGGCTTTTTGCCTTTGGGATTGCGTTTACTCATCTTATCGTCCATAATAACAGAATGTGGGGCAAATTCCACCTTTTTATTTTCATCGTTTCTTTCCCTTACTTCGTCTATCAGGAGCATTTTAAAAAGAAAGAGAAGTAAAAGTAGTCAGTCACTGGCCCATTTGCTAAGATTAAGCCATGGCCAATTTGGTGGAAAACAAGAAAGCGGGGCTCAATTACGAAGCGCTGGAGACTTACGAGACCGGTCTGGAGCTTTTGGGTGGTGAGGTCAAATCGTTGAAGCAAAAGCTAGGTTCGCTGGAAGGGGCGCGGGTTTTGGCGCGCGGCGGAGAACTCTACTTGGTGGGGATGTACGTGCCGCCTTATCAGCCGGCTAACGCCGATCCGGCTTACGATCCTTACCGCACGCGTCGACTCTTGGCCAACAAAAAAGAGATTGCCGAATTGGCCGATCGCAGTAACGAACGAGGATTGACAATCATCCCTCTTTCGGTGTATAATAAGAGCAGGTTCTTGAAGGTGAAGATTGCGGTGGCGCGCGGCAAGAAGAAATTCGACAAGCGCGAGAGTTTGAAGAAAAAAGAGTCCAAGCGCGATCTGGCTCGGGAACTCAAAGATCGTTGACAATAAAATTTTGGGTATGTTACGGCATCGACAGACAGTCGGCGGCTTGTAGTGTATGTGGAGAGGCCGGATCAACTCCTAACAATTTCGGCAAATCGTCAAATGCCAACGCATCTGACCAGGGTCGTGTGGCTTCGCCATACTACTCTCCGGCTTTCGCTTTAGCGTAAACCGGTGTTCGCTCGAGTTTTCGTCCGAATGACTCGCGCGGGCATAATAAATTTCGGACTAGCGATTGAAATTTTCTCGCTCCAACCGCGAATCAAAGAGAATCGGTTGTTTAAGCTCTTGATTGTTTCTGACTTAAACAACTTAAAGCGACCCGCCTAACGGGTCGAAGGAAACAATCTAAACATATAGAAGCGCTTGTGGCCCCTGTTTGCACGCGGGTTCGACTCCCGCCATATCCACTTCACCGAAACCCCAAAGCCCCCGTCTTGCGACGGGGGCTTTGGGGTTCTAAAGATACCGGAAGTCGCTTACGCGGCCGGAGTCGCTTCAGGAGCTTCAGGAGTAACTTCTCCTTCTTTTTTCTCCTCGCCTTCCGGCATCGGAGTGGCGGCGGGAGCAGCGGCGTCGGTGTTCATGTCGCCAGCCATTCCAGTTGTTTGAGTGTTTTCGTCCATATTCGTAGTATTTAGTCAAAGGTTGATAATCAGCTCAAAAATTGCAACCAAAAAGCCACAATCCATGAATACGACCTTTTTGAACGCCTCGATGAGACCCTCTATGCCCCACAGCTTAAACCAAAAGTCGGTTTTCGTCAAGGGAGCAAAAGGTTTTGTCTTGTGCGAGAACGAGAAATCTGCTAAGATTCTCTTAACTTGTATAACCCGACCAGAATCAACCAACAGATCCGAGCCCGTGACCTTCGCGTTATTGATGCGGAAGGCAATAATTTTGGCGTTTTGTCTCTGGCCGCCGCTTTGGCTAAAGCCAAGGAATTGGCGGTGGATCTGATCGAGATCTCACCCAACGCCGTGCCGCCGGTGGCCAAACTGATGGATTTCGGCAAATATCAGTATTTGGAACAAAAAAAACAAAAACTGGCCAAGGGCGCCGGGGGCGAGACCAAAAGTCTTCAGGTTAAAATCGGCACCGGTGAACACGATTTGGAACTTAAAGCCAAGAAGGCCTCGCAATTCCTCAAAGAAGGCCACCGAGTCAAGATTAATCTCTTCTTGCCCGGCCGATCGAAATATTTGGACCCCAACTTCCTTAAAGAACGCTTGGACCGCGTCTTGCACTTCATTAGCGAAGACTACAAAATCGCCGTTCCGCCTCAAAAAGGACCCAAAGGCTTGACCGTGGTGATCGACCGCGCCGCCCGCAAAGACAAAACCGAAGGCACCGCGGAGCCAGGCTAAAAAACTAGACAAGGTAAGCCTTTCGTAGTAGACTGGACGTTGCCTATGAAAACCAATAAGTCTTTAACCAAGCGTGTTCGCTTCACCAAAAACGGCAAAATGTTGGTCCGTCGTTCCGGGCAAAATCATTTTAATGCCAAAGAAAGCCGTTCGACCCAACTTAACAACAAACGGCCGCGGGCAATTATTATGAAAAACAAGGATCGTGGCCGTTATTTGGCCGGCAGCAAATAAACCATGTCTAGAATCAAACGAGGCATCATTTCGATGAAACGTCGCCGCAACGTCCTTAAAAACGCCAAGGGTTACCGTTTCGGACGCAGTAGCAAAGAACGCGAGGCCAAAGTCGCCCTCACCAAGGCCGGCGTCTACGCCTTCGATCATCGGCGCGACAAGAAAGGTGACTTCCGCCGTCTCTGGCAAATTCGTATTGGCGCCGGACTCGCCGCCTTCGACTTTTCTTACAGCAAGTTTATCGGCGCTCTGAAAAAGAAAAACATCGCCATCAACCGCAAAATGCTGGCCGAGTTAGCCGCCACTGAACCGCAAGCTTTCGCCAAGGTTGTTGAGAGCGCTCGAGATTAAAGAATTTTATCCGCTTGAGCCAACTCAATGACTCGGGCGATCAGTTTTTTCGGATCAGAATCGAAAACGATTTTGGGATTCGGTCTTTTGGCTCGTTCGATAATCGTTTTGAGTGTTTCGTCCATTTCCCAAGGACCTTCCAGAATACCAATCGGTTTCTTATCTTCAAAAGCCACGGTGAACTCATGAATGGTCCCAATCCGGCCGCAACCCAAGACCACCGCGTCCGAAGTGCGCGTCAGCAAGATATCTCGCCCGGGAAAACCTTGACCGGTGTAGATAATGGTGTCGAGGAAATCAATTGGCAGCCCCCATTTTTCCACATGTTCTTTTTCGGTGGCCGCCGGCGATAAGCCGATCGAGACTCCGCCGGCCTCTTTGGCCCCCATGGCCGACCAGAGCGGCCAGCCGGTCGTGGCACCGGTAACAATAATCGCCCCTTGGCGCACGATTTCTCGCCCTAGCTCTTTGGCTGACTCCAGAGCCCCCTCGCCACAATGAGTGGTATCAGCGGCGCCGGAGACGCAGATTTTGATCTTGCGATGCTCATAGCGCATCGCCGCCAGTTGTTCGTTGTCCATTTTTTTATTTTATCGTCAATTACAAATCAATCAACGCTTCTTCGCCCAATTTCGGCACGCGAGCGTCAACGCCCAAATAATCCCGCAAGCGTTGAGCCAAAAACATTGCCGCCTTCGGTTCGCCCATCGCCAGATAAACCCGCTTAATCGTGCTTTTGGTGGCATCGACGAAAAGCAACAAGTTGTCCGAATCTTTATGTGAAGAATAACCGCTAATCTTCAGGATTTTGGCGCGCACCGGCACCTCCTCCCCCATAATCTTTACCGACCGAGCGCCGTCTTGGAGCAACCGCCCCAAACTGCCCACTTGTTGATAACCGACCAAAAGCAAGGCGCTTTTGGGGTCCGGCAAATAACGCTTCTCGTGATGGAGAATCCGACCGCCAGTCGACATCCCCGAACCGGCGATGATGATTTTCTTCGGGTTGGCTTGGAAGATCCGTTTGGATTCATCGGTCGTTAAGGTTTCGTGCAATTGAGGAAAATGGAAGATGCTGTTACCGGTGGCGATTTGATCCCGCACCGACTCTTTGAAATAACTGGCATATTTCTTATAAACCCCCGTCACCCCGATTCCCATCGGCGAATCCAAGAAGACCGGCACCAGCGGGATCCGCGATTGTTCCATCATATTCTCAATCTCAAATAAAATTTCCTGCGTTCGTTCAATCGAGAAAGCCGGAATCATCAAGGTGCCGCCGGATTGAATGGTGTCTTCAATCGCGTCTTCCAAGAGATTGCGGCGTTCGGACCGATCTTCGTGGTTGCGATCGCCGTAAACACTCTCCATCACCAAATAGTTGGCATCGATAACGGCCACGGTGTCGGGCAATAAGGGTGAAGGCGAGTTGCCCAAGTCGCCGGTGAAGACCGCCTTGGCGTCCCCGCGAGCAAACTCAAACATCGCCGAGCCCAAAATATGTCCGGCATCTTGCGCGGTTACTCTCAAACCCTCTTGCAGGTTAACCGTCTCACCATACTCAACCAAACGCCACTGACTTAAAGCTTGTTTGATATCTTTCTCGTCGAAGAGAACCTCATCGGTCTGATTTTCTTTGCGATACAGATTGAGACTGTCACGAAGACTGATCTCGGCAATCTCTTTGGTCGGCGGCGTGGAGTAGATCGCGCCGCGAAAACCGTCACGCACCAATTGCGGAATTCGCCCCACGTGATCGAGATGAGCGTGAGTGACAAACAAATAATCGATCGTCTTGGGATCATAAAACCAAGGGGTTTGATTATTGGCGCCGGAGGAACGGTCGTCTTGGAAGAGTCCGCAATCAACCAAGATTCGGAGTCCGGACGGCCCGTCCGAGAACAGGAAATTGGCGCCGGTCACTTCGCCCGCGCCGCCGCAAAAAGTTATGGAGCTTTTTTTTGTTGCCATATTAGAGAAATAAAAAATAATATCGCCGCCGTTGCCCCGCCGGACAAGTCGAACACCAGATCCTTCAATGACTCGGCCCAGCCGTTATAAACCATGTTGAGCGTCTTCAACTCCACCCGCGCCACCAAGTGTTGATCGGCGGTAAACTCAAACCACTCCCAAGTCGCGCCGACCAACAGAGCCGCCGCAATGCTCACCAGGGCAATGTCCCAACCGGCGATCTCGCGATGATCTCGCCGCCCGAAAAACAAGAAAACCTGAACCGCCACCAACCCCACCAAGAGCCCGCCGACGAAATGCATCGGCTGATCGAACCACGGCCACCGCCAATACCAAAAATTTTTAAAAGCCAGAAAATTCAATGCCGCCATCGCCGCGAGCAAAACCAAACTGAAAATAAAAAACTTTCGAAATTTCACGGTAAAGTTGTCCTGATTTTAACTTATTTCGCGCCAAAGCGCAAAAATCCCTTCGACAAATTCGACAAGCTCACTGTAAACAAGCTTAGGACAAGAGCAAAAACCCGCCTTAAGGCGGGTTTTTGCGCGGTTATTCGGTAATCATATCCCTAGAATAGTTCTAGGTGGGTGCCCGCAATCTGTTCGCCAAAACGAAAGATAATATAAGGCTCCCTGATTTTTTGTTTTGTGCTAGGAATATAACCCGAACAACCTGATCCCATTATAGCACAGTTCGACAAGCTCACGACAAGCGAGGTTTTACTCGTCAACCCCAAAGCGTTTATAAGCGCAGATGGTCGTCTCGTCGGCAAACCAATGCTTGATTTCATGTTCGGCTTCCGCCGGCGTTTCCGAAGCGTGAATCAAATTCATCACCGCCCGCTTCTCCTTGTTGGCCAGAATCGGACTGTCGATCGAGAAATCGCCCCGAATCGTACCCATCTCGGCCGTGGCCGGAATCGTCGGTCCCACAATTTTTCGCACCACGTCCACCGCGTGAACCCCTTGGACCACCACCTTCACCAAGGGCGCCGAGGTCATGTAATCAATCAGCCAACCTCGCACTAACCGGCCAATCGCCAATTCATCGGCGATGCCAACCTCAACCAGCGGATCGAAGCCGTATTTTTGATAAGTGCTTAGCGTTTTACCGCCCAAGCGTCTGATCCAAGACTCATCTTTCGGGTAATGATTGTCAATCTGTTCAACGGTGGGTTGGAACATTTCCAACGCCACAATTTTAAGATCGCGCTGTTCAATTCTTTTGATCACTTCGCCGATCAAACCTTTGCGCACGCCGTCCGGCTTGATCATCAAATAAGTTCGTTCTTCTTTGGGGTTCATCTTATTATTTTTTAATTGCTAATTTTGTCACCGAGGACCGTCCTTCCGGCCTGCCGGTAGGCCGGGAGAAGCCGCTCAAAGGACGGCCTTCGGTGGCGAATTCAAATGGTTAAAATTTCCGGCCCGTGATCGGTCACCACGATGGTGCGCTCGGCATGCGTTGCCAAGGCGCCGTCGGTCGTCGCCAAGGTAAAACCATCGGGTAAAACCCGAATTTCTCCCCGACCAGCGGTGGCCATCGGCTCAATGGCGATCACCAAACCGGGCACCAACACCGGACCGGTTCCGGCCCGACCAAAATTAGGCACAAAAGGCTCCTCGTGCACGTCATAACCCACCCCGTGACCCGACAATTCGCGCACCACCTTAAAACCGGCCGCCTTCACCGCTTGCTCCACCGCCGCGCCGACATCGCCCACTTTGGCACCGGGAAGGGCGGCCTCGATGCCAGCCGTCAATCCCGCTTCGGCCGCCCTGATCATCGCCATTGTCTTAGGTGAGACCTTGCCCACCGGCACCGTCACTGCCATATCCGTGACCAAACCGCGATGTCTCAAACCTAAGTCCAAACTGACCACATCACCGGCTTGCAGGGCCTCGCGTCCGGGCAGGCCGTGCACAATCTCGTCATTAACCGACACGCACAAGGCGGCCGGGTAAGGTTTCCTCGCGCCGGCCGGCCGATAACCCAAAAAGGCCGGTTCGTCTCCCCCCGCTTCAATCAAGTGTCGCGCCAAATTCTCCAAGGTTTCAGTCTCCAGACCGGGCTTAACCGCCGCTTTAATTTGGTCTAAAATCGAGGCTAACCGCCGACCTCCCTCGCGCAAAATCGCCACCTCCGCCTCGGTCTTCGGCCTGATCATAAGGCAATCATGGCGATCAAATCTTCGTGAATTTTCTCCCGCGTTTGCTCGCCGTCCACTTCAATAAACCGATAGCGCGGATGCTCGCGGTAATACTCCACCGCCGGCAAAACATCGCGATCAAACCACGACAGACGTTTGTCGACATCGCCCGGCTTCTGGTCATCGGCTCGGCCTCGCGCCAAGAGACGCTTCCGCGCTTCTTCTCGCGACACGTCCACATAGACCACCGTCACCGGTTCACGCCGGTAGAAATTGAGAGCCGTCTCAAGTATCTGCGCCTCTAAGAGTGAACGTGGCGACCCGTCGATGATCAGATGTTCTCGACCATTTAAGGTCTCAATAAACAAACTGGACCAGATCCAGACCGCCAGAAAATCCGGCGCCCGTTCAGATTGATCCATCAGCGCTTTCTCCAGCCGGCTCGAATAAGAATCTTGTTTGATAAACTCCCGAAAACGATTACCGGTTTCTTGATAATAAATCGGGTGTTCACTGGTCACCACGCCATCTCGCTTTAAGCGCTCAATCAACATTTCGGCTTGCGTGCCCTTGCCGCAACCGGACCGGCCAATAAAAATATAGGTCTGAAAATTATTATCCATAACAAAATCTTCGCACAAAAAACGCCGGAACGCAAAGATTAATATTCGCGCATCGAGATCTGGGCGTTGATCTGCTTCACAAACTCAATCGCCACCGAAACGACAATGAGCAAACTGGTGCCCCCGATCGCCAGCGCCGACAAACCGGTCAAGGACTGGAGAACAATCGGCAACAAGGCGACCAAACCAAGAAACACCGCTCCAATCAGCGTCAACCGAGTCAAAATATTGGAGATATAAACCGCCGTGGAGTGCCCCGGCCTCACCCCGGGGATGAAGGCGCCGCTCTTTTGCAAATTCTCGGAGATCGCTTGCGGATCGAAAGTAACCGCCGAATAAAAATAAGTAAAAGCCATCACCAAGAAGAAATACAATCCGCCGTAAGCCCAAGGGTTGTTTAAGAAAGAGATGACCGCGTTTGAAACAGTTTGAATCAAAACATTGCCGTGGGTCACGAAGAAGTTGGCCAGCATTTGCGGGAACAAGATAATCGAAATCGCAAAAATGATCGGCATCACGCCGGTATTATTGACCCGAATCGGCAAGTAGGTGGAGGTCCCGCCGTAAATCTTCATCCCTCGCACGCGCTTGGCATAAGTAATTGGGATCGGACGTTCCGCCTCGGTGATAAAGACGATCGCCAGCAACACGGCGATAGCCACCGCGACAAACCCTAGATAGACCGGCGCTTGAGCCAGATTGGCCGTCAACCACAGTTGAGACACGGTCGAAGGTAAAGCCGAAACAATGCCGGCGAAAATCAACATCGAGACTCCGTTACCGATACCGTATTCCGAGATCAATTCGCCCAACCACATCAAGAGAATTGAACCGGCCGTCACCACCACAATATTCAATAAACGATCAAAAGCGGTCAGATTGAGCAAAATACCTTGTCGCTCGAGCAACACCAACAAACTCAAACCTTGAACCACGCACAACGGCACGGTTAAGAGACGAGAATATTGAGCGATTTTGCGCCGGCCGGCCTGACCCTCCTCATGATACATCTGTTTCAGCGCGGGAAAAATCAGAGTCAAGAGTTGGAAAATAATGGAAGCGGTGATAAACGGTCCGACCCCCAACATCATAATCGAAAGATTGGACAAACCGCCGCCGGAAAAAATGTTTAATAAACCGAAAAATTGATTATCAGACAAAAATCGCTCCAACGCCAACAGGTTGACCCCGGGGATCGGAATGGAAGCGCCTAAACGAAACAAGGCCAACACCGCCAAAACGAAGAATAATCTTTGACGCAAGCCGGAATCAACCAGAACCAATTTTAATTTAGTAAAAAACGTGTTGATCATGAACCCTGTTTAATTTGACCGCCAGCTTGTTCAATCTTCTCGCGCGCGGCCACCGAGACAGCGCAATTTTCGAAAGTTAAGGCTTTAGTCAAGACGCCGGTGCCCAAGATCTTAATCACGGGCAAACGACCGCTCTCCTTATTGACCAATTTTTTAGCCAGCAAAGTGGCAGGGTTAACCGTCTCTCCCTCGGCATAAACTTTCTCCAGCGCCACCAAATTGACCGGCAAAGATTTGACCTGATAAGAATTGAAGCGGTAGCCGCGCAATTTCGGCAATTTTTTGATTTCATCCCGCCATTGCGGTCGCAATTTATGACCGGCGCGAGCCTTCTGACCTTTGGTGCCCCGACCGGAAGTGGTGCCGCGTTTGCCGCCACGACCGATTTGACGCGACTGGCGATTGCTTTTGTTGCTTTGGAGTTGATGAAGTTGCATGGATATTTATTTGGTCTCAACCGGGGGTTTCTTGGTTCGAGTTTGGAGATCAGACAAAGCCAAGACGGTAGCGCGAGCGATATTGAGTTTATCTTTACTGCGCGAAACAACCTTGGCGTTCACGTCGTGAATGCCGGCCAGAGACAACACCACTCGAGTGGCGCTACCGGCCACCAACCCGCGACCGGCGGCCGGACGCAAGGTAACTTGAGCCGCTTTGAATTTGGCAAAGGTTTCGTGCGCGATCGACTTTTTGTCGGTCAGATTAACCCTGATCATCGCTCGTTTGGCCTGATTGAGCGCCTTTTCGATCGCCAAAGCGGTGTCGCCGGCCTTGCCCACCCCCACGCTCACCCGGCCATTGCGATCGCCGGCCACTAGAGCCACCGAGAAACTGAAGCGTCGGCCGCCGGAGACCACGCGCGCCACGCGTCGAACCTTAATCGTCTTATGATCGAATTCCGGTTTGGGTCGCTCGAAAGTGGAGCGTCGACCACGACCAGCCGGAGCGCCACGGCGACTGCCCCCGGCGCCGCCTTGACGACGAGGAGCACCGGCGCCACGACTAAAGCTGGGCCGAGCCGTGCTGGTTGGCGCCATTACCCGACGAGTAGTCGCCGAGCCGGCAGTAATCTTTTTTTCGTTTGATTCAGCCATGATGATTTAAAATTGCAAGCCCCCGGCGCGAGCGCCTTCAGCCACGGCCTTGATCCGACCGGTAAAACGATAACCGGACCGATCGAAGACCGCTTTGGTAATTTTCTTGGTTTGCGCCTTTTCGGCCAAAAGTTTACCCACCTCCTGACCAGCCAACACTTTAGTCTGGTCTTCGGTTTTAGCCTTCTTCTTTTCGGTTCTGATCTCAATATCAGCGGCGGCCACCAGGGTTCGGCCGGAAGCGTCATCAATCAATTGAGCGACCAGGTGGCGATTAGAGCGAAACACCGACAAACGCGGGCGCTCGGCCGAACCGGAAACCCGGGCTCGCACTCGCGCCGCGCGTCGCCCCTTCTTCTCTTCTTTGGTTTTGAATCTGATGATTTTCATAAATATTCGATTAGGCGCTCGCCTTCTTACCTTGCTTGCGGCGCACGACCTCATCAACGTAACGAATTCCTTTGCCTTTATACGGCTCGACCTTCTTCAAGGCGCGAATCCGGGCGGCAAATTCGCCCACCAACTCCTTATCAATGCCGGTGATCGTCATTGCGTTTTTCTCCACCGCAACTTTGATTCCGACAGGGATCGGCACTTCCACCGAATGCGAGAAGCCGATATCCAACTTCACCTTATCGCCATTGACGGCGTAGCGATAACCCACGCCCTCAATCAATAATTTTTTCTCGAACCCCTTGGTCACTCCGGCGATCATATTTTTCAAATGAGAAGCGTAGGTCCCAGAGAGCGCGTTGGCGGTCACCGACTGGTGAGTGGGTTCAATTTGCACTTCCTTATCGGAAGCGTTGATTAAAACCTCGCCCTTAAGCCGACGAGTAATCTGTCCGTGAACACCTTTAACCGTCAAGGCATCCGGTTTGACTTCTACGGTCACGCCGGCCGGCAAGATAATGGGTTGTTTGGCAATTCGGGACATAATTTTAATAAATTTCGAACAAAACTTCACCGCCAACTTTGGCCTGTCGCGCTTCTTTGTCGGTCAACACGCCCTGGGGCGTCGACAAGACGGTCAGGCCGAAACCCTGGCGCACCGATTTGATCTCATTGGCGCCAACGTAAACCCGTCGGGACGGCTTGGAAATTCGCTTCACCATCTTAATCTTGGGCTTGCCGGCAAGGTAAACCAATTCGCAAGCCAAAAATTTCTTGACTTTCTTGCCACGCTTGACCACCCCGGCCAACCACCCGTGGCGCACGAGAGTCTCGGCAATCGCTTGCTTGACATTAGAAGCCGGCACGGTAACAATCTCGCGCTTGGCGGCACCACCGTTCTTCAGTTGAATTATAAAATCGGAAATCGGGTCTGTGACCATGTTATTTATAGTGAGCTTGTCGAACTACCATGAAGATTTACGCACGCCCGGCACTTTGCCCTCATTGGCCAACTCCCGGAAGCAGATGCGACATAAGCCGAAATCTCTCATGAAAGCGCGCTTGCGTCCGCACCGAAAACAACGATGCACAATTCTGGAGGAGAATTTGGGCTTCTTTTGCGACCTGGCAATCACTGATGTTTTAGCCATAGCAAATTAAAATCGACTCTCGCGAGCCGTTCTTATCCTACCAAGAAAGAGGCCTAAATGTCAACAAAAATCAGGGTTAAAGGTTTAATTAGGGTATTTTCTTGAATTCACTTGACTTTCTTCTTTAATCTGCCACAATAAACATATCACCAACGGAAAAGATCACCTCTTAAGGTTTCGTCCTTACGGGGACTTTTCTTTTTTATATTTCAACTTAACACGCAAGTCATTCATAAAACGTAAATAAGGACGACAAATTTCAAACTTCAGCAGGGCCGAAAAATTGTCTCGGTTGGGCACCAAAACGGCCTTCAACTTCTCTTGTTCCAGTAGATGTTTGATCAAACAATAAAAATCGCCATCGCCGGTATGGTAGCTTGTCCAAGTCAAACTTGGACAAGCCTTGCCCGAAGATTGTCTTCAGGTAATTTATTGATATGTTTATTATAACCGCACCAATTCCAACCGGCCGGTGACGGAGTCAAAGAGGGTGTAGGTGGGGGCGACCGTGCCACCCGTTAGAGCGCCGGGATTGGCGATCAGAACCGAGCCAATTTGCTTGATCCAGGGCTGATGAGTGTGGCCGTGGAAGATGAAGTCATAGCGACCGGTTTCAGCTAACTCTCCTGTTTGATCGGGTTTATGGATGAAGGCTAATCTGTGACCGTCTATCTCCCACTCCCCAAGCTCGTCAAACACGGTCAGATTCTTGACCTGCTTAGCCAGATCAAAAAACTCTTCTCGATTTATCTCGGCGTTGCCACAAGCCAATTTAATTTCACCCGAGAAGTGCTCGGTTAGATAAGTCAGGGTTTCGATATTGGCCACATCACCGCAATGGAGCAGACCCTCAATCTCGCGCTTGGCGATGGCTTCGAAAAACCGATCCAGGTTGGCCAAATTATCATGAGTGTCGGCAATAATGGCGATTTTCATCGTTTTTGCCGCCGAGGACCACATTATTTTATTTTTTCTTGAACGGGAAGCCGATGGCTTTGAAGAAGGCGAGGGCCTCGGCGCGATTCTTGGCGGTGGTCACAATCGTCACCGACAAACCGAAAACATCACGCAATTCCTCATCAGCGGTTTGCGGAAAAACGATATGCTCTTTGATCCCAATCGTTAGATTGCCCACTTCGTCCACGATTGATTCTTGGTACCCTTTGAAGTCGCGAAGGCGCGGAATCGCCACCTTCAGCAACAAATCGAGAAAATCGTACATCCGAGCGCCCCGCAAAGTAACGGCGTAACCGATCACATCGCCTTCGCGCAATTTGAAGCTGGCGATGGACTGCTTGGCCCCGCGGGGAGCCGGCTTCTGGCCGGCGATTTTGGCCAGGCGATTCTCCACCAGTTCGTTGCGCTTCTTGTCCTTGGCTTTGCCGGTGCCGGAATTAATCACCACCTTCACCAAGCGCGGCACGGCCAGATTGTTTTTAGTCCCTAACTCTTTCTTCAGTTCGGGCAAGGCTTTCTCAATTGTTTCTTTCAGTTTTTTCATCTTAAATTTCTTTGCCGCATTTTCGGCAGACGCGCGTTTTCTTGCCCGCCTGTCCGGCAGGCAGGTCTTTCTTACTCTTCATCGCCATAATTTTAGCGGAAGACTTAACGCCACGACCGCAAGACGGGCAATATAAAGCGATATTGGATAAGTGAATCGGATGAGGCACTTCAATCATCTGACCCTTCTCTCCCTCTTTGCGCGGACGCTGGTGCTTCTTCTTGAGATTAACTCCCTCAATCAAGACCTGATCCCGATCGCGAAAAACGCGCAAAACTTTGCCCTGTTTGAGGCGGTTCTGACCGGTGGTCACGATTACATTGTCATTCTTTTTGATCGACATATTTTTTTAAACCACTTCGGGCGCTAAGGAAACAATCTTCTGGTAACCCAATTCGCCAATCTCCCGCGGAATGGGACCAAAAATGCGCCCGCCGCGCGGTTCCGGCTTGGTCTTGTCTAAAATCACCACCGCGTTCTCATCGAAACGCAGGTAGGAGCCGTCGGCGCGACGAAACGGGCTCCGTTGACGCACCACGATGGCGCGCAAGACCTCCTTCTTCTTCACCGCCTTGCGCGGTTCGGCCGACTGCACCGAGAGCACCACCAACTCGCCAATACGAGCGTAACGCTTCTTGGAACTGCCAAGCACCTTGAAAACCCGGCCGATTTTGGCGCCGGAATTGTCGGCAATCTTAACAATGGTTTGCGGTTGAATCATAAAGGTTTATTTATAGACGACTTCGAAATGCTTATCTTTGGAAATCGGGCGACACTCGCGAATCGTCACCTCATCGCCCGTCTTGGATTTGTTTTCCGGATCATGAGCCTTGTAATTCTTGGAAATATTAAAATATTTGCCGTACTTCGGGTGCTTAACGAAGCGCTTCACCTCCACCACCACGGTCCCCGTCATCTTGTCGGAGATCACCGTGCCTTTGAGCGTCTTGGGATTTTTGGTTGTTTCCGTTGTCATAATAACTTAAGCTTGTCGCTTGAGCGCCGTTAAAATTCGGGCGATGTCGCGCCGCGTACTGCGACCCTCCTTCACGTTCTTGGTTCGACTGCCGGAAATGCCGAAGCGGAAGTTGGCCAAAGCCTCACGCTTCTGGGTGAGCGCCTTTTGCAAATCGGTTTTTGATTCTTTTTGGTAATCGGTTTTTTTCATTGTCTTAAAAATTCAAAATTGGAAATTAAAATTTATTTCAACTACGGCTGACAATGCGCGTTTTCAGCGGCAACTTGGCGCCGGCCTTGCGCAAGGCCTCGCGCGAGATCTCGTCGGAGAGACCGTCAATCTCGAAGAGCAGCCGCCCGGGCCAGACCTGCACTTGGTAGCCCTTCGGATCACCCTTGCCTTTACCCATCCCCACTTCCGCCGCTTTGGCGGTATAAGGCATATCGGGGAAAATGCGAATCCAGAGTTTGCCGGTCTTGCGCATTTGACGCACGATTGTTTTGCGCGCCGCCTCAATTTGGTTGGAACGAATCCGACCAGGAGTCTCCGCCTTCAAACCGAAATTGCCGAATGTCAAACGCGTCCCCCGACCCGCCTTCTTAGGCTTATTGGGATTGACCCGCATCGTGTGCCATTTTCTGAATTTTACTTTTTTCGGTAGCAGCATGATTATTTATTTCTCGCGACCTCGTCGGCGAAAATCTCGCCCCGATAAATCCAAACTTTGATCCCCGTGACGCCATAATACATATAGGCCTTCTCTTTGGCAAAATCGATGTCGGCCCGCAAAGTCTGTAGGGGCACTTGACCACGGCGCAAGGTCTCGGTGCGACTCATATCCGCTCCCCCCAAGCGACCCGAGAGCGTAATCTTAACTCCTTGCACCGACTTGCTGTTCATCACTTTCTCGGCGGTTTGCTTCAGCACCCGTCGGAAGGGCAAGCGTTTCTCCAGCTGTTCGGCAATCATATAGGCCACAATGGCGGCATGGGCTTCCGGCTCCTTCACTTCTTGAATGTCCAAAGTGATCTCTTTCGGCAAAGTGGTGCCGGTCGCCAGCAACTGTTTGATCACATCAGCCTTGAGCTTGGTGAGGCCGTCCCCACCCCGACCGATGATCATGCCGGGACGTGACGTGGCGATAATGATTTTATAAGAATCCACCCCTCGTTCGATCTCCACGCGATCCACATAGAATCCGCGCAAGCGCTTAGTAAGATACTCGCGCAAGAGCACATCGGCTTTTAAGAATTCAACGTATTTCTTACCCTTGCCAAACCAGCGCGACTGCCAGTCGCGGATAATGGTGAGCCGATGAGCATAGGGATGCACGCAGTGGGTCATAATCTTTTATTTGGCCGGCTTGGCCGAAACGACTGGCTTAGCTTTTGCTTCTAAAACAACTTCAATATGGCTCAAACGATGACGAATCGGGAAAGCTCGGCCCCGCGCCCTCGGCTGGAACCGTTTAACCACGTTGCCTTTATCGACGGTGATATTCTTGATGTATAAATCTTCTTCCCGAACTTGATCATTATGTTTGGCGTTGGCCACCGCTGATTTAATCAGTTTCGCCAACGGCGCCGAAGATTTCTTGATCGTCAGGTCAAGCTCGGCCAAAGCACGTGCTACCGGCTTGCCTTTAATCAAGTCGGCGACCAGCCGCGTTTTGCGGGGCGATTGATGATGATTTTTGAGAAACGCTTTCATGGAAATTATTTTTTGGTCGCCGTGGTGTCTTTGGCGGCTTTGGCGGCAGCGATTTCGGCCTCCTTCTTCTTGGTCTCAATTTCCTTCTGCATCTTGCCTCCATGTCGGACAAATTTGCGCGTCGGCGAAAACTCGCCCAAACGGTGCCCCACCATCTCCTCCGCCACCAACACTTCCAAATGACTCTTGCCATTGTGCACGCCGAAGGTGAAGCCGAGCATCTCGGGGCTAATTTGACTATTGCGGGCCCACGTTTTAATCACCCCAACCTCGTCGGGTTTCTTGCCGCTGATTTTCTTCAGCAATTTGGCGTCCACATAGGGACCCTTCTTGAGTGATCTCGACATAATATTCAAACAAACCGGCCCCAGGCCTGGTCAGCCCGGGGCTGATGATGCTCTCATTGAGCTTGATTTATCATAGCAAAAATCAGTTTAATGTCAACAAAACCCCTCGGGCGAGGGGTTTTGTGGAATTAAAAACAGACAGATAATCATTATTGAATCAATCGGAACCAATATTTGTCTTAATATTAGCAGTTTAGTAACCTTTATTTTACCCTAAATCGTCAAGCTAACACTGTTGCTCAAAGGAAAACTAGATCCCTTTTCACCAACTTGAACGGTATAAGTACCACTACTAACACCAGAAGGGATATTGAAAGACAAAACACCTGTCCCTCGAGCTGGGGCATTATTTGGCCAAATAGGGATATTGGTGCCGTCCAAAGTAACGTAGGTATTTTCGTTGAAATTGGTGCCATAGACCCAGACAGTGGCTCCTACATTAGCTGGTGTTGAATTGATATAATTAATCGTCGGAGATTGGGTAACATCATTAAAAGACCCGAAATAAAATACCTTTTCATAAAAAGTTAGAGATTAATTTTATAATTATCACTAAGTAGCGTTATAACCCCCACGGACGATAGCAAAAGACAAGAGTGGATAAAATCTGTAATGATTATCAAGTAATGAAACCAAAGGAAAACAATTACGCCTTTATCGATAGCCAAAACGTGTATAAAGGAACCCGGAGAGATTTTGGTTGGAAACTGGATTGGGCAAGATTTCGAACGCATTTAAAACACAAATACCGCGTAACTCAAGCGTATCTGTTTATTGGCTTTATGCCAGAACATAACGATATTTATGACGAGTTGCAAAAGGCAGGTTTCATTTTGAAATTTAAACCGGTATTGCCGAACGGTAAAGACGGTGTCAAAGGTAATGTTGATGCTGACTTGCTCCTTCAAACAATGATTGATTATCTAAATTACGATAGAGCGGTAATTGTTTCCAGCGATGGCGATTTCTATTCATTAGTCCGACATCTTTACGACAACAAGAAACTTTTAACTGTTTTAAGCCCCCACAAAAGAACTTGTTCCTCGCTTTTGAGAAAATCAGCCAGAGAGAAAATGCGATATCTAGACGCTTTAGAAGACAAACTAGAAAAAAGAAAAAGCACTGCGTAGGGACTCGCCACATACGCCGTGCTTCTCCATAGGAATGCTTGTATCGTATTCTAATTGAAACAAAAAGTCAAGGACTTAACGTTTCTTGCCCACTTTGCGGCGAGAAACGATGAGATAATTAGAGTATTTCTTGGGGGTGCGGGTCTTGCGACCGCCGGTAACCTTGCCCCATTTGGTCTTGGGGCGTTTGGTGCCGCGACCTTGCACGCCTTCGCCACCGCCGTAGGGATGATCCACCGGATTCATCGCCGTGCCGCGCACCGTCGGTCGGATGCCCAACCAACGGCTGCGACCAGCTTTACCATAATTAACCAACTTATGCTCATCGTTGGAGACGGCGCCGATTGAGGCCCAACACTGATCATTAAACTTACGCACCTCCGAAGACGGCATTTTAACCGAAGTATAACCCCCACTGTGCGAAACCACTTCGGCTTGAGTGCCGGCGGAACGAGCCAGTTTAGCTCCGGACCCGGGTTTGACCTCGAGATTGAAAACCTGGGTTCCGATCGGCGCTTTGGCCAGAGGCAAGCGATTGCCAATTTTAATCTCCGCGTCTTCGGCGTTGACAATCAAGTCTCCCACCTTAATCTCCTTGGGCAAGAGATGATACCGACGCTCGCCGTCGCGATAACAGACCAGCGCGATGAAACCGGAGCGGTTGGGGTCATACTCCACCGTCTCCACTTTAGCCGGAATGCCAATTTTGTCGTATTTGAAATCAAGCTCGCGATAGAGCCGTTTGTGTCCACCCCCTTTGTGGCGCACAGTGATCCGCCCATCGCTATTGCGTCCCACGTGACGCTTGCCGCCCTTGGTTAGCGGTTTGTGCGGTTTGCTGGTCGTTAAGAACTTCCGATATTCAATCGTAGTCATCTGACGGCGCGAAGGAGTGGTGGGGGCGTAGTGTTTCATAAAAATATTTTAAACAATTTCAATCTTCTCGCCGGCTTTGAGGAAGACCATCGCCTTCTTCACCGCCGCGGTCGAACCCTTGACTCCGCGACGGAAGGTCGCCTTCGCCGGCAAATTAACCATCGTGACCTTTTGCGGCTTCAACTTATATTTAACCTCGAAGGCTTGTGCCACCATCGGTTTGGTCGCCATTTTAGCCACTTCAAACGTATACGCCGGGCCTGCCTTGGAGCCTTTTGCGGGAACGGTTAAATAAGTCGCCTTCTCGGTGATGCGAGGCGCCCTCAGGATCAACTCGTTTTTCAGTTGTCGGCCAAGTTTAGACATGTTATTTTACTTTGTTTTGCAGAATAGTCAGACTTTCGGCCGGCTTAGTTAAAACCACGTACTTGTAGTTGAGCAAATCGAGCAAATTGATATCGCGCAGGCTGGCCGTCGCGGTCCCGGGAATATTCTGAAAACTTTTGGTTGCCGCCGTCTCGATTTTGGGCCAGGTCAAGAGCACGCGCTTGCCTCGCTTGTAGTTGATCCGCTCGAAACCGGCTTTGGCCAAATTGTTTAGATAAATTTGGGCTTGTTTGGTCTTAGTGGTTGCCAAAGGCAAGTCTTGAACGAAGATCACTTCGCCGTCGGCCAATTTGCGCGACAAGACGTTAAAAAAGGCTTTGACCTTCATTTTCTGATTGATCTTCTGGCTATAATTCTTCTCCTTGGTCGGGCCGTGCGTCACGCCGCCGCCGATCCAGATCGGCGATCGCCGCGAACCGTGCCGGGCCTGACCGGTACCCTTCTGACGCCAAGGCTTCTTGCCGCCACCACGCACTTGCGAGCGATCTTTGGTGTCGGCAATAACCCGGCGCAAATTGGCCTGCATCGAGAGGGCCACTTGGTGCACCAAGTCGTTGTTCCACTTTTGACCAAAGAGAGTCTCGGGCAATTCCGCCTGACCAAACTCTTGACCTTCAAAATTGTAGACTTTAGCTTCAATCATAATCGTATTTATTCGGCAACAATTTCCACCAAGGTGCCCTTGCGACCAGGTACCGCCCCTTTAATGAAGATTAAATTGTTGGTCGCGTCAACTCGGGCCACCATCAAATTCTTGATCGTGATACGTTCGCCACCCATTCGGCCGGCCATCCTCATCCCAGGCATTACCCGTTGACGACCGCCGACCCCGATTGAGCCCGGCTCGCGCTCGGAATGCTTCTGGCCGTGACTGCGCGGACCGCCGGCGAAGCCGTGACGCTTGACCACTCCTTGGAAACCTTTGCCTTTGGAGATCGCGCTGACGCGAACTTTGTCGCCTTCAGCAAAAACCGAAGCGTCAACCAGGTCACCTACCGCTGATTCCGGCAAAGGGCCACGCTTACTGTTGAATTCTTTGATTCCCGCAAAACCGCGTTCCTGCCCAAGGGCTTGCTTCACCAACTCGCGTTGAGGTTTGTTTAAGTTAGACGCGCGGCGGGTGCCATAACCCACCGTTAGTGAGTTATATTTGGCCCCTTTCTGCCCGGCTTGCTTGGTCTGCAAGACATACGTCGGCGCCACCGACACCACCGTGCCAGGCACCACTTCCCCCGACTCGTTGAAGAGCTGGATCATCTGTTCTTTGTGACCAAGAATAAATTTCATAATTACATCATCTTCACGTCGATGTTCACCCCGCTGGGCAAACTCATGTTGGTCAAACTCTCAATCAATTTTGGCGACGGATTCAAAATGTCGATTAGGCGCTTGTGCACCCGCATCTCAAACTGCTCGCGCGAATTTTTGTCGATAAAAGAACTGCGATTAACGGTATACTTCTTAATTTCGGTCGGCAAGGGGATCGGGCCTTCAATCTTACCGTCATAACGAACAGCGGTGTCCACAATCTGCTTGACGCTGGCATCAAGCACTTTGTGTTCGTAAGCCGAAACGCGAATACGCAATTTGGCGAACTCTTTGGCCTCCTCTTTTTTCTCTTTGGCCGTCTTCTTCGGTTTTGTTTTAGTCGCGGTTTCCATCATCGTTTAGACCAAGATCTTGCCCACCACGCCGGCGCCGACCGTCTTGCCACCCTCACGGATCGCGAAGCGTTGCTTCTCTTCCAAAGCGACCGGCGCGATCAATTTGACCGTAATGTTAACCGTGTCGCCCGGCATCACCATCTTCACGTCTTCCGGCAGAATCACCTCACCCGTCACGTCGGTGGTGCGAATGTAGAATTGCGGCTTGTAGCCGGCAAAGAACGGGGTATGACGACCGCCTTCCTCCTTGTTTAAGATGTAGACCTCGGCGGTAAATTCGGTGTGCGGGGTCAGCGTGCCCGGCTTGGCCAAGACTTGACCACGAGTCACGTCGTCCTTCTTCAAACCGCGCAAGAGAATACCGGCATTGTCGCCCGCCATTCCCTCGTCAAGTTGTTTGTTGAACATCTCAATGCCGGTGATAGTCGTTTTGACGGTGTCCTTCAGGCCGACGATTTCAGCTTCTTCGCCCACCTTGATCTTGCCGCGTTCGATCCGGCCGGTGATCACAGTGCCGCGACCTTCAATCGAGAAGATGTCTTCAATCGGCATCAGGAACGGCTTATCCACTTCGCGGACCGGATCGGGAATGTAGTCATCAAGCGCCTTAATCAGTTCCATAATCTTAGAGGTCCATTCGCCATCAACGCTCTTGTCTTCCAAGGCCTTCAAGGCTGAACCACGGATAACCGGGGCATTGGCGCCGTCAAATTCTTGTTTGGTGAGCAATTCGCGCACCTCCTCTTCCACTAAGTCAACCAATTCCGGATCGTCCACCATGTCTACCTTATTGATGAAGACGATAATCTTCGGCACACCCACTTGACGGGCCAAGAGCACGTGCTCCCGCGTCTGGGGCATAATGCCGTCAGTAGCGGCAACCACGATGATCGCTCCGTCCATTTGAGCGGCGCCGGTGATCATGTTTTTAATGTAGTCGGCGTGACCCGGCGCGTCGATGTGCGCGTAGTGACGAGTCGGCGTCTGATACTCGGAGTGATGAAGAGCAATGGTGATCCCGCGAGCCTTCTCTTCCGGCGCGTTGTCGATGCCGGAAACGCCTTCCACTCGGGCGCTGTAACCCTGATCCTTGGCCAAATCCAAGGTGTGCAAAATTGCCGCGGTCAAGGTGGTCTTGCCGTGGTCCACGTGGCCGATGGTGCCGACGTTAACGTGCGACTTGGAACGATCAAATTTGTCTGCTGCCATAATAATTAAAATTTACTAGCTGTTAATAATTTGTTTGCAAATCTAAAGATTGCGCCACCTCAAAAGAGGCGCCAACCTGTCTGCCGACAGGCAAGCTCACCTGTTTACATTAAACAGTCAAGCAAGTCCAATCTTACCAAAATCCCCGGAGAAGTCAACCGTAATCAGAACCAAGCCAACTGCTTCTTGCTTTACCAGACAATCTGTGGTACTTTTAACATCGGTTGTTCTTTCACCCACAACATCTTAAACAAGGAGACGAGAAATGTCCTGGTTTAAAAAAAAGAAACTCAAAACTGATCCTCCAGCCGGGAGTCCTCCCGAAATCGCCCCAAATCCCGCCCAAGTGGGCTACATTAATCCTCACCTCGTGGATTATCTCGAACGACAATTGGTCCGCAACCGCCCAGTCTTGGACCCGGCCGCAGACAACCGTTGCCCCCGCGACGACGATTAACGCCTCAATCTTCCTTCCCCTCCCCACTCAAAAAGGGCCCTCAACCGAGCGGCCCTTTAATTTTGGAACAAAAATGCCCCCATTCGCCTTCGCCTAATGACAAAATTATCAAACACCGGGTGTTTGATAATTTTGGATTATTTTCGGGCTTCAATGATCGCCTGGGCGACGTTGGTGGGGATAATGGCGTATTCGGAGAATTCCATCGTGTAGTTGGCCCGGCCTTCGGTCATCGAGCGCAAGGTGGTGGCATAGCCGAACATCTCGGCCAAGGGCACTTTGGCCGTAATCACTTTGAGTTCACCCCGCTCTTCCAGTCGCTCAATCTGACCGCGCTTGGAGGAAAGGTGACCGTTAACGTCGCCCATAAACTTCTCCGGGGTCACCACTTCCACCTTCATGATCGGCTCGAGTAAGACCGGTTTGGCTCGACGGGCGGCATCTTGCACCGCCATCGAACCGGCCATTTTGAAGGCCATTTCCGAGGAGTCCACCTCGTGGAAGGAGCCGTCATAGAGCTCGACCGACACATCCACCATCTGGAAGCCGGCCACAATGCCCCGCTCGAGACCTTCGCGCACCCCCTTCTCCACCGCGGGGATAAATTCGCCCGGAATGGCGGCCCCTTTGATATTGTTGATAAATTCGAAATTGGCTTCGCGTTTGATATTCTTGGCCACCTTGGCTTCCGGGTCAATATTCTTCTCCAGCGGTTTGACCCGAATCCGCACGTGACCGTATTGACCGCGACCACCCGATTGCTTGACATACTTGCCTTCAGCTTCGGCCTCGGCGGTCAGCGTTTCTTTATAAGCCACTTGCGGTTTGCCAATATTGGCCTCCACGTTGAATTCGCGCTTCATCCGCTCCACCAACACGTCCAAATGCAGTTCGCCCATACCGGCGATAATCGTCTCCATCGTTTCGGGGTCGGTCTTCACCCGGAAGGTCGGGTCCTCATCGGAAAGTTTCTTCATCGCCAAACCCATCTTCTCTTGGTCGGCCTTGGTCTTCGGTTCAATCCGCATCTCGATCACCGGCTCGGGCGAGATAATCCCTTCCAAAATGATCGGTTTGTTTTCGTCGCACAGCGTATGACCGGTCTTGGTGTTCTTGAGGCCGACAATGGCGGCGATCTCGCCGGCGTAAACCTCGCTCACTTCCTCGCGGTGATTGGCGTGCAAACGCACGATGCGACCAACCCGTTCTTTCTCGTTATTAATTGAATTATAAACATAAGAACCGGCTTTAATCACTCCCGAATACGCCCTAAAGAAAGTCAGTTGGCCGACAAACGGGTCGGCTTGCAGTTTGAAGGCCAAGGCCGAGAAGGCCTCGTCGTCGGCCGTGCGCCGAATTTCCTCCTCGCCGGTCGTCGGATGATGACCGGTGATCGATGGCATGTCGAGCGGGCTGGGCAGATAATCCACCACCGCGTCCAACATCAATTGCACGCCCTTATTCTTGAGGGCCGAGCCACACAGCACCGGGAAAATATCGTTGGCAATCACAGCCTTCCGCAATACTCGTTTAAGATCAGCTAAAGCAATTTCTTTGCCCTCTAAGTAATCGGTCATTAAGGTATCATCTTGCTCGACGATTTTCTCTAACATCTCGGCGCGCGCCGACTTCGCTTCTTCCAAATATTGCTCCGGGATCTCAATTTCTTTGATTTCTTTACCCTTCTCGCCTTCGAAGAGATAACCTTTCATTTTCAGCAAATCAATCACCCCTTCGTGTTCAGCGTCCACCCCAATCGGTAATTGAATCCGCAACGCCTTCTTCGACAAGCGATCCAAAATCGTCTTATAAGAGTGATCGAACGAAGCCCCCATCCGATCAAGCTTGTTGATAAAACAGAGTCGGGGCACTTTCGCTTCATCAGCGTAACGCCAGTTGGTTTCGGATTGCGGTTCCACCCCGGCCACGCCGTCGAAGATCACCACCGCGCCGTCTAAGACGCGCAAACTGCGCTTCACTTCCACGGTGAAGTCGATGTGGCCGGGGGTGTCGATAATATTGAGTCGATGACGCCGTTCAGGATTGGCCTCGTCAGCAGTTGGCACCCAGAAAGCCGTGGTGGCCGCCGAGCAGATCGTGATCCCCCGTTCGCGCTCTTGATCCATCCAGTCCATCGTCGCTTCTCCCTCGTGCACCTCGCCAATCTTGTGCGAGACGCCGGTATAATAAAGAATCCGTTCCGAGACGGTGGTCTTGCCGGCATCGATGTGAGCGATGATGCCAATGTTCCTCACTTTTTCTAGGGGATAGTCGCGAGCCATAAATTAGATTTATTTTTTGCGCGCCCGCGCGAAGTGCGCAAAAGCGCGGTTGGCCTCGGCCATACGATGCACGTTTTCGCGTTTTTTGATCGCTTCGCCTTCATTCTTATAAGCATCGATCAGTTCGGCCGCCAACTTGTCGGCCATCGGTTTGCCTTTCTTGTTTTTAGCGGCTTCAATCAACCAGCGATAAGCCAAGGACATTTTCCGTTCCGGCCGGACCTCGTGGGGCACCTGATAGTTGGCCCCGCCCACGCGACGACTGCGCACTTCCACTTGGGGCGAGACGTTGCGCAAAGCCGTTTCGAACACTTCCAAAGGCTCTTCTTTAGTCTTGTCTTTAATTAAAGTTAAGGCATCATAAACCACCGTGCGAGCGGTATTCTTCTTTCCTGCTTGCATGATATAATTGATCAATTTCTCGACTTTAAGCGATTGGTATTGAAAGTCGGGTTTGACGCGGCTTAATTTTTTAGTTGGTCGTCTCATTTTTTTATTTAGTAGTTCGTCCTTCGATTACCCTCAGGATAAACTCGCTCACTATTTGGCTTTGGGCTTTTTGTTGCCGTAGAGGCTGCGTCCTTGGCGACGTTTCTCCACCCCGGCGGTATCCAGACGACCGCGAACAATGTGATAACGCACCCCAGGCAAGTCCTTGACCCGACCGCCGCGAATAATCACCACACTGTGTTCTTGCAAATTGTGACCCTCGCCCGGGATATAAGCCGAAACTTCCATCCCGTTGGTTAGGCGCACGCGAGCAATTTTACGCAAAGCGGAGTTTGGCTTCTTCGGCGTGGTGGTTTTAACCTGCAGACAAACCCCGCGCTTGAAGGGTGAGGGGTAGAAAACCGGCTTGTTTTTAAGCGTATTAAAACCGCTCGCCAAAGCCACCGTGCGCGACTTGCGCTTCACAGCCTTACGAGGGCGTCGAACTAGTTGATTGGTGGTGGGCATAAAATCGTTTGAACAGAGCCACTTTAATACAAGAAGCGTAAAAAAGCAAATTACAAACCGGTCAAAAGACGATAAATTGCCCAGACTGCCTCACTAATAATGAAGCCGGCGCTAAAAATGACAACCAAAATTAGCACCAGTTGGTAGCGGGCAAAGAACTCGGCCAAACGTAAACGCCGGGGCAAAAGGGAAAACAAAATGGTTGAACCGTCCAAAGGCGGCACGGGAATCAGGTTAAATAGAGCTAGCATCACGTTGATCAAAACGATAATAGAGAGCACCGGTGTTACTTCCGGACCAAACCATTCGGCCGCCCAACCAAAACGGACTAGCAAACCAAAAAAGATCGCTAAAGAAATATTAGAAAGCGGTCCGGCCGCCGCCACGTAAGCGGGGCCGAAGCGACCGGCTTTGAGATTATACGGGTTGTAAGGCACCGGCTTGGCCCAGCCAAAAACCAGACCTCCAGGCAACAAAGCCAGCACCAACGGCACCAAAATCGATCCGACCGGATCAAGATGCTTGATCGGGTTTAAGGTCAAGCGGCCGGCCAGTTTAGCGGTGGGGTCTCCCAAAATATAAGCCATATAACCGTGGGACACTTCGTGCACTACCACCGACACCGCCAAAATGGCCAGGGAAAAGATAAAACCGATTGAAACAATTTCCATAATCAAATTAAGATCGGATTTGCCAAACCGACCTCTTGATGATAACATAAAACCACACTTATGAAAACTTGCCCGATTTGCAACAAAGGTTCGCGCTTGGTCGGAGGTTACTCCAACCGCGTCCGCGCCACCAAATATAACCCCATCCCCAAGCAGCGCAAGCAGCCGAATTTGCAGTGGGCACCCACGGCCGACGGCTCGCGGATCAAAATTTGCACCCATTGCCTCAAAGCCGGCAAAAATCTCTCGGTAACAGTGAAGAAATAACGCTCCCAGGGGCCGTCCTTCGGGTGGCCACTCGCGGCCACTCAAGGATGGTCCTTGGGATCCACATCAGAATCCAACGGTTGCCCCATCGGATTTTAAGGTGATGGTGCCAGCGTCGGCGGTATTGAAGGTTTGGATGCCGGCCACTCTCAACCAAGTTAAAACTTCTTGGTGCGGATGCCCAAAACGATTGTTGGCGCCGGCCGAGATAATGGCCAAATTCGGATCAACTTGTCTGAAGAACCAGAGCGAGCTGGAATTCTTGGAACCGTGATGGCTCACCTTCAACACTTCGGCCCGGACCGCTTCCGGCGACCTGGCCGCCAGCTGGTCCAGCAATTTGGCCGACAGGTCGCCCGTCAAAAGGAAGGTGTTCTCGCCATGGGTCAATTTGATCACCAGCGAGCTATCGTTGGCGGCGGGCTGACCCCCGCGCGGTCCCAAGGTCGGCGTTCGGGCCGCCAACACCTCCATCACCGTCTCCGGACCCAAAATAATCTTGGTGCCAACCTTCGCCACCAGACGTTCAGTTTTCGCTTCGGCTAAAGCAATTTCCAAGCTCTCATAAACAGTCGTCTTCCCTCGGAACGGCGATTCCAAGAAACCCGCCACGTGATAACGACTCAAGACTTCCGGCAACCCGCCGATATGATCGGCATCGGGATGAGTGGCTACCACCAGGTCGAGCGACCGGTCATAGAAAGGCGTGGCCGCCGCCAGCGCTCGCACTGTTTGCCGACTTGGCCCGCCATCAATGAGCACCTGATTGCGATTGGGCGCGGTGATCAAAATAGCATCGCCTTGACCGACGTCTAAGAAAGCAACGGTGAGATATTGCCCCGGGGTCTCGATCGCCACCGCCAGCCAAATGATCAAATTAACCACAATCAAGCTTGCGATTAAACTCCAACGACGTTTCATCAGTTAATTGTAACATGGGGTTGACATTTTAAAGGAGCCGCGATAATTTTAATTTTAGATGCAACAAGAATGTCTTGTTGGCAAGAAACTTTGAAATCAACAAAAGGAGTCGGTGATGAATCTACAAGAAGAAGTGGTTGATGCGGACCAAGACTTATCTTGGCTTTCGCGATTGAGTTTTCTCTGGTTAGAGATAACCTCCAAATGCAACCTCCGATGTTCTCATTGCTACGCCGAATCGGGACCGAATCTGCCGATAGCGCAAGGGATGCCTTGTAAAGACTGGCAACACGCCTTAGACGAAGGGTTTACTGCCGGTTGTCGTTCAATGCAATTTATCGGCGGCGAACCGACACTCTCCCCCGATCTACCAAAATTCATTGAATACGCAAGGAGAATTGGTTACGAATTTGTGGAAGTATTCACGAACGGAACACTACTCAACACACCGAGGGGTAACCGTCTGATGAAAATATTCCTCGACGGTCGAGTGAACCTTGCCTTCTCTGCCTACTCGGCCAACAAAATTGACCATGAGACCGTGACCAAGACATCAGGGAGCTTCGACAAGACTCTTTCGGGAATTCAAAAAGCAATCGAAGCTGGTATCCCTGTAAGAGTGGGGGTCATTGCGACAGATGGAGATCTGGAAGATGTTGAGAAAACAAAAGCTCTCCTCCAGGGGATGGGGGTCGAATCCATTGGGATTGACTACATTCGTGGTATCGGACGAGGAACGAGTGACGCTAACGAGCAAGCGCCAGAAAAAGAACTCTGTGGCCAATGCTGGAAAGGTAAACTCTGCGTTAAACCAGACGGCACAGTGACGCCTTGCGTCTTCTCTTCTTTTGCCCGTCTCGGAAATGTTAAGGAGGGGCTCTTGCCTATCCTTAACGGAGAAGAATTGCATCGATTCCGAAAAGATAATCGAGAAATTGAATCCACCAGGAATTCTGAAAGGAATGGGGTTTCAGATTGTCTGCCCATTTGCGCTCCACCTTGTCCACCAGAGTGCTATCCATCTTGCTCACCCTGCACCCCGGATTGTGGCCCAGGTCAATGTGGACCACAAGCTCCTTGATTTCATCGAGTCTTTGCAAAAAAAGACTCTCAAGATGAGACGTAAATTTACGTCTCATCTTTTTAAATGATTGACTTAAAAATTCAAAAAATATTTCTTCAAAAGCAGATCTGGCCAAGTTTTTGGATATTGATCTAATAATAATTTGCCAAAAATTGCGGCAAAGACATGAGAAGATTCGTTTAAAACTGAGTCTTGTATATTCAGATTTTTTCTTGCTCTTGTTTAATCAACTCAGTTATCATTTCTCCGTAATACTGATCCAAAGTCTTTTTATGTTCTGGCCAAAATTCAGCGGCTAACGCATATTCGCCACAAAAAGCAAAGAGTTCCGAGACATAATCGGGGGTCGGAAACCACAAGGGCAATTTCTCCTCTAAGAGACCGCCAAGATATAGCCTTTTAGCGCTTCTCATAATCTTTAGATTATCTTCGCGGTCGGAATACCACCATGGTCGATAACTATCATAATAAACGTGGCTAAATTCATGGATTATCGTGGCTAAATAACTTTCGTACGAAACATAAGGATTATGAGATTTTTTCTTTTTCTTTTGTAGTGCCAAAAAGGGAGTCAGCAAGCCACCACTTATTTTTGGTTTATTGAAACGATCACCTTGATATTGTTCGGGCAAGAATTCTCCCAATCCAGAAGGTTGTAGTCGCGCGGTCCAGCCTTGATGATAAAAATCCTTGATCTCAAGATCGTGTGGTAATTTATTCAATTGGTATCGACTATTATCCCGAGACCAAAGATATAAATATTTAGAATCGTAGCTAATAATAGTAACGTCCAAAATCTTTTTCCGATCTTTAAAGATGAAATCCGTCTCTTCTTTAAAAACGAATTCCAAAGCATTTTCAATTGCTTTAAGATCGTCACCTGATGCAACGTAAGCTTCAAACATATTATTATCATAACACGCAATCGAAACGATTAAGAGAACCGTTCGGCGATCGCCAAAACGTACCACAAGATCAAATAAGTCGGGTAACCGGCCAAAACCGCCAAAGTCTCGGCGACAAAGCCGGCCAGTCCGGTCAAGAAACTCAAAAACATCGCCCAAGGAATCACCGGCAGAGCAAAAATATTCGAGACAAAACCGATCAGGGTGGCATTGCCCGTTTTATAAAGCAGCCACGGGTAAACCGCCAACTGAGCGGCCATGGTGGTGCTGACGATCTCCCGCAACCCGCCAAACTTAAACTTGACTCGTTTCAACTGACGGTCAACCCAAGGCGACAAATAGATCAACCCTAACGTGGCCAAAAACGAGAGTTGAAAACCCAGATCGAAGACGAGCAAGCGCGGTTGCCAGAGTACCATCAAGAAGCCGGCCACCAAAAGCGCGATGCTCGCCTCATACGGCCGGCCATAACGTCGCGCCACCAGCGCGATCGAACCCATCAGGGCGGCCCGCACCACCGAGGCCTCACCGCCAGTCATAATCACGAAAAGCAAGACCGCCCCCACGCCGAAGAGCCAGGAGCCGGCCGGCCAGAGCCAAGCGCCGAAGCGCAACATATTGTCGGCGACAATGGTAATGTTATAGCCAGACAACACGACGAGATGCGAGAGACCAGCCCGACGGAAGTTCTCTTCTGTCTGCTCTCCCAACCCGCCTCGATCGCCCAAAAGCAACCCCCCGCCCAAAGTAGCCGAGGGCTCTGGTAAAGCCCGTCGCAAGTTAGCCAAGAAACCATGCTTGAGTTTGAAGAGCCAAGCTTTAACCGTCCAACCCTCCCCACGAGCCAAAATCTCTATTTTCGGGTGATAAACCACTTGGGTAATGTCGCGCGCTGCCAAATAATTTTGATAATCGAACACTCGCCCCGTCTCGGTTAAAAAATTTTCCGGCTTCTGCCACCGACCAGAGATCACGAGGCGATCACCGTAAGCGTAATTGGTGAAATTATCAACCGTCACTAAAACTTTGGGCCAACGTCCGGATAAGTCACCTTGCTCTCCGTCGAGTTGGACGACCAAGCGTGTCGTTAAGTCACGCCGATCCGGATCAGACACCACTAAACCTTCACAACTCAACTGATCGACCTTGGTTGCCGGCAAGCAAACTTGATCTAGCGACAAGGACAAGCGGTCGGCCCAAGCAAAACGGATCAGACCAAACAACGCTCCTAACGCGACCAAAGCAAAAATTAAAAATAATTTTTGTCGTTTTATAATAAACAAACTTGCCCAAGCCAAGCTTAAAAGCAAAACCAACCCCGCCACCGACCAGTCAAATCCAACAGCTCCACCCCAAGCCACGCCAAACGCAAAACCGCCAACTAGATAGAGAGTGGCGGCGCGTAATTTAGCCATAGAATTTTAACGAGAATCCATTGCCACATTGGCCAACCGATCAGCCTCGGCATTCTCGGCACGGGGCACGTGAGTAATTCTCAAGCGCGGGAAATCGGCCACGCGCGCGTTCCAAATTTTCATAAACCAAGGCACCAATTTTTCGTCTTTAATCTGATATTCGCCCCGCAATTGCTTGACCACCAGCTCGCTGTCTAACCTTAATTCCACTTCAACCTGCTTTAATTTTTCTTTGCTCAAAGTTTTCTTTAACGTTTCAAACCCAAACCAAACCGCGCGATATTCCGCCTCGTTGTTGGTGCTTTGCCCCAGATACAAACTGGCTTCTTTGATCATCTGGCCTTGCTCGTTGCAAATAAAAACGCCGACTCCGGCCGGCCCCGGATTGCCGCGCGCGCCCCCGTCGGTATACACAATAATTTTCTCCATCGCCCCATTATACCCTACCGGCCGACCATCAGGTAGACTGTCAGTTATCAACAATTGTATTTCTGGCCGTTTTGACTATACTGTGGCTTGACTCTTTTGTTTATTAACAGAATAATTTTAATTTCGTCAAATTCAACTAAAGAGATGAGTAAAGTCCAAGAGGATTACTCCAAGCGGAAATCCTGGGGCATGGTAGCGTCAATCGACATCTATCACTGCAACCCGAAGTTCATTACCAGCAAAAAAAAGATTCAAGAGTTCGTCATCAAGCTCTGCCAGTCAATCGGCATGAAACGCCATGGCCCGACCCTGATCGAAAGATTCGCCGAAGGAGAACTGGCCGGCTACTCGGCAATGCAGTTCATCGAGACCTCGAGCATCACCATGCACTTCGACGATCAGCACGACAATCGCGCCTTCATCGACATCTTCAGTTGCAAGTTCTTCGACCACAAACGGGCCGAACGCTTCTGCCGCGATTTCTTCGAAAGCAAGAAGTCCAAATCAATCTACTACTTCCGACACTAAACGCGTTGTTAAGTGTCAAATCTTGATAAATTTAGTTAGAGAAAGAAACCCGCCATTCAATTGGCGGGTTTCTGATTTATTCAAAATTCAAACTATCCCAATCGATACACGACCGTGTACGGTTTGGGATACTTGCCCTCCGACGACTCTCTTTGGGGGGACCGAATTATCAAACACCGGGTGTTTGATAATTTAGGTAGACTTGAGGTCGACAATGCGCAGGCGGAGTTCGGGATAATTTTTGAAAGTGGACTTCTCCAACGTCACCAAGGCGTCCACCCGCTCGCCCGGAGTCAAATTAACG
>Ga0210057_1000496_pt1 | contig 64598 bp, 44 predicted proteins | sample CryGeyCG2114_010_2_FD_183968 | JGI IMG/M metagenome (GOLD analysis project Ga0210057, IMG submission 183968) | Groundwater microbial communities from aquifer - Crystal Geyser CG10_big_fil_rev_8/21/14_0.10 (SPAdes) (version 2) | ecosystem: Environmental > Aquatic > Deep subsurface > Groundwater ...
GCAAAATGAAAAGAGCAAAGAGTATTTTTCTGTGGTGTGGCGAGCTTGTCGAGCAGTGGCGGGGCTGGCTTCCTTATTGGGGGTTTTGCTCAAAAAAAGTTCGAACATCAATCAAAAAACACCGCCATTTTCACTTTTTGTGAAATCGTAAGAAACAGCCTCGGCGCAAAGCGCCTCGGCATGGTATTTTTCCGCTATTTTGAAGGCATTTTTGAAATCCAAAACCAAAGTGCGGTCGGCAATGCGGAAGTTCGCAGAGCGAAGCTCTGGCAAAATGAAATTTTGCAAACCAATCTTTTTTCTTTCGCTTTCAGCGAAAGGTTGAGCGTATTTTTCTTTGATTGCCCAAAAACTAATCTAAAAACAATATGGACAACATAAATTTACAAACCAAAAAGATTTTTCTCTATGCCCGTAAATCCACGGACGAACCCGAAAGGCAGGTTTTGAGTATTGAGGCGCAAATGTTTGAATTGCGAGAATATGCCAAAAAAGAAAACTTGAATATCGTCCGTGAATTTGTGGAAAGCAAAACCGCCAAAGAGCCGGGGCGAGATATTTTTAACGACATGATCGCGAGCATAGAGAAAAATGAAGCCGAGGGAATTTTAGCGTGGCACCCTGATAGATTGGCAAGAAACAGCATAGACGGCGGACGAATAATTTACTTAGTGGACACTGGCAAAATAACCACGCTAAAATTTCCTACTTTTTGGTTTGATCCGACACCGCAAGGAAAATTTATGTTGTCCATAGCTTTTGGGCAATCAAAATATTATGTGGATAATCTTTCGGAAAATATAAAGAGGGGTATTCGCCAGAAATTGCGAAATGGAATTTGGCCCGCTTGGGCGCCACTTGGCTATGTGAACGATAAAAACGCCCGCTGTATCGCCGTGGATAAAGAAAAGGCAAAGTATATCAAGCGGGCTTTTGAAATGTACGCAACTGGCGAATACCCACTCGCTCAAATCCGAAAGATTATCAATTCCGTTGGCTTGGTTGGTAAGAAAGGCAAAATGCTTTCCGTCTCAAATTATCAGTATATGCTCAAAAATCCGATTTACTACGGCGTTATCAGATATGGTGGTGAAATGTATGACGGAAAGCACGAACCGATTATCACAAAGAAACTTTTTGATTCCGTTCAAGAAGTGATGGCGAATAAAAGCAAACCGAAATCGCCAAAACTCAAACCTTATGTGTATAGAGGATTTTTCCGTTGCGGAGAGTGCGGGTGTTTCATCACGACCGAAACGCAAAAAGGTCATAACTATTTACGATGTACCAAACGGAAAAATCCTTGTTCGCAAAGGTACGCGAGAGAGGACGCCATCACTTCTCAAATAAAAGAAGAAATCAAAAAAGTTTCTTTGTCTTCCGCTTGGGCAAATGCTTCAATCAATTATTTTGAAAACGAGAAAATGAAACTTGCCCAAGCGGAAAGCTCTTTCGCCCAAAAAGCGAGAAATGAGCTTGTGGAAATAGAAACAAAACTTGATCGTCTGCTTGATTTACAACTGGACGGCAATTTATCGCAAACGGAATATACTGCTAAAAAATACAAGCTCATTCTCGCCAAAAAGGATTTGGAAGAAAAAATCTCTGCTTTTGGGCGAAAGAGCAATAATCGGTTCGAACTTGCCATTGCCTTTCTAAAAGAAGCCAACCAAGCCGAAAAATACGCTCAACAAGAAAATCCAGAAAGGATTCGGGATTTTCTTAAAAAGATCGGTTCGAACTTCCGCATTGCCGACCGCACTTTGGTTTTGGATTTCAAAAATGCCTTCAAAATAGCGGAAAAATACCATGCCGAGGCGCTTTGCGCCGAGGCTGTTTCTTACGATTTCACAAAAAGTGAAAATTGGCGGTGTTTTTTGAAATAGCTCGAACGGAATTCTGTCCTCGCCGCGCTTTGCGCGGCTCGGAATGGGCGGGCGGGCAAAATGAAAGGCGAAGCCGAGAACATTAACAATTTCAAGTTTTTCTTTGGCGGTAAATTCTCGCTCTTTCAAATTTAAATAAAGATGGGGTGTTGAAAAAGTTTTCCAACACCCCATGTGGTCAATCAACTCCAAGACCTCTTCTCGTTTTTCTGCTCTTTCTCGTGAAGGGCGTGGAAAAGAGAAATTTCGAGCAGGTTTGCAAGATCAAGCAGGTAGATAAACACATCCGCCAACTCGCTTTCGAGCTTGGTATATCTTTCCTGCTTGTCTTGATCCGTCTTGAGACCAAGATATTTGCGCATTGCTTTGGCAAGCTCGCCGACCTCTTCGACGAACAGTAAGAGCGCATCTCGCGGCGTTTCCTTGTCGAATCCGCGACGCACCACCATGTCATGGATGTAGTGTTGGAGAACGGCCACCGAGGAGCGTTCGTTGATGGACTCGAGAGGTGAGCGACTGTCGAGTGCGTTCTTCACCTGTTCCGGCGTGGCAACACTGCCACAGAAGAACTTGAGTGTGGAATCAGCCACCAGTTCCTTGCAGAATACTGGCTTGCCGAGCGCAACTGCCCACCCAAGCTCCATCTTCGATGAGTCGCCGATATACCCCTCGGGATCGTACAGGTACAGCGCGTCCGCGGCAGTGATAGCGTCGAGGTGTCGCTGTTCCAAAGTCTGCGGGTCGCTGGTATCGTCCGTTTCAAGAACAGCGAATTCCTCACCCGGATTGATCACCTTCGACGCCTTGGGCGAAAGAACTTCCACGCCCAATGACTCAAATGCCCTCACTGTCTCGCTGATGCCCTCAAAAGAACGGCGGAACGATCCAGACACGACAATACTTAATTTCTTAGCCATAATGTTTAGCTCCTTTCTCGGTTGGTTGTTGTCAAGGTTCACTTTCGCCACCTTAACACGAAAGGATTATTTAATCAATAATTATAAAAAAATTTCTTTTGACCCTACAAAATATGGTTCGAGCCGATTTGTTTTCAGATTCTTTGGCGGTGTATTTTAGAAATAGCTCGAACGGAATTCTGCCCTCGCCACGCAGAGCGCGGCTCGGGTGTGGCGGGGCAAAAATGAGCGGCTCCGCCGCGCGCACTGACAATTTTAAGTTTTTCTTTGGCGGAATACAAATTCGAGCCTGCGGAGCACGCACAAAATAGTTCTTTCAAATCAAAAAAGAAAAGGCGCGACTCCGCGAGGAGAAGCGCCTGTTGCTCCAACACCATGAAAGAGGAGCTAGTAGCCCTTTGGCGGAGGAATCACTTCGTCGCCGATGTTGATTACGCCACCCTCGATGACCTCGGCAAGAAGACCACCGCGGTCAAAGAATGTCTGCTGGAAGCTCTTTGCCTTGCCGGAGAGCTTGCTTGGTCGCTGGCACGGGTCGCAGTATTTCACACCACGGAAGCGGGCGGTACCGATTTGAAACTCTCGGCCGATGAGCCACATGAGTTCGACCCCTTCGACAAAAAAGTTGCGGCGACTGTCTTTGAACTCGAAGCCGCTTCCTTCAAAGAAGATCGCGTTCATGAGGGTAACTTGGCGATTGCCTTGCTTGCCCTTGTTGAAACTCCCTTCGCCGGTCGAGTAGCGATCGCCCTTAAGTCCTTGACCGGCAACCGCTTCTGCTGACGAGACTTCCTGCATTGGTCCACCGGCTACGGAACCGATACAGATCGCTTTGACGATCCCCTTCATGTGTTTGTCCTCTCATTTCTGAAGATTCTGCCCGAGATGATGAAGCTCAAGACGGAGATGACCGCCGTGAGGATCACCTGTGCTCCGATGTACCACATGTGCAGGTACTCCACCATGAGGTACAGAAAGACGGTGTTGCCGACGAGGAAAAAAACGGTCATGGCGGCATACAGCGCGAGCTGACGGCCAACCAGATGAGTTTCCTTGTTCTGGAATGTCCAGAATTTCTGAAGTGTGAAGTTCAGTCCGGTATTCAAGACGAACCCAATCACCGCAGAAATGACATACCAGACACCCAGGTACTCGGTGAGGCCGTACAGGGCGGCATAGTAGGCAATAACGCCGGCGGCTCCTGCAACACAGAACCGCGCGACTTGCCTGAGGCGAGACGTCTCGGTTCGCATTGCAGATACCTCCTATTGTTTTGGTTTGGAAATGTGCTGTTCAGACAATAATCTAACATTAACTTTAGCCAGTTGTCAAACGAAACGAAAACAGAAACCCTTTCAAGTTTCTGTTTTCAAAAAATCTTTATGAAAAAATTTCTTTTGCCCTTACAAAATATGGTTCGAGGCGATTTGTTTTCAGGTTCTTTGGCAGTTTGGAGTGCGCGCGGCGGAGCCGCTCATTTTTGCCCCGCCACACCCGAGCCGCGCTCTGCGCGGCGAGGGCAGAATTCCGTTCGAGCTATTTCTAAAATACACCGCCAGAAAGGAAATTGCAAATGCGAGCTGTCCGCCTCGCTTTGCTCGGCGGCTAATTTGTATGGGATTTTTGGCGAAAAAGAAATGCTTTTATCCATAAGGGCAAAAGAAATTTTTTCATTTAATTCATAAAATCATGAGATACGTAATATATGCGAGAAAATCGAGCGAAAGTGAGGAACGACAAATCTTGAGTATTGAAGCGCAGCTCGCAGAGCTGCAAGAGTATTCCGCCAAAGAAAAACTTAAAATTGTCGCTTCCTTTCAGGAAGCCCAAACTGCCAAAGAACCTGGGCGAACGAAGTTCGCCGAAATGTTGTCATTTCTGCAAGACGGGAAAGCCGAAGGGATTTTAAGTTGGCACCCGGATCGTCTCGCCCGAAATTCGATTGATGGCGGTCAAATCGTGTATATGTTGGACACAGGAAAAATCAAAGACCTCAAGTTTCCAACGTTTTGGTTCGAGAGTACGCCACAAGGAAAATTTATGCTGAACATTGCCTTTGGGCAGAGCAAATATTACGTTGATAACCTTTCGGAAAATATCCGGCGAGGACACCGAGCAAAGTTGCGACGAGGCGTGTACCCCGGCTCCGCGCCCATTGGTTACCTCAATAATCACCGCACTCGCGATATTGATATTGACCATGAGAGAGTACAGATAATACGCAAAGGTTTCGAGTTATACGCGAGTGGCAAATATACCTTGAAGCAAATCGCGAAAGCGTTTAAGAATATGGAATTGCGGAGCCACAAAGGCAATGTTCTCGCAGTTTCCTGTGTCCAGAGAATGTTGAGTAAATCTTTTTACTACGGACTATTCGAGTTCAAGGGCGAGACGTATCAGGGAACGCACGAGCCAATCATCGCAAAGAAACTTTTTGACGAGTGCCAAGAGGTGATGAAATCTCGCGGACATATCAAGACCAGAAAAGCAGAGAAAACTTTTCCATTTCGCGGACTATTAACTTGCGGTGAATGTAAATGTGCTATTACTGCCGAAGTACAAAAAGGGCACAACTACTATCGCTGTACCAAGAAACGCGAAATGTGTTCACAAAAATATGTCCGCGAAGAAGTGCTCACCGAGCAAGTGATAAGTTTTCTTCAAAAAGTTTCTTTGTCGAGCCAAGACACCGAGAAGGTTTTGCGCGAGTTGGATAAGGATGAGCAGAAAGCAAAAAGTGAAAATTTTGTCATTTTGCAAAATTTCAAAAGTGAGGTAACCGATATTAGCGTGAAGTTGGACAAGTTGCTTTCTGCATATCTCGACGAGATAGTTTCTGCCGAAGAATACACCGCACAAAAACAGAAATTACTCTCGCGCAAGGTCGAGTGCAACGAAGAAATCAACGAAATTGAGAACGGGAGCGTGTCTTGGCTCGAACCAGCTCGTGCGTTCGTAAAATCCCTTAATTACGCGACAGAACTGGTGCGGGGTGGGGATAAGTCAGAAATGACAACATTTCTAAAACAAATCGGCTCGAACCATATTTTGTTTGATAAATGCATTTCTTTTTCGCCAAAAATCCCATACAAATTAGCCGCCGAGCGAAGCGAGGCGGACAGCTCGCATTTGCAATTTCCTTTCTGGCGGAGAGGAAGGGATTCGAACCCTTGATGCCTTGCGGCATACACGCTTTCCAAGCGTGCGCACTAGACCAACTATGCGACCTCTCCTCGTCAAAGTCGGGACTCCGGCTTTCGTATGCTGCTTACGCAGCCCACTTCAGCCTTCGCCCGCCTTTTCCTCTCAGTTTTACGCTTAACCTCGGAGTACCTCGGCCCAAGCGCAAAACTGTAAAATACATTATTTAAGCATACTATACCTTAACAGATTTTATATAAAAAGAAAAGACCATAGACGGCCAAACACAACCTGAACCCTTTATTGCCTCTATTTCCTGTCTTCAAACCCAATGCGCGCACGCGGCGCCTCATCCTCGCTTATGAGCTTTTTGATGGCATCAAACACGATTCTAAACTTCTGGTCGTACCGCTGTTCCATGGCCTCGATTTTCCTGCGCAGCACGTCGTTCGTGGCGAGCAGTTCCCGTATTTGGGGAACGTGCGTATAATCTGAATATTCGCCTGCACCGCGCGCTTGCTTTTGAGCACGCTGGAGAGCATGGCAACGCCTTGTTCGGTAAACACGGACGGAGGTTTTCTTTTCCCTCCCCAACTTGAAGTCACAATTTGTGATTTCAAGTTTGCAAACTCCTCTTTGGACACTTGAAACATAAAATCGCAAGGAAAACGCTCAATATTCCTCCTCACAGCCTGATTAAGCTCCCTGGTCTCAACACCATACAATTGAGCTAAATCACTATCAAACATAACCCGATGACCACGAATCACATAGATACTGCTCGCAATGCGTTCGCTCGGTATAAGAGATGCTGTTTTTGCCATACCCCTCCTTTTTGAAATGACTATTTTTTCTTCTCCGCCTTTGCAACCCGCTCTATTACCCCAACCACAGAGTCGGGAGTTAGGGACATAGAATCAATGCCCTCCCGCGCAAGCCAAGCCGCGAACTCCGGATAGTCGGATGGCGCCTGCCCGCAGATACCCACTTTGCGGCCTGCGGCTTTAGCGGCCTTGATGAGGTCCGAGATCATCTTTTTTACAGCCTCGTTATTCTCGTCATAGATGTGCGAGACAATGTGGGAATCGCGATCAACTCCCAGTACGAGTTGAGTGAGATCGTTTGAGCCGATGGAGAATCCGTCAAAAATTTCCGCGAATTCTTTTGCCAGAATCACATTGGACGGAATCTCTGCCATTACATACACTTCCAAATTCTTTACACCGCGCTTAAGCCCGTGCTTTGCCATAACTGCCAACACCTGCTTCCCCTCTTTGATGGTGCGGCAAAACGGCACCATGAGCTTGATGTTGGTCAATCCCATTTCCTCACGCGCTTTTTTCATGGCCCGGCACTCAAGGGCAAACCCGGCCAAGTACTTTTCATCATAGTAGCGCGAAGCGCCACGCCATCCGATCATTGGATTGTTCTCCTTAGGCTCGTACTCTGTTCCACCGATGAGGTTCGCGTACTCATTGGTTTTAAAATCACTCATGCGGACAATCACATCTTTGGGGTAGAACGCGGCAGCAATGCGGCCAACACCTTCGGCAAGTTTGTCCACAAAAAATAAAGATTTGTCTTTGTAGCCGGTTGTAAGCGCATCTATTTTTGCTTTCACCTCTTGGTCTTTGATTGTTGAATAATTCACCAAGGCAAGCGGATGAATCTGGATAAATGTGTTGATGATAAATTCTTCGCGCGCCAAGCCCACGCCAGAGTTCGGAATGAATGAATCCATAAACGCTTTTTCCGGTGACGCCAAATTCATCATAATTTTGGTTCGCGTCTTGGGGAGCGTGCGCAGGTCATGCTTGATTATGGTGTAGGATGCTTTGCCTTTGTACACAAACCCAACTTCCCCTTCTGCACAGCTTATCGTTGCAAGGGTGCCGGTTTTCAAAATCTCTGTTGCGTTCTTGGTTCCGACAATAGCTGGAATGCCCAGCTCGCGCGCCACAATTGCCGCATGGCAGGTTCTGCCTCCTGCGTTGGTCACAATACCCGACGCAAGCTTCATAATGGGCTCCCAATCCGGATCTGTCATTTCGGTTGCCAAAATCTCGCCTGCCTTAAACGTAGCAAATCCGGACACGTCTTTGATAACACGGATCTTTCCAATGCCAAGCTTTGCCCCTACTGCCTGCCCACGGATGAGTATGGATCCTTTTTGCTTGATACGAAACTCCTCCAACATATGCGCGTCGCGCTGTGCTTGCACGGTTTCGGGCCTGGCCTGCACAATGTAGATCTTGTTGTCTTTGCCGTCCTTGGCCCACTCAATGTCCATAGGACGCTTGTAGTGATCTTCTATCACCATGCCCCATTTTGCAAGCTGCAAAATTTCCGCATCAGTAAGCACGTGCCTGCGTTGATCTTCTTCGGTAACATCAACCGTCTTAGTGGGATCACTATCGCCGGTTGAATACACCATTTTTTCCTTTTTGGTTCCCAATGTTTTTCCGACAATCGGCTTAAAATTCTTTTTTAAAAGCGGCTTAAACACATAGTATTCATCCGGGCTCACCTTGCCTTTTACCACCAACTCTCCTAAACCCCACGAACCACTAATGAGCACCACATCACGGAATCCGGATTCTGTATCCAACGTAAACATGACTCCAGCAGAAGCAGTGTCTGAACGAACCATTTTTTGCACGCCAACGGATAATGCCACGCCCTTGTGGGCGAACCCCTTGTCCACCCGATAGCTGATGGCACGATCCGTAAAGAGGGATGCCATACACTTTTTAACTGCTTCCAAAAGCGCGTTCTCGCCCTCGATGTTTAAGTAGCTCTCCTGCTGGCCCGCAAAAGATGCATCTGGCAAATCCTCGGCCGTCGCGGATGACCTAACTGCCACGCTTATTCCGCGCACGTCATCCCGACCGAGTCCGCCTCTGGCGGACGAGCGGAGGGATCTCGTATATTTTTTGGAAAGTTTTTGGTACGCTACAATAATTTCCTGTTTTAAATCCAAAGGAATAGCTGCCGAAAGCACAGCGCTTCGAATGTTGCGGCCACGCTCGGAAAGCTCTTTCATGTTGCTGGTATCAAGCCCTAAAAGCTGGCGTTTGATCTCTTCGTTGATACCCGCTTTCTCCAAAAAATATTCATATCCTTGCGCGGTCACCGCAAAACCATCTGGAACATTTATTTTTTTACCCAGCTTTTGCACCATCTCCCCCAAAGACGCGTTCTTGCCACCCACCAAAGGAACATCTTTGATAGTAAGTTCGTTAAAAAATTTTATGTATTTCATATAGTGTGAATTTTAAGTAAGTTAAGCGCACCGCGTGGGCCAGTAGGGTGGCCAGATGCGATGATAATATGGTCGCCTTTTTTCACTTTGAGCTCACGCTTCACCAATGCCACACTCGCATCAATCAAATCATCTATAGTGTTGTAGCGCTTCATGAGGTAGGGGGAGATGCCCCAGGAAAGTGCGAGCTGGCGGCGTACCACATCGTTCTGGGTGAGCGCGAGAATGGGAACCTCGGGCCGCTCGGATGCAATTAATCGCGCGCTTTTCCCGGACGCGGACATCACCACAATAGCTTTGATATGGTCGTGATCAACCACATCATCCGCAGTATGCGCAATAACCGAAGGAACCGTAAAACGGGAAACAGACTGCGCTGGCAAATCATCGTAGGATGATTGTTCGGTTTCCGTAATACTATCAGCCATCATGTTGCAGGTCTCAACCGGGTACTTGCCGGTTGAGGTTTCTCCGGAGAGCATCAAGCAGTCCGCGTGGTCGATTACCGCGTTTGCCACGTCCGAAACTTCGGCGCGCGTAGGCCTGCTATTTACGGTCATAGACTCAAGCATCTGCGTTGCCACAATAACGGGCTTGGAAGCTTTGCGCGCTTGTTCAATAAATTTTTTCTGCAAAAGCGGAATCTCTGAAGCTGGTAGTTCAATACCTAAGTCACCCCGCGCAATCATAATGGCGTCTGCTTCCTCGAGAATTTCATCAAAATTCTCAACTGCTTCCTTGCGCTCGATTTTTGCAATTATACGAGGCTGGTATCCTCCTTTTTTAGGCAAAAGCTTGCGCAAATTTTTAATATCTTTCGCGTCCCGCACAAACGAAAGCGCAAGCCAATCTACTTTTTCTTTGAGTCCAAATAGAACATCTTTTTTGTCTTTAGAAGTTATGACAATGTCCGGCAAATTTGATTCAGGCAAATTAATACCACGGTTCGAGGTAAGCACATCACCTTGCTCGACTTTTGCGACGACCATGGTGCCATGCACTTCAATAGCGCGCATGACTACCAAGCCATCTTTAATGAGAATCACCTCCCCTTCTTTTACCATTGTTCCCAAAGGCTCTTGCACGGGCAACACGGTCATGCCGGCGCGAACCGCCGCGAGCTTTGCGTGTTTTTCGTATACCAGCGCAACTTTGTCGCCGCGCTTAACCGCAATGCCATCCTTTGGCAGCTCGCCAAGCCGAATGCGCGGACCCTGTAAATCCTGAATGATGGCAATGGGCTGGCCTAATTTTTTAGAAACCGAACGAACGTTTTTAATAAGCAAACTATGATGATCGTACGTGCCATGCGAAAAATTCAAGCGCGCGCAATTCATACCCGCTTTTACAAGCTTCAAAAGTGTTGCCGCAGTTTCCGTTGCCGGCCCGATGGTGCAAATAATTTTTGTCCTTTTCATGTTTGTGTCATTGCGAGGGAGTGTACCCGGCATCTACCCGTCATCTTGAGCGGAGCGTACTCGCGGAGTCGAAAGATATAACGCGAATAAGCACGATTGACGCTCTATCTTTCGACTTCACTCACTGATGAGTACATCAGTTCGTTTCGCTCAAGATGACGGTCTATTGCCGCGTCTCCGCCCGGGGCGGCTCCTCGCAATGACATTAGTATACCACAAAAAAGCGGCCCGCCGAATGGCGGGCCGCTTTTGAATTGTCATCCTGAGCGAGGCGTACTCGCCGAATCGAAGGATCTAAGCCGGTATTCACGTTAGACCCTTCGACTCCGTTCGCCTACGGCTCACTTCGCTCAGGGTGACGCTGCGCGTCAGTACTGCGCCACCATACTGTCCGCAATAGTATAGATTGGCTTGCGGAAGTGGTCGCGAGCGAGTTCTGCAAGCGATTTGATGTGTCGTTTGCCAGCCTGCTCAATAACGTAGACTTTTTTGTCGCTGCCGCGGATAAGCTGGCCTACGCCATAGGCTTTCGTACCAGCAACCTTTGCGTATCCCGCAATCACGGAATCTGCAACATCAACAATCGGCTTTCCAGCATACGAAGCCCGCAACTCTGATAAGGACGCGATGTGCTTAAGCAGTTGGTTTTTAACCGCGTAGATCCTGTGGTCACTGCCGCGAATAAGCGTGCCATCTGCATACTCTTTAACGCCCAAAACTTGAGGTGTTGGCGCTCCAACTACTGGCGCTTCCGCAAGAGGCGCTTCAGTAACTGGTTCGCCAAGAGTCAATTCTCCAGTGAGGGGGTCATAGGTTTGGAACTGAATAGGCACATGAGAAGTGCCGCCACCGCCACCGCCCGAAGGCGCCGGAGTTGGGGCCGGAATTGCGGTGATGTTGCCAAAGCTCGTAAAATGGTAGGTCCAGATAATAGTGTCATCTCCGGACTGCACCGAACACTCTCCCGGGAACGAAATATTGTCTGAATCGGTTGTACTGTCGCACGTTGTGCTGATAGTGGTCCAACTGGATGAACCGGCCGGCTTGTACGCCACAGTTCCGGTAACGCCGGTAAGAGTTACTTTTACGGGCTTATCAAACAAGAGTGTTGCGGACGAGTCTCCCACTTCCACCACGGTTCCGCCGACCGTAAATCCGCTCGGTGCGGTGCCGGAGCTGGATCCGGCTTTTGGCGGCTGCATGGTGCCGGTCCATCCGGATGGCGCCATGACTGTGGTATCATCAGGAATCTCAACAGATGCGTTGCTGATGTTGGAATTGGTGAGAGTAATTGCCGTGCCGTTGGTGCCGGATTTGAGTTTGACTGCCTGCGCAACAATCACGCTTGAACCGCCAATGGTCTGCGCCGATGACAAGTCAACACCGTCAAGCTCGCCGCTGGTGAAACTTCCCAAATCAAGAGTAGCGCCGCCCACGGTAATGGAAGAACCAATTGCGCTGGAAAGTCCGCTTAGCAAATCAAGAACAGTATCATTGGTCAGCACGAGCGCGGTCTCTCCGCTCGGCAGTTCGGCCTGTCCGGAGGTGGTTGAGGTCAGCACCGGGCTTTGCGCGACTCCGTCCGAAAGCGCGGAGCGCGCCGCGCTGTTGAACCACGGGTCAAAACTTACATTGTCGCTCACCGCATCGCCGGTGCCATCCGGATTTAGAGTTGCGTGATACGGCCCGCTCAAATCGCCCCAGTAGTTTTTGGTGGCGTCAAGTTCATAGGACGAAAGAGTAGAGAGCAAGCTTACGGCTTCAAAACCATAAGCGCCGGGTACGCCGCTAAAAATGTTTTCCTGTACCTTGTTGCCTGTTCCGAAGTTTGCATCACCAAATACTGTCGCCCCATCTAAATCAATACCAACGCCATATGAGTTCGTTGAGTCCACGATGTTGCGCGTGAACGCAAAACCGGAAAGCACGCCGGATGGAGTTCCTTCACCCCACACGTAGACCACGCCGTCCGTATTGGTGAACACGTTGCCGGTTAACACGATATCGGTGAGATTCCCGTTATCCAGATTAATTGGAATTGAACATTTATCAACGGCATTATTGGAGAATGTTAAGCCCGTTACGCTAGCCGAGATCGGACTTCCGAATGAACCGCCAACTTTCCATGGATTGCAAACTTTACTATCAGGACCATTAAATACATTCAAATTCATGGTCACATCGGTCACCGCGTTCGTGGGAGTTCCCCCTCCCACATATACTCCAACGGAAGGACTGGTGGAAAGGTCAAAGGTGCTCTTGGTTATGCTAATGGAATCAAGCGCGGATCCGGAGGAATCAAGCGTCAGTGTTGTGCCGAACCCGCCCATAGAGAACCCAATGCCCGAAAGAGAAACATCGCTCGCGGTAACTGTATGCTTTCCAATCAGAGATGTGGCTGTGGGGCCGACTCCTTGGATAGTGACGCCCGTTCCAATGCTCAAATCTTCAGTAAACGTGCCGGAAGACACGGTAATAGTATTACCCGCGCTGGCCGCATCAATAGCGGCTTGAATAGAAGAATAAACAGTTTCGCCTATGACAACCGGCGTCACAATGCTTGACGCATCCGGCTGGAATCCGGCTGTATCCTCGTCCGTGTCTGTCCCACTTCCGAGCCAGGGAACAAATACCACATTATCGCTCACCACGTCACCCTGTGATGATGTATTATATGTATTTGCAACATGCGTTGGCCCGTTCACGGAATTCCACCAGTTGTTGGCTGCATTAAGCTCGTACGAATCGAGCGTCGCGTGCACGCTCACCGCATTAAGTGTTTCTCCGGCAGTGAGCCCGGAAACGCCGCCGAATAAGTTATTGGCAATTATATTCCCTTCGCCGAAATTATCATCATTAAGGGTTGTATTGACAATAAAATCTGTGGTGTGCCAGCCAAAAAATGCGGCGCCATAGGAATTGGTGCTGTCAACTGTATTGTTGATAAACGAAAACCCGGACAATACGCCGGTCGGGTCAGTGCCGTCCTGCGCCCACACATATACCGCTCCATCGGTATTCGTGAATGCATTGCCGCTCAATACAATATCAGTGAGATCGCTATCATCCAAATTAATGGGAATGGAACACTTGTCCACGGCATTATTGGAGAATGTTAACCCTGACACGCTCGCTGAAATCGGATTATTAAATGAGCCGCCTATCTTCCATGGATTGCAATTCAAATTCGACGGGCCGCTGAAAGAATTCAAGCTCATGGTAACATTGGTAACCGCATTCGTCGGTGTGCCGCCTCCGACATGCACGCCAACCGTGCCGGCTTCTGATGCCGAAAGGTCAAACGCGCTATTGGTTATACTGACTGAATCCAAAGCTGACCCCGAAGAATCAAGCGTAAGCGCGACACCTGCGCCGGTAATGGAAAACCCAATGCCCGAAAGAGAAACATTGCTCGCGGTAAGCGTATGGTTTCCGACCAGAGATGTGGCCGTGGAGCCTGCTCCCTGGACGGCAACACCTGTTCCAATACTCAAATCTTCGGTAAATGTGCCCGCAGCGACAGTAATCGTGTTGCCCGAATCTGCCGCATCAATGGCGGACTGGATAGATGGATAAGAACGGCTGCTAATGGAAACCAGGTTCCCGGCTGGCGTACCAAAATCCCCGTCCCCGTATTGGCTGGTTACTTCCAAAGTAAATACCGGACCAGTAGCCACATTAGTTGATTTTCCGACTGCTATATCACCGCTGCCATAACTTATACTGTAAATTATAGTGTCTGAATCATCCAGTAAAGTAATTGTTTCAGTGCCGTTGTTGAGCGTCACTGTTGACCACGCATAATCACACGCGACTCCGCCGTTGGCAGTTGGATTGCTGTTGTTGCACAATACCGCGCTTCCCTCTGCCGGAACCACGATGCTCCCGGAGATAGTATGGGATGTTGAAGCGTCGTTGATTTTCCATCCGTTTAGGTCTATTGCCGAAGCAGTAGTGTTTCGAACTTCAATCCACTCGCCGTCGGCGTCATCAACCGCATTCGGATTCGCCATAAATTCCGTAATCACTACCTCTTTGGTGCCCGAAGGATCAGGGCCAACTGTAACCGCATACGTTACTGTTGTTGTTCCGTCTTGGGCTGTAACTATTAAGGTATTGCCAGTTACTACCGGGTCAGCAATGCCGGCATCGTTCCATGTTTGGTTGCTCTCGCCCTTGGCCAAAGCGGCCAAAAAAACAGATTTAGCGGCCCCGAACGGAACATTGGTAATGGTTTCACTGCCTGTTCCGCCAGCGCTGACGGTATAGGTTTCCGAAGTAACCGTAGCAACAGCGCTGGCAGGCAACTTAATTACGGTCAATGTAAATGTTTTTGCGTCAGTAACAACGCCTTTGGTGATTGTCGCGGTCATGATAACGGTCGCATTGCCTGCCGCGAAAGCTGGGCTGTTTACTGTTTGTCCATCGCTGGAAACTACATCTGTATTACTTGAAGCCCAAGTAATGGTTGAACCATTACTTCCGGATGATGGCAAGGAATTTAACGCTAAGGTAATATTTGATAAGTCAGGATTCGCTCCCTGGATTACGCCATCTACCAAAGCGGCTTTGTCGGCGGCCACAAGGGCAATGTCCGGATTATCGGTCACCGTAACAGTCACAACATACTCCTGGGTTAAACTATCGGCAGAGGTGACGGTATATATTACCGAACTGGTGAAGTCCCGCGCTACTCCGCTTAATGGACTAACCGAAGCACCGGCAGATACCACAATGGTTGGAACAAGCGCGGTCACATTAGTGCCAAAAGGAACTGATATGGCAATGGTCTTTTCTCCTTCATCAACAACGCCCGTGGCTGATGGGGTTGCGAAACTGAACGAGGTAATTGCTTTGGCCGGGTTTAGAGTAATAACGCCGTCTGAAAAGGTAGTGCTAATTGGATCGAAAGCGCCATTAGTAACTTCATTGGCATCGACAAAAGAAAGATTTGTGTTTGTTGTCGTTGAAGAAGTAACATTAAAATTCAAGGTTACAAGAGCATCATTCGGTATAGTGATTGGTGTCACAGCTGTGGCATCAACCCAATTAATAGCAATTTTATTATCTCCAACCAAGTTGGCCTGTGCTGCTATAGGAAGATTATTAAAAGTGGTGTCTATATAGGTTAAAAGTGTATTGTCAAACTGAATATACAAAGTCACACTCCCCACATTCGATGCGAACGCCGAGAAATCGCTTGCATTTATAGGCACATTTATAGTGACTCCATTTGAGGCGGCTTGCGAACCAATCGTTAATGTTGGCCCAGCTGCTTGTACAGTTGGAACAAAGCCAAAACTTGAAACTACGATTGAGAAGGTAAGCACATAGCTTACTACTCTCTTAAGATTGTTTAGCATATTGTTTTCCTTAATTAAATATTGATTACTTAAATAAAGTTAATTACTGGTCCACGAATTATTTACATCTCCCATTTTTATGCCAACAAAATCTTGGTTAAGTGTGTCAGCTATTAAATTAGTATAAATTCTAGTCAACCCAGTAATTAAATAATTTGTTATATTTAGTGTAGCTTCAGATGAATAGAATTTCCATGCCCCTGAAGGTAAATTACTATCAAGTCCAACTATAAATCTACCTATTTTCCCCTGATCTGCACCCGAAAGGCCACCGCTATTATTCACATCACCCGAGATAGTTTTATAAATTGAATCAAATAGCTCGAGACCTACAATATGCCTTCCTATTTTCCCCTGATCTGCACCCGAAAGGCCCGAGGTATTGTCGCTTTTGCTAGCCCTAACAACATAATCACCTCCGCTCGCAACATCCGCAAATTGATATGAGCCACCTATATCTGTCGTGGTCGTGGCTATTTCTATACCATCGCCATCCTCTAAAATAACCATAGCCCCTGGAACTGTTTTTACTCCATCGTAGTATCTGATTGTTCCGGAAATAGCATGCGTTTCAGACATCAGGGAATTAAGGGCGCTAAACGCATTAATTCTTTTTCCTGTTACGGTTTTGGTGGCATGGCTTAATACATCATCACCAGTCTCCAGTATTGTACTTTTGACTTCAGCGGACGTTAAACTCGGCTTATAGCCCCAAATCAACCCTGCCAATCCCGCAACATGCGGAGCGGCCATGGATGTGCCCTGCATAAATTCATAGGAGTTCGTATTAGATATTGTAATATTGTCAATGACAGGAACCTGTGCTCCAACCACATCTTCGTCTGTGTGCCAAATGAAACGAACTCTCATAGCTGAACTTCCTGGTCCTAAATTTACATTCTGTTGCTCATTTATAACCCCACAGCCATAAGCTTTTTCTTCCCAATTATTATCATTATTGTCAACTTCTACTGATATATAATCAAATAAACATAAATCTTCATATTCAATATCTGCGAGAAGATAAAAGGATAGCCACACATCGCCCCCATGTATTGTAGTGTCCAAGGGGGTAATTAAGGTTAGTGTTCCATCATCATTATTGATATAGGAAGAATTTGCCTGTGTATTTTTATCACTTTCATCGCCTCCAACATCAGCCCAAGTGCCGGTCTTCCAGTTTCCACTTGTTTTTGTGAATAAGGTATTGGTGAAATTTGGAAGTACTGCGTCTGTAAACAATTCTTGGGTATAACCAGTGCTATAAATATTCACCCCAGGAGCACCAACATCAACAGAGGTTGAACCATAACTGGAAAAATCAGCTAATGCATCATTTTGGTTGGTTGCGGCAACGGAGACGATATTATCCAAGTCATAGTCCGAAGGATACGAATGAGTGCCATTATCATTATCAGTTCCCTCATTGCCTGCGGCCGCGACAAAAATTCCTCCAGCTTCTCTAAAGCGGCTGATTGCATCAAATTCTGCTTGAGACAAATCAGGCGCTCCAAAACTAGCATTTATTATTTTTGCGCCATTTTGGATAGCAAAATCAATGGCTTTTATTTCTGAAGTAACATCCAGTCCGAATTTGAGCGCCATTATCTTTGCATTTGACGCTACACCAATAACGCCTTTGCTGTTATTCTTTGTTGCTGCAATAGTCCCAGCGATATGTGTACCATGAGACGAGGTCGTGGGTAACGGTGTTTTGTCATCATCTTCAAAATCATAACCGTGATTACAAGCGCCACTTAATGGATTGCCGTTACTATCTTCACCCACACAGGCACTTCCATCCCACATATTCGTAATTAAATCAGGGTGATTATAAGCAACGCCTGAATCGATGACTGCCACAATAACAGGATTAAAAGCCGTTGACTCGCTTATCACCCAAGCTTCCGGCGCATCAATGTCGGCGTCATTAGTCCCAGAAACTCCATTTACTAATTGTTCCGTGTTATCTAGACCCCAAAGCCTATCCTTGTAAGTATCATCTGTGTTTATTACTGCGGGGTAACGCCTGTAGTTTGGTTCAACATACTCAATATTGGGATCGCTTTTTAATTCTGCCACTTTCTGCTCGACAGTTTTAGCGTCTTTAATCCTTAAAACCGATATATTATTTTTTCTTAAATCTTCTTTTCGCTCTAATGACCGAGAGTTGGTAAAATTCAAAGCCGAAGCGCGGCCGAAAAAAGTGTCCAAATTAATCTTATCGCTTTTGTACTTCACCAAAATTTCACCCTCCACATAATCCTTTCTCTTTGTTTCTGCCCGTTGAGATTTTGCTAATCCGGACTTTCCCTCCATCGCTTCCGGCGCGGCGTTTTGCCTGCCAAAAGAAGGGCCAGAGCTATTAGATCTAACGCCAGCCCTTGACTGCTCAAAATTTGCGCTGGTCTTTTCGGCCGCAAAAACAGGCAAACTAATACTGCCTATAACGACAGAAAAAATCAAACAAAACGAGAGGAATACATTAACTTTTCGAGGTGTTCTCATTGACGTTACCATACACCTCTCTCTTTTGCTGTCAAGCGCAACCACGCCTAAACACGCCACCCGGTTGGCGTGTTTAGGATTTGATGCGATACACAACGCTCCTGCCCGTACTGCCGACCTGCTCCACCGCTCCCTCGCGTTCCAAGTCGTCCATATAGCGCACCGCGGTTCGCACTGATACGCCAAAATGGTTGCGGATGTCTTGATTCGTCACTTCCCCGCGCTCCCGTATAAACGCCAGGGCCTTTTCTTTGTTCGTGTTTTTCCGCACGGTCTGGTCCAAGGCAGTGGCGCAGATGCCTACTGCCTGCTCGCGTGTTTTCTTAAAAAGCAGGATGGTGAGGATGAGGATGGCTAGGATGAGGAGTCCGAAATATGTATTCATACGATTCCGTGCTTGCACGTTTATGTGCTATACTATAGGCAAATAAAAATCAATATCATCTTAACATGACCAGGCCTATTCGGCCAATAAACATAAAGGGGTACAGTCGCCTGGTATCCCCGGTAATGGACCGCCAAACGCCCGTCTACAACTGGCACGCTTTTAAGCATAGCTACTCACGCGAGCTAGTCACAAAACTGGCTCGCGAATTTGGTTTGCAAGAAGGCGCATGGGTGCTTGATCCTTTTTGCGGTGGCGGCACAACACTACTTGCGTGCAAGGAGATGGGCATCAACTCAATCGGTTTAGACATACTTCCGTTTTCAGTTTTTCTAACGAACACAAAAACACGCACCTACGACCCAGTGGCGCTTAAAAAGTATCTCGGCCGTTTTGATGGTGGGAATAAGTACATTGCTAAAAATGTTTCTCTGCCCGATATCGAAATCATCAACAAGGCATTTAGTGGTGGCGTAAAGCAGAAACTGTTATACCTAAAGCATCAAATCAGTCGGATTCGGGATGTTGAAACGAGAAATTTCTATATGCTCGGGTTGCTTGGTATTCTTGAGAAAGTAAGCAACACGGAAAAAGCCGGGGGATTTTTGAGAATTGTTAAAAAAAATGTTCCTGCAAAAAACGTTGTTCCAAAATTTTTAGAAAAGATAGAAAAGATGATTGATGATGTTGAAAAATTTAATAAAGAACTAGAATTCGTCAACGCAACATCGAACGCTGAACTTGCCGATTCCAGAAAATTTTCAAGCGGAAGAAAATTTGATGCCATTATCACCTCTCCTCCATATCCGAATCGGCATGACTACACCAGAATTTACGGACTTGAAATGATTTTTGATTTCGTGAAAAACAATGACGAGCTCAAACGAATCAGGTATGACACATTACGGTCTCATGTTGAAGCACGGAAACGTTTTGAGTCCAGTGGTTACGAAAAACCCGCCATCATAGACAGGATTGTCGCGCGAGTCAAAAAAGCCGGGGTGAACAACTCAAAAGTTCCCGAGATGATTGAGGGGTACTTTGAGGATATGTTTTTGTCGCTTGTTCAAATGCAGAAGCATCTGAAGCCGGGCGGCAAAATTGCGCTAGTTGTGAGCAATGTACGTTTCGGCGGCGTCAATATTCCGGTCGACAGCATTCTGGGGAAAATAGGAGAACAGGCGGGCCTCGTTCTAAAAGATATACACATAGCCCGACATAGAGGCAACAGCGCTCAACAGATGGGAAAATTCAAACGGAAGCCATCAAGGGAGAGTATAGTTATTTGGAGTAACCCTTAGCTTCATAAATTTCGTTATATTTCTCTTCATCCCCGATGATTTTTCCTGTTTTGAGATAATAATCAAACGCTACATCCAAAAATTGATGTCTTCTTTCTATAGAATATCCTTCTGCAGAAGCCTGCTGAAGGTTGTGTTGGAATTTTTCTAATAAAATTTTCTTTATTGGTTTATCAAAATTCTTAACGAAGTTTGCCTGTTGTTTTACTTCTTTCAATAATTGCAGATAAAATTTCGGAAATTTATCCAAATCTTTCCCACTCTTTTTTTCGATAAGCTCTTCATAAAAGAGATACACAGAAACTATTGCCGATTTACGCTTAAGTTCAATCACCTCCTTTCCAAATAACACCTCTAATTTTTTGAGTATAGAAAAAATTTTATCGGCTTTTTTCTTGGTGAGGACGTCAAAATTAATATATTCTTTCTTCTCTAGAAACTCTCTAATATTCTCATACCTTGCTCTTACAAAATTATCACTTTTCCTAAAATAGAGTGAATTAATAATCATTTGAGCAATGGCGATTTCTCGTGAAAATCGATACTCCTTCATACCAACCTTACCAACAAAAGGTCCATCTTTGCCAATTCTCTTAAAGATAAGATTCCTCATATCCCCTTTCATAGCATGAATTAGCTCGCCCCCGTTCAAAGGTGTGCCTATATTAAGCCTATGAAATAACTTTACAATATCTTTAGAGGCAGGATCATTAAGAATACTTACTGAAAATTTATAGTTTAAAAAGTCGTCCTGCACTGACTTTTTTAATTTTTTGTACAACCCACCATCTTCTGTCTCAAACTTATTATGGAAGAATTCATGAATGGATACTATTCGTTGCTTTCCGTCAATGCACTCGTATTGTTTCTCCTTTACAAAGTATGCCAGGTAAATCTTTGGAATATCAATATCTTCCAAAATAGAATCAACCAATAATCGCTTCTTTTTTGGCGTCCAGATTGGGTCTCTTTGATATTCAGTTTCCAAGCTAAGTTTCCCGGATGTATAATCCGCTATTAATTTCTTAGCCGGCCAATCTTGTACGGATCTTTTTTTATTGCTGTTGCTCATATTCTCTCCACTCATCAAGTTTTTTTAAAAGCCTATCTTTTGTACTATTAGGTGTACCTAAAATTTTATAGCGAAGCCAATCTAAAAAATAATTATCAGTATGATCTTCTGGCGGGTAGCTGTAATAAAATGAATCTTCGAAAGTCAGAACCATCCCCAATCTATCAAATAACTTCTTTGGTCTATCGGGATTACCCACTATTTCAATTGAATACGGAGTGGATCGTTTCGGTCTTTGTGTCTTGAACAATAAAGAAATCAAGCCCATATCATTTTGATTCAAGGAACAACCAATTATTCTTAAAATATCACACTGACATAACAACTCATAAGCTCTTCCGTGTATAATGTTGTATGGATAATTCAAATATTCTTTATTTAGCCTTGGGGGTATCCATTGTGCATCATCGGAATTTTTGATCAATGATGAAACATGAATTTTGTTTTTAGTACGTGTAAAACTCCAATCAAAGGAGCCATGTAATTTTAATACATAAGGGGCCTCAAGATTGTCTGAATGACTGGAATTGTCATTGATGTCAAAACCATAATCAAAACTTTGTTTAACGATTTTAAATGACTCTTCAAGTGTTGAGTCATAATTCAGAGTTAAAAATCCAGTCAGTTTCTCCTCGGGGATGTGTCTGTGCCATTTTATTAATAAAGGGGTAAGTCTTGGCTTAATCAATTTTTTGCCTATTTTAAGATTTGTGTAAATATCTTCTCGAAAATATTTTCGAACTTCTCTGGCTTGATCTTCTGATTTTTCTGTTTTCATCGCTTCTAATAAGGATATAAATAATTCAATGTCTAAAGGTGCCCCTCCCCAAACACTATCACATAATAAAGATTCTGTAATACCGTGATTGCTTAACAGGTCTGGCGTTTTTTTTAATAACCGATCAACTACTCTTTTTGATACGTCTCTGGCGAGTAAACCAATATTTTCATTTCTCCTCCCATAGCTTTGTATATTAACCCCTCTTCGTTTGCATTCGAGTTGTTTTTCAGAATGTGTTACACCAGCCCCAAGCAAATACACTACGTTTTTCTTATCTGAATCTGGCATATAACTCATTATTCGCCCATTACTTTATCCACCTCCCCCATAATCCTCCCGGTCTCCACCAACGCCACAATCATTTTTTGGTAATGCTCAATGTCCGCGTTCGCTAACTCCCGGCCTTTGCGGTCTTTGAGCCACTTTTGTGCGGGCTGGTAGCCACCGATGTAAAAATTCCACGCTTCCTCTGGCACATCGCCAAAATACTGCTCTTTGTTTATGTAGACCCTACCGTCTTTGGGGGTTGGCTTTTCTACAACGTTGCTCCCGGACTCAGGGAATGTGGTAATAAATTGGTTCACTTTTGGCGACTCCAGCAAATGCAGTTCGCGCAATTCTTTGCCTAACACAATTAGTGCCTTAAATTGCTGGGCATCTTTAGGATACGGCACGCGCGGAAAATCAATTTTCAAAAATTCTTTGTACTTTTCCCTATAACTCGGCGAATGCAAAATCGCGTAAATATAGTCAAAAATATCTTCTGGCTCTGTTTTGCCGACAATTTTTTCTATCTCGTCAACAATTTCTTTTTTGAAGTTTATGGTACGAGTTCCGTCTTTGGAATAAATATAAATTGGAAATAGTGTGTATGGCGCGTAAGGTTGAGAACTAATCTCTGTGATATTTTTAGTGCAAAAACAAATAAAATGTTTTCCCCCACCAAATTGTCGAGAAGAGATAAAAGCAACATTGTGCTTTCCAACAATATGCGAAAGCACTTTGTCTGCAGGGCGGCTGATTAACTGCGGATCATAATAAATCCACTGATAATCGAATGGCCGATACTGTACTGGCTGAATATAATCTTCTTCAAATAGTTTTCCTTTTAATCGTTCCGTCAATTTGTAACCGCTTGAATCAATAACTCTATAAGTTGACTTAAAACTACTATCATAATCATTGGACAAAAGTTTCTGTATTCTTTTTTCGAGTTCTGTTTTGTCAATATCTATAAACAACAAGTCTCTATCAGTTTTTACTCCGGAATTTGAAATTGGGAATAATTCGTCGACCGCAAATCCCTTTTTGTACTCTTCCTCCAATCCAAAATCTTTCGGCACAAAAAAATAATACGGTTTTGTGTAATCAAGTTTTTGCCATTTTACGGAATCAATATCACTCTCGTTCAACGCGTCAAATTTATACTCCCGCTTGCCAAAAAATTCCGCGTAATGAACCACGCCCAGACCTTTTTTATTCTCTGACTTGCGTACGAATATGGAAATTGACACGCCTTGCTGAATGTCAAAAACATTCTCATCTTTGCCGCCGTCCGGGGCTTTTTCTTTTTTCTTGGAATTGCCGTGCAAATCCAAAATGTAAATATCGTCAAAGGTTTCCAATAAATGCTTGCGCATCTGGCGGTGCGTAATGCCATCTATGAATGAATTGTTGGTAATCATGGCCACAATGCCGGTTTTGTTTTTTTCTATAAAATGCTCGGCAAAACGTATGAACTTAATATAGTCATCGTCAAGATTGATTTTCTTTTCTCCCAAATCTTTTTTGTAGTCCTGAATAAGCGCCTGTATCCACTTGCCCTTATTCTGCGAGCTCACGCTGTACGGCGGATTGCCGACCACCACCATAATCGGCTTTTTGTTTTTTATTTCATCAGCCGCCTTGGATTCATCCGCAATGCTCTGCGCCAAACCAAAACCAGCAAACAATTCTTCCTGCACAACGCCGCCCTCCAAAGAATTGGTGAGGTAAATACCAAGGCGGTCGTTGAAATATTTAAATTTGGTTTCTTTAAACGCAATGGCGAGTTTAAGGTGAGCAATGGTGTACGGTGCCATCATCAATTCAAAGCCGTGCACGCGCGGCAGCAAATCATGGTGCACATAAGCCGGCCAGCGACCCTCCTGCTTGGCTTTCTTTATTCTTGTATAAATTTTTCCAATCACGTCGCTGATGAACGTGCCCGTGCCAACAGCCGGATCCAGGACCTGAACGCGGTGCGTTCCATTGTCTGTTTTTGAGGTATCCGCCAAACCGGCCGCAAGCCCGAATTCTTTTTCGAGCAGGCGGTCAACCGAGCGCACGATAAACTGCACCACCGGCAATGGCGTATAATACGCGCCCATCTTTTTGCGTAAATCCTCGTCGTATTCTTTCAAAAAATCCTCGTAGAAATGGATAACCGGGTCCGGCCCGGTGCGCGTCTTGCCCCACAAATCCAAATTGTAGTACTGCTTCATGAGTTCCCGGATATCCGCGTGAGAAAAAACTTCACACAATTCGTTAACAATGTACTCCAGGCGCTTGTCAAAATTCGGCCCGACAATGTGGTCAAAAAAATGCCGGAGCAAGGGGTTTGATTTTGGAATCAAATCGCGGGCTTCCTGGCGGGTAAAATCTTTTGCAGTCTTATCCTCATAACGCGCGGCAAATAATCCGTATACCAGTGTCTGTGCGTACATGTCCGCAAACTTGTCGGTAGTCAAATCATGCACCAATAATTTTTTAATAGTTTCGTAGACGCGCTCCAGTTCAGCGCTTTTATCCGATTTTGAAGCAAGAACCTGTCGGACATTATCCCTGATTCTCTGCGCCTTGCCACCCATAATCTTGGCCAAGTGCGCGCCCGAACGAATCGGCTCCTTGTGTGATTGGGCAAAATCAAGCAGTGTTTTGGCGACATGCTCGTACTGTTCCGGGATAGCCGTAATCGTTCGGCTCTTTACATTGTACTCCGCAATTTTTATAGGCTCTTCGTACCGAACGCCGTTCCGGTAAAAGCGGAACTCCACGTAATCCGTCAGCACCAAATTGGCGTAGCCGTAGTACCGCTTCATCTGTTCGGATTTTTCAACCTTATCCAAAGACACGCCAATATCCTTGGCTTCAATATACACAATCGGGATGCCGTGCTTAATCACCACAAAGTCCGGCTTGTTGCCTTCCTTGGCTTTGGCATCATGGTCTATGCGCTCAACCTTGATGGATTCAAAAATTCCTTTGAGTAAAACTTCAAAGTCCGCGCGGTATCCCATTTCACTCGTTTCTACATGAGAGAACTTGCTGGAAATGGATTGTGTATACTTTTCAAAAAGGTCTTTCATACTCCTCAACAGTACCCCTTTTTGGCCCAAAAATCAACCACGCCTAAACACGCCACCCGGTTGGCGTGTTTAATTACGGCCGCTTAAGGATGTCGTGCGTTCCGATTCGGCGCAATTTACAGAGGTCGCCGATAATCTCGAATGTAAACCGATAATCGCGGGTAATGCGGGCCTCCCAAACATTGCCGCGGCCTTCCATCTTTTTTACACGAAGAGAAGGGTGGCGCGGATTCTCCAAAAAGAGAGCGAGCTTTTGTGTGGCGCGCTCTTGCATGGTTTTGGGTAAAGCGGTAAATTCCCGGATAAATTGCGGATCGCGAGCAACCCTCATAGGGACTTGAGTGACGCAATAAAGTCATCGGCACTCTCGAATACCTCGTAATTGCCGTTCTTGTAGTCAGCCTCTACCTCGCGCTCGCCCTCCTGCCAGCTCTCCAGCCACCACCACCGCTGGTCCTCGGCGATAAGCCCGGCCTTGGACGCGGCATGTACCTCCTCCTCGGTAAGGCCTCGGGAATTGGCCCAGTCAGCATTAATGGCGGTGATTTTCTTTTGTGCCCGCAAAAGAGCCTGTTGCTCTTTGGATGAAAGCCGGGGGGATGGAGCCGCGGAAACAACGCGGCGGGGCATAATAATGCCGCGGCCGCCTTCCACATCAATCTCCAAAAAATCGCCTTCGGACAAGCCCAGCCGATCTCGAACGCGCTTGGGAAGCGTAATCTGGCCTTTTTGCTTAAGCCGTGTTAAGGACGCCGGTGATGCGTGATGCATAGTGATAAAGTGTTACTTTCTTACTTTAGTAAAGTAGCACATGTATATAACGCAGTCAAACTTACAGCATAATCGCAAGCACAAGTACCGCAATCAACCCAAGGCCTGATATAATATGTTTAGGATGCTGTTTTTTGATTTCAATGAATATCATCAGCAATAATGATGCCACTACGAAACTAAGTAGTATTTTAAAATATAATGAACTCACGATTACCAATGAATGAATAATGCCGGAATCCTGCTGGCGTATAAAAAAATATTGGCTAGTCAATGAGGGCTTTACCGGCACAATACGGTCCCACGAAATGTCTGCGATGATGGTGGCGCCAGACGCATCGCGCGCTTCCAATACCGGAAGAACCACGGGATTAAAAATCTGTGTTTCATCATTTTCAAAAATAATGGTGCTGCCTGTCCATAACCATGGATCTGTTGAATCTTGAAAAAGCTCAATATGATTATTATTAAACGTAACCATGGCGCTTGTGGCGCCCGTAATACGCACTTCAGCCCATACTGCTGTTCCACCATCCTCATCTGCGGCAGCAGCATATACTTTACTTGCAGATTCATCTATAGATAACACTTCCATAGCTGGTTCTGGTTCAGATAGTAGCTCGGGTTCTGGTAATGCAGGCTCTTCTTTGATTGGAGGAGCATTCTCAACAACACCAAGCGTACGCTCGTCGGGTGCTGGCGCTACAGGAGCAACAACTACAGGATCCGGCAAGGGAGTTTTTTCGGTTTGAGGCGCATGTGGCGGAACAGAAGGCACTGGAGTCTCTGTCGCCAAATGTTGTTCAGGATTTGGTTGTTCAGAATTTGCTGAAGCACTGAATTGCGGCGCCGCTACAGCAGGAATGTGCTCCAAAGGCGCTGCAGGTGCGCCAAAACCTACACCAAAATACTGGGCCACTAATGTGGTATCGCTGTTATTAAATGGCCCGCTCACCATGCCAACGCCAATATCTTTGTAGTCCGCATCAATAAGATTCGCGTAGTGTGTTGGGCTTTTTACCCACGCATTTACCACTGATTCAGCATCCGCAAATCCCATAGCAAGATTTTCACCAGCCACAATATACGAGTATCCCGTATCCGCCAAAAAACTGGAAAGACTTTTTTTGCTCGGGCTTACATGCGCAAAGTATTGCCCAATAAGCATGTCCTGCGCCTTATTGAATGCCGCTTGGTTCAAAAACGGGTTTTCTACAAGATCCGGTGCGCCTAAGTTTCGACGAACCACGTTCGTAAGCTGAATAACCCGCTGCTGCTGCTCAAGCAAAACATCAGGCGTAAGCCACGCAGTGGCTGGAAGCGCGAGTATGCACAAAACGACAACGGTTTTGACGACAATCACGCTGCCTGCGTGAAATAACACGCGCTTCAGATGCAGTGCGCTCGGATGGTAGTTGTTCCCTTTATGTGGAATAAACAAATCACGCAGCTTTCCGCGTCCCAATGGATTGCGTCCACGCTTCACCTCTTCACCGTCGGCTATACCGTCCCCGTCCGTGTCCGGATTGTTTGGATTTGTTCCGTACACATTCACTTCTTGGTAATCGCCGAGCCCGTCGCCATCGGTATCCTGGGATTTCGGATTGGTGCCTAAATCGCGCTCTTGCGCATCCGAAAGCCCGTCCGCATCCGAATCGTTAAAATCATACTGTTTCTTTCGTTTTGCCATATATCTTTACATAACTATACGCCAAAAATTACCAAAAAGCAACCTAAAAGGAGCCGCATGTGCGGCTCCTTTTAAAATCCTGATTCCGTTTCGCAGCGTCGAATTCACTTCGCGCTGCGAAACACCCTGGAAGGAGGTGTGTGAGGGGGAAAACCCTCCTTAGGGTTTCACCCTCATTTCCCTTACATCATTCCCATTCCGCCCATTCCTGGCATGCCACCACCCATTCCTCCGCCTGCGCCATGGTCGCCCTTCTTTTCTGGAAGGTCGGTAATTACCACTTCAGTGGTTAAAAACATGGAAGCGATTGATACTGCGTTCTGCAACGCGCTTCGTGTTACTTTGGTTGGGTCCACAATGCCTGCTTGGATCATGTCTTCGTATTGGTTGGTTGCTGCGTTGTAGCCAATAGAACCATGCTGCTTTTTAACTTCCTCAGCTACCACACTGCCGTCGCGGCCCGCGTTAAACGCGATTTGGCGGATAGGTTCCTCAAGCGCGCGGCGGATAATATCCACGCCGACTTTTTCATCCACATTTTCGGTACGAACGTCGTTTAAAATATCCATGGCGCGCAAGAGCGCAACGCCGCCTCCGGCAACAATTCCCTCTTCAATGGCAGCCTTGGTTGCTTCCAGCGCGTCCTCAATACGGTGCTTTTTCTCTTCCATTTCAGTCTCGGTTGCGGCGCCCACTTTGATGATGGCAACGCCTTTTCCAAGCTTACCCAAGCGTTCATTGAGCTTTTCCTTGTCATAGTCGCTGTCAGAAAGCTCAAGCGCTTTACGGATTTCAGCAATGCGTGCGTCAATGGCGCCCTGTTCACCGCGACCTTCCACGATAGTGGTGTGCTCTTTGGTGGCAACTACTTTGCGAGCGTGGCCAAGGTCGGAAATATCCGCGTTCTCAAGCTTTAAGCCAAGGTCTTCGGAAATAACTTTTGCGCCGACGAGCACTGCGATATCCTGTAGTATTTCCTTGCGCCTGTCGCCGAATCCAGGAGCTTTTACCGCGAGCGCGGTAAATGTGCCACGCATCTTGTTTACAATTAATGTTGCCAGCACCTGATCATCAAAATCCTCAGCAATAATCATGATTTCTTTTTTGCCGGATTGGATGACTTTCTCTAAAAGTGGAAGAATATCTTGCACGGACGAAATCTTTTTATCGGTGATGAGGATGGAAGGATCTTCCATAACCGCTTCCAAGCGCTCGGCATTGGTAATCATGTAGGGAGATGCATATCCCTTATCAAACTGCATGCCTTCCACTAATTCCAATTCCAGGCCAAACGACTGGGACTGCTCTACCGTAATAGGAGCCTCGTGCCCGACTTTCTTAATAGCCTCGGCAATAAGCTTGCCGATTTCTTTGTCGTTTGCGGAAATAGAAGCAACTTGCGCCACATCTTGTTCGTTTGCGGGGTCAATTGTTTTTGACTGCGCCTTAAGGGACGCGACAACTTTTTCGGTTGCCATATCCATGCCGCGCTTAACCGAAAGCGGGTTTGCGCCTGCGGTTACGTTCTTAATGCCTGCCGCAACCATGATCTGCGCGAGCAATGTCGCGGTAGTGGTTCCGTCGCCGGCAACATCATTGGTCTTGTTGGCGACTTCTTTTACGAGTTCCGCGCCGATGTTTTCGAACTTATCCTCCAGCTCGATTTCTTTTGCAACCGAAACACCATCCTTAGTGATGGTTGGGCTTCCGTATCCTTTATCAAGCACCACGTTGCGGCCTTTTGGCCCGAGCGTAACTTTTACCGCGTTCGCGAGCTTATCAACACCCGCCTTGATTGCGGAACGAGCCTCTTCTGAAAATAAAATTTGTTTAGCCATAGTGACGTACTCGTCATTGCGAGGGAGCGTACTCGCGACTGCGGCAATCTCGTGTATTGACGGGATTGCTTCGCCTTGAGTACAAGGACTCGCAATGACACATTTAATTAATTACTCAACAATGCCGACAATATCGTTTTCGCTGATAACAAGTACTTCTTCACCATCTACCGTGATTTCATCCGGCGAGTACTTGCGGAATACGATCTTGTCTCCGACTTTTACGGACATAGGCGCAATCTCGCCAGAATCAAGCCGCTTGCCGGGCCCGACTGAAATTACTTCGCCTTGCTCCGGCTTTTCCTTATCGATGGTGTCTGGCAAAAAAATGCCGCTTTTGGTTGTTTCCTCGTTGCCAAGTGGTTTGACGATCACACGATCGCCGAGTGGTCTGATGTGCATAGTGTTATTTAGTATTAAATGTTATTTAAAAGCTATTATCACTCATATATATAGAGTGATAATTACGCTGTAGTACTCTATTTTACTAAATATATCGGCTTTGTCAAGCCTTTTTAAATCCCCTTCCTTAAAGAAAATAGATGGAATGATTTTTTGAAAAAAATGAAGCCCCCAAGTCGTAGACAAGGGGGCTCTAATGGGCTTCGCTAGACGAAGCCCGAGAAATACCGCATGGGCACCGACCTTTAACTTTTCCCTAATTTAAGCCAAAAAATACCCATATATACTGCTCCCATCATCATGCCTGAATACACAGACCAGAGATAATGGTCAAATAAAGCAATGATGATAAAAGGGAGCAAAAATACCCCTGCTGACAGCCGATTATATCCTTCAACTCCGTTCCTCGCCGAGTACGGCGAGTCACTTCGTTCAGGATGACGGCGGAAAAACGACAAAAAGAACCCCGTTATCACAATACCTCCGATGATACCCAGCTCCGCGAGCACCAAAAGCGGTATATTATGCACGGGCTGATAGTAGTATGCCGGCTGATTCGCATCAAGCTGATCGTGAACCGCTAACCCATAGTTCCCTATGCCGGTTCCAAGAAGGCGGTTTTTTGATAGTACGTCCCAGCTTTGCGCGAGTGATGCCCCTCGCTCTTGGGATGATTTTATTTCCAGCCGGTTTTGCCCAATTATGCGTGATGTTAATTGGTCGGGAAACATTAATCCAAACAAAATCACCACTGCAATCCCTATGCCGACAAATACAAACGCGTAAGATCTGAATACTTTTTCCTTTGCGGACACAACAATAAAAATTGCAAGGCCAGCGCACGCCGCAATCCATGCGCTGCGGGAATAGGTAGCAAGCAAACCAAACAGCGCCACCACAAACACCAAATAACGAATAGCAAACCGCATAATTGTGGTCCTGTCTTTGGCGCCACGAGATTCCACTACAAGGCTGCGCGTTGCCGCAGCAACCGACATCAAAGAAAGCGCGAGCCAACCGCCCAAAATATTCGGATGCGAAAATGTGCCATACGGCCGCAGCCAGCGGCTCTGCGCAGTCTCCACTACAGAAGCACCCAGCATGTCCGCGCTCTGATGTGCCATGCCAAAAAAAGTGGACGCAGGAACAATCTGCAGAAAAGATTGCGCGATACCGATTGTTGCCTGAACAAAACCAGAAAAAATAATCGCCCAAAGCACATTATTAAAAGGAACAACACGCGAACTGACAATTAAAAAAACTACTCCCGCTTCAATCAGCATAGTCCAGTGCTCAAGCCCGACACTGCGGTCGTGAGACCAAATAATGGAAAGCCCAGACCACGCAACCAATACGGCGAGCATGCCGAGCGGAGAATACAATGTGCGCACGGAAAAACTCGGAGTCTTTTGTCGTATGGCAACCATGACGCGTGCGATAATCGCAATCAGCACAATAAACAACAGCGCTTCTGTTGCGTAGAGCGATTGCGTTCCATACTCCCAGTACTCTCCATTGATTGAGCCGGGAACTAACATCAACCGCGCCTGCCACGGAATGAGGAAGATGAATAATAGTATGCCGTATTGGATTATTTTGTTTAGTATATTCATAACTATATTTCCGTCATTCCCCACGGCTTCGCCTCAAGACAGGATTTGAGCGAAGCGTACTCGCGGAGTATTTCCGTCATCTTGAGCGAAGCGTACTCGCGGAGTATTTCCGTCATCTTGAGCGAAGCGTACTCGCGGAGTCGAAAGATATAACATCATTAATATAAATTCACGCTATATCCTTCGACTGCACTCGTCGCTGAGTACATCGTCTCGTTCCGCTCAGGATGACGAAATAGAAAGCGTTGCTTCGCTACGCTCGCAATGACAATAAAGCCTCGTACCGCTTAATAAATGATTCTAAATGTTCCACGCGGCGGTCGTTGGTGTGGAACTTCAAAATCCCCTCCTCCACGCGCACCCGAGTATCACGGTTTGCAAGGTCGCGGATTGCGGATGGAAATTTTTTCCATTGAATATCACGCGCAAACGCGGTAAACGGCGCAAGCAATCGCTCGACAAACGGACGCAGGATTTCCCGGTGTTGTACCACTCGGCTCGGATGCGGTATGACGGGGTACACGTTTGGCACTGTCGAAGAAAGCCAGGTGGCGTTTGCCGCCCAAAAGCGCTGGTACACTTCTCGCGCACTATAGATTGGATAAAAATTCGCAACCCAATACGCAAAATCAATATCATTCTCGCCCATGCGCAGATTTCCAATATTCAAATGATCCTCATCAATAAACATGCTCAAGCAAATTTTTGGCGTACCCCCCGGTTGCCCTGGCCTGCGACGCAATGCAGATAACACAAGCAAGCAAAATAGCCGCGCCCACCATGTGCCTTTGGGCTTGGTAATAACCACCAGATCAATATCACTTGTTTTGATTGCGTTTAAAAGCGCCATGGAATTGCAGACAAAAAGTCCGCGGACAAATGGTACATACGAAAGCAGGCGGATCAGGCGCCGTGACTGTTTGTATTTTTCTTCCGCAGCAAGAAAACGTGTATGTCTCGTATCAACAAGACGCTCGCGGCCGCGAGAATAAAAAAAAGCGTCCTTCCTCCGAATCGCCTTCGCAAGCAGGCGCCCCTCTTGGAGCGCGCGGTTCAATTCTACAAGCACAGAGGGCGCAGTTCGCCGCCCAAGCAATAAGCGATGTAATTCAAGAAGCGAAACAGGATACTCAAACACGTCAAAATAGGCAATCGTAGCTACAATAGATTTCTCAAGCTGGTCAGCCATGCCCCTATGGTATCAAAAAACACGGCTCTGTGCCATGGTATGAGGGTGTGCAGGGGTTGTTAATTTTGTAACGAGAATGATGGAGCGATAGCTCCCCTTCGGAGTGAAAAAAATTTCGTACCCGAGAAACCGCTTACAGCACTTTTTTGAGGTACTGCCCCGTATAACTCCGTGTAACGTTTGCCACATCCCGCGGCGTTCCGGCTGCAACTAATTCACCACCTCCGTTGCCTCCTTCGGGCCCAAGGTCAATAATCCAATCACAGGACTTAATGACGTCAAGATTATGCTCAATAATAAGCACGGTGTTTCCTTTATCGACCAGCGCGTTTAACACGGTAAGCAATAGTTCCACATCCGCAAAATGCAAACCCATGGTAGGCTCATCAAGAATATAGAGTGTGCGCCCGGTTGCGCGACGCGAAAGCTCGGTAGCAAGCTTAATGCGCTGGGCTTCTCCACCAGAGAGCGTTGTCGCCTGCTGACCGAGGTGGATGTACCCAAGACCAACCTCAACCAGTGTATCCAACTTGGTTTTGATAATGGGAATATTTCTAAAAAATTCACGCGCTTCATCAACGGTCATTTCCAAAATCTCGGCTATATTCTTTTCCTTGTAGTGGATTTCCAAAATCTCGCGCGAGTAGCGGCGGCCTAAGCACTCTTCGCACTCAACATACACATCCGGCAAAAAATTCATTTCAATGCGCTTTACCCCGTCCCCTTCGCAGGATTCGCATCTGCCACCTTTTACATTAAAGCTGAACTTGCCGGCCTTGTATCCCCTAATTTTCGCCTCAGGCAGAGAAGTAAACAAATCCCTGATGGGCGTAAACAATCCTGTATAGGTTGCGGGGTTAGAGCGTGGCGTTCGGCCAATTGGCGACTGATCGATATTAATCACTTTGTCGATATGTTCCAATCCACGAATCTCGCGGTGCTTGCCGGGATGATCTTTTGCGCGATAAAAATGCTGCAATAATGATTTTGCGAGAATATCCGTCATGAGTGTTGATTTGCCGCTCCCGGAAACACCGGTAATGGATACTAGTTTTCCCAGTGGGATATCCACGTCAATATTTTTAAGGTTGAACTCAGATGCGCCAAGGATGGAAATTGATTTATTGTTTCCTTTTCGGTATGTCTTAGGAACGGCAATCGAACGCTTACCGGAAAGAAACTGGCCCGTAATGGACTTAGGTGATTTTTTAATCTGCTCAGGCGTGCCTTGGGCCACTACATTGCCGCCGTGCTTCCCGGCGCCCGGGCCGATATCAACCACCCAGTCAGCTTCAAAAATAGTTTCCTCATCATGCTCAACTACAATCACGGTGTTGCCGAGGTCGCGCAGTGTTTTTAATGTCTTAATCAAACGCGCGTTATCGCGCTGGTGTAATCCAATGGAAGGCTCATCCAATACATACAAAACGCCAGTCAGCGCGGAACCGATCTGCGTGGCAAGCCGAATGCGCTGAGCCTCGCCGCCGGAAAGCGTGTGCGCGGCGCGGCCAAGGGTTAGGTAGTTTAATCCCACATTGCGCAAAAAATCCAAACGCGCGACAACCTCTTTTAGCACGAGATTTGCAATCTGCATTTCTGAATTAGTAAGCTCGCTACGGCTTGAACCGAGCATCTTAAAGTGCGCCAGCGCCTCATCTATGGAGCTACTGGTAATATCTGCAATGCTCTTGCCGCAGATGGCAACCGAAAGCGCCTCGGGCTTAAGCCGTTTTCCAGCGCAGCTTGGGCATAGCTTGATGCGCATATACGATTCAATTTCACGGCGTATGTAGTCTGAGTCTGTTTCTTGGTAACGGCGGCCAAGATTTACAATGACTCCCTCAAACGTAGTTTCAAACTCCTTTATCTTGCCGTCGGCATCTGGATTGCTCACGCGGTATACTATGGAGCCAGTTCCATTAAGCACGCTCTCGATTGCTTTTTTTGGAAGATTTTTAACCGGCGTATTCACAGAAAATTTATTTGCCTTGGCAACAGCCTCAAGAATGCGGAAGTACCATCCGTTAAACGCGGCAGTACGCGACCAGGGACGGATAGCGCCCTCGGCAATGGAAAGTTTTTTATTGGGGATCACTAAATCAGTATCAACCTCAAGCTTCGTGCCTAATCCGCCACACTCAACGCATGCGCCATGCGGCGAGTTAAAGGAAAAATTACGAGGCTCTAAAAGCGGCAAGTTAATACCGCAGGTTGCGCACGCCAAATGTTCGGAATAGAGCGCGTCCTGCCCGGAATCAACCTGGCTGATAACAACCAATCCGTCTCCAAGCTCTAACGCGGTTGCCAAGGAGTCGGCTAAGCGAACGCGGTCATCGGAAGAGGGTTTTGATTTAACCGTCAAACGATCCACCACTACTTCAATAGTGTGTTTTTTTTGCTTATCCAAACGCGCATCCTGCGCTTCCTCCAAAGGAATCACCTCGCCATCAAGCCTCACGCGCGCAAACCCAGCGCGCGACAATTCCGCAAACACGTGCTTGTGTTCGCCTTTTTGGTCGCGGATCATGGGAGAAAGCACCATGATCTTGGCGCCGTCTGCAAGCTTTTGTATCTGCTTGATAATCTGCGGCTTGGTCTGCTTGGAAATAACGCGGCCGCACTGCGGGCAGTGCGGAGTGCCGACCCGAGCATAGAGCACGCGGAGATAATCGTAGATCTCGGTGACCGTTCCAACGGTAGAGCGTGGGTTATGGGACGCGGATTTTTGGTCGATTGAAATTGCCGGAGAAAGCCCATCAATGCGCTCCACATCTGGCTTGTCCATTAAACCCAAAAACTGCCGCGCATAGGCGGACAATGATTCAACATATCTCCGTTGGCCTTCTGCGTAAATAGTATCAAACGCAAGGGATGATTTTCCGCTTCCAGACAAACCCGTAATAACCACCAGTTTGTTGCGCGGCAAATCCAAAGAAATATTTTTTAAATTGTGAACGCGTGCGCCTTTTATGGATATAACGCCTGCTCCGTTCCGGTAATCAGAACCAGTGATATTTTTTTTTGGCATACTGACATATCATTTAGTCAAGAACGCTTGTGTTTGGATGCAATTCAAGGAAAAGGCGAGGAACGGAGAAAGCTGTACGTACTGGTACAGCGTCGAGCACCACAGCCTTTGACGCAGAAGTGCGCCACACATAAGCGTTCTTAAAATCAATACCGAGCAGTATACATGAAATTATGAAATCAATCAAGCTTAACAGAAAAACAAAACACGCATATACTATCAACATGACCGAAACCATTACAAACCAACTCAAATCACTCCCCCTCTCCCCGGGTGTCTACTTTTTCAAAGACGCACATGGCGTGATTTTGTATATCGGAAAAGCAACCAAACTGCGCTCGCGCGCGCGATCCTACTTTTTAAAATCTTCCGACCTCTCCCCTGCCAAAAAAATCATGGTTGATAGGATAGCGTCCATTGAAACCACCATCACGTCCAACGAACAGGAAGCTTTGATCCTTGAGTCAATCATGGTCAAGAAGCACAAGCCGGCTTTTAACGTGTCGCTTAAGGACGATAAGAGCTATGCCTTTATTAAAATAGATTACCGCTATCCCCGGCCGGTGGTAACAACGGTGCGCAGGCCGGCATTTGATGCAGGACGCTCAAAAGCAAAATACTTTGGCCCCTACACCTCTGGAGGAACCTTGTACGAAAATTTACGCATCCTGCGTCGCCTATTCCCCTATCGCAAAAAGTCAAAAAAACTTACTATCTTTGAAACTGAACTGGAAAAAAAACGCTCCCTCGGCCCCATTCCCGGGAATGACCAAGAGTATGCTGATATGATTGCGAAGTTGATCCGCGTGATTGAAGGCCAGAGCGATGAGGTGATTGGCGATCTTAAAAAGCGCATGCAGGATTTGAGCCGCAAAAAGCAATACGAGAAAGCAGCCGCAGTCCGCGACCAGATCAAAAATCTTGCATTGATACAGTCGCGCCAAAAAATCATGTCAATGCGTGGAGGCAGCCAGGATGTAATTAGCATCTACCTAAAAGACGATCAAGCCGCAGTGAACGTATTCGTAATCCGCGCGGGAAATCTCATTAACAAACTTAACTTTCTACTCCAGCATACTGCAGGCGAATCCATGACAACGTTGGTTGAGGTGTTTTTGACGCAATACTATTCCGAAGCAAGTAATGTCCCAAGAGAATTGGTGCTGCCGGTGCGCACTAATTTGAAACCCGATGACATTGCTGCACTCACGCCCGAACGCACGACTGACAAAATCAGCATCTCAATTCCATCTCACGGCAAAAAACGAAATCTGATTAAACTTGGTGAAGAAAATGCAAAAGAGTACCTGGCACAATCCCGCGCCAAGTGGGAGCGTGCCAGTGATAACGCTCTTGTCGAGCTTACCACCACGCTTAATCTAAAAACAGAACCAAAACGCATTGAAGGTTTTGATATTTCCAACATCCAAGGACACCTGTCTGTGGGCTCTATGGTGGTATTTATTGATGGCAAGCCTGATACCAAACAGTATCGAAAATTCAAAATCAAAACAGTAACAGGTTCAAATGATTTTGCCTCTTTGGCGGAAGTTTTAAAACGGCGTTTTAGCTCGCAAAAGGAAACCAAGTGGCCCAATCCGGATTTGATTCTGTTAGACGGAGGAAAAGGCCAGCTCTCAACGGTGATTAAAACTCTTTTTCCCCGTCACCCTGAGCGGAGCGAAGCGGAGTCGAAGGGTCTCGCTCTTCTACCTAATCAGTTCATAGCGCTCGCAAAACGAGAGGAAGAGATATTCCAAGGCGCTGAATTAAAAAAAATTGAACTAGCTCCGACATCAGACGCCTCCAGACTACTCCAACGCATTCGGGATGAAGCACACCGGTTCGGACAAAAGTACTACCACACCCGCCATACAAAAGCAGGCACGCAATCCATACTGGATGAAGTTCCGAGTATTGGACCCAAGACCAAAAAACTCCTCATCCAAAAATTTGGCTCAGTCACAAGCATACGCAACGCGAATAAAAATGATATAATCAAACTGATTGGAGAAGCAAAAACAAAAACGCTTCTGGAAAATCTATAATCGACGTAGGTGTATGACCAAAACAAAAGGCGAAAAACGAGAACAAAAAAAACGCAAAAGCCGCAAAATGAAAGTGAGCGGAGCAAGCGTAAAAAAACTGCGCAACATTCAGCTTAAGAATCAGCTGTAACGAGCGTCACGATCTCTGCGACAGAAGCAGTTTTTTTGAGCCCGAATATCTCCGGAGTGTATTTTTTAATTGCAAGCAAAAGATTATCGTTAAGCACAAAGCTGTCTGAATCAAGCCGCGTAAAGGCGTGCTCAAGATAGAGAACTGATTCCGCAGCCATGCTGATGCCCAAAGGAACGTGCATGTTTCCATGCCATGCCTGTTCCAACAATTCCCATACAAGCTCGGAGATGGAAGCTTTTCTTGATTCCGGCAAATGGATGCCCGAGGAAAAATAGGTACGACGGTGCTCATGACGGCCATAGTGCGCCTTAAGTAATACTTTTGCGGCAAGCTCTGGCTTGCCTTCCAAAAGTGCATAGAGCAATGCAACAAACACGCGACGCTCTTCGGGTTCTAAATAGCCAGTACCGAGTACGTGATTCATAATAACGCTATTTCGGGGTCCAATCTGCATATCAGAAAGCAAAGGCCGTAATACAAATACGCCTCCTACCCCATACTGGTATATAAACGCTTCTGCAGTGTAACGGTTGATATACTTCCGCGCGGCTGCGGTTTTTTTGCGCCCCTCAGCGATTTCCCGCATCGTGGGATGGTTGTGCCAGCGCTGGACTAACACATCCCGATTAGTGTACTCCCACAGCACTTCCGGAATAGTAATTTTTTGATGATGTTCAAAGTGCGCGTCAAGCATTTCCGCGCGGCTGCCTGCTAGCGCCAAATCCGAAAGCATTTCCGCGCGCCGCACAAGCTCATAAAGCATGCTTTCTGCAATAACATTTTTAAATTTTGATGCAATAGCGGGAAGCAGTTCTTGCAATGTCTCCACAGTATCCCCCATGAGGCGGACGGACTTGGGATCATTAACGGTAATCAGAACGCGCCTGCCATCTTTAAGGATCGCTTTGTTGGTCTGGCTTATTAAATTACTCCGGTACGGATCAAGCTCAATGCTTCCAATTTCCTTAACAGCGCTTGTGCCGATGGATTTCTTTAAAAGATGGGTAAATTTTTTTTCGCCCATTACGGGAAGGGCGGATGTATTATTTAATAAAGCATTCTGGTACGGCTGCGGTACCACGTCGCTGCGCGAAGCAGCAATCCTGCCTGCCTCCACAAACCCAGGCCCAAGCTCGCCAAGCATCCGGCTCAATGTCCGGCCATCTGCAAGGCTCTCTATAAATTCGTTACGCTTTCGAAACACGCGCACCGGAAGATGGTGCAACAATTCAAAATCAAAAAGCATCCGGCCGAATCCAGAATGCGCGATGTGGGATGTTATATGGCGAAGCTGTCGTTTGTGACGCATGTAAAAAATAAAACCGCTGGTAATCACTATACAGTATAGCAATTACCAGCGGCAGGAACAATATCACGCGTAGCGCGGCGGAAATGAAAGCGCTCCGAAAGGGTGCGGGGTCAGCAGGTCGCGAGCATGCGTTCGGCCACAGCCCGGACCGCGTGGCAGATGCCGACTCCAGGCATATTGATGACCGCGCGGAGTGCATCTTGCTTTTCTGCGCCCGACGAAGGGAACACGCTGCAGATGACGTGCGCCGCAAGGAGCTTGGCGAGCATGCGGCACTCATTTCCCGCCACCTCGTCAGCGATGATGCGCTCCGCCTCCCAGCACACCATAGCCTTATTGTCGTATTCAAACAATGTCATGGCGATGATGAGGTCCGCGGTATACCTCGCGCTCTGGGGAACCCCGACTGAGAGCAGGTGGACGAGCTCATCAAACCCATACGTAATCCACTCATCCTCCCCAATATAGTCGAGGAGGATGGCGAGTTGGACGCGGTGGCCCCAGTCATTGGCGATCCACTGCGCGTCACGGGGATTGCGCGGATCGAGCATGTCGCGGTACGCATCCCCGGCGCGCTTGAACGCCTGCCACATTACGTCCGTAACCGTTCCCTCTGTGGTGTAGCGCAGCATCTCGGCAAAATGCGCCATGTACAGGGCGTTGGAGCGGCTGAACTCATCCTCGGCGATGGTGGCGACCTGCTTGTGGTTCTCGGCCTCGCCCTCGAAATCTCCACGAAGCCTACATACCAACGCCATATTGTATTGCATGAGCACCCAGGAACGCCGGACGGCTGGAGTATCCAGCGGCATCGGCGCAAGCACATCCCAGGCCTCCTCCAACCACTGCCGGATGTGCTCCATATCCGGCAGTGGCATCCGGCGCGCCAGGTTGACCATGGCGATATACAGCTGCGCCTTCCGCAACGATGACAGCGATTCGCTCCTGAAAACACGCGAGCAGATGTCAATGCCGCGACTGTAATCCTTGCGCCGGTACACCAGCTCATCCATCATCCGCGTTGCGATGATCTCGGCATCATCCGGCAACCCTGCGATGATGCGTGCGATGTCGCTGTTGCCCATCTCAAGCAACTTCACAGTCAACGGGCCGCTATACTCGTCTGCCATTTCCTCATACCTCACGGTTTTGTCCGGTTATGGACCGGACATGGGTTTTAAAAGAAACTTCTCGTTCGTGGTTGCGAACACTACTTTTTACCACGCAAACAATGTTTTGTCAACACACACCCAAGCCTAAGAACACACCGTCTTGACATTTTTTTCAGGACTGCTATACTATACCCAAGCTCCGAACACCACCTGTAAGGTGGGTGCCCGTAAGGGATAGGAGTTTTTTGTTTTTCAAATCTCGGTGATAATGCGGGCTCCCACCAATCGGTGGAAGTATCTTTTTGCGTACACTTGCGCTTCCAGGTAGTCCCGTACAAATCCGGCAATCGCGTCAGACAGCCGTATCAGCGCGTTCTGTTCGTCTTTGAGGCCTTTTACTTTTTCTGTTGTAATACCCCGGTGGCGCAGCGCTACGGCAACCGTTTTGATGGTATGCTTGCTTAATCCGTCAATATACACAATCGCCTGTTTTGTTTGGTGGTGAGCTGTTTTGATGCTCGCTGAAACAGCTTCAACCGTTGCCTGGGAATAATCATCAATGTTAAAAAAGTGTTCTATAAAAATATGGTCTTTGAGCTGCGTCCGGTGAGCGAGCAGCGCGTCTAAAAAACGCAGCTTTACCTGATGGTCCGTCTTTTGCCATTTTGATTTCTTCTTTGTCACCCGTTCTATGGCATACATCAGCTGTTCAAGCTTTTCTTTCGCATTATATGAAACTACAACCGTGCAACAAACAGAAAACAAGACACCTTTGGTATCTTGACCGGTTTCATCGACATAACAATAAACCCTCTCCATACGCAGTATTGTACCATATGCCAGTTGTTATCAGTAAGACTAATCACGCCATGCCATCCTCATGAAATTCAACATGTTCATCTCCAAGTTCCGCGATAAAGCGGGACGGCGTGGTAATGGAAACAGATCCGTAAATGGTCCGCTGGCGCGCGAACAGCATAAACAATCGATCACGAGCGCGGGTAATGCCCACATAACAGAGGCGACGTTCCTCCTCCAGCTGTTGCGGATCGATAATGGAGTTGGCATGCGGAAGCAGGCCCTCTTCCATACCAACTAAAAATACAGTATTAAACTCAAGTCCTTTTGCCGAGTGTAAAGTCATAAGTGTAAGCGCATCGCCTTTGGTTGGGTCAAACGTATCTTGATCCGAAACAAGCGCAACATCCTCCAAAAACGCCTCAATACCCTGCGACCCTTTTAGGGAAGCGAATTTTTTAGCAACGCTCTTAAGTTCAGCAACGTTCTCCAATTTGTCTACCACATCATTTCCCAACGCCTTCAACGCATCACTATAGCCAGCCCTCGAAAGCAAAAAATCAATTGCGTCAGCAACCGTCATTTCTGCAAGCTTTTCGCGCGCGCGGCTGAATACGTCCATAAACTCTTTAAACAGTTCAAACCGATTCTGTGCCAAGCCTTCGATCTCCTCGTTCTCCAGAACACAGGTCATAATATCTTTTTTCTCTTCCCGTGATTGCGTGTATATGCGGCCCAATGTTTTATCTCCGATGCCGCGCGAAGGTTCGTTGATAATGCGCTCAAGCGCAAGCACGTCGTTCGGATTAATCAAAAACTTAAGATACGCGATGGTATCTTTAACTTCTTTGCGGTCGTAGAACCGAATGCCGCCAACCAAACGGTAGGGCACCCCATACTTTAACATCGCTTCCTCCAATACGCGGGACTGCGCGTTGGTACGATACAGCGCCACATAGTTGTTCCAAGTAATTTTTTTGGTTCCCAAATCAAATGGAATTATTTTTGACGTTTGCAAACGCATATCTCCGGAACGGTACTTTTTCTTTCCAGCTTTAAACCCTTTCATAATCTGATCCAGAATTCCCGAACCTCCGCCTTCGGCGGCATAGTCATAGGTGATTTCTTCACCACCCCCGTCACCCTGAGCGGAGCGTACTCGCGAAGTCGAAGGGTCTACATCGCCCGCGCCAGAGCTTGATTCACGAGATCCCTCCGCTTGCGAGTACGCTCGGTCGGGATGACGGTTATTCTCTAACTCGCAAATTATCTCCAAAACCTTTTCCGCTTCCCTGCTCTCGTTTGCAACTTGCCACACTTCCGGCGTATGCCCCTCAGCTCTATCGGTCCAGAGCTTTTTTTTCATCCGCGTGGCATTACCCGAGATAATCGCATTCCCTAACGCTACAATTGGAGCGGTGGAGCGGTAGTTCTGCTCAAGCAGAATCGTTTGAGCGCCTTTGTAATCTTTTTCAAATTCTAAAATGTTGCGGATGTTTGCTCCACGCCAAGAGTAGATGCCCTGCCAGTCATCCCCAACCACAAAAATATTTTTCGTTGTTCCCGCAAGCAAACGCGCCCATTCGTACTGGCTCTGGTTGGTGTCCTGGTACTCATCTATCATCAAATAGGGCCAGCGCTCTTGATAGGATTTTAAAACATCAGGGTGCTTTTTAAAGAGCGCCACCGTATTAAACAACAGATCATCAAAATCCATTGCCTGATTTTCTTTTAAATACTCTTGGTAGTGCTCATACAAAGCAGCTGCAGTCTCCTCAAATGGGCCGTCGGTCTGAGTGGCGAACTGTTTGGGAGTCAAAAGCTCGTTCTTGGCGCGGCTGATGATATTGAGTATGGCGGAAGGGTTTACGTCTTTCGGAGACACGCCTTCGTTGTACATCACTTTTTTAACGGCGCTCTTCTGCTCATCAGCCGCGTAAATAGCAAACTCGCGCTTAAACCCCACACGCCCAGCCTCCTGCCGCAGGATACGCGCGCAAATTGCATGGAACGTGCCCAACGCCGGACCAGTACCAAACCCTTGCCATATTCTCCATTGGTTTGGATTAGCTCCCAACAGTGTTGCGGCCCTTTTGCGCATTTCATCCGCCGCTTTGTTGGTAAACGTAACCGCCAAAATTTGGTGAGGTTTGACACCTTTCTCGGTAACCAGATACGCAATCCGGTGGGTGAGTGTTTTTGTTTTACCTGATCCGGCCCCTGCAATTACCAACACCGGGCCGTGCGTTGCTCTCACCGCTTGTGCTTGGCGCTCGTTGAGTTCATCTAATAAATTTTGCATACTAGCAGTATAGCGACAAATAGCAGCACGCACAAAGATTTGACACAACCAATCTCTTTCTGCTACTATCAAGCCATTCATGGTACTTCCAATTCTTCAAGTTATATTTGCTGTATTGCTCATAACCGCCATCTTAATGCAACAGAAAGGCACTGGCTTGGGTGCTGCATTCGGCGGAGGCGGCACTATGTACAAGTCTAAAAAACGCGGTGGCGAAAAGGTTCTCTATATCGCCACTATCGTGTTTGCACTCATCTTCTTTGGTCTGCTCGTCGCAGATATATTTATTGTATAACCCTAACGGCGCGTGCGAGGACAGCGACGCGCCACTCTCATCTTCATACGCGTCCTTCGTGCCTTATGATTGGTGCCTCTCTTGTGTCTGGCATAATTAATTACTTCCATACCATTGGTAAAAAACTCTCTCGCAGAGGCGGGTATTCACTGACCGAAAAAACAGACCAAAATTTTGTATTTGAAGTTATTAGAGAAAAACGGATTCCAAGTCTCACTCAAATTAAATACATTGGTAAATTCTACAGCGAAACCGAAGTATTGATTACTAAAATTGCAATCTTCTTAGCGCTCACCGGAAGCATTGTGCTCGGAACAGTACTCTATAAAAACAATATTGTACGCATACCAGCAAATGGCGGAGAGTATGTGGAAGCGGTAATCGGCGCTCCAACATACATCAACCCACTGTTCTCGCAGGCAAACGACGTTGATCAAGATATCACCAGACTCGTGTTTTCTAGTTTAATGAAATTAGACGAACAAGGAAGCCTTATTCCTGATCTCATGGAAGAGTATGTGATTGATGAAAATCAAACCACATACACCTTTACCATCAAAGAAGGAGTCACCTGGCACGATGGCGAGCCACTCACCGCTCAAGATGTGCTTTTTACGGTTCAGAGCATTCAAGACCAAAACTTTAAAAGCCCGCTCTATATTACCTTCCGAAACGTGCAGGTGCGGGCCATTGATAATCGCACAGTAAGCTTTACCCTGGCAGAACCATTTGCGCCGTTTCTCTCAGTGTTAACGTTCGGCATCCTACCTGAACACCTTTGGGCTGATGTGGATCCCTCGCACGCGATTCTTGCGGAACTCAACCTGAAGCCTGTGGGATCGGGTCCATACCAATTTTCACAATTTGCCAAAGACAAAAAAGGCAACATCAAAGAGTATACGCTCAAACGATTTAATAATTACTACAGCGATGAAGGGCCATACATTAAAACCATCACCTTAAAATTTTTCTCAAGCTTCGAAGAAGCTCAAGATGCGTTTGTATCTGGGAATGCAGATGGCATTGGATTTTTGCCACAAATTATACCCCAGACAACTAGTAAAGCACCAAAAGTGCATAAATTCGCGCTTCCACAATATACTGCTCTCTTTTTTAACCAAGCATCAAACCCAGGTCTAAAAGAAAAAGAAGTGCGGCTCGCACTCGCATTAGCTACGAGCAAACAAGAAATAATCGATACTGCATTCGGCGGAGATGCAGTTCCCGTTGATCGGCCAATTCTTGCGGGAATGCTTGGGTACACAGAATCAATTCCAAGCACGTTATTCGACCCAGCACAAGCGGAAAAAATACTAGATGCCGCTGGATGGGAACGAGTCTACCCAAGCGAGAATGGAATCGAAACTACGGAAACTACTGAAACTATAGAGGCGCGGACACAAGGAAACACCAGTCTTGGCACAGAAGAAACAAGCTCAATTCTATACACCAGAGAAAAAAATAAAGCTCAACTTGAACTCACCCTAACCACGATCCAACGCGAAGAATCCATCACCATAGCCGAAGCGCTTCGGGATAGGTGGCAAGGCATTGGTGTTACTGTTAATCTAAATATTGTTGATCTTGCTAGAATACAAAAAGATATCATCAAGCCGCGCGCGTACGAAGTGCTTTTGTTTGGCCAGATCATCGGAAAAGACCCAGATCCATACCCATTCTGGCACTCATCCCAAGCAAACGACCCAGGGCTTAACCTTGCACTCTACCAAAACAAAGCAGTTGACGCGCTTCTGGAAGATGCTCGCAAAACAAGTGATATCGCGGAACGTGAAAAAAAATACATTGAATTCCAAACGCAACTTTCACAGGATGTGCCTGCAATTTTCCTGTATAGTCTTGAGTATACCTACTTAACTCCGAGCGATATAAAAGGAATCAGCACAGAACGCATCAACCACCCCTCAGACCGCTTCTCAAACATCACCACTTGGTACATCAAAACCAAAAAAAGTCTCCAATTCTAAAATGTATTAAAGTTTCCTGTAATTTTTTTCTTGGGCGAGCCTACGGCGAGTTAAGAAAAAAATTGAGAGGAGGAGGCGTGCGGAGGGTGGAGTATTCGGGCGTAGCACGAATACGGAACCCGCAGCACGACTCCGACGAGAGGGGATGTGGTGAAATTGGTAGACACGCAGCGTTCAGAGCGCTGTAGACGCAAGTCTGTGAGAGTTCAAATCTCTCCATCCCCACCACGGGTCATACAATGCTTATTCCTCCGCGTTCTGCCGGAGGCAGAACGCTACGTCACTCGCATTGTTGCCCCTTTCAGATTTTCTGTTAACCTCCCTCGCGGATCGGCCCAACAGAAAATCTGTGCCTGTATTTTAAAAGTAAAAAGTATTAAAAATAGCAACTAAAACTAAGTACTATGCCAAAAGCAAAACCAAAAAATAGCCACGACACTCTCAGCTTTAGCGGAGTTGCGGATACCATAACCGACACCATAAAAGATGTAGTAACCCTGCCGGTAGATGTTGCGCGAGCCGTGCACCACGAAATGCTCGAAATCTTAGGCAAAGCAACTAACCCGCTTAAAACAGAATTCCTTGCTAAAGACCTTTTACAGGTGATCATCGGCGCATCTATACTCGCAGTGCCGGTCGGATTCAGCGAAAAGTCTTGGCGGCTGGGCGGCGAACTACCTACCTCGCATATTATTGCTCTTGCAGTGATTTCGGTAGTGTTTATCGGAACATTTGTATATTACAACTACTACCGCGGCACACTCTCGGAACACTGGGGAGAATATATAAAACGCGTGCTCTCAACATATATATTTTCTTTACTCGTGGTGGCGGGCCTGCTCACTATCATCGAGGTTGCTCCATGGTCAACAGACCTTGCTCTTACTATTAAACGAATGATCATTGTTGCGTTCCCAGCATCCATGAGCGCCGTGGTCGCAGATACTATTAAATAATTTTCATGACTCAAAAACAACCTATACAACCCAGACGCGGCAGAGGAAGCCGTCCAAACAACCGGCCAATAAACGAACGGCCACAAAAAGGAACCTTTGGAACAAACTCAACAAAAAACCCTAAACTCAGAATCATTCCGCTCGGCGGCATGGAAGAGGTAGGTAAAAACATGACTCTATTTGAATATGGTGATGATATTGTAATTCTGGACATGGGCTTAAAATTCCCAGAAGAGGACCAGCACGGCATTGACTACATCATTCCCAATATCTCCTGCTTAAAAGGAAAAGAAAAAAACGTGCGAGCGGTAATTTTTTCGCACGGACACTTGGACCATATTGGCGCGTCCCCTATTCTCCTCTCGCGCCTCGGCTACCCCACGGTGGTTGGGCGCCCCATGACCTTAGCCATGGTCAAGCATCGCCAGGAAGACTATGAGCCAAAATCATCCAGCCGCCTAAAAGCCATTACCATAAAATCAATTGCGGACCGATTCAGTTTTGGTGCGTTCCATATCCGATTCTTCCAGGTTGAGCACTCTATTATGGATGCGGTGGGTGTTATTTTGGAAACTCCGGCAGGATCCATAATCCATCCCGGCGACTGGACCATGGAGCGGGACTCAAAAACCGGAAAGCCTTTGGTGGATTATCGGCACCTTGCCCGCGTTAAGCGGCCAAGTATTTTGATGCTTGAGTCTCTCGGCGCGGTTGATGTACGAAAAAGCGCAACCCAAGACGAAATGAAAAAAAATCTTGAAACACTCATCCGAACAGCTCCCGGCAGAATCATCATCGGCACGTTTGCCTCGCAGATCGAGCGCATTGGTTGGATTATCCAAGCCGCAGAAACACTCGGTAAAAAAGTTGCCCTGGATGGATACAGCATGAAAACAAACATCGAAATCGCGAGCAAGCTTGGGTATATTAAGACCAAAAAAGGCACGCTTATAAAAATCAACCAGATCGAGGATTACCCGGAAAACAAAACAATCATTATCGCAACCGGCGCCCAGGGCGAAGGCAATGCCGTACTCTCCCGCATCATCACCGGCAACCACAAAAACGTTCGCCTCAAAAAGAGCGATACCGTGATCCTCTCCTCGTCTATTATCCCGGGCAACGAGGCAACCATCCAAAAATTAAAAGATGAACTCTACCGACAAAGCGACAACGTGATCCACGGCCAAATCATGGACATCCACGTTTCCGGCCACGGCGGGCGCGAAGATATTAAATACATTCTCAACACCATAAAGCCGGACTACTTTATTCCGGTATACGCATACCACTACATGCTGCGCGAGGCAGCCATGCTTGCGCGCGCCAACGGGTTCTCCTCCGACAAAATCCTGGTGCTGGATAATGGGCAAATCGCAGAGTTCGATGGCAAACAGTGGCATGCCACAGATATAAAAGTGGACACAAGCCCCGTGTTCGTAGACGGACTTGGCGTAGGCGATGTGGGAAGCGTGGTGCTTAAAGATAGACAGGTCATGGCAGCAGACGGCATGGTTGTGGTGGTGGTACAGGTAAACACCAAAACCCGAAAAGTCATGAACAACCCGGATATTATCACGCGCGGATTCATTCATATCAAGACATCGGAAAAGCTCATGACTGAAATCCGAAACCACGTAAAAAAGACTACTGAAAGCATTCTACAGAAAAAAATGCCTAAAAAGAGCGAGGACTGGGGCGAAATCCGCGGCAAGCTGCGGGACGAACTCGGCACATTCCTCTTTCAAGAAACTCAGCGCGAGCCGATGGTCTTGCCGGTGGTACTTAAGGTATAAACGAAGCACAAAAAAATGAGAGTCAAGATTTTCTTGACTCTCATAGAAAACGGGCGCGCAGGTGACGACCGCGAAATTACGCAAATTCATTGCACGTTTTCTGCGCCATATGCTGGGGTATCCGGGTAATCCAGAAATGGTATCTGTTGCTTTCCGGATCCCACGGAAATACATTATCGCATGTGACACAATAGTACACGCCATCTCGTTTCACAAAGACCGACTGCGCATGCGCACGCGTATCAAAACCAAAGCGGTTGTAGCACCGCCGACAGTCAACTGGAGCAGGCGCGCCAAACTGCCGCTGTTGACAGTCAAGCTGGACGTGTGTCCCGTTTGGAATAGGCCCAGCAAATAATCGTTCCATCCGACTCCTCCTTTAGTAATCGGTTGGACACAAAGTGCGAGTATTGCTACTGTAACCTATATACTACAGACTCGTTTTAGTCAATATATGAAAAACCTTATCTTCTCCGGCATCCAGCCAACCGGCTCCTTGCACTTAGGGAATTACCTTGGCGCCATCAAGCAGTGGACAAAACTGCAACATGAGCATGAATCCATATTCTGCATTGTGGACTACCATGCAATCACCGTTGCATATGATCCTAAAAAACTGCCAGGGCGCATCAGCGATGTGGCGCTTGACCTTTTGGCCTGCGGCATTGATCCATCCAAGTCAACCTTGTTTGTGCAGTCACAAGTGCCGGAACACACGGAGCTTGGTTGGATTTTTAATACCCTCACTCCCATTGCCGAGCTGGAACGCATGACACAGTATAAGGATAAATCAAAACAACATAAAGAAAACATTAATGCCGGATTGTTCACTTATCCTGTTTTGCAGGCCGCGGATGTTTTGCTCTACAAAGCGAATTTAATTCCAGTCGGCGAAGATCAGGTTCAGCATGTGGAATTAATGCGTGTGATTGCTAAAAAATTCAACAAAACATTCGGCAAGCTGTTCCCCGAGCCAAAACCGCTGTTGACCGAACAAGCGCGTGTGATGTCCTTGGCTGACCCAGCCAAAAAAATGAGTAAGTCACTCGGCGAAAAGCACTACATAGCACTTGCGGATTCCGATGAGGTGATAAAAAAGAAAGTCCGCTCCGCGGTTACCGCAACGAGCCACGGCGATACATCTCCGGGCGTGGAAAACCTATTTGCAATTCTAGAGGCTTTGGGCGGCGAGGCTTTAGTAAAAGAATTAAAGGCCCAACATAAGAAAGGTTCACTCCAATACAGTGAACTGAAAGACGTAGTGGCGAACACCATTATTTCACACCTCTCCCCCATCCGCGAGCGCAGAGCTGAACTGGAAAAAGAGCGCGAACGCGTGGGAGAAATTTTGATTGAAGGCGCCAAGACTGCGCAAAAAATCGCCCGCGATACTATGGAAGAAGTGCGGAAAAAAATAGGGGTGCGATAACATATCGTCACCCTGAGCCCATTCGACTACGCTCAGGGCAGGCTGGAGTCGAAGGGTCTAACGCGAATACCGATTTAGATCTTTCGACTCCGCGAGTACGCTCCGCTCAAGATGACGAAACCATCAACGCGAGCAGCTCATCCCGTTTCTCTTCCATTAATCCACTATCAATCGCTTCCACATTCAGCCGAACCACTGGTTCGGTATTTGATTTTCGCACGTTCGCGTGCCAGGTCTCTGTATTCACAGAAATCCCGTCCAATGCCAAAATCTCGCACGTTGCTTGGTATTTCTCGCGGACAGCAGCGAGCACTGCATCTGGATTTTCAACCTCAGCATTGATCTGTTCAATCATATGGTATTTTGCACGCAAAGGCGCCACCAACTCATCCAGTGTTTTGCCGTAATGCCCGAGCATCTCTAAAAGCATCAGCGACATGCCAACCGCGGTTTCCGCAAAATAAAAATCTGGAAGATAATAGTGCCCGCTCTTTTCCACACCAAACAATGCACCTTGCTGTTCCATTTCTTTTTTAATAAACACATGTCCCACGCGCGATTGCACGACCGTTCCGCCTGCCTGCTGCACAAAATCACGCATGGCCCAACCGATAAGCGCATCTTGCACAATAATTCCGCCCCCTTGTTTTTCGATAAGATACCGCGCTAACAATGCACCAAGATAGTCGCTTGGCACGTACGCGCCGGTACTATCAACTACAAAAAATCGGTCAGCATCCGTATCAAATGCAAATCCAAGGTCCGCCCCAACCTCCTTAACCTTTGCTTCCAAATCATGTCGGTTCTCCTTTTTCATGGGATCTCCACCATGGTTTGGGAATGTGCCGTCCGGCTCGAAAAATAACTTAACGGTTGTAACTGGAATATCCTTGTACACAATATCGTACGCCACTCCGCCCATGCCATTTGCGGGATCAACCACCACAGTAAATCCTTCTGGAATCTTGCTTGTATCCGCAAGCGACAAAACTTTTTTCCGGTACTCATCTATAAAATTGCACTCGTGTACCTTGCCTGCACCATTAGCCTCAAAAATATCCATGGATTGTATGGCATCACGGAATGCTTCTCCACTCACCAAGTCCGGCATCTTTTTTACCATCTTGAATCCATTGTACTCTGCTGGGTTATGGGACGCAGTTATATTAATACCAGGCAATCCTTTGTCTCCACAAGCAAAGTAGAACATATCGGTTGAAACCTGACCAATATCCAAAACATCCACGCCTTGTTTTATAAGACCCGCAATAAGGGCATCATGAAGAGATGGGCCAGATATGCGGCCATCACGGCCAACAATAATTTGTTTTGATTTGCTAAATTCCGCAAATGCCCGCCCCACGTACTCAGCGACCTCCTCATTCACTTCATTTGGGTACACTCCACGGATATCGTACGCCTTAAAAATTTTCGGATTAATCTCCATAGTACCTTACGATTCAAATTTCTTAAACACCCGAACCTTAAAATTCACCAGCATGCCCAATCCCCAAACTACCGCAACAAACGCCAGCAACCCTCCAATCCAAGGAATGCCGGTAATAAGCCAGAGCACACATACGCCCAGCGCCATACTGCCAAGGAGTGATGCTTTTTGCGCTTGCTCACGGCCGCGGATAGCACCAAATAAATACGTTCCCAAAACAATCCCCACTAAAATTTTGGCGAGGTAGAGGGCAACTACATACCCCACACCGAGCAATATGCCGAGTGGCAGGCCGATAACCGTAAACATGAGCACAACCGCCACAACAGGAACCGCAATAAGCGCGACCAAACCCCACAGCAAATCCTTGGTCGGATTTTTTATTGATTCATGCACAGCCGTGCGCAAAGATGTTGGAACAATATTCACCAGCACTAATCCGACCACCAGCATCCCGAACAGGCCCACGATCCTAAAAAACCATGCCATCGGAGACTTTTGAACTGATGTTGAAATCTGCGTATGCTTTAGATCGCCACCGATAGCGCCGTTCTGCGTAAATGTACGCGCAGTAATATCCGCGTCTCCATTAATAGCGCCGTCCATAATCACTTCTTGCGCGTGTATGCGTACTGATCCACTAATGGAACTGCCGGGCATAATTTCGACAGTCTGTGCCATAATAGCCACATTGCCGCCGATGTTCGCATCAATAACAACTCTGCTTCCTGCCAGCCGCACATCTCCAGCCACGTCAGACTGAACGGTTACGGTTCCGCCCGCGGCAATCACATCGTGGCGTACTGGATTATCAATCACTACCACCGGGCCTGCGGCAATGACATCCCGCGCGCCCGTTGCAGGCACATGCACTTCGCCGGTGAATGAAAAATAGTCTTTTACCGGCTCCAGAGGCATGGAACCGGCATCATCCTGGGCAAATAAACTAGAGGCGAACGCGAGCATACATACGGCCGCCAGAGAGAAGATATAAAGTGGTTTCATATGGAATTATGGTATCATTTTAGAAGCCTGCATGCAACCAAAAACAGTGACAAAATGATTTAAATATGATACAAACGATTCAATAACTCGTTACTTTAACAATTGAACGAAACACAAAAAAAAGAAGGATGCCATGGCAAAAAAATGGATTAGGCCAGAGCTCGAAAATGAGCATTCACTCACTGATATTGACGGAAACAACAAGATGCATGTCGCATACTGCGGCACTGCCTCCGACAAAAAAGTCAGAGCGTACTTGCAACAAAGATGGCAGGTCTTTACCACTGCAGTGATCAAAAAGGAATCCGACAAACAAGCCGTTGCCATCGAAGCAGACAAACCACTCACCGAAAACAACGTACTGCAGTGCGCAGAACATTGGAAAGTCAAGGTGTTCCCGGTAGTAGTATTTCCAGAAACTACTCCCGACGAGTGTGCTGCTATATTCCGCGAACACGCAGGTAAACAACCCGAACAAGAAAAGCCCATCGAGAAAATGCCGCCAAAGGCAGCGGCCGAAGCGGCGCGCGACAGTGCCGATGAACTCGTGGCCGTACATCATCTCTACATTGCGCTTGAGCGCAGAATAGAAGGAACAGCCAACACGCTAGAAGAAGCCATTCAAGTAGACCGCATAGATCCAGAAATCGCGCGCAAACTCATCCGGTATCGTGAAAACGTGGGATACCTGCGACGCGTGTTCGAAGCAATCATTAGAGCAGGATTGAATGGAGACTTCAGCATTATCGAAGCCTACCAAGGCATTGATCCACCAACCCAGCCACAGGCGCGATTCGCGATTGACTTCGTTATTGTGGTTGTGGAGATAGTGTTTAGGTCTAACAAAATTCGAGGACATGGCGGCCTGCGCCAACAGTACTCGGACCTCTCCCACTTCAAGATCGAAGATGTGATTGATATGGGCATGGCAGCCCTATTCGCCAAAAATGTCTGCTGGGGCGAGCATGGCGTGATTGAGGACTGCGAAACAAAAAGTGCAAAAAACTATGCACTCATGTGCCAACGAATACCAAGCCTACCACCAGTAGAGGAACTCATCGCGCACCACACAAGCCTGTGGCCGCACGACTGGGTCTACTGCATCCGCGTGGCAACGCGCCAGCACAACGAAGGGGTTGCCGACGAATTCAGCAGAATGCGCTACCAACTCGGAAGCGGGCCAGATGAAACCGCGGCAATTAGACGTCGTGAAAGAAGCACGCTCAACCTAGTAGACCTTGAAGGTCTCGGGGTGGAGTCGTGCGAGATAAACGTCTGGCAGACAGATTCTAGCGTCATCCTTCGCGTCTGTATCCTCGCCATCGCAGAACAGATTGTACGCGGGCAACAACAAGATGGAAAAACACTCCATCAAGTTTTTGCGGAGCTTGCTGAACTACTTATGTATCCACCTGACGCGTCCTATAGTATTCAGCACAACTTGCACCGCGGACTACACTTGTTTTCTCATGCGCTTGCAGCCGCAGCGACTGAGTATCACGTATTTCCACGCGGCTCAATCATCCTTTTCGCCAACGACACCAACGAAAATGAACAAAGTAGCGAACCTGCACACCAGGTTGCTCTGGACGGCGGCATTGCACTCTCTTTAGGTGGCGGTCCCGAAGAACTACTCCTCATCAGCCACGAACGATTACGTGGCCGTATGCTGGAGCGGCCACGTACAGTGCAGGAATTCTTGCGCCCAACACTTGGTGCAGACGGAATTCCTAAGGCACACTTCATTCCTTTGACTGTTCGCACCAACGACCGCATGGTCAGGCGCCGGGCGCTCGTACTCGGTGTTGCAGATGCACATAGTGTACGACAGTTCCTCCAGCCATGGTCCGGCCTACTTACGCATGCCAGACAACTCACCGCACAGGCAGAACGATAAGAGCTACAAGGGGCAGTTCGGAAACATTCCTAACTGCCCCTCTTTTTTTTGACAAACGCGGCAGGCGCGGTATGATAAAAAGACGGATAGGAATCATGGTTTTTCATCTCTATTCTATGTTATAACTACTATAATCACGCTTCCCTTTTATTGAATAATCTACCCCCATGTCATCACATCTTAAACAATTTGACCCGGAAGTGGCAGAACAGATTGAAAACGAAGTAAGGCGCCAACGCGAAGGGTTGGAAATGATTGCTTCGGAAAACTTGGTATCCCGCAGCGTACTCGAAGCCGTGGGAAGCCCACTTACCAACAAGTACTCCGAGGGGTACCCCGGCAAGCGCTACTATGGTGGCAACGAATGTATTGATATCATAGAAAATTTAGCGCGCGACCGAGGATGCGAACTTTTTGGCGCGGAACACGCCAACGTGCAGCCGCACGCAGGAAGCCAAGCAAACATGGCAGCCTACTTTGCCTTAGCAGAACCCGGCGACAAAATCATGGCAATGGATCTGGCCATGGGCGGACACTTAACGCACGGCTCGCCAGTGAACTTCTCGGGCAAGCTTTTTACCATCATCCCCTACGGCGTGCGGCGCGACACGCACTTGATTGACATGGACGAAGTGCGCTCCATCGCGCTCAAGGAAAAACCGAAAATCCTGCTGGCTGGCTATACTGCCTACTCAAGAATTTTAGACTTTGCCGCATTCAAAAAAATCGCAGACGACGTTGGAGCGTATTTGATGGTTGATATGGCGCACTTCGCAGGACTGGTTGCAGGACACGCATACCCTTCTCCGTTTCCGTATGCGGACGTGGTCACTACTACTACGCACAAAACGTTACGCGGACCGCGCGGAGCTGCCATCTTTTCCAAAACAGAAGACCGCCTCGATCCGGACGGAAAAAAGAACCTCGCGCAAAAAATTGACTTCGCAGTGTTCCCGTTTATGCAAGGCGGGCCTTTGGACCATGTGATTGCGGGAAAGGCGGTAGCCTTTAAAGAAGCGCTGCAGCCTGCGTTCAGCACGTACGCGCACCAAATTATTAAAAACGCAAAAGCGCTTGCAGAATCCCTTATCAACAACGGCATTGACCTCGTATCAGGCGGAACCGACAATCACTTAGTATTGCTTGATATAACCAAAACCAACGTAAGCGGCAAAGAAGCAGAGACAGTGCTGGATTCCGTAGGAATCTATACCAACAAAAATATGATTCCGTATGATCCCCGCAAACCAATGGACCCATCAGGATTAAGAATTGGCACGGCCGCGCTTACCACGCGCAATTTTTCAGAAGACGAACTCGCACAAATTGGAGAAATGATTGCGCATGTTCTACATAACCCAAACCAAAAAGATGTGCTCCAGGGAGTGCGCCAGCGCGTGGCAGACGTAACATCCGCGCATCCGCTCTACGAAGGCTGGGCCTCTATTCAGTAAATGGACCTATGCAACACCAGGAGACTAACACAATCTCAGGCAAAGAGCTTGGAAATCAAATCCAAGTCGAAGTTACGGACCAAATCAAAAAACTCAAGCTTATCCCGGGCTTGGCTGTTGTTTTGATTGGAAATGATCCGGCAAGCGAGCGGTATGTGAGCATCAAACAAAAAGCCGCACTCAACGTTGGCATTGTTATCCATGTCTATAGGCTAAACGAAGCGGTAACCGAAGAAGAAGTACTACAAACTATCGACTGGCTCAATAAGGATAAAGAAGTGCATGCAATACTGATCCAGCTTCCTTTACCTAACCATCTTGATGAGGACAAAATTATTGCGGCCATGGACCCCAAAAAAGACGTGGATGGATTTCATCCGGAAAATATCAAAGCATTTCTTGCGGATTCATCACTATTCGCGCCTGGGCTGGTAATGGGCATCATCCAGCTGATTGCCGCAACCAACGAACCACTCCCCGGTAAACAAGCGGTGATTGTAGCAAAAAGCGAAGAATTCACCAAAACATTAGAGCATGCCTTAGAGCCATTTGAAATAACATCAACTTTGGTGCATCCAGATGCGCCCGAACTTTTAGAAAAAGTGCATACTGCGGATATTATCATTACCGCAGTCGGTAAACCGCACTGGCTCACCCAAGATATGATACGCGAAGGCGCAATTATTATCGATGTTGGCACCAAGGATGTCTCCGGAAAAATTACCGGCGACGTTGATCTGTCTTGTTGGAATACTGCTTCGTGGATTTCCCCGGTTCCTGGAGGTGTTGGGCCCATGACTGTTGCCATGCTGCTTAAACATACCGTTCTCCTTGCACGGCTATCTACAGAGCAAAACAAAAACTAATTGACCCGCATATTTTTCCATGATATACTTTCTTGGGTCTTTTCGCGCAATAGGGTGAATACTATATATTTATTCGCCGCTCGCGCAAAAAGATTTGTTCTTTCTTTTTTATTGGCGACGTAAGGCGAGTGAAATAAAAATACTTTTCATTTCCAAGCTTGAGGAGCCAACACACAGGGTTAAATACCTTGTATCTTGTGGAATACAGTGCTGTGGAGACTATCAGGTAAAAATGCCGATACCTTCAAAGTAACGATTCCCAGACAAAATATCCCGCCCAATCGGCGGGGTATTTTGTTATGACTGGATTTTTTTTACTAAATAGCATATAGTCTGTATGTACATATAAAAAAATATTCTTACAATTTTTTTCTTGGGCCGACCGACCCGCCATGTCGGCGGGAAGGAAGGTTAAGAAAAAAATTGAGAGGAGTAAACGGACGGAAGCCGAAACAGGCTCGCGCAGCGAGCATGTGGAGGCTTGAGTCCGTTTACGACGAGGCCACGTGGCCGAGTGGTTAGGCAAGGGTCTGCAAAACCCTTTACAGCGGTTCAATTCCGCTCGTGGCCTCCAAACAAAAACCGACTACGTAGTAGTCGGTTTTTGTGTACACACTATATGTTCATCATTTCATCCCAGGAAATGCGGCTTCGTAGTGGGTTAGTACGTAATCCCTGGGCATGCGTGCACCCAATTCTTCCATGCGCACATACTGAATACCAAACTGCTTCGCTTCTTCGCGCGTTGTCATCCAAATATCTGCCCGATACGTATATCGTACATTCATTCGATCCTCTACCACAAAAATTTTATCACCATACAAATCGGGAAATCGAACCACGCTGCCTTTTGGCAAAAAGTTCAACGCAACAACTCCGTCACGCACTGGCGTAATCCATGCGGTTGTAAAAGGGGTTGAATCAGTCTGGCGAGGTTCGGATGAATATGCGGTTACGGTAATCCAATGTTCTGCAACAACTGTTGGTTCTCCTTCTAAGGGCAATGTTGCAGGCTGACCCTCTGCAAACACAGATGCATCACTCAGTCTTTCTTCGCGAGATAAAACCATTTCATACGAATCAACAGATGGCTGAGCTCCTAATACGCCATAGCGATAGGGTTTTTCCTGACCATTGGTAATTGCTGCGTAGTTTTCGTATGCAGCTAAAGAAATAGAAGGCATGCCAAGCTCAAAAAGCAAAGCAAATACAGCTACGCTCAGGCACTTCTTAAGACGGTTATGTTGTCGTTTAGTAAGTATCATGATTACGTTTAGAGCCCCCCTATTCAGATCCCTTTAAAATTCGAAAGAATTTTTAGGGTGAATGCGGGCTATAAACGTAAAAAGACACCGAATCTTTTCGGTGCCTGTCTGGGAAACCTTACTAATCTAAGTATAGCACATCTAATCAAAAAAATCAAGGCCTGTGTTTGCGAACAAAAAATACAATCAACTTAGGACTCAAATAAGTTAGATGGCGAATCCAATGAGATTCCTAAATGCTCGTGCGCCCGGTCCGTGGTCATTCTGCCACGCGGCGTGCGTTCCAAAAATCCAAGCTGCATAAGGTATGGTTCGTAGATGTCTTCGATGGTTGCTTCTTCTTCGCTTGTTGATGCAGCAAGCGTTCCTAAACCAACCGGACCGCCGCCAAACTTTTCAATAATCGCAATGAGAATTTTGCGGTCTACCATATCAAGCCCCAATGCATCCACCTCAAGCATATCAAGCGCTGCGTGTGCCACATCTTCGGTGACAGTGCCGTCTGCTTTTACATCCGCATAATCACGCACGCGTTTTAAAAGCCGGTTTGCAATGCGCGGCGTGCGACGCGAACGTTGAGCAATAATTGTGTTCGCCCTGTTTTCAACTTGGATCGAAAGAATTCGTGAACTCCGAGCAATGATATTACTGATTTCATCTTCTTCATAAAAGCTCAATGGGTAGATCGCCCCAAACCTATCACGCAACGGAGATGACAAAAGACTAATGCGGGTAGTTGCGCCGATCAACGTGAAGCGCGGCAAATCTAATTTAAGCACGCGAGCAGAAGGACCTTTGCCAACAATCAAATCCAACGAGTAATCTTCCATGGCAGGATACAAAACCTCTTCTACGGTTTTCTGTAGGCGGTGGATTTCATCGATAAAAAGAATATCACCCTCTTCAAGGTTCGTGAGGATCGCGGCAACATCCCCTGCCCGCTCGATTGCCGGACCGCTTGTGACTTTGATGTTGACCCCCATTTCGTTTGCGATGACTCCGGCGAGCGTTGTCTTTCCTAAACCTGGGGGGCCATACAACAGCACGTGTTCAAGAGGCTCATTGCGTTTTTTTGCGGCAGCCATAAAAATCTCAAGGTTCTGCTTAACCCGAGTCTGGCCAATGTATTCGACTAAGCGCTTTGGACGCAACGTCACGTCAAGCGCTACATCTTCCGGATCACTGACTTCTGATGCTATAATGCGCTCTTCTTCCATAGTACATTAGCTTACCATAAATAAAAGCGCTAAAAAAGAGCGGCTACAAACCGCTCTTTTTTAAACATGTTACCGTTTGCGCGGCTTTACTTTTGCACGCACCCGAGGCGTTACTGATGCTTTGGCAGTTGACTTTTTAATGCGCGACACGCGAATGAGTCCGGAGCATGGCACAATCTCAATCCCCTTCTTCTCGAGGTTATCCAAGAACAGATTTAATCCGAGCGAGTCGGACGACATGTGCCCAGCAACAACCACGTTGATGTGGTGCTTTTGCGCCTCATCTTTCCACTCCTCACGCTGGTGCATGGAAATGATGGTGCCCACGCCCGCTTGTGACAATTTCTCGTAAATCTCTTTGGCGCCGTCGGTTCCGCCGGTGATTTCCGTGACCGCGATCTTGCCCGCAAAACTATCCGGAGAACCCACAAAAATCTTGGGTCCTGCTTTCTGTTTGGCAGCTTCGGCGTACTCCGGAATGGTTTTCAAAAACGCCATCACATCACTCACGCGCTCTAATTCTTTTTCCCGTTTCTTGATTTCCTTGTAGAGATAGTTTGCCACGTGGTTGTCGGTTGGGGTGTGGATGCACATAATCGGCATATCCAAAAGCTTGGCGCTATCAACGGACTGGCCATGGTTTGACGGAGAAATAGCGCGCTCAATCTGCCCAATGCGCGGACGCATAATCTTGTCCGCAACATTGATTGGCACGCCGTAGTGCGCGTAATTCTCAATCTGCATATCCATCACCTCGTGCAAGCCAGCTAAACCGCCCGAAACCGGATGGTGTGCGATAATCAAATCAATAGGATGTTCTGGATTGCGACGATTCAGTTCGTTTGCAAGCATTACTTCGCCGGTATCAATATCAACTCCAACCATTACTTTTTTTACGTGAAGGGCGCCATCGCCATGGAACACGCGTGTGTCTGAGTATGGATTCGTAAGACTCTCTTGGTCGAACTCTGCTTTTTGTGCGTCTGAAAGTTTTTCGTACTTTCCTTTTACATGCTTAAGAAGCTCACGCACACGGGAAGCACCGCGCAAATCCTTGGCAATACCCTCGCTTACAGCCAGATTATAAATTTGGTTGATGGTCATCATATAGTTGTCTGCTACTAATAGGAAATTAGCTTAACAGAAACGTTCTTTTGGCGCAAGAAATGTACTCCTTGACAACAGGAGTAAGCTATGCTAGAATGTTCTCTTGCCCCAAAAAATCAAAAATCCCAAAAACGACTCATGTAACAAACCACTTAACACTGCAGTCACGACAAGCATGGGGATAGTCTTCATAAGGAATAACGGCTCACGCTGCTATTCTCTTAGAAATTATCTTCTTGACTGCAGTGTTAAGTGGTTTTTGTTTTACTGAACCGTGCTCGTAGATAGATCCGCATCTTCTAAATTAAGACCGACCGCATCCACCTCCTTGGAAAGCGTTTCAACGCCGATCAAGCATACTTCCTGCCACGGACGATACTGGCTCGTAAAGGTGGTCTCATTTTTGGTACCATCCGCATAGGTAATAGCGTAGTCAAACGCGGCTTTCACTCCCGCATGCGGAGTTTCTGTACACTTGGTTTTTCCGACTGGCAAATCCAATGTCTCAATATACCTCGTGGGCGGCGGAGACACGCGATCCCAGAGACGCGTTTCAGACTGAGTAACAGTACGGCCGTCTTTGGTTCCCCAGTATTCAAAAAATAATTCATCCCCCTCAATACGGGTGCTAATCAATACATAGTTTGCAGTATCGTTCTTAAAACGGTAATCTGGCGCAGGATCATAAATAGTTGCATCAGTTCCTGGCCGCCCTTGGTCATCATAATAGTATGAAACCGAATACGAATGATTTTGGCGCGCAGTTACCGGCAATCCAGCCGCCAATGTCCCGCGGAACGTGGTGGTACCGATCTGGCATAATCCGCCCCCGTACTCGGGCACAGTCTGATTCCCTTTAATCACCAGCTCCGGCAAATACCCGGCAGCTTTATCAATCTTGCCCAGTGTTTTGAGTAATGAGAATTCCTCTCCAGGCGGAATCAATGTGCCGTTTACTGCATCTGCGCCAACTTTAATATTGTGCCTACGGTTTGCAGGAGATCGGGCAAAACTTGATGTTCCCACCCCTAAAAGCTCGGCAATACCAAGGTCATTCAAATCCGCGATCTCCTGCTTTGGATCAATAATTTCAACCACCGGCTCAAGCTCGGTTGCGCGCTCTAAAAGTAATTGTTGCTCCCAGAGCTTCCACGTATCTTCAATCAGTACGTACTGGCCTTGCGCAGGTGACTTAAACTCAACTACTTTTCCACTTGAAACCGCAAACCGAGGCTCCTGTGGCTCACGAGTGAGTTGCGTTACAATAGGTTCAAGCTGCTCTAGCAAATGTGATTTTGAAAACCCAAGTTTAATACTTCCACTCTCTTCGGCACGAATCTCAATAAGGCTGTTAATGGTAGATGCGGGCCAAAACCATGATTCATCTTCATACGTAACAGAAACTCCAACGCTAAACAACGCACGCTGTACAGCTGGCACAAGCGGCTCAGCCTGCTCCTTTGTTAAAATAGGTATATCTTTTTTGAGCTTTAACATAACCGGAGAAAACACCAGCCCATCAAGCTGCGATTGCGCTTCGTTAAACGCGCGTTCGTAATCAAAAATAATACCTTCTTGATCCTGCGTAACAGATGCAACACCATTGGTAATCACCAGTTCAGTAGATATGGCTGGTTGCTCAAGGCTTGCAAAATTTTTATAGAGTAATTCTTGCACTGCATCCTTCCGCCACGTGTACTCCGGCACAATTACCGCGCGCCCAATTAATCCCCACACTCGCTCTTTCCATTGTTGCAGAATGGAACCAGTTCTTCCATACAGAAGCGCACTCAGAACTGTTGCGTCAATATCGTAATTGATTAAATCATAGGAAAGGTCTGGATCGTCCGTGGTTGCCACCACCGTTGGAACGGTCACTTTGCGATCGCGGAACACAAATATCAAACCAGATTGGTCTAAGGTGTCGCTTGCTGCGGCAACGCGTTGCCGAACCTCATCGCCAGTTAACCCGCCCGTGGCATAGGAACCCACAAAAACGCCGGGATACACCCGATCTTGGTACACAGCCGCATAGCCCGATGAAGCTGCCGCGGCAATTGCGCATACCACAATGAGCACGACCGCGAGCCGCTCCCACCAATTGCGCCACAGATATTTTTGTATTGCACCCATCATATGTTACGGAGCCAAAAAACAGCAAAACATTATTTAAACGTTCTGCAATAATGCATTTAATAAATCACGTGCTTGAGTTTCTGGAACTGCTTCTCCGGCGGGAACAAAAACAAGCTGGCAATCACCTCCTTTTACAAGCGATGATGGAAGTGAATGAGTATCTACAAAAAATGATTCGCCGCTTTGCAGCACTACTCGCGATCCACTGCCATCGTGCACAACTTTTGCCTGCATAGATTATTCCTCTTTAACGCGAACCGAGATACTCTTTGTCTTGCGCGCCCGTGGCAAACGAACAGTAAGCACACCATTCTTGAGGCTTGCGGCAACGTTGTCTGCGTCAACTTCTACAGGCAAAATAATTGATCGGGAAAATCCTCCCCAGTAGCATTCCTGGTAGTAGTAATCCGAAACTGTTTCTTCTTTTTCTTGGCTGCGCTCTCCACGTATCGTAAGCATGTCGTTGTTGATGGAAATATCAATATTCTCAGGTGTCACACCGGCGATAGTCGAAACAACCACTACCTCGTTATCGGTACCATACACATCAACCGAAAGCTGGCCCTCATAATTTTCATCAAGCCAATCTTTCTCTTTTCCTTTTTCTGTAGGCGCAACAGCGTCGCCGGAAACAGCCACATTTCCTGCTTCGCCGCGGTCCTGGGAAACTTCCTCCTCTTCGTCTTCTTTGATTCCAGTCAATTTATTGAAAAAGCCTACCATAAGACAACACGGTTAGTATCTAATACCCATAGTATACTAAAAATATTCATACACAACAACCACCATTTGACCTCCAGCCCAAAACTTTGTATACTCGCTGTGTTCTTGTTGATATTTTACAAACTTTCTGTTGGGCCGAGGCTCAGCCGAGGTTAACAGAAAGTTTGAGAGAAGTAGGCGGACGAAAGCCGAAGCAGCCGAGCTCACTCGGATGCGAAGGCTGCAGTCCGACTACGACGAGAGCCGCTATCGTCTAATGGTTAGGACGCCAGGTTTTCATCCTGGTAATCGGAGTTCGATTCTCCGTAGCGGCACCATAGTAGAATTTGGAGTATCAATTAGCTGTTTAAGCGTGTAAATATGGGCTGTTTTTGTGGTTCCAAATGCCGAATAGTCGTATAAAACGCCTTCTGGAAAAATCATCTCTTGAAACTTGATTTTGTCGGTCAGTTTTACCTCGTACCAAAGCTTGTAAACATTGACCATAAAGTACAGGCAGTAGTTGACGCTCGCCTCCACATCAAACTCCTCGATCTGTAATTCGTTTCTGCTTAACCGAAGCAGGGTTACTTTTTCTTTGATCCGATTCAGCTCCTCTTTAGCAGTCTCGCTGTCAAAAACATTTTGCTTGGTGAGTTCAACGACTCGTACTTTTTCCTCCTCGACCTTCTCAATGTTCCGATCGATGGTAGCTATGTCGGTGTTGAGTTCAGTGTGCTTGCCTTCCCAATAATCAATAATTAAAGATCGGAACATGCCCATTTCCTCTTTCTTGGGAGCAAGCCGGGTAAGAAATTCCATGAAATGTTCCTCGAACACTTCTTTCTTGACGCTTTTCTTGTGGCACTTGGCACAGTGGTAATAGGCATAGCGTCCACCCAGCTGGCCTCGTGACCAGCTTCCGGTAAACCTGCCACCGCATACGCACCGGGCGGTCACTCGCAAGGGAAAGTCCGGATTGAGCGCACGATTAGGATGATTGGTGAGTCGTCCACTTTTAGTGCGTATATAAAACTGGACCCGTTCAAATAGTTCGGTAGTGATCAGTGGCTCAAACACGCCCTGGTTTTCTTTGCCTTTATGCATAAATGTTCCGGTATAGATTTTGCTTCGAAGCATTTTATGAATGACCTGCTGTCTGATTTTATTTCCTTTACCTGTAGTAAATCCTAAGCGGTTTGCCATTCGAGTGATCTCCGACTCTTTATAAATTCCTTTGGCATATTCCTCAAAAAGCTTTTTCACCACCGGCGCGCGTTCCGGATCAGGCACGATGGTATTGTGTCCGCCCGGCTTCATGACATTGTTGTAGCCAACCGGAGCTACCCATGAAATTTCTCCTTTGCTTACTCTTTTATTTATACCGTCTTTAGTTCGTTCGCTTTTGGCATCGTTATCAAACTGGG
>Ga0210057_1000497_pt1 | contig 64518 bp, 62 predicted proteins | sample CryGeyCG2114_010_2_FD_183968 | JGI IMG/M metagenome (GOLD analysis project Ga0210057, IMG submission 183968) | Groundwater microbial communities from aquifer - Crystal Geyser CG10_big_fil_rev_8/21/14_0.10 (SPAdes) (version 2) | ecosystem: Environmental > Aquatic > Deep subsurface > Groundwater ...
CTGAAAATATCGGCAAGCTCGTAAGGATTTCACTGTATTTCGCTCGCTACCTGAAAATATCGGCAAGCTCGTAAGGATTTCACTGTATTTCGCTCGCTACCTGAAAATATCGGCAAGCTCGTAAGGAATAAATCCCTCCTTCCTGCGCTCCGCCGGAGACGGCTTCGGCGGGACACAGTCCGAAGAAAGCAGAAAGGTAGTGTGAGGGGTTACCCTACTCCGATAGAGACAATCAACCGAAAAAATGGTAGTATGGTGCCATTAAATGAAACAAATACTTCTCATCACTGCAGGGGCCATTTTCGCTGTCAGTATCGTTGTTTTCGGCCTTACCTACAGCCAAGTTAACCAGGAACGTCTTACCCTTTCCGCAGACCTGCAGTACAGAACACGTATCCTCGCGGATTCCCTCAAGGAATCCGTTGAACCGTCATATAGTAAAAATTCAACTACAACCCTCCAACGTATTGTCGATAAATTTGCCGATAGAGAGCGAATTGTTGGTCTTGCCGTATTTAATAACCGCGGAGTAACTCTGGCATCATCAAAAGATATTCCGGAGCGGATTATAAACAATCCTGACTTTGTCTTTTCCTCACTTGATACAGGGACGGCATCTGGGTTATTTGAAACTATCGGAAGAAACTCTCGCTTTCTTTTTGTCTCCCCTCTCTTTGAGAACAATACCGTTTCTGGAGCGCTCGTGATAGTACAAGATTCCTCATATATCGACACAGCGGTCATCGATATTTGGAAACGCAGTGTTGTTCGTCTCCTTGTTCAAATCTTCGTTTTCACAATCGCTATCGTCCTCCTTGCCCGGTGGGCGCTCTACAATGTACTGAATCGCTTTGCCGATTCAGTAAAATCCGCACGAATGAATCGAGGGTCTAAACCAGCAATGAGCGGACCTTCCTTCCTCAAACCTCTTGCAAGTGAGATCTCTAAGATGCATATGAGCCTTACTCAGGCTCGCTTTGCTGCGAGTGAAGAAGCACGTATGCGCCTTGAAAAGCTTGATTCGCCGTGGACATCAGAGCGGCTCAGTGAATTTATCAAAGCTTCGGTAAAAGATCGTAAGATTTTTGTCATTTCCAATCGCGAACCTTATATTCATCAGAAAACAAAGAACGAAATCTCTGTCTCCGTTCCGGCAAGCGGAATGGTAACGGCCCTTGAACCCATTATAGAAGCGTGCGGTGGTATGTGGATTGCTTGGGGAAGCGGAGGCGCCGATAAGGAAACAGCTGATACAAACGGAAAAATTGCAGTACCCCCCGACGACCCGAGATATACCCTGAAACGTGTGTGGCTAACTGAAAAAGAGGTGAGGGGATACTATGTTGGGTTTGGCAATGAAGCTCTGTGGCCACTCTGTCACATGGCACATACCCGGCCGGTGTTCCGAAAAGAAAACTGGACTGAATACAAGCGTGTCAATGCCAAATTTGCTGAGTCTGTCCTTGCTGAGATTAAGAATGTTTCTCAGCCTATTATTCTGGTACAAGATTTTCACCTTGCTCTCCTCCCTCAACTTATTAAAGAGAAGCGACCTGACGCACAGATCGGTATCTTCTGGCACATCCCCTGGCCATCGGCTGAACACTTCAGCATCTGCCCATGGCGAAAGGAGCTTCTGACTGGCATGCTCGGTGCCGATGTTGTTGGCTTCCACACACAACAATACTGCAACAACTTTATGGATACGGTCGGGAAAGAGGTTGAATCTCTCATAGACCTCGAGCAGTTCGCCATCACTCGCGACGAACATCGCTCGTTTATTAAACCGTTCCCCATTTCAATCGCCTTTACTTCAACAGCAGAAGTCGAAGGTGCGGATGAAAAGCCTGGCAGAGAAATTCTGGCAGAATTTGGAGTCCATACCCCCCTTCTCGGCCTTGGGGTTGATCGCCTTGATTACACAAAAGGTATCGTCGAGAGATTTAAGGGAATCGAATATTTCTTAGAGAAATTCCCTGCATACAAGGAACGATTTACCTTCCTCCAAATTGCACCGGTTAGTCGCGCTGAAGCCGCCACCTACCAAGCCTACGCACTAGCAGTCACTGTCGAAGCAGAACGAATCAATCAAAAGTTTGGCACACGAGACTGGAAACCGATCGTTCTTCACATGAAGCACCACCCGCACAATGTGTTGTACAAGTTGTATCGACTTGCTGACCTGTGCCTTGTTACCTCTTTACATGACGGCATGAACCTGGTCGCAAAAGAGTTTGTGGCGGCACGAACCGACGAACACGGCGTACTCATCTTAAGTAATTTTACTGGAGCATCACGTGACCTCAAAGGAGCACTGCTTATTAACCCGTACAGTGCCGAAGACACAGCCGAGGCTATTAATGTATCACTCACCATGCCTGGGAACGAACAACGTCGACGTATGAAGCTGATGCGAGACACTGTAAAGAATTACAACGTGTACCGATGGTCTGCAGAGTTCATCAAAGCCCTTATCAGTCTAGAGTAGCAAACCACTTCCTATGTCTTCCAATACAAAATCAACGTACAGCGAAGCTGTTCTCCCGATTATCCACCAGGTTCGCGAGACACTCCTCCCCTTTTACGGAAATGTTCCTTTTACGGAAAAGAATCCAACGGGAAAAGAAGATCTCCTCACCGAACTCGACACAAAAGTGGAACGTTTTTTACGTACAGAGTTCAAGAAACTATATCCAGATATTGACTTTGTTGGTGAAGAAGACGGGGGCGACCGAACCAAAGAAAGATTCTGGCTCGTGGACCCGATAGATGGTACCTCGCATTTTGTCCGCGGGATGCCCTTTTGTACAACCATGGTAGCACTTATCGATAAAGGCGACGTAGTCTTTTCCGCGGTATACGATTTTGTAAATGATGTGATGTATCACGCGGAAAAGGGTAGGGGAGCGTACAGAAACAACGAACCTATGTCGATAAGTACTCGCCCACTACGACTGTCCCGTATCGAGGTAAGTATTCAAATTGACGACCCAGATCGTCTACAGTCCTACCTTGCTCTAAAAAAGAAATGTCATATCTTTCACGCAGGAGCATCGGGATTTGAATTACCCCTCGTTGCTCTTGGAAAACTCGATGGATCGGTGCATATAGGACCAGGAAGCAAGGACTACGATGTCGCCCCTGGACTCTTCCTCATTAAAGAAGCCGGCGGAATAGTAACCAATATTGGAAAACAAACCTATACCTATAAAGACCTGGACTTTATTGCCACAAACCCTGCCATTCATAAAGAACTGACCGAAGGGTCAGATGCCCTCTTCCCTGTGCGCGAGTAGTCTCTACTACCGCCCCCTAATTCGGAGAGAAAATTCTTCGTCATCCGCATACCTTTCCGCAAGGTTATTTATATAGTGCGCCCTCCTCACTTCCGGGAACGAAGTAAGCTTGGTGTCGAAAAGACCAAGGTCAAAGGCATAGCGGTCAGATTCTTTTGGAAAAAGAAGAGTTAGGTTCCAGGGAATTCGGTGCTCCACAACCTGATTTGCCTGCTTCGCGAGACTGGTCGTGCAGTTGTTTGTAATCGTGTTATAAAACTCAGGCTCACGGTATAGCTGATTTACCCGTTCGAGTATCCCGTAGAATGTTGCTTGCATCCGTTCCTTAGTTGTTTTGATTGGATACACAAAGACATCGTCCTTTCGCATATTTGACCGAAGCTTCACGACGTCTCGCTCATCGGCGAGGACATACATAATTTCATACTGTCGAAGTAACCCCTTCACCGCAGAGAAAGACTCCCCCTTCTCCTTTCGTATCTCAACGGACACCGCCAAAAACTTCCCCTCATTAAATTCAAAACTAAGAAACGTATGCGCGGCCCCTTTGTACCCTGAAAATGGTTCGACTATGTAGTACACCTTTTCCAACGCACGTATGTCGTAGGTAGCATCGTAATAATCGGGGGTGTACTCCGTCGTAGTTTTATACGAAAAATTACGTATGTTATGTACGGTCGCAATACCGTCTTCTACTTCTGCGTACGGTAGTACGGCTTGGTCTAGTGCCCAGTCACGGTCGTTTGATGGCCTCTGCGCAAGATACCAAATACAAAAGGCGGCACCTATGCTTAGCAGGATGTACGCCGTGTACTTTAATAATCGTCGCCACTTTTGCCACAGTGCGTATATATTCATGTATGTTTAGTTACCTCTAATCCGACGTGAAAACTCGGGGTCGTTTGCGTACCTTTCCGCCTTTTCGTTAATGCGATAGGCTTCTCGTATTTTCGGAAACGGCAACTCCGTGTCAATAAACCCGCGGTCAAACAAATCCTTATCGGCTTCGCGAGGAAATAAAAGTGTCCAATTCCAAGGGATACGCCCCGTCGCGACACTTGCATGTTCTGCTAAGTTGGTCGCGCAGTTACTGGTAATAGTGTGATAAAACTCTGGAGTTGTGTACAAAGAGTTCGTCCGGATCAAAACACTGCGAAACGCGTTCTGCATCTTCTCCTTCGTACTACGAAGCGGGTACATATAGACCGTATCCTTTCGATAGTTTGTACGGAGTTTAAGAACGTCTCGTTCATCAGCGAGAACATACATAAGTTGATAGCGCCGAAACAGACCGAGCACCCCCGACTGAAACGCCGAGAATACCTCCCCTTTCTTTTTTCGAACCTCGACCGACAAGGCAATGCAGTTCCCATCCGAAAACTCAAAACTAAGCAGTGTGTGTGCAACTCCTCGAAAACGGGAAAAAGGTTCGATACAAAAGTACATACGCTCAATTTTCCCTATATCGAAGGTTGCATCGTAATACTGTGGTGTAAAATCATCTCGACTGCGGTACGAAAAATGCCGGATGTTGTGCACAACCGCCCTATCCCCCTCGATATCGACATAAGGAAGAACTCCCTGATCGAGAGCCCAATCTCCCTCATTTGATGGTCGTCGCTGAAAAAGAGACGGGACTTTCCACCCCATTCCGAGAACGAGACCAACAACAAACAATGTAAAAAGTGATATATCCATTTCGTGTGACGCAAAGAAAGCGCCCTTAGAGCCTATCCACTATCTTCTCCCTGTCCTAAAAGCCTTATTTTTGGCTCCAAAATTTCGTCTCGTCCTCAACGTAATTCATTACGTTTCGGACTCCGCCTCGTTTTTCGCCTAAAAATAAGGTTTTTAGGACTGGGTACCGCGAGATAGTGGATAGGCTCTTAGTACTATAGCACTAGGTGCGGGTAGGAACACAAGACGACGAGAGAACGAATATGATAGAATAGATGTATGGCAGAAAACGAATCTCTTGAATGGAAGGCAACGGACCAAACCTCAGGTCCGCACACAGCCGACTGGTACTGGGCAGTTACTATTATCGCGCTTTCTATTGCCATTACCTCCTACATACTGGATAACGTCTTGTTTTCCATCTTTATTGTACTCAGCACCATTGTACTTTTTCTTCGTACCCTCCAAAAACCACGAGAAAACACCTACACCCTTACTTCGAAAGGGTTATGGATTAACAAAGAGTTTAACTCGTTTAAGTCACTGGAATCCTTCTGGGTTGATGAAGACTACGGAACTCCAACCCTTATTTTGAAACCGCGGGGACTCACCTCACCACTCCTTATCATTCCCTTTTCGGGAATAGAGGCAGAAGAACTGCGCGCCTTTCTCTCGACCGTTCTCGACGAAGTCGAAAATCATGAACCTTTCTCAAAAAAGGTCATGGAGTTCCTTGGGTTTTGACAAGATATGCATTGTGTAGTATTGTTTGTTGGAACACTTGCACATAATGAAAAAATTTATTCTTGCCTACCCCCTCCTTCAAAGAGGAGGTCGCTATACATTTCGCGCCGAGATTGTGGTGATTGCAGAGAACACAAAGTCGGCTCGTTCTAAAGTCGAAGAATACTCGAACCACACCGATGGACTTGAAGAGGTGCCTACCGGAGCGTGGAATAACCCGAAACTGTCCTCGTGCCGCCAGATGCACATAGCCCTAAAAGACACTGGGGCCGTGGTCAGTACTAAAATAGAGCGCTTATACTAAAAATCTCATTTCCTTTACTGGCGGACAACAACAACAAATGTCCGCCTTTTTCTTTGGTGCCTTTTTCTTTGGTTGCCAGAAGCAGAAAAAAATACTACTATGCACTACCGAGATAGACTGTTTTAACAACTCTATCCCTACAGAGCTCCCGTCGTTCAACGGATAGGATGACAGATTGCGGATCTGTCGATCGTGGTTCGATTCCACGCGGGAGCATAGATACAAACGCCGTCCAAATGGACGGTGTTTGTGTGTCTATACTATAGCCTATACAGGCAGTGTCTCTGCAAGATATCGCTTTGATTTCCAGAAGAAGTATCCAACCGTTAGGAAGGTAACGACAGGCGAGAGCCACTCCGGTACGTCCACATGAAAAGCGTGGAGGGTCATAATAGAACCGAGGAAAAAGACAGAATACATCGCTCCATTTTTCAGAAAGACATACTTCTTTACCGTTTCGATATTCGATACGGTAAGTTTCCGAAGAACGATAGCGCCGATACCATTCCCCACTAAGATAAGAGGTACCGAGAGCGTAAAGGCAAACGCTCCAAGAACGCCGTCGAGTGAAAACGTGGCGTCAATAACTTCAAGATAGAGGATCTTGCTTATATCTGACCGAGCACTATTGCCGGAAAGTAACTCCTTCTCAGCCTGTTCTGCGTTCCCCTTAAACCCGTGCGTGATGAAAAAAGCAGTAGACCCTATAACAGCCCCGAATGCCATCATAGGATTAACCTGGAGTGCGAGCCATACGATGAGAGCAAGAAGTACCGAGACAACTGCGTAAAACCATACACCTTGCCGATAAAAAAACCTCTCACCAATAAGACCAAATGTTTTTTGCTCAAGAAATAGCCAGTGAAAAAAGAGGAAAATAAGGAACACTCCCCCACCTGCCATGAGTACTGGTGCTGCCTTTTCAACAGCAGAATGAACCATTGGGTCACTGGACCATGCCGCGGTAAACGCTCCGATAGGCCCGAGCGATGGAACGGTTGCCCAGATAATTGACCACGGGAGTAAGCCTCGGATAACAAAGACGGCGAAAAGAATACCCCAGAACAAAAACCACTTCCGGGCTTTCTCCGACATAGTACGGAGAACTTCCGCGTTAATGATGGCATTGTCAGCACTTGATATAATCTCAAAAAGCGCGAGACCGAGCACGACGAGAATAAACGAGGAAATAGTCATATCGCAAATATTGTAGTCCTTATGAGGTCGTATGTACAGAAACAAAAAAGACCCCGAGGGGTCTTTTTTTACTTTGCTTTGTTAACGAAAACGGTCAGGCGTGATTTCTTTCGGTCAGAAGCTCCTTTCTTAATCGTATGCTCCTTTGCGGCTTTATCGTAGGCTTTGTATGCAAGAGGGATAAGTTTGGCTGCCTCGGCACCCTTCTTTTCGGTGACGAGTTTTTTTATCTTTTTGACGACGTTTTCAACGGCATTTTTTCGGCGTATGTTAAAAACCCGCTTTTTAAGCGACGCTCGATGTGCCTTTTTTGCTCCTTTAGTTATTGCCACGGTGAAAGTGAAAAATTAAAACTTAAAAATTCAAAATGAAAAACTGCCTGCGGGAACGACTATAACATAAGCCCTTTAGAAAAACAAGGCCCAGTCTTCTCCTCCTTCCCAACTGCCACATTTTTCATTTTTCGTTTTGAACTTATGCTACTATGTAGCATATGATTCGCCACCTAAAAGGGACCATTATCGAAAAAGGAGGTAAATTCGTTGTTCTGGAGGTAAGTGGTGTTGGCTTCCAGGTCTACGTGACAAATGACGTCCTTCAAGGAGCTCGCGAGGGAGCGCTCCTTACCCTCTGGACCCATCATGCAGTCCGCGAGGATACCGAAGACCTATTCGGCTTCAGCGATATAAACGACCTCTCTCTTTTCGAACTTCTCATTACCGTATCAGGGGTCGGGCCGAAGTCCGCACTCAATATTCTGAGCGTGGCTTCAGCAGAGACACTTCGTCGTTCCATAACATCAAACGAAACAGCCTACCTTACAAAAATATCGGGTATTGGACGCAAAACTGCGGAAAAGATTGTCCTCGAACTTAAAGAAAAACTTGGCGCGAGCGATGGCGGAACAATGCTGAAAGAAGAGGTCGATACTCTTGAAGCGCTCAAAGCGCTCGGCTATTCGCACCAAGAAGCACGCGACGCTCTCCGCGCCACTCCAAAGGAAATCACAAGCACAAGCGACCGCGTCAAACACGCACTCCAAACGCTTGGAAAAAAGCGCTAACCACTCACAAAGAGAGAAAGAGGGGGAAGGTGCTCATCAAGACATCCACTAAAAATGCTAGGGAATGACCGTTGGCATACTTTTGGTTACAATGCACCTATGCCTTTTCGAAATATCTACACCTTTACGGGGAAACTTTTAGGAATGATCGCTACGGACCCCGAAAGAGATTCCGGATATATTCCACTTGAAAACTATGGAATAATCGGAAACCTAGAAACCGTTGCTCTCATTACGAATGACGGAAGCATTGACTGGATGTGCCTTCCCCACTTGGAATCGGGAAGTGTCTTTACAAAACTACTTGACGCGACTACCGGTGGATCGTTTGTTATTCAACCAAATTGTCGTTTTGAAAGTCGCCAACATTACCTCGGTGATACAAACGTTCTTCAGACACACTTTACGTGTGAGAGTGGGTCTGCAACCTTAACCGATTTTATGCCTCCGTTTAAGAAGCGTACCAAATGGCACAAATATCAGGTCTTGTTTCGAAAAATTGAAGTAGTAAAAGGGTCTGTTCCCTTTCGGCTTATGTTTGACCCCCGTTTTGATTACGCTCGAACTGATACCATTCTCACAAAGACAGAAAGTGGTGTGGTCGCATCTTCAGCAACAGAAAAGATATATCTCGATACCTCCACACCTTGCACCCTAGGTGGAGATGCCGCCTATGCAACCTTTACGGTAGACAAAGATGAAGAGTGGTGGGCTGTGATGCAATACAACTCACACGACTCCTTCACTAAAATACAACGCCAGCGAGAATACTTGAACACTGTTTCGTACTGGGATACCTGGCGACATACCTGTGACATACAGACCTGCGTCTTTCGAGGTCCTTGGCATCATCTCGTCGTGCGTTCTGGCCTTGTTCTTAAACTCCTCACCCACGGAGAAACGGGAGCTATCGCGGCTGCTGCTACCACCTCCCTCCCCGAGGCAATAGGTGCCGAACGAAACTGGGACTATCGCTTTAACTGGATTCGCGATTCAGTGTTTACCGCACAGGCTCTCTATAACCTTGGTCATAGGAGTGAAGCGAACCGTCTATTGAACTGGTATAAAAAAATATATAAAAAAGTGCGCGTGTCCGATATCGCGATTATGCACGGCCTTCATGGTGAACCTGTCGAGACAGAAACATCGCTCGTCCACCTGGATGGATATCTTGGATCAAAACCCGTGCGTATTGGCAATGGCGCCGCTAACCAAAAACAGCTCGACATCTATGGTGAGCTCTTGAGTATGGCGTACGAAACAACCCGATTTGGAGAAACCATCTCGTCCAACGATTGGAAACTTTTGAAACGCACCGCCGATCACGTATGCAATATATGGAACACAAAGGACTCGGGAATCTGGGAAGTACGCGGAAAAGAACGCCACTATGTGTTTTCGAAGATTATGTGCTGGGTTGCTCTCGATCGCGCCATCAAAATAGCGGTCAAGAAAGACTTGTCGATACCTTCGCTGTGGGAACAACAGCGGAAGAAACTGCGGACTGCCATACTCAAGCGCGGATTTAATAAAAGACTTAACAGTTTTGTGCAAGCGTTTGGATCACCCCATCTTGATGCGACCAACTTACTCATTCCGATTGTTGGTTTTCTTCCTATCGATGATCCCCGCGTAAAAGGCACCATCACCGCCACAAAGAAAAAGCTCATGAGAGGGGGTCTTGTAGACCGCTATAACTCTCCCGACGGACTAACCGGAGAAGAAGGTACGTTTGTGATGTGCTCATTCTGGCTTGTTGACGCATTAGCGCTCTCAGGAAAGGTAAAAGAAGCGGAAACATTGTTTAAGCGTGTCCTTAGCTACGCAAGTCCACTCGGTCTTTTTGCCGAAGAGATAGACACAAAGAAAAAGATGCAACTTGGAAATTTCCCCCAAGCATTCAGTCACACCGCTCTGATCAACAGTGCCCTCTATATTGGGATAGCGAAGGGAAAACAACCAGCGATAGTTGGCCCATCTACCGGATTCTCCCCCCTCGCAATATTTCGCAGAAGTGTCGCCTTACTGAAGAAAAAGACGGCTCCATTTCCCAAATCTTCACACGCGAAAAAGTGATTTTATCCCCTTAGGGCTCGCACGGAAATAACTCCCTCATCTTCCGCCCATTGCATCTCCGACTCCAGCCGCTTCTCAATCGCAGAACCTCTCGTCGTACCTCTGGTACGCCTCAAGATTCTGCTCAATCAAAGCGACCGCATTCGAAGCGCACTGAACGAAATCCGAGGAAGTTATTTCCGCACGAGCCCTTACATTCGGATCCCTTGATTTACGTTTTCTCGTTTAGGTCGTAAGATGAGGACATGGAATCAATTAAAAGTATCCTTCCTTTGTGGCTTCTGTCAGCCATTCGGACGCCATACCATTATACCCTCGCCCTTCTTGGGGCTATTGGCTTTGGGTTCCCTTCTCGGAGACTTACCGTCATAGCGGTTACCGGCACGAAAGGAAAAAGCTCGGTTGTTGAACTTATCAGCACTCTTCTTACTGAAGCCGGCTACACGACCGCTCACGCATCGACCATTCATTTTAAGATTGGGAACACACTCACCCGAAATCTCCACAAAATGACAATGCCGGGGAGATTTTTTCTTCAGCACTTTCTTCGTCGTGCAGTACACGCCAAATGCACGCATGCCGTTATCGAGATGACGTCAGAAGGGGCGCGACAGTTTCGTCACAAGTTTATCTCCCTTGATGCTCTTGTCTTTACCAACCTGTCTCCCGAGCACATTGAGTCTCATGGTTCGTACGATAACTACGTGAAGGCGAAAGTATCTCTTGCGCAGGCACTCGAACGTTCGGGGAAGAAAAACAAACTTCTTGTCGTAAACGGTGACGACGCCGAAGCGGAGAAGTTTCTCCAAGCTTTTTCAGGGACAAAGATCTCCTTTGCAAAGAAAAATGTTAAAGGAGAAGTAACAACCTCAGAGGGCGTTTCGTTTAACTGGGACACTGTTCGCGTCGAATCTTCACTTCCAGGTGAATTCAACCTCTACAACATTCTTGCGGCGATTTCTTACGGTAAGGCAGTTGGTATTCCAACAGAGAAATTGCAATCTGGTATAAAAAAAGTGACCAGTATCCTTGGCCGTGCACAAAAAATAGAAGGGGCAGATTTTTCTGTCATTGTTGATTACGCGCATACACCCGATTCACTCGAAAAACTCTATCAAACCTACACGGGGAAATTCCGTATTTGTGTTCTTGGCAACACTGGTGGCGGTCGCGATACATGGAAACGTCCCGTGATGGCCGGAATCGCAGAAAAATATTGTGATGAAATTATTCTCACCAACGAAGATCCGTACGACGAAGATCCCGAACAGATTATCCGAGATATGGTTAAAGGCTTCAAACGAAAACAGCCAACTCTCATTATGGACCGTCGAGTTGCTATCTTTACGGCCATTCAGAAGGCGAGTAAAGGTGACGCTGTCCTTATTACCGGAAAAGGGACTGACCCTTTTATCATGAAAAAACACGGAACGAAAGAGGCGTGGGATGACGCAAATGTCGCCAAAGAGGAACTTCAAAAGGTGCTCGATCAAAGAACGCGTTAGACACCTCTACAAAGCCGTCTTACCGTGAATAGAGCTCACTCAGCTTTGCTTGTGTTCCCGCGTCAACATACCCTGTGCTAGGGAGTCCGAACAGCTCTTGAAACTCCCGCACCCCTCGCCTCGTACAGGGACCGAAATGTCCACTCTTTGGACACGAATGAAGATCCTCTCCGTCTGGAGGGTATACGCCTTGAAGCGAAAGAGCCTCCTGCAAGGAAAGGATGTCACGCCCCGCGGGAGATCCTTGCGTAAGAGTGTGTTTAAATTGATACGGTAGAAGTGATGTTTTATATGTTCGAAAGGTCTCTAAGAAATTCCCAAAGAATTGATTTAACCCTAAATATGTTTGGAAAGCGAATTCATGTACTATCACTTCTCGGCTGGCAGTAGTACGAAACTGTGGTTCATAAATATACCCGTACTCGATAAGGACGCTGGCTGGATCAAGGGTGTTGTACGAACCGAGTGCAATGAGCTCTTGGTCTGGCACGACTCCTCCCTGCCCCGCCTCCGTCGGTAAATTACTCGTCGCAAGTACGGTCGATAACGTTGACGCAATTGCTTCACCGATTACACGACTCGGCTTCGCGTTTGAATACTGCCCATCAGGAACATACACCGTAAAACCATCATACCTTCCCGTTTGATTCCATCGTCGTCCAGGATAATCATTAATGTGTATATGAATCACTAGATCAATGTCGTTCTCATTTGCCCATGTGTTTATCGAGTATAGACGATAGGCAACAGAAGACACTACTGTGTTATGAACCACCCCTTCTTCCTTTTCAGCAAGACCTTGTTTAAGAAGGTCTTGCATAACCCTCTTTTTATTGGCGACAAACCCCCTTACCCTTCCTGTATCCTTATCAAAATAGTTCTGAAATTCGTCGGTGTATCCATTTTTCTCACGCGTAATAACTGGATCGAAATGGCTGTCAGCCTTAAGGAAGGCGTACAACTCTTCTCCCAAAGCAAGCGTCATATCAGCCTCTCGAATACCCAAGAATTCTGTTCCCCACGATTCATTATCGTGTCCGGGAACAATCAGGACCCGAATACGCTCACCACTTCGATACGACTCCTTCAGAGCAACGGTTGTTGTACTATCGACAAAAAAGATACTCGAAAGAAGTTTCGGTACATTGGAAAACGTAAAGGTGTTCGGCGCAACAAACCCAAACAACAGTACCAGTGCGCTACCACCCACCACACAAAGAGAAAGAAGAGAAAAGCGCTTCATGTTCTGACAAGTATACCATCCTCTGCCCACTGGCCTTATTCGTATCTCCTCGTATAATGAATACTATTCTTATTTCGTAGTATATATAGTATGGATGATTTTAAATGGTTTCTTGGACTTTTGGCCGTTGTTGCGATGGTATGGTTTACTGGCCGTGGCGTAGGTACCAACCCCACCCCATCCGAAACTGCAAGCAGTACCACAGGGACCGAGGCAACAACACTAGGGGGTTCCGAACCAGAGCACAAAACAGCAACACTCGGACAAGAAGTGTCACAAACACCTGTTGACCCAAACGTATCTACACTTAAAGGTAAACTCACCATCGTTGCCTACTCACGAGGGTCATCCGCAGACCAAGAATACGTACTCATTCAGGCGTCACCAGAGAACGAGAAACCGGTGATTATTACTGGACTTACCATCGGCAGTGCGACCTCTCACACCAAACAATCTATCCCGAAAGGGTGGATACTGCCGTTTCTTGGAGCGGCGGGCGCAGGAGACCTAGTATCTCTTGCCCCTGGAGAACGTGCGTACATTATCTCAGGACATTCGCCGCTTGCTCTTTCCACCGGCCAGGGCAACGCCACCTCATTTCAGCTTAACAAGTGCACAGGCTTCCTTGCCCAGGGTACGAACTATTACCCCTCACTGCCACGAGAGTGCCCTGCCCCATCAGAGGAACCTCTCCCAGGAAATGGATACGAGCTAAGTTATGCCTGTATAGATTACCTGAGGAGCATTCCGCGATGTACTGTTCCCGGAACAATTCCGTTACGTCTATCGACCGATGCAACCTGCGATGTTTACACATCTACAAAAATAAACTACGGACAGTGTGTAACCAATCACAAAAACGACTCTGATTTCTATAAAGGTGAATGGCGTCTCTACCTTGGACGTTCAACACCGCTCTGGCAAAGTAGCCGAGAGTCGATTGAGCTACGAGATATGATAGGTAAACTTATCGACGTTCGCGCGTACTAACAAACAGAACGTTCCTCTTTGTTAGACTTCGTTTTCGAGTATTCGAAAGAGAGCGATACCGGCAGAGACCGACACATTCAGAGATTCTTTTTCCCCTCTCATAGGAATCTCTGCAATAACATCAGCGTCTTTGAGTACAGATGCTGGGAGTCCCGCTATTTCGTTGCCGAATATAAATACGGTTTTTCCTTGAGGAACCACGTCTGTGTACGTGGCTGATTTTGCGTGTTGCTCGACAGCGACAATGTAGAAACCCTCTTTTTTGAGTTTAATGAGAAGTGTGCCGATACGGAGGACTTGTTCCCAGGCAACCGTATCTTCCGCGCCAAGCGCAGCCTTTGCAATATCTTTTCGCGGGCGTCCAAATCGGTCGATAGGCGTGGGAGTATAGCCAGTCAGATAGATTTTGGTAATACCTACAGCATCGGCGGTACGAAAAATAGCACCCACATTGTGCGTGCTCCGAATGTTGTGGAGAATAATATATGCTGTACGTGATGCTTTTTTCATTCAGCAAGGTTTGGCTTCTCTCCTCGAAGGAGGGCAAAGCCTTTTTTCGCAACCAACATTTCAGAATCATCTTTCACAGAGACAAACGCTTCTAAAAGTTCTACTTCTGAAAACCACCTCCATTCAGAATGATATTCGGGATCCAATCGTATCTGAGTAACGGGACTAACAAATTTTGCAAAGTAGTTAATTTGCACAGCATGACACCCTTTCACCTTATTGAAATAGGAAAAGACGGCGAAGGGGTCTCCCACTTCAGTTTCCATTCCAAGCTCTTCGAGGGCTTCTCTTTTTAGTCCCTCAACAATATCCTCTCCGAACTCTATATGTCCCCCAATAAGCTCCCAGACATTTGGGAGAAATTTTTTAGTGGAAGCCCTCTTGGCGGAAAAAACTTGCTCAACACCTGAGATGTTACGGTGAATGAAAGCGCAAGCTGTAATTACCTGCTTTCCGTGCGCCGGAGTCTCGCTATCGTGAGAAACTGTCATGTCCGCCCAGTTGGAATCGAACCAACGACCTTGTCCTTAAAAGGGACCTGCTCTACCAGCTGAGCTATGGGCGGGACTATGTACCACCAAGTAACGGCGGAGTTCCTGTTTTATACCACATCCTGTCTTCTTTTTAAAGCGCTTGCGTTTCTAGCCCCCAGCGTTAGGATAGGCCCGAACAAGATAAACAATCTACAGAAAGCTCTTTCTTATGAAATTATGTGGAATCGAATTCAGTAATGTACTTCAGGCATCTGGAGCAACGAACTTCTACGGTCACGGACGCGGACGCGGTCACGGATGGTGGTATCACAAGATACTTGCACCATTCGGCCTTCGCTGGAATCATTCGGGAGTTGTGACAAAAACAACGACCCTCCTTCCTCGGGCTGGAAATATGCCCCTGAAAAATGATGGCGTAACCCCAAAAGAATGGATTCCCCGATGCATTGTCGTCAACCGAGCAAAACAGGCAGTACTCAATGCGGTTGGGTTAAGCGGTCCTGGCCTCGACTTTCTGCTCTCTTCCGGAAAATGGAAAGAGATTAGGTATCCGTTCTTCATCTCGATTATGTCTCTTGCTGAGACCAGAGAAGAAAGACATGCTGAATACTCGGTTATCTTTGGAAAATTGGCGTATGCGAAAGCAAAGGGTGGATTTCGAGCCGACTTTGGAGTTCAGGTCAACCTGTCCTGTCCGAACGGCGGACTTGACCCGGACGCACTTATCGACGAAGCTGTGCCGACATTGGAATGCGCGGGGCAGTATCTCCCTGATACCGTTCCGGTTATGCCGAAGTTCGGCCCCGAAGCTCATCCAGAATCGATGCTCCGTATTGTGAAGCATCCGCGATGTAGCGCCCTCTGCTTTTCGAACACACTTCCGTTTGGAAAGCATCCAACGTGGGTGAAGGAAACTTCGCCGGTGGATTGGAAAGGTATCTTCGGTACCGACGATCCGAAAGAATCGCCCATTGCAAGGCGCTTCCCCGGTTTTGCAGGAGGACTCTCGGGAGCTCCGCTCCTCCCCTTCGTCATCGAATGGGTTCGAGCAGTTCGAGCGCTTAGCATCACCACCCCAATTAATGCAGGCGGTGGCATCCTATCGGGAAACGACGCTGGTCACGTGTTTGACGAAGGAGCCGACTCGATATTCCTCGGCTCTATCGCGATGCTCGCGCCGACACAAGTTCAAAAGACTATCCAAACGGCGCACAACTATGTTCGCCTGCGACAACGGAAACTGGGGATAGATCCCCGTGCTATGACCTACAACGTCTAGCCTCGACCTGTCGAGCTATGACACCTTTAACCCCACTCGACAGAAATCGAGTGGGGTTGCTTTTTACCAAGGTCTGACTAGAATGGAGACAGAATCATGAAAAAGCGAAAAATCATCTGCCCTGCGTGTACAAACCACGATTGTGGAAACTGCATGAACGTTACGAAACCATCGAAATATGTCCGCTGTACCTGCCCCTGCCACAGTGGTCCTGGGCGGAAGAAAATTCACGAAATAGCGCCTCTTGTCATTACCAAGACGACCCCACCTCAACCCACTTCATCAAAACCGCCTCGTCGCTTTCGCATACGTGGAGCTCACGCATGGCTTCATCACAAGTGAGACATAAGGCGAAAACCAGTAGACCTCGACCAATATTCGGCCGGGGTTGTTTTTTACTTTGAAACGAGTAGGATGTGGAAAGTTTCGAACTAAAGACAGCACATCAAAAACTAATGTTATGAAAACTGAAAGACCTACTCCCACTACCACGAACAATCTGCCAGACGAAGTTATCGTTGACCCTCTTGCTTCGGGACACGACCACTTCCGAGAGGAAGACGGCCAAAAGGACGAGGGCCTACAGAGAGCTCTGCTAGAGAACTCAATTAAAGGCGGAGCCGACACGGTTGGGGCAATGCCCAACACGAAAGACGGATTAACAACCGCCTCTGTTGTCACAGAATACAACGATAGACTTGAAGGTCAATTGTTCGACCCTTCATCGCTACGCATTATTCGCTACGTTGCTATCACCGAGGATACTACCGAAGCGATGATTGATGACTGCGTAGCTGTTGGAATATGCGACGGAAAAGTGCTCCCTCGATACCGAACAACAAACTCGCACTACGGCGTAGTCCGTTATGGCAAGATCCTTCCAGTTATTAAACACTGCGGAAAGGTTGGCATGCGGGTTCACGGTCACCTCGAACATCCGTCCCTGCTTTACTCCAACGACGACGCCGAGTTTGCTTGTGTACCTACTGTTCGCACATGGCTTGAGGAAACGGAAGCGGAGATTATATGGGAACACGGAACAGAAGGTCGATGTGTCCCCCACTGGAAAGATATGGCAACAAGCAGGAGATTCTTTGTCACCATAACTCCGCAACACCTCCTACTCACTGCCGACGATGTCTACGGCGCGGTAGGGGAAATCTGTAAGCCGTCGTACGGCGACCCGTTCGATGTGGAAGCACTCAATAATCTTGTTGACCAAGATTTTCCTTGGGTTATGGATGGTCCCGATGTGGCACCCCACCCCACAGGGACAAAGCATCCCAATCACGGGAAATGTTCATGTGGCACATACCACGCGCCTTTCTTACATCCTGTGTACGCCCATGCGCTTCAGCGCCTATTCAAAACGCCCGCGGGTATCCAGACATACATTAATTTTACGAGCAGAAATCTGCGTAAATTGCACAATTTACCACTGCCTTCTCGAACCGTAAGACTTGTACGGAAACCACAGGAGATTCCACTCCTGTATCGAGTGGGTCCGTGGAATGTCCAACCATTCTGGGCAGGAAAGACGCTTGATTGGAGTATCGCCTAATACAGCTTGGCACTCCTCAAATTCACAGACCGACCCCATGGGCCGGTCTCTTTTTTTATCCACCCGCCGTGTTTAGCAATAACAACCGTTCGGTTGTTATTGCTAAAATATTAGAGAGTTAATACAAACCGCTCGAGTGCGACTTCAAAATCGTGAACGCCTCGGTGGGCATCGTGATACATACGAACAAGTTGAGAGGATATCGTTTTTAATTCCTTTTCTTCGTAATTTTTGGCAAAACTCTTTGCTTTCGTAAACACGAACGGCGCAACCCCCGCTTCCCCTACTGTCTTCGCCGTCGAGGCAAGAAGCATCGACTTTATCTGCCAAAATAAAATACCATGCACCTCTTCGGGAACCGCACCTCCATCAACCGCTTTGCGAAAAAGTACCCACAACTTTTTCCTGTCTCTCCTACCAAGTGCGTCCGAAAGCGCAAAGATGTTAAACGAAGGTTTTATATCTTCCTCCTTTTTCTCAAATACATGTACCTTCTGAGCCTGTTTAGTTACCGCGGTAAGTGTCTTTTTATCAACGTTCGTCTCAAGTGAGATAAAGACATTGGGAGACTCCACGATCATATCGAGGTGCTCCAAAAAGCTCGCTTTTATCTCTTTATCCTCAAACAGCGAGACCGTGTAGATAATGTATGAATTATTAAACAACCCCTGCCCTGCCGTTAACTCTTGCAGTTTCGCTTCATTCCAGTTCTCCGCATCAATTCGAAAGAGTTCTGCGTCCGGCTTCTTCTTCTGAAGTGCATCAATAAGACCCTGCGCCTTCGCGCGAGCAGTATCTTTATCGGTTCCATGGAAGAAGTAAAGCATGGAGAAAAGTAGATAGTAGCGAGTAAATAGTATTTAGTATAGGACCTACGCAATTGGTGTCATTCCACTGAAAAGTGGAATCCAGAGCCATAAAAAACGGCTATATACTGGATTCCAGCTTTCGCTGGAATGACAGAAAAAGGCAAAATGCGTAAGTCCTATAGTAAAAGAATAGTAAGTAACTGTCGTATGCTTTGTGAGTATCAATCTATGTTCTGAAATAGTGCCCGAGCGTCCTACTTGCCTTTTCTATTTTCTACCTACTATATCTTCTTCATGCTCCCCCAATTGTCCCCCACTGACGCTTCGACAAGAATCGGCACTCCACGAGAAGCCTCCTTCGGTACGACCTGTTCCATAATCGCGCGTATTTTAGGGACAACACTCGGCACAAGGTCTTCCTCCATTTCATACACGAGTTCATCGTGCACCTGAAGAATGAGTGATACGCGATTCTCGAGTTTCTCTTTTCGAAGCCACGTGTCGACGTGTACCATGGCGAGCTTTACAATATCCGCGCCTGTCCCCTGGATTGGTGCGTTAATCGCCATACGTTCGGCTGCCCCGCGAATGTACGGGATATGAGAGTGAAGCGCTTCATGGTAACGTCTTCGCCCAAACAGAGTCTCGGTATACCCATTCTCATACGCTGTCTTTTTGATAAGGTCGAGGAAACCGGCGAGTTCATAGAAATCAGCAAAGTATTCATCGTAATAGGTTTGCGCCTCTTCGCGAGAAATTACCGTTCCTCCTTCCTTGCCCGCCGTAGCCTCGGCGGAGGAGGGCGAGAGTGCAGTGCGAAGTGAGTTGACCCCCATACCATAAAGCATACCGAAGTTAATGACCTTTGCCTGCCTCCGCATATCCTTTGTTACCTGGCTCTGTGTTACATTAAACACCTCGGCTGCAACAGCAGTATGAACGTCCTCTCCCTTTTTGAAAATCTCAACAAGTTTTTTGTCTCCCGAAAGAATGGCCGCAATACGTAGTTCGATTTGTGAGTAATCGATTGAGACAAGCTTTGACCCTTCCTTCGCGACAAACGCATTGCGGATACGTCGCCCAAGAGTTGATTGAACGGGGATATTTTGTAAATTAGGATTCTGTGACCCCATGCGCCCTGTTGTGGTTCCTGCTTGCAAAAAGCGCGCATGAAGCCGACCGGACGAACTCACCATACCGGGGATATTGTCGATATATGTCGAAAGTAATTTCTGGAATTCCCGATACTCGAGGATGGTTCCGATAATCGGGTGAACTTCTCGCAGTTTTTCGAGCTCAGACTCTTTTGTAGACAGTGCTCCACCGGCAGTCTTTTTCTGCCGAGCCACACGAAGCCCCATCTTCACAAACAAAACTTCGCCAAGCTGTTTAGGAGAATTGATATTAAACTCGACACCGGCATCGGCCCAGATCTTTTTCTCACGAGCACGAAGCTCGATGTGATACTCCTTTGATAATTCCTGCAAAAATGGAACATCGATGCGAACCCCTGTTGCGTTCATCTTTTCAACCACAGGAAGAAGCGGTTTTTCGATTTCCTCGAAAACCTGCTCAGAACTGCGTGCTTTTAATTCAGCGAATATGAGTGCTCGTGCCACAGTGAAGTCCTGCGTCTTAGCGTACGCGAGAACATCCTCGATTGTCGGACTGGTTAGGTTTGAATTGATAAGCCAGAGGGCCATACTGGTCTCCTGAAGGTCCTGTGGAGGAATCCCCGCACTTGCGAGGGCGTCGGTTAAGGATGCTTGTGCGGGAGAATCTTCGGAAGCCTTTTTCCGAGCATCTTTCTTTTCCCCTTCCCCGTCCTTCTGTGGCTCTTCATCTTCGCTCTCTGTACCCCTTTCTACTTCATCCTCTCCCCCGCCTTGCTGAACCCGCTTTACCGTATCGGCAAGTCGAGAGATAAGTTGCCGAAATTCTAGGTCGCTAAACAAAGCTTCTGCTTTTGGTAAATCAATACTGTCGCACCAAAGCTTTCTAGGAAATTCAAATACCATCGGAACATCACGTCGGATGGTTGCGAGCACCTTACTAAACTCCGCTTCTTCTTTCCCTCCTTTAAGAAGTTCAACGATTCGTTTCTTAATCCCCTTCTCTAAAAGTTTCTCCTCTCCTTTTTTTAGAGTCTTATATATATCCTCAATCAAACCGAACTTCAGGATAAGTTCGGTAGCTGTCTTCTCTCCGATACCCGGTATACCTTTGATGTTGTCAGAGGGGTCGCCTCGGAGCCCCTTGAAATCAGGCAGAAGTTCGGGACCAAATCCAAACCGCGCCTTCACCGCTTCTTCGTCGTATAAAATGGTATCGTTAATTCCCTTTTTCAAAGTGAAAACCTGTACACGTTTACCGTCGACAAGTTGGAGAGTGTCCATGTCGCCCGATGCGATGATTACATCGACTTCCGGAATTTTCAATTTTCGATTTTCAATTTTCGATTTTGTTTTTTTCTCGTCTTTTGTTGTTGGTTGTTGGTTGTTGGTGGTAAGTTGTTGTACAATCGTGCCCAGAATGTCATCAGCTTCAAATCCTTCTTTATCATAAATAGGTATATTAAATACATCGAAGATTTCTCGCGACCGTATCATCTGAGATACGAGCGCATCATCAGCTTTCGCTCGGCCATCCTTGTATGCCTTATATGCTTCGTGCCGGAAAGTAGGCTTCGGAAGGTCGTAGGCTGCCACAATATAGTCAGGCTTGAAGGTACCGATGATTTTAATCAGCATGGTAGAGAGGCCGTAAAGGCCCCCTGTTGGCTCCCCGCGTGAGTTGGTGAACTGCGGAAGCGCATGATACGCGCGGTGGAGTATCGCGTGCGCGTCTATCAGGACGAGCTTTTTCGGGATAGCGTCTTTTCTCCTCTCCTCCTTTTCTTCGCTCCTTCTTCCCATCTCCCCGCCCGACTGAACCGTCGTTCGGGCGGGTTTAGAATGGGGATTGAGGGGAGTGATAGTCGTCTGATTTGTTTGTTTTGAGGGGGTCTTTGAGGTTGGTTTTGCCATCTTTCTATTATAGCACTAAGAGCCTATCCACTATCTAACCGCATTTTATCAAGAAAAACATAGCTTGCCTGCCGAAATGTCCAAAATTCTGCTGCAAATTGCGTCTTTTTCGTCAGCGTATCACCACAGGAGTACTTCCATTTTTATACTCCTTTCAGTCGTTAAAAATCAGGTCGCTCGATATGCTTCCTCAAAATACGCAATTTTCGCAACGAATTTTGGACATTTCAGCTAGGCATTAGATAGTGGATAGGCTCTTACAAAACACACTTTCAGTCGTTGATATCGGAAGCCATTCTGAATTATTCGGGTAAGATATTTTTTAACGCGCCGATCAATTTCAGGTTTTCTGTTGTCGTGCGTGACGCGATGCGGATGAATTCGCCATTGAGGCCGACTTTGTCGTAACAGGTGCGGATGTAGATACCGTGCCGAACCAAGAGACGGACGGAGAGATCGCTTGCCTTAGAGCCGTCCAAAAGCTCCATAAGGAACATGTTGGCTTTGCTTGGATATACTTTGATCGTGCGTATCTTTTGAAGCTCTGTAAAAAACGCATCGCGTTCCTCTATCGCGCGGAGCCGAGCCTGTTCATATTCTTTTAGAAAAGTTTTGTTGTTCAGTAGGTTTAGGAAATATTCCCCAAAACCCGATACATTCCAGAGATATCCCCGCTCCAGTAAAGCGGATACTCGCTTCTCGCTCATGACCCCATAGCCGAGTCGGAGCCCTGCGATACCGAAATCTTTTGAAAGGCTCTTGATAACAATGAGGTTCGGGTATTTCTTCACCAGCGGAGCAATGCTTTCAATCTTCCGCCCTGAGAAATGGATAAAGCTTTCATCCACAATCACTGTTTCAACGCCCCGTAGCCGCTTCAAGAATAAATGCAAATCATTTGCATTGACAAGACCACCCTCAGGATTATTGGGGTTGATGATGACTACCGTATCGGGCTTTTCCCTTCGTATCTCCGCAAGCAGTTTGTGTAGGTCCAACCTAAATAGATCAGTCTTCTCCAGCTGATGCTGTATGACACGAACACTTTTCGGTGCGAATTCAAGGTATGGCGAGAACGTCGGGACCGGCACCAGCATCTTTTTCTCGGTGAAATTGTGTAGGACCGCCTGAATGACTTCCGTGGCGCCATTACCTACGAATATATGTCCTGAAGATACGTTGACCATCTCCCCCACCTTTTCCGCCAACGCCCGATTCTGCGATGGGTACAGTTCTACGAGATTACGGAGCTTCGCTTCGCGCGAAAAGTCCTTCCTCCATCGCTTCAGAAACAGGTCCGTGGCATGCGGATTGGATAGATAACAAAAGTCATGCCGGACGATGACGCCTACACCAGACAGCATTGCGGGGCTCGGCGAGTGGGAGCCGGACTTCTCTTTTATACCGGCTAACTTTCCGGCAACCTTTTTTTCAGCCACAGTGAGAGTGATCGACATGACAGAAACGTATCATTTAATACCGCGTGGGACAAGAATCAGTCTTCTCCGATGCTAACTAGCAGTGAAGCCCCCGTGTCGTTCCTACGGAAAAATGAGCCGAATAACCACCACCTTCATTCCCCCTTTCCTAAGAGCCTATCCACTCTTGCCAAATCCCCCTTTTATTTACGGCCGTAAATAAAAGGGGGATTTTGTAGCAAGGAGAGTAGGAGGAGAAAGCTTTTCTACGAAAAAGAAATCGTGCGGGTCGTATCGTCTACAAACTCAAAAGAGAGCTTTGTGTGGTCGGGAGGTAAAATATCTGAGACCTTGTCGGCCCATTCGATAAGAATAAGATTTTTAGGGTCAGGGAGCAGTTCGTCAAAGCGAAGCTGGCGAAGTTCATCGGCACCTTTGAGTCTGTAAGCATCGATATGCACCAACTTCCCAAATCCTCTGTTGTTAGTTGCAGGTTGTAGGTTGTAGGTTTTGTAAATCAAGAAGGTGGGGCTGTTGACGGTTTCTATAACTCCGAGAGCTTTGGCGACCGCCTGCACAAAGGTTGTCTTTCCCGCCCCAAGATTTCCGTACAGACCAATAACAGTAGCCCTACCAGGAACAGGTGTCACCTTCCCCGCAAAGTCTCGGGCTACCTTCTGAAAATCCTCTATACTGGCTGTTTTTGACTGCATGCAAAAAGCATATCACATCCTTCCCTTTTCTCGTATTTCATGTTCCATGCTTCATGTTCCATTCAGCAATTGTGATACAATTGCTGAATATGGCCACATTCGACGACGACAAACAGAAAAAAGAGCTTGCCGAAATAAGGCAGATAGAGGAAGAAGAACTGATTAAACTCTTGGCTGAGCGCCACGAGATTCCATATATCAACCTCATTCCCCTCCCTATTGAAAACGACGCTCTCCGCCTCGTCCCCGAAACAGAGGCGAGATTGGCAAAGATTGCTCCTTTCGGAATCACCGGTAAGAAGATAAATGTCGCTGTCTTTTCTCCAGATACGGAGGAGACCCGGCTCGCAATCGAGAACCTCACCAAAGCAGGCTATATCGTCACGGTATACATGGCTTCGACTCGGAGCCTAGAGAAGGTCTGGAAACATTTCGCCGAAATATCTCACGCAACCGAAAGTTCTGCGGGTACGGTTGAAATCGGTTCTTCTGCTGTTGCTGAGGTTGCTACCGCCACGAAAAACCTCCAAGGAGCTATTCCGCAGATCGAAGAGGTAGTAAACTCAAAACAACAGAATCGCGTCTCCCGCCTCGTTGAGATTATTCTCGGAACTGCCATCGCCATCGGCGCATCGGATATTCATATCGAACCGGAGGCAACGTTTGTACAACTTCGGTTCCGTCTCGACGGCATCCTTCAAGAAGTACTTCGTCTGGACAATACGACGTACAAGCTCATGAATTCGCGTATCAAACTTCTGTCCGGACTCAAGCTTAATGTCCACGAGTCGGCACAGGACGGACGTATTAGCGTCAACCTCCACGACACCAGTATTGAAATTCGTACATCAATGCTCCCGGGAGCGTACGGCGAATCTATCGTTATGCGTATTCTCGACCCTAAATCGATTTCAGTTCCACTCGAATCTCTTGGTATGCACCCCCACCTCCTTGAAGTCATCATGCACGAAATCGAAAAGCCGAACGGCATGCTCCTTACCACGGGACCGACAGGGAGCGGAAAAACGACGACCCTGTATGCGTTCCTTCGTAAAATTCACGTCCCGGGCGTGAAAATTATCACCATCGAAGACCCTATAGAATACCACCTCGAAGGTATTACCCAGACACAGGTAGAACCGGAGAAGAAATACACCTTTGCCAACGGCCTCCGTGCCGCCCTTAGGCAAGACCCTGACGTGATTATGGTTGGTGAAATTCGAGACAGCGAGACGGCAGAAATCGCCATCAATTCAGCTCTTACCGGCCACCTCGTCTTTTCAACGCTTCACACCAACAACGCCGCGGGTACCTTCCCTCGTCTCATCGACCTTAATGCGAACGCGAAAACCATTACCTCCGCGATTAACCTTACGATGGCACAGCGTCTCGTTCGCAAACTCTGTGAGTTCTGCAAGAAAGAAGAAATGATTCCAGAAGGTGTAAAAGCAAAGATTGAAGCGGTACTTGCACAGCTCCCGCCGACTATTTCTCCAGAACAAAAGGACAAGTGGTGGATTGCAAACAAAGAAGGCTGTGAAAAATGTAACCACATAGGGTACAAAGGACGTATCGGTGTCTACGAAGCGATACTCACCGACAGCAACATTGAAAAAGCAGTGGAACAAAACCCAAGCGAACGTGAAATCATCGCCGCCTCAGCAGGACAAGGTATCCCCACCATGGCTGGAGATGGTGTTTTGAAGGTCCTTTCAGGGGTTACGTCACTCGAAGAACTCGAGCGTGTAGTAGACCTCACAAAGTAATATCGTCAACGCATTACACCACTGGTTTGACGAGTATGTGTATCAGTGACCCGCTAGTTTATTCCCATTGCGCAACACGGAAGAGCGAGTAGTATGAGATAAGAAAATCAACTACCGCCGTCAGCAATGACGGCGGTATGCCCGTCAGCTTGCTGGCAGTGCGGTAGTTGAACAGCTCATGCGAGGCACAAGCTGTTTTTTACTTTCACACAATCGAGAAAATGAATCTCTAAGCAATCGCCTCTTAATACTGGTACTAAAAGTTAACACGGGACCTAAGGGAAGTGGCAGAGGGTTCGCCGAAACGAATTCCAGCACAACCTCGGAAAAGTGTTTGGATCCGCGCAAACGGATTGATCGCTTAGAGATTCATTCACTCGATATATAAAAGACGGAAACCTCAGATAAGGTATCTCGTCTTTTTTATTTACAAAAAACGCCATAGGATATACACAATCCTATGGTGCTAATAGCTTAGCATGGAAAGCTTTCAGTGTCAACCCCCTTTCTGGATATAGTCCTTCGCGGACAACCCTTCCCTTGTTTCGGTAGTAGAGAACCTCCCTGTGGTCAAAGCGGGGAGCTCGGTTTACAATGAGGTCATGTCTTCACAGAAACCAGCAGGAAAAATAGCAAAAGAAGGCGAAGCACCACCTGATGATACCTTTCTCGACCAAGCGTTACGCCCATCCGCATGGGATGAATATATTGGACAAGAAAATATAAAGGAAAATCTTTCGATACTTCTCACCGCCGCCAAAGAACGTAATCATGCCCCCGAACATCTCCTTTTCTACGGCCCTCCAGGTCTCGGAAAGACAACGCTCGCTCATCTTATCGCCAAAGAGATGAACGCGCAGATTAAAATGACCTCAGGTCCGGCGATTGAAAAGATCGGCGACCTCGCATCGGTACTCACGAACCTTGAGAACGGTGACATTCTTTTTATTGACGAGATTCACCGACTAGGAAAACAAATTGAGGAAATCCTTTACCCCGCGATGGAATCGGGGCGACTCGATATCATTATCGGTAAGGGCCCAAGTGCTCGCACCGTCCAGCTTGAGCTTCCCGCCTTCACTCTTATCGCCGCGACGACACGTGTCTCTATGCTCTCCTCCCCTCTTCGCTCCCGCTTCTCGGGTGGAACCTTTAGACTTGAATACTACACTGATAAAGAAATAGAAAAGATTCTTGAACGCTCAGCAAAAATTCTCGGTGTTGAATCACAAGCGGGTGCACTGAAAGAACTTGCAATACGTAGTCGTTTTACACCCCGTACCGCAAACTATCTTTTGAAACGTGCTCGCGACTTCGCTCAGGTAAAACGAAGCGCTCTTACGCAAGAGGCGGTTATTGAAGCGCTCAAACTCCTCGGTGTGGATGAGCTCGGCCTTCATCCCTCCGACCGTGCTCTACTCACGGTGCTTATCGATAAGTTTGGTGGTGGCCCTGTAGGCTTAAACACTCTCGGCGCGGCGCTCTCCGAAGAAGAAGCAACTATCGAAGACGTCCACGAACCGTATCTCATCCAGCTCGGCCTTCTCGAGCGCACTCCCCGTGGCCGGCGAGTAACCCCCAAAGCCTACGAGCACCTTGGTGGTTTCAAACAAACTCTCATTTAGATTTGGATAACAAAAAGAGCGTGCTTGTAGGCGCACGCTCAAAAGCCGATTGAAGGAACAAACTACCCGACCAACACCGCATTGGTCGCGAGAGGCAAAACACCGCGCCTCGTGGTAATCTCAATGATGTTCCACGCCGCGATTGCTACTTCGTCCCTCTGCGGCACCCGGACCACGCTTTCGTCTCCGCGCATAACCTCTTTGCCGTCCGATTCCCGACGGAACCAACCCCGATGGCTCCATTTGAAGATTCTATCGGGCAATCCGGCAAGAATGGACTGACGCAAAGCATCCTCCGATGCCGTCGTGTCGTTCGGTTTGAAACCAAACGCCCTCATCGCCGAAAGGAGCTGGCGTGAGCTGTCCCAGATCTCGTGGAGGGAAAGATAGGACACATAGTTTCGCTTGCACCACGAACCCAAAGACTCCTCCCCGCGCTTCTCGGCTGCATTCACAACCGCGACAAAGACCGATGCGTCGCAGGTAGTTGAAACCGATTTGAAGACCGAGTGCGCGCGGTCTGCCGTGAGAGCCTCTTCTTCGTCCTTCGGACGATAGAGAAGCCGTTTCGCTTGTGTAACCGCAATTGCAATTGCTGTTTCTCGCAAACATCCGAGCTCTGCCGCCTTAAAGAGCATTGCGGCTTCACGCGGATCGCACCCGAGTTCCACCGCTTTTTCTCCAAGCGGCGTGATGTTCGCCGCTTCGGTGGTATCCGCGAACCCCAGCATCTGGAGTTGGCGCTTGGCCTCCTTCCAATTTGCCTTGGGCGGATTATCCACCAGCCGGATCGGTTTCCCGATCCGCGATAACCCGAGCGCCTTGATGGTAAGCACCACCTCGCGCAAGGGTGTACGGAAGATCTCGGGCACCGTCCGCTCGGGGCGTTTCTGCATATTTTCTCGCGAGAACATGCCGACGCACACGCCGGAGCGAACCCGACCGCACCGACCACGACGTTGCTTCAGGCGATCCTGCGCGACATCCCGAAGCGCGAGCGACGAAATGTCTGACACCGGGTCGTACCCTTTCTCCCGTGCCTCGCCGGAGTCAATAACCCAGCTGATATTCGGAAGAGTTGCCCCAGTTTCGACAATATCGGTCGCCACCGTGATGGTGACACCGCCACGCTCTACGAACGGCGCGTGACGGTCAGAAGGACCAAGCTCGCCGTGAAGCGGAAGAACCGTGTACCCGTCCTTCGGCAACGCTCGTCGCAAGGCGGAAACGGTTTTCTCAATCTCTGCCTTGCCTGGCATAAAGATGAGCCCGTTTCCTTCCCGTCCCGCAGAAACGTTTGCGGCCTCCTGTGCCACGCTACCGAAGTAGTCGTAGCGACTTGGTTCCACATAACGCTCCTCGATGGGAAAGGTCGTGACCAAGTCGCTCCCATCCACCACGCCACACGAAAAGTGCTGAGCGAGGTAGGACGGGTCGACTGTCGCCGACATGAGAAGAAACGCCGCTTTTGACCCTTCCAGTTGCGCCCGCTCCACAAGCGCGACATTGAAGTCGCTCATGAGGGTGCGCATATGGAATTCGTCAAAGAGGACGCACGAAATTCCCTCAAGCATCGGGTTGCTACGGATTTTCGCCCGAAGCATGCCCTCTGTCATGAAGAGGATCCGCGTCTCCCGCGACATCCTTTGTTCACCTCGGATCTGGTACCCAACTAAGCCCCCGAGAGAAACTTGCATCTCCTCGGAAACCCGACTTGCGAGCTCCACCGCAAGCACTCGCCTCGGGACCGAAACATAGACCTGTCCCTTCCGCGTGAATCCCTGCTCATGCAAGAGCTGGGGTGTTTGCGTGGTCTTGCCCGTTCCCGTCGGCATCACCACGATGCCACATCCAGCGCGAGCCAGAGCTTCGACTTCATCTGCCTTTTCCCAGAACGCGAGGCCAAGTTGCCTGCCGTTCACTGTGACTTTGTTCATTTCGCCTCCCGTAGGATGCGCCGCAACTCTTCGCTTGCGGCCTGGTTGTCCGTCTGTCTAAGCTGAATCGTCTCAACATACATTCGTATGCAAGCGCCTTCAGCTTTCTTGTCTTTCTTTCCAGTACGGACACGCTCGCCGTACTTGATGCGAGCGAATTGAAACGCCTCGTCAGCAGTAAAGCCGAGAAGCTCGGCTAACCGGCTAAGCGCCTCAACCCACTCGTCTATCCCGAGCTGACAGATGTAATACGTTACATCTGCCAGCTCGTCCGCGACTTCCCACCGCTCGCCCCACCTCTCAAGCACCTGGATTAACTCCAGAAGCTCTCCGGGTTTGGCGCTTTCGGTGGTGAAGAGTTTTCGCCGCGCTTCCTCGCGCGGTTGGAGTTCGCACCTCCCGCGCACGATTCTGTTCACTTCCCGCGCGAGGGAACAAATCTCCTCTGCAATTTCTTCCACTTCCACAAAACCTCCTTGAAAAGGGTTGTTCTGTTGAACCCGCCACACGTTATTCCGCACTCGCGGATACGCATCGTGAGTTCAATAAAACAGGGAATGATTGTCTGGCTCATTCCCAAAAGCCGATTGTGTGACAACTACGCCGCCCCAGGGTACGGCTTCTCACCCCACTTTGCCTTGAGTCCTTCCCACTCTTCCCGCACGTCGTCAAAAACTTTCGAGTGCGGAGTGAACTTGGCAAGGACCCAGTCCGTTTGATCCTTCGTGAGCGTGTCCGCCCATGCGTTCACCTCCGAGCCACCCTTCCCCTCCCACAGACAACGCGAGATTTCCCGAAGACCTCGAGCGTCCAGAACGCGAGCCATCTCCGGCGGGACATTTACGCCTGGAAGCAGGGTGTGCTCGACACACTCTCCCGACTCCTTCGGAAGCGTCGCCAATGCCGCGTCAATCGCGGCTTTGACGACGTTCCGCGTCTCCTCCGTAAAACCGTGCGGAAGGCTGTGTTGCAATGCCGGCGCAAAGCTCCGCGTGTAGCAGAGCGTTACCGACTCCGCTCCCGCAGAAAGCGCGGCGTTCGCCACCGGCAGGAGATTAAGGAGCGCTTGGTCAAGCGTCACCTCAACCAGCCCGTCCTTCTGTCCCGCCTTCTCGCTGTGATAACTATGTGTCCCAAGGACGTACACTTCACCGCGAGAAACGGGGTTGGATGGGTTGGGAGCCGATGATGCGGATGTGATGACCCGCACGCTCGCTCCACCCTGCGCGTGAATACGGTCCCCGATTGAAAACGGGTAACCGTACATGTTTATCCAGCGCGACCCGACCTGCACCCGTCCGAACGGCGTTTCAAACGCCGCGTAGTCTCGCCGGCTATTCCACGCCGGACCGTTGTCGTGACGGTAACCTACATTGCAGTAGGGTGTTTGGAACACCGGTCCCTGAATCGGGGCGTGGACCTCCTCGTGGGAAGCGATTTCAACTTTGCCGTCAACTTCTTGAGTACCGGTGACGACTTCCGAGTTTTGGATTGCATTTTGCATATCGCTCCGCTTCTTTTCAAGAAAGAAACAGAGCGACATGCAAAACGTCTACAAAGAACTCTATGAACCCGCGAATGAATCACGGACTCAATAAAGTCCAACACTAAAAGATATAAGTGCTGGATGAATGGACGAGCTTCCGCACAAGCTCATCCGGTTAAAGTTCGCACCAATGCGGTGGCGCGATCTACTTCTCTCGGTTCCGCCGAATAAGGCGCGGTGTCCCAAATACGAGCAATATCGCTACTGTCCCAAAAAGCAGACCTCGTCCGTGCCGCTCGACGGCAAGTAGATACTCCCCGCTTTCGCGCACGAGCTGCTCCGCGCCGAGGTACGTGACCAACCATCCTGCCGCAGCCAAAACGATCGAGAGAAGGATGGTACGGCGCTCTTTCGAGAACAGGTACCCGGGCCACGCCCACAGTGCCACAAAAATAGTGCACGTGTAGGCCAGGAGGATAAAGTGAGGAGACGCGAAGTTCATTGCTCCACCTCATCTTCCGTCGCGGAGCCAGCCGCGTTCTGGCCCGATTGACGGGCGTTATTTGGATTGTCTGGTGTATTCATTCAATCTGCTGCCATGCGTTCGCAAAGAAACAAGTTGCATGAATACACCGAAAGAACTCTATGAATCCACTTCACCAGGCGAAATGAACTCAATAAAGGAGACAAGAACCGCACTTCTTGTCTCAAAACCTTTTGTTGTTTTTTTGCGCTTACGCGGAGCACATTTCACCAGGGAGAAACTTCCGTCTCTGTCCCCGGTACGATTTGCTCATGTCCCCAGATCAGGGCATGAGTGTTCCAGAATGGGACAGACTGATCCGTTGCCCATTCTGTGTCCCACGGCTCAGCCGGAGTTCGCCTGCCGATGTAGGCGGTAAGGAGGATGTATCCTCCTTCTCGCGCCTTCTTAAGGCAAACTACCACCGTAGAGCAAGGCTCCGGCTGGCGATTCTTGACGAACCGCGTCAGCCCCGACCGGTTTGGCCGCTGGGCAAAAACGATGTCGTCCCCCTCTCGGGTTTCAAGACAGATCGTCTCGCCAATTGGCTGACCAAAGTCAACCTCTTCGGCGATGAAACTCTGATGGCCGGACTGAATCCGGAGGAGAGCTTCACCAACGAACGGCAAGACCGCGCCGTGTGAAGCGAGATGGCTATTCGGCCTGTCTGCCACCATCTCGCCCGAGCCCAGTTGCCACCGTCGTCCGCCACCCTGCCATTTAAGGAGGGCGACCGGCACAGGAATTATTTCCCCCAGCCGATTTTCCGGACCGTGAATGATCACGCACGGCCCGTCTTGCGGACGGACATCGCTCCACTTCCGGCCACCCAAGGACGGCTGAACTCGTCCCGACTCAACGGGTACGAAGGTAGCAACCCAAGGCGATCCGGCTTTGGCGTACGACCTTACGATCGTCGCGTCTAGCCAGACCGGCGGGCCATCTGTGGACAATACAACCCCCTTACGAGAATTAACTGTCGGAGGAACGGCACTGGCGAGCATCTCCCTCGTGAAGAAACCGCGTTTGCGATATTCCACCAAGGTGTACTCGGCGAGCTCGGTGGTTTCCCACTCGAGTCCGTCTCCCGCACCATCATCGGCGGGTGTGACTTCCGGTAAGCGGACATACCCTTCGGAAACGCCGAAGAGTTCCACCTTTCCGGGAAGCGCCGCCGCGAATGCACAGGAGAGAAAACTCGCGCGGACATTCCATATCCGAACAGTTTCCAAGCGGCGCGCCGCAGCCGTAAGCCGAAGCGCAGGCATCGTGTGCCACGGCCGAACTCCTAGGTACGGATCCGAGGGATCCGTGATTCCTAGATGATCGACCAGCTTCGCGCCGTTAATATTGGCGAGAAGCTCGGCCTCTGTCATTTCGGCGTTAGCCTCGATGACTCCCCGAAGCCGGTTGGCGATGACATCAAGCACCGGTGACTCCACTGTCTGCCCGCGCTCAAGCCCGGCAATCCTTCCGCGGATGATGTCGTCTCCACGGTCGGTGTAAAGCTCCGAGGCGCCGTGCAAAACCGAGTCAAGCTCGGCCAAGCATTGGCATCCGTAACTTTCGCCGTATTTCTTCCACTCAATCACTTCCTCCGGCAACGAAGAAATGATGATGAACGCGTCGCATGACGAAAAGATTTCGTCGTTCGGCGGCAATCGCTTGCCGCCAGTGTCCACGAGCACCAAACGCTGTTCGGCACTCTGGATTGCCGTGACGATCTCACCACACCAATCCTTCGAGAACTTCTTTTTCTCTCGGAGGTTTTGTACGAGACCTTGGTCGGCCTCGTTGCTCCAGTGCCACTCCCCGTCGGGTGCGCCGAAAATGAGCATGTAATGCTCACTCGGAAGCAACCTTTGGAGATTAGCGAGAAACACGGACTTTCCCGAATGGGGCGGTCCGCAAACTACCACACGGCGGATATTTTTCATTCCGCACTCCTTTCTGTGCCAGTTCCCGACCGGCTTCGGACGGCGCGTCGCGCCGTGGTACCCTTCGTCGAACGATTCACACGATGTGCATCGCTCGATAAAGGTCGCGAGGAAACCGAAGTTCCCTCGCGACAAAACCGTTTAGTGGGGGAACTAACAGCCCCACTTCTGCTCGCCGCCCGAGTCTTCGGGTTCGTAGTACACGAACCCACTCACCTCGGCGAAGGTGAGCTGGACTCGGGACTGCCCGAGCCGCGATTTGGTCGCCCGAGCGACGCGGATAACCGCGTCGCGGAATTCGCCCAGCTTCTCGGCCGGGACGAATTTCGGGTTGGAGTTGCCGCTGACTACGGCAACCACTTCCCCGTCTTTGGGACAGCCGAAGCTGGCGGGGTACACCACCCGACCCGCCGTGACCGTCGCGCCGACGAGCTGGTTGCTCTCGGCGAACTCCGCCTCAAGCGCCTCTCGCCAGGCGTGCGCCACGAGCGCGTCCGCGGCGGTTCCCTCTGGCAACCCGTTGTCGTGTCCGTACCCGGGCACGACACCAAACACCACCGTGAACGCCATGGCAAACATATTTTTCTCAGTCATTTTTCGCCCCTCCTTTCAAGGGGTATTTGGACAGTTTTGTTTTTCGAGCAGATGTCCGGCTGCTCATTTTTGCTTTCCAGCACTAAAGGATATTAGTGCTGGATAAATTTGAACCGCACGGCCGTTACCGCAGGCTCAAGTTTTGGGATCGTACACTCATACAACCCCTCAACAACCATCCATACGAATGACTGTCGAGAGATGATATTTTAACTCTATGAACCTCCGACTTATCTAGCCCTCATATGTATCCAGCACAAATACCTTTTTGTGCTCGGATTTTTGAGTGACGGAACGAGTCGGGAGCTCAATTGAATTAATTGCGAACGGATATTTGTGTGCTATAATTGGGAAATGAAAAAGCGTTTCCGCAAGACAATTAAAAATGAGCAAACAGTATTTCCCGTTATTCTTCAGGAAGAAGCAGGGGGTGGTTTTGTTGTCGCTAATCCAGCCTTTGAAGGATGTTATAGCCAAGGGGACACAATGGAAGAAGCCCTTGCAAACATTCGCGAGGCGACCGAACTTTGCCTTGAAGAGGCGCGCGAAGAGAACAGGCAACCCGTTCCTCGCGCCGTGAGCGTCCACCTCATTCATGCCTAGATTGCCACAGATTTCCGGCAAAGCCTCTATCGCTAAGTTTCTCCGGCTTGGCTACAGCATTACGAGGCAGAAAGGAAGTCACGTTCGTCTTGTCGCAAATCTCCCCGGCAAACGCCACCTCTCCGTTCCGTTGCACAAAGTCCTCAAAAAGGGACTGATCGCGCAACTCATTCAGGATGCCGGTATCACCGTCCAGGAATTCATCGACTTGTAACCTATGCCAGCAACATTTGCTCTATGAGCCGACCTGCAAGCGCAGACAGGCTCAATGAAGGGAGAAGTTCTGAGACTGCGAGCACTTCTCCAACGCTCGCCGCGATACTATCGGAATCGCTCTCCGCGCACTGCATGCGACGCTCACGCTTTTAGAAAGGTGACAACAATGGAGCTTCTGAATCGAAGGTTGGCTCCGTCCTTCAGGGTCTTTCCCACTTGTCAGAGAATTACCTCCGCTTGCTTGTCCCGTAGCCCCCGCCCACCCGACGCATGACTGCGTCGAATTTCGTGGTTTTCCAGGACAGGATCGTGATGGTTCTTCCCGGCAGAACAATCTCCTGTGCGCGACGCACGTCGGGGTGGCTTTTCGGCACATACCCCGCCGCGCACGCTTCGAGGAGTCGCTCGGCCTCAAGAACGGTGTGTATGTTTCCTGTTCTCCGCGAAATATCCGCGCAAGGCGGAGACTTTGCGGAGAACAGAAATTATTTTCTCTATGAATCCGCCAACACCTCATTGACGAACTCAATAAAGGAGACAAGAACCGCATTTCTTGTCTCAAAACCTTTCGGTTGAAATATTTACGCCATGCGGGGCGTTTCACAGAGCGAGCGGTAGTAGCTGAACCACTCTCTCCACTCTGCGTTAATCTTTGTGTAGTACTCACTCCGCGCTCCGTAGCGTGGAGGAGTCCGACTGCCCCGCAAGAGAACGAACGCGGCGAGGAGCTTTGCAGTCCTGCCACAGCCATCCGCAAAGGGGTGAATCTCTCCGTCCAATCGTTTCTCAACGATTGCGGCTTCGCGGACGGAGTCGCCGTCGGAAAGTCCCGCGAACAACCGTTCGCAGAATTCCAAGTACTCCGTCTCGATTTCCTCGACGTTCGTCTGCCCGAACTTGGTTTCCCATGTCCGGTAGAGCGACTGACCGCGGGCTAAAAGCCCGGTACATACTTCCTCCGCAATCCCGTCCACGAACTCGCGAACTTCGGCAGGGGAAACGAACCGATGGCCTCGACACTCCCACAGGTCGTCGAGTGCGTGGCGGAGATTCCCCTCCGTCTGTAAGGCAAGTGCCTCCCCCTCCGATACTCCGAGCTTTGGCTTGTTAGCCGAGCTCGTCGTGTCGGACGTACCGCCGAGCGTCCTCGACATTCCCGCGAGGGAGCCGAGGACGCTATCCGTCCATGCTTGTTTGTCCATAGAACCAAGCCGACGACAGTCGCAAACTTAGTTCTACGGACAAACGTTATCCAGCACCAATATCTTTTGATGCTTGGCGAAGAACTCTGTGAACCAATGAATTCCTCACTGGTTCAATTGAATTCTCCGTTCGGTGTGCTATACTTGGTGCATGAAAGAGACGCTTTACCGCTCTCAAAAACCTACACTCGCAAACCTAGCTCGTGAGGTTGCTTTGTTGCGTTCCGCAATCATTGGCATTGTCGGTAGAGACAATGAGGGAACATACCGCCCGGAATTTGTGGAGGAGATGCTCTCCGTCGCCCGCGCTGATACTCCGGCAATAGAATTCACAAACGCGCGCGATTTCTTAAAACGACTCCGCCGCACTTCATGATGCGGATATTTGAAGGTCCTCGTTTCGAGAAAGGCCTCGCCCGGATTCCTAGGTCTGTACAGGCCAAACTTGCGTCCTTGCTCGAAATCTTGCGGGGGGATCCGTTTGACGTGCGGCTTCATACGAAACCGCTTGAGGAACCCTTGCGCGGCTTTTTTTCATTTCGCATCGCACGCGACTGGCGCGTGCTGTTCCGTTTTCTCGATTCCCAAGAGATTCTTCTTTTGGGCGTCAAGCACCGAAAGGACATCTACCGCTAACTCCTCTACAGACACACCTTCACGAGAAGATGCGCCTGATAAAGGGGAGGAGTGAAAACTTTTCCACTCCTCCCAAACCGACACCAACCAAAGAACAAAACTCATTGACCTCCATGAGCAGGAGCGTTCTGTAAGTCAAACGCACAAAACTTTTTTACCTTGATTTACACGACCGGATTTTGTCGCAACCAAACTTTCGTCTGGTGTTTTCGGCGGAGGCGGCTACTTCAGGTCTTCGGCCTTCACCACCGAACCGACTTGGAAGTCGGGGCGGTGGCTAATTGCACAGACGTAAACGTAACCGTTGGCTCCCTGGGGCTGACCGACGAAGACCGCGGGCACCACGTGTTGATACGTGGTGGCGATGTCCACCGTCCCCCAGGTTGCGGTCTTGCCGTTCAAGAAAACCGGTTTACCCTGTGCCGTCACCGGAGGGAGGAGTTCCGGGAGTTTCCGGAAGTCAACTGGGTTCGCCGATTGATACCGGACCAATGCTCCCATTTCCTTTTCCTCAACCGTGAAGTCGAGGTCCCCTTTGCCAGTGCCTTCGGGTTGCTTGCGCTCCCCGATAGCGACCTGCCCGCCTTCGACTTTCGTGTCGGCGAGCGTTACCGCGCAGGGATGCAAAGCGTGCGTGATGCACGCGATGAGCCATTGGGGCCCGGCGCCGTCGATGAACCACGGGGTTCCCAATGCCGAGAAGGGCTTCAGCGCCTCCTGCACCGCAGGGAGCTCTTCAGCTTTCCAATCCAAACCCTGAATCACCTTGCCACCCGGCAAATTGATGGGTCCGGGCTGTTTTCCGATCATTCCTGCAATCTGACTGACTGTGATGGTATTCATTTTTTTCTGTTTTTTCTGAGTTTCTGTTTTTTCTGCAAGGAAATCCGCGAGGGCTTCCACACACGTGGAGCCCTTGAAGGTTTTTCTATCTAGCCCAACGGAAAGTCCTTCAAACTTGCCATCAGGATTTATCCGCGAGTACTCTTGAGCATTACTGTCGAGAGTACCGTGTACCGTGCCAAGGACTTTGAGTCCCAATTCCCTGGCAAACTGAACCCAGCTTTCGTGTACCTCGGGACCCCATTGGTCTCCGATCACGATGACGAGCGCGTCCGCATGCTTGCAGATACGCCGATTTTCGGGAGATGGGATTCCCCCGACGTCAACGAGTCCGAACCGACTGGTGCAGTTCTTCACCGCACCTTCGGCCCAGCTCACGAACTCCTCGCTGAACTTCCCTTTCTGACGCAACTCCAGCGTCAGGTCGGGGTTAGTCAGGTAGAGTTCTTGGGTCCAGTCCCCCTCGCCATCAGGGGCACATCGCAAGGGCATGTAATCACCCTTGCTGGCGAGAAGTTTTTTCAGGTACCAAAGCAGTACCGACTTACCGGAGTGCTTGGGACCACCAAAGACGATTCTCATTGGAATCCTTTCTTTGTTCTCTCGCCATCGGCTGGCGAAAATTGCCAGGAATCGCACCTTGAACATCCGTCCAAGATAAATGCGATCCCTCTTGCATCCGTTGCAAAAGCGGACAAAAGAGGAACAACATTCCTGCTACTGCTGTGAGAAACGTTTACCATTGTTTTTTCGCTCAATTTTTGCTATCATAGAGTCAATGAAAAACATCATCCAATTCACCATTTCCAAAGAAGACGGCATCTATACCGCGGAGGGTATCAATGTACCTATCGTTACTGATGGGAAAACATTTGAAGAATTAACCCGCAATATAGAAGAGGCGGTGGCACTTTACTTTGAAGATGAAACGCCAGAATCGTTGGGTTTCGGAGAATCTCCTTCAATACTTACCAATTTTGAATTGCAACCGCTCCATGGCGTCAAAACTTAGAACTCTGTCTTCAGACGAAGTAACCAAATTTCTTGAGAAACACGGTTTTGAAGTTTTAGGCCAACGAGGTAGCCACATCAAACTGCGAAGAGTTTCCGCTTGGGGTAAAGAAACCGTCATTGTTCCATATCGCAAGCAGATTGCCAAAGGAACACTTAAATCAATTTTCAACAAAGCATCTCGTTTTATACCTCAAGACGACATTCACGAGTTTTTCTATACCGAGTAATTTGGCCTCCCAATCATTCTCTCGCCATCGGCTGGCGAAATTGCCCGGAATCGCACCTTGAACATCCGTCCAAGATGAATGCGACCCCTCCTGTCCTGCCGACCTTATGCTTTTTACCCGCCTCCGGATCTCCTCCTGCGAGGCAAGGCGCTATCGGTCAGCACGACGAAGAGGAATAACATTGGCCACCTTCGCATAAAGCTACGGCGGGCCGAGGCAAAGCGTATTTCTCGCTTCGCATTTTCCTTTCTTCGCTATATAATTGTCAAAGTCCCGTTTCGCACTGTAGAACCTCAACCGAACTGTACACTACATATGATAGCACTAATAGGAATAAAGTCAATACTCTAGGTATTAAAAACGGCTGTAAATATACGCCTTATGACAGATTCCTTGCAACCCATACACCACAATGCTAGAATTGTCACATCAACATGACTGAATTAGACGAAAAATCACTCGGAGCTTGTGGCCTCTCCGCAGAGCAGGCGAAGATTTATCTCTTTCTTTTGGGAAACGGTATGTCTCCGGCAAAGGGTATTTCCTTAAAAACCGGTATCGGCAGACCTCTTACCTACAAGATTCTGGAGCAACTTACCGAGCTTTTACTCGTGGAAAAACGCGAAGACGTCGGAAAGGTGACATTCTTTCGACCATGCCATCCTAAACGCCTAAAAGAGCTCGCGAGCAAAAGAAAGGAAGAGATGGAACATTCATCGCTCGGTTTGCAATCCGCTCTTGGCCTTTTGACATCGCAGTTTAACGCCCTGCAGGATAAACCGAACATTAAGTTTTTCGAGGGAGAGGAAGGTATTAAGCATGTGTACGAAGATATTCTGGCCACCGGACGAGACATTGTGATTATCACCTCCCCTATCCACGAAGGGAGGCAGGAGGTCCTGCACCTTATAAAAGAACAGGTGAAAAAGCAGGCGGAGCAAAATATAAAAACGCGAGCTATCACTCCGCACCATGAAGGAAAGATAACCGCGATGCCGATAGACGAGGACGAGAAGCATCTTATTACGCGCAAGATGGTGCCTTCGGAGAAATTGAACATTCCGGCGCAAATCATCGTATACGAGGATAAGGTCGCAATTACCAACTTCAAGGAGTCACTCGTGACCGTACTCGTGGAGAGCAAATACATCGCGGAAACATTTAGAATTATGTTTGAGTACATTTGGGATTCCAAAGAATAAGGAGCAGAGCGACTCCCCTCCCACGATTGGGTAAAGTAGGAGGGTGATGATTTGTAAAGCTCATAGTCTCGCTAACAAAATCAATCATGTCCGGGCATAACAAATGGTCACAGATAAAAGAGAAAAAGGGTAAGACTGACGCTCGAAAAGGCCAGGTCTTTTCGAAATACGCAAAGCTCATTACCAATGAAGCACGCGCTTCCAAAGGTGACCACAACGCCTCGGGGCTTCGCACCGCAATTGAGCGCGCGCGTCGGGACAATATGCCGAATGACAATATTGAGCGTGCCATTAAGAAAGCGACCGAGGCAGGAGGAACGGCGATGGAAAATATTATGTACGAGGCATACGGCCCAGGGGGCGTTGCTCTGCTTATCGAAGTACTTACCGACAGTAGAAATCGCGCAGCAGGTGAAGTGAAACACCTTCTCTCCCTAAACAATGGGAACCTCGCGGTGCAAGGCGCGGCAGTATGGGCGTTTAGTAAAGAACCTACGACCGACAACCAGTCTACGACTACTTCGCAACAACAAACAACAGGGAGCGGATGGAGAGCAACCACGACCGTACCACTTGAAGATGCGGACCTCGAAAAATTGGAAAAACTAGTTGAGGCGCTTGAGGCAAATGATGATGTACAGGAAGTAATCACAAACGCCGAATGAGACGTGAAGCGTAAATCGTATAACGTGTAGCGGAAGAGCAAAAAACGCGAAGCTGGAGAGAAGGGCAACATGTGAAGCGCATAACGTATAGTGTGTAACGGAAGAGTAAGAAACGTATATCGGAAGAAAAGCCTAGCACAAGATATATGGAAGAAAAGAACTTTCATGGACAACTTAGAGAGTTAATGGATGAATACGTACAAAAGGTGTACGGGTGTACTAAAAAGTTTCCAAGAGAGGAGATATTTGGTGTCACTTCACAGTTACGCCGAGCAACGCTTTCAGTGGTCCTCAATTATATAGAGGGCTACGCCCGACAACGAAAAGAAGTGCTTAGAAACTTCATTGAGATTTCGTATGGCTCTCTAAAGGAAAGTGCCTATCTCATCTCTTTCTCATATACACAACGATATGTGAATGAGGCCGAACACGCTGAACTTACCGCTCTTGGTGACCGAATTGGAAAAATGCTTTGGGGAATTCTTACTGGACTAAAAAAGAAATGATGGAGCGTTACACGCTTCACGTTACACGCTATGCGTATTCTTGCGATTGATCCCGGCTACGAGCGACTTGGTGTCGCTATACTTGAGAAACTACCGAGACAAAAGGAGACGGTGGTCTATTCTGCTTGTATACGTACCAAAAAGACAACTCCGCACGCCTATCGCCTTCTTGAAATCTCCGAGGCGGTTATCAAGGTAATAGAAAAATTCAAGCCTGAAGCCTTGGCTATTGAGACCCTCTTTCTTCATTCAAACCAAAAAACCGTTATGGCAGTATCGGAGGCGAGAGGAGCAATACTTGTATCGGCGTCGAAGATGGGTCTCACCATACACGAGTACACTCCTCTCCAAATAAAGATTGCGGTGACTGGTTATGGACGAGGTGACAAAACGCAGATCATCTCGATGGTACAAAAACTTATTTCTCTTCCTCTTGGGAAACGTCTTGATGACGAGTATGACGCCATCGCGGTTGGCCTCACCTGTTTTGCGTCAACCAAACGCAACATGGAGCATAAAACATGAAGCGTGAAAAAGACCGCTGATGCTTCGCTCTATTATGTTCCATACTTCATGATTCATGCTTCATATTTTATACTATTTGTTGTCCACAGCCTCCTCCCTCTTGCCAAAATCTTCGAGTATTGATACAAATGACCGCAGTCCATCGAATATGGACAGGACATGACCATAAAAGTCACTGTCGCTTGTATAAAATCTTCGGTTTATATTATTAGTCTAACGTACGAACATCTATGGAAGATGACGCTGTAGATCCAACAGGAGCAGAGGTAGAAAGCCCCGACGACAAGGAGCTTGATCCTGATATGCTCGAGGATTCCTTTGACGATGTAGATCCTCTATAAAACGCAGACAGATGCGGACTTGACGCAGACCTGCGCAGAAACAAAAGCCCCGTTCTCGGGGCTTTTGTATTATTTTATTTCGATGAATCGATGTTTGCCGATACGGTATTTTCCAGGTAGTGCTGTTTTTAAAAAACCCTCTCCCATCTTTTCTCCGGTTTCTACATTTGTAATGGCTCCTTCACCAATAAGACGACGAAGCTCCGTGCGAGATTTAATTACCTTGCTTACAAGCAATGCTCCGGCTACCTCCTTTCCGGTTAGCCGGACGTTGATGAACTCTTGAGGTTTCCCCTGTGAGAAGGTTGCTTCAAAATTTTGTTCCGTTTTCTTAGCAACCTCTTCTCCATAGTATAGTGCAACAATTTCTTTAGCGAGCTTTACTTTGCTGTTTTTGGGGTTGCCTCCCTGCCTCATATCCTCCTCGATAGCGGTAATTTCAGGTACGGGGACACGCGTGGCAAGTAAGAAGTATTTTCCAATAAGTTCGTCTCGTAGAGACATCACCTTTCCAAACATGTCACTCGGCTCATCGGTGATATTAATGACATTTCCCCACGAGGTCGACATCTTTCTTCCATCGGTCCCTTCCAACATCTGCCCGGTAAAAATGTCTTGCTCGGGTTGTCCATAATACTTTTGGATAACCCTTCCTGCTTTTAGATTAAACAGCTGGTCAAACCCTCCTATTTCTATGTCCGCCTTCACTGCAACAGAATCGTACCCCTGCATTAACGGGTAGAGAAATTCACGAAAGGAGACTGGCTCCCCCTTATCCATCCTTTCTTTAAAATTCCGTCGCTCTGTCATTTGCTGGATGGTAAATATATCCGCAAGTTCCGAAACCTCTGCAAATCCGAGCTTAGAGAGCCATGAACTGTTATATACAAACTCAGCTCTATCAACATCAATAACTTTTCCAATGATTTTCTTGTAATTCTTTAGATTTTCTTTTACCGTTGCTGCTGAAAGCATAGGTCTCTTCTCTAGCTTGTCAGAAGCATCTCCAATTTGAGCAGTGAAATCTCCAACAATCAGTACAATCTTATGCCCAAGTTCTTGGAACGCGCGGAGCTTCCAAAGAATAGTCGCCCTACCGATATGGATAGTTGTTCCCGTTGGATCAATGCCAAGCTTCACGCGAAGTTGTTTCCCCGAACGTAGTTTTTTTTCAAGCTCTTCCTTAACAAACACGTCTTCTACCCCCCTGGTAAGAAGCTCCTCTATACGCGCGTTATCGGTCTTTATCTTGGATGTTTTCTCGAAAAATGCCATGGCCTAAGCCTAACATATTTAGCCTAAATCATGAAGATTTCTCTCATTTTAGAAGAAGGTTCCCTCTTCAACTGTTCAATCTTTCATGTTTCATATTTTATGTTCATCTGCTACTATCTTTCGTATGCACAAGCATAAAAAACACCGTCATATTCTCCGCAGTATCCTTCTTCTTGGCTTCTCGGTGTTCTTTTTTGCGGTTGGTGTTTCTGCCCTTTGGGTTTCGACTTGGAAAATACCCGATATCTCGGCCTTCAGTGAACGTAAAGTAAGCCAATCGACAAAAATCTATGACCGAACCGGCACTGTTCTCCTCTACAACCTTCACGGCGGTGAAAAGAGGACCGTTGTCCCCTATAGTGAAATCTCCTCAAACATAAAGAATGCTGCTGTAGCGATTGAGGACAGCGAGTTCTGGCAACACAACGGTATCCGTGTAAAAGCTATTATCCGCGCAGTATTCTCCAATCTTCTTGAAGGAAATCTTTTCGGAGGACAAGGAGGTTCCACCATCACCCAACAGGTTGTTAAAAACTCTCTTCTCACAAACGAAAAGAAAATTTCGAGGAAGCTAAAAGAATGGGTTCTCGCTCGTCGTCTCGAACAAACCTTCGATAAGGAAACAATCCTTTCTTTATATTTGAATGAAATTCCTTACGGAGGAACTATCTACGGTATTGAGCAAGCTTCTCAAACTTTCTTTGGAAAATCGTCGCGAGATCTTTCTTTGTCCGAATCGGCATATCTCGCAGCCATTCCGAACGCACCGACTTATTACTCTCCCTACGGAAACCATAGAGACAAACTTGAGGAGAGAAAAAATCTCGTTCTCGAGAAAATGTTGGAAAATAATTTTATTACCCAAGATGAGTTTGAGGTGGCAAAACGAGAAGTCTCCCCTTTTAACCCTGACAGCTCTCAAGGAATTATCGCTCCTCACTTCGTTATGTATGTCAGGCAGTACCTCGAGGAACAATACGGAAAGGATGCACTAAAGGAAGGAGGCTTTACCGTTATCACAACACTCAATACCGACCTTCAAGCCGTTGCGGAAGAAGTAGTGAAAAAGTACGCTTTGAAAAATAGCGAGACCTTCGACGCGGAGAATGCTTCCCTTGTCGCTCTCGACCCGCAAACCGGACAGATTCTCACCATGGTTGGCTCCCGGGATTATTTTGATAAAGATATTGACGGTAACTTTAATGTTTCTCTCGCTCTTCGACAGCCCGGTTCGGCTATTAAGCCGTTTGTGTATGCAGCGGCCATTCGAAAAGGATTTACTCCGGAAACAATAGCATTTGATGTCCCGACAGAATTCTCGACGACTTGTAACCCCGACGGCACCGCCCCCGTAGGAATCGACCCTGAAACCTGTTACCGCCCGGAAAACTACGACGGGAAGTACCACGGCCCTATTAGTTTTCGGAATGCGCTAGCTCAATCGGTTAACATTCCGGCTATTCAAGTTCTCTATCTTGCCGGACTCAAAGACTCCCTTCAGCTCGCGAAGGATATGGGCCTTAGAACACTTACCGATGTCGCAAGGTACGGCCTCACTCTTGTTCTAGGAGGGGGTGAGGTGCGCCTCCTTGATCTCACCTCTGGGTACGCGACCTTTGCATCTGAGGGGATTCGACGTTCACCACAAGGAATTCTCCGTGTTGAAAAAAACGGTTCAACGCTTGAAGAGTGGCGAGATAAATCAGAGCGAGTTCTTGAACCTAATGTCGCTCTCACTATCAGCGACATGCTGTCAGACAATACAGCACGAACTCCTGCTTTCGGAGCTACCTCCCCACTTTACTTTCCCGGTCACGACGTTGCGGTGAAAACAGGAACGACAAACGACTTCCGAGACGCTTGGATTATCGGCTATACCCCCAACCTCGCTGTTGGCGCTTGGGCAGGAAACAACGACAATCGTCCAATGCATAAAATAGCGGCGTATATTGTCGCCCCTCTCTGGAATGAATTCATGAACGTTGCGATGAAGACACTACCTAACGAACGCTTTAACAAACCAGCGGAAGAGGACCTTTCAACCCTGCCCCCCATCATGAGAGGTATTTGGCAGGGGAATCAAACATATTTTGTAGATAAGTTTTCTGGAAAACTTGCGACAGAATTCACTCCACCAGAACTTCGCGAGGAACGAGCTATTCGGGAAGTACACTCTCTTTTATACTCAGTTGATAAAAACAACCCTCGTATCCCAAGAACCACACCGCCAGAAACCGATCCTCAATTCCCCTACTGGGAATACTCCGCCCGCCTTTGGGCACTTACCAATGGCTATTTTGACGAAAGTTCTGACTCGATACCAAAAGAAACTGACCCTTACCACACCGCTGACTCTGTCCCCTCGGTGACATTCCTCTACCCACCACAGAGTGCAGTTTTTACCAAACAAGCCTCTATTTCTGTTCAACCAGTGTTCACCTCGAAATACCCAATAACAAAAGTTAATTTTTTCGTTAATAACCAATTTGTTGGGTCTTCTTCCCGTGCGCCCTGGCAAATCACCCTCACCTTATCCAACATTGACTCAATCGGAACAACAAACGAACTGAAAGCAATCGCTTATGACGTTGTTGAAAACAGAGGAGAAAACACTGTTGTATTTACCGTTACCGAGTAGATAAGAACACGGGAAACCAAGCACTTTAAGGACTCCCGCCAGAACTCCCTGCCTTCCTAGGCAGGAATGAATGGCGGAAGTCTACGAAAGGGGTCGGGAAAACTGTAGTTTTCCCGCGGAGGAGAGCAGTGAGCGAGTCTTCGAGCGAGCGCTGAGAACCGAGGGTTCTTAGAGGAAACTCCGCTCGCAAAGCGCCCTGTGCTCCTGCCGAGGGTCGGACGAGCGGAGTTTACGAAAAGTACTCGGCCGTGAGTATATAGTCGCTTCGCTCATTCCAGAGACTCAACACCAAGCACTTTAAGAAAAGTACTCGGTCGTGAGATATATAGTCGCTTCGCTCCTTATATCTCAACGATTCATCGGCATCACAAGATATTGAAATGACCGATCTCCCACCCCACCTATGAGAAGGGGTTTATTTTCTCCACTAAAACGAAACGATACGCTATCTCCCCCAATAACAGAAAGGCAGTCCCCCACATAGCGATAATTAAAATTACTTTCGATAGGAGCGCCTGTAAGGGCTGCGGGGATACCTTCCGTACTCTCACCTACTTCACCATTACGAGCAACGAGAATAAACTCCTTCTTCTCAGGATCAACTTTAAAACGTAGTTGATTAAATCTATCCGAAAAAAGTGTTGTTATTTTAAGAGCCCCTGCAACATCCTCCCGAAGAGCAACAACCTCGGTCGAAAACTCTTTTGGAATAATTTGCCTATAATCAGGAAAAGAGCCTTCAACAAGCCTGGTTGTTACATAAAACCCTTCTGCCTCAATAGACAACTGCCCTTTTTCCATTGAAACACGAACATCCTCCTTCTCTTCATCAAGAAGGCGAACGAGTTCTCCTGCGTTTTTCACAGGAACAAGGACTGATTGAAGAGGGGCAACTCCTTTTTTGACTGAAACCTTCTTTTCAGCAAGGCGAAACGAATCAGTAGCAACAAAAACAAGGTCTTCGTTCTCATGGTATACATACACGCTTGATAACTCAGGTTTTAAATTTCCAACCGCTCCAGCGTACTGCACAGAACGAAACCCTTTCACCAACACCTGCGGGTCAAGTAAAAATGATGAGCCTGAAGCTTTTGGGATTGTAGGGAAATCATCAGCCATTCCTATATTAATAAGAGCACTCGCCCCCGACGAAGAAACGTGTAGTTTTTGTTCTTTTTGTTCTATGTTTATATTTTTTGCATTTCTTAGATTTGAAACAAATGATGAAAAAACAGTAGCTGGTACAGCAACAACACCTTCTCTTTCTATTTTTACAGGAAACGTATATTCAACCCCCATATCGAGATTTGTTGAACGAATTGTTAATGTTCCGTTTTTCGCGATAAGAAGAAGGTGGGAAAGAATAGGAAGCGATAAATGCTTACCAGAAAATCTCTCTGTCTTTGATATCGCTATTTGTAATTTCTCTTTTATCACTTCTATTTTCATATTAGTAGTTTATATATAAGTTGATAAAAATTCTTATCAACACACTCTTATTCTTTAATTATTTTTTTATATATACCAAGCATTATTATTATAAAGGGTGTGGATATGTGGATAAGATTGAAATAGGTTCTTAAATAAAGGTTTTTTACGATAAGTCCTTGTGTATAACGAATGTTTTCTGTGGGCTCTTTTGGTATAAGATTATTTTTTCATTCTTTTCCCCATCTTCTCAACACACTATTCCTTAGTTGTTCTTTGTTTATCCACAAATTAAAGAAGGGCACGAATCTGATCTATTTCTCGAAGTAGGTTTGGGTCTTCTCTGATTTCGTTTTTAATCTTTTCACACGAATGAATAACTGTTGTGTGGTCGCGTCCCCCTAATTTCTGTCCAATAAGGGGAAATGAGACATTACAGTCCTCTCGCAGAATATACATCACCAATTGGCGAGGTTTAACCACTTCTTTCCTGCGAGTCTTTTCGTAGATGTGGTTTTCCTCGATGTTGTAAAATTCGGCAACCACCTTGGTGATATCCTTTATAGAGAGAGCTTTTTTAGGTTTGCTGGTGTTTTTAAGAATAGCTTTTACCTCAAGAACGGATAGCTCTCTTCCCTTCACCTGCGTCTGCATAATAATAGAGTTTAGGATTCCTTCAAGTTCTCGAATATTTCCTTCTAGAACTGTCGCAATGTATTCACAAACATCGTCGGATAAAGCAAACGAGGAAAGACGCGCTTTTGTTTTTAGTATTGCTATTCGGGATTCTCTATCGGGAGGGGGGATATCAACAATCATACCCGCAGCGAAACGTGATTTGAGACGCTCTTCAAGGTTCTGGATATGGTTTGGGTGTTTGTCGGACGAAAAGATGATTTGTTTGTTGTGGGCGTACAGGTCATTGAATAGGTGGAAAAGTTCCTCCTGGCTTTTCTCCTTGTTTGAGAAAAATTGTATGTCATCCATGATTAAGACGTCGTACTGTCTATACTTTTCTTTAAACTGGCTAATTCGGCTGTTTTGCATAGCGGTTACAAAGTCTTGCGAGAATTTTTCAGAACTTACGTAGAATACTCGCTGACCTTCTCGCACCGTTTTAATGTGATTCCCTACCGCTTGGAGAAGGTGGGTTTTTCCGTGTCCCGTTGAACCGTAGATGAAGAGAGGGTTATAGGTTACCCCGGGGTTCTTAAGGATTGCCTGAGATGCGGCGTACGCAAGTTCATTAAAAGGACCAACAACAAAAGATTCAAAGGTGTAGCGAGGGTTAAGGTTGCTTTCTTTGTCGATATAGTAGTCCTGAAGAGGAAGTTCTGATGTAGGAGGAGGTGGCGCAGTATGGGGGCGTTCTGCTTCTTTCTTTCGAATTTCCTCCTTACTTACCAAATATTCAAGAGCACGGATCTCAACGGCAAGGTTCCGAAGCGAGCGAAGAATAAATTTGTGGTATTTGTTAAAAAGCCAGTCTTTAACAAAAGCGTTCGGTACAGCAATAAAAACAACACCATCTTCTATTTTAGCGATCGCGGTATCTTTAAACCATGTTGTAAAATTAGCTTTCGAGACCGAAAGTTCGATTTCGGTGAGGGCGCTTTCCCAAAGTGTCTTGTTGTCGAGAGTGGTTTGCATAAGATAGAGACTGAATGACCTATAACGTATGGCGGGCAACTGAAGAAGAACCTATGGTTGAGGGGAGACCTTACCCTTGTTATTCTTTAGATGGGCTATTTTTTCTGTGTTGTTGGTTGTAAGTGGTGTGTTGTTGGTTGCAGCGTGGTACTAGTATATACCCCTCAATGGATTACAGAACTTGTAAAAAAAGTTCCTTTGTGTTAATAATGTGGGGACAAAGTGTGGATAGTTCCCGAATCGAACTCGAATATAAGAAACGCGAATATCGCGAATCTGCATTCGAGAGCATTCGAGTTTTGATTAGCGTTTGATTAGCGATTTTTATGTCATTCACCTATAAACCAAAAAGGAAAAAGAGAGCAAAAAAGCATGGGTTTCGTGCGCGAATGAAGTCCCCTACAGGGAAGGCAGTGCTTTCCAAACGCCGAAGCAAGGGGCGAAAGAAGCTCACCGTAACGCGCAAGCGCCCAGCGTAATATACCCCACCTTCTACTCTATACACCCCCGTTTTTAAAGACGGGGGTGTATACTGATATAGGACTTACGCAATCGGTCTTATTCCTCCTTTCCTACTGCGTCCCTCCGTAGCTTTATGCGAAGGTGGAAAGGAGGTGGTCGACCGTGTCCCGCCGTAGCCTTGTGCGGAGGGGGAGTCTGCGAGGCTGGAGGATTTCACTATATTAGGACCTACGCAATTGGTGTCATTCCACTGGAAAGTGGAATCCAGAGCCATAAAAAACGGCTATATACTGGATTCCAGCTTTCGCTGGAATGACAGAAAAAAGCAAAATGCGTAAGTCCTATATATTTCGCTCGCTACCTGAAAATATCGGCAAGCTCGTAATGCGTAGGTCCCATTATACTCTCGTATGCTTCCAAAGAAAAAAAGACTCCATAGCGAAGATTTTATAGGTTTTAAAGGTTCGCGAACGGTTCATACACCACATTTCATTTTCCGCTGGAAGAAGGGTGAAACAAGTACCCGTATAGTGGCTATTGTTGCTACTTCGGTAGCGAAACAGGCAGTTGAGCGCAATAAGCTCCGAAGACGTGTCTACGAGGCTACGGCGACCTCTACCGAGGTATTGCCCCAGGTCTCTCTACTTAGTATTACGGCCAAAAAAGGAGCTTCTGGTATATCATTCCTCGAGCTCACAAAAGAAATACACTCTGGGTTTATAGAAATACGCGCTCAGAAGTAATCCTGTGAGAGGAAAAGCTTGGTATTTTCCAAAAACACGCTAGAATAGCGTAATGTTAGCAATACTTAAAACTACTTTTTACGTCCCGCTTTATAACGGGCTTATTTTTTTGATAGGTATTATTCCCGGGCACTCGGTCGGCGTTGCTGTTATAGCGATGACGATACTCATTAAGCTACTCCTCTTCCCTCTTTCATATAAGGCAACCAAGTTTCAGATGGAGATGAAGGCTCATGAAGCCGACATAAAGAAGATAAAAGAGCAATTCAAAGACGATAAACAAGCTCAAGGAAAGGCTGTTCTCGATTTTTATCGAGAGAAAGGGGTGAACCCGTTTGCAGGAATTCTTCCTCTTTTTATACAGATACCGATTATTATCGCTCTTTACTATGTCTTCTTTCGAGGAGGGTTCCCCAGTGTTGACCCGTCACTTCTCTACTCTTTCGTCGCTGTTCCCCCTGTTGGTATGCACTTCTTCGGTTTCGATATTGCTGGGAAGAACCTTTTCCTCGCAGTACTTGTCGGGCTTAGTCAATTTCTCCAAGGGTATCTCGCTTCTCCCCCACTTCCTGCCAAGTCCGATAAGCCTTCATTCGGAGACGACCTTGCTCGCGGAATGCAGATGCAGATGAAGTATTTCCTCCCGCTTCTTATGGCGTTTGTGGCCTATCAGGTGTCTGGTGCCGTTGCACTTTACTTTATAACCAGTAGTTTGTTTACGGTAGGTCAGGAGTTGTTTCTTCGGCGGAAGCTAAAGCAAAAAGAGCATCTAACTCATGACAACAACGAAAAGCTTGCGTAAAGGCCCCTATGTACGCTATAACAGCTGTACAGTGACCTCACGAATATGACATCAGACGACATAAAAACAATTATTGAGGAGGTGATTAAGCGGATGAATCTGTCCGTTGATTCTATTCTGGTAAAAACTGACGGGGATAGAGAGGTATTCAGTATTCAAACTCCCGATTCGCACCTACTTATCGGCACCAAAGGAGCCAATCTGTTTGCTTTAAGCCATTTGGTGAAGAAGATTGTGTCAAAAAGACAGGCGACAGGAGGAGCGGAGGATGCTTCTGGTGGAGCAAAAGAGTTTCAGTTCATGATCGACATCAACAACTATCAAAGCACCGCGATGGAGAACCTTAAAGGGGTTGCCAAGATTATGGGAGAAAGAGCGAAGTCTCTTAAAACAAGCGTTGAACTAGACCCCATGTCGTCCTATGAACGTATGATAATCCATTCTTTTTTTCAGGAGGACCCCGCTATCAAAACCGAATCTGTTGGAGAAGGAGAAAGGCGTAGAGTTGTTATTAAATACGCAGAACCAATAATCGAATAAGGCAACCTGAAGAGAAAACACCAAATACCGAATACCAAATTTCGAATATCGAAAAATATCGAATACCAAATAGCTAATACCGAAGAAAAAAGAACGAATATCGAATAAGAAACTAAGAATCACTCAATTTTTCTAGCTATTGCTCCAAAAATAAGTGTAAGTTCGCCTGCTTCTCGTGCTAGGCGTTCACGTTCCTTGTCTTTTTCGGCATTCTCTCCTGTATCCAAAAGAAACAACCAAAACTTACTTTCTTTAGCCTCTTTTCTAGAAATTTTAATACGATGCACACGGTCCTTTACCCCCGTGTACTCTTGAGCCTCAATATAATTTGCTCCCACGGAGCCTGACGACCTCACTACTTGCTTTATGTCTTCGTTGTTTGCAATTGTTTTCGGTAGTGTTTTTACAAACGAGCGAACTTTTTGAGCGAAAAGAAAAGTCCTTTCTTCTAAATCGTAAGGTTCCTTTTTCCTTGTATCCATTTGAGTATTCGTTATTTTTCGATATTAGGTATTCGAAATTCGATATTACTCTCTTAGTCGGTAACTCCACAAAGTACCGTCGTTTCTATTGGTAAAAATCAAATAAGACTCATCGGGAGAAAGTGATGGCTGTACGAGGTCGATAGGGTCGTTTAACCCAGGTTGGAGTAGGGAAACGAGTGCCGTGGTCTGTTCGGGGAAGTGAATACTCCATAGTTCGTCGGTAAAGGATACAACTCCCTGATACCAGATGTCGGGGTAGCTTCCTCCACTTACCGATGTAGGGACTCCACAGTAGAGTGTGATATCGTCTTTAGCCCATACACATTTTTCCGGAAGTGTTGTTACGGAAAGAGGCTTCGTCTCATTTTTTGCTTTGCTAAAGATACGGGAAGAGAAATTCGAGTTGGTGCTTTCTGAGTATATGACGGTTGAAAGGTCGCTGTTTGGAAGAGCGGTGAGGCCAGATATACCTGCGAGGAATGTGGCACTCTCTCCTGTCGCGCGGTCCAGTGAGAGAAGAGCTCCTTCTGATAGAACCGACGGTTTTGATTGGAGAAGGATTGTCGAAGCGTTGTTCCAAAGCGGGAGCCATTCTCGTAGGGGGGATCGCCAAAGCTCAACCTTTCCCGTCCCGTCGAAAGATGCCCGTGTGGCAACCCCATCACCTTGCTCTTCTCGAATATAGAGAAGTTCGTCGGTACTTGGCGAAAGGGCGATACTAAGGATGTTTGCTGGAAGGAATGAGCCTTGGAGTTCTCCTGGGGTACCCCCACTTCCTGCTTTGATATGAGCAGAAAAGGTCTGTATCGTCTCGTTGTCATCTTTAAGGTAGCGAAGAATAACCCCGGTCCCGGCTTTGTTCCAGAGCGCTTCATAGACCTTAGGTATGGTCTTGTTGGTGAGACGCGTCGTCTCACCTCCGCCTGCGGGGATTTCAAAAACGTTACCAAGGGCTCTGTCGACGTAGCGAACGCGAACCTCACCTCCCTTCCCTCCCGCAACCGCTCCCGCGATAGGAACAGTAGTTAAATGCTGAAGAGGGTTTTTGGCCTCTGTTTGTCCATCGGGCAATACTGTCGGTTGCTCCGTTCCTGGTGAAATAGGTCCTTCCGGTGGTGGGAAGGTTCCCGGGTTTACGGGCTCTACATTCGGGTTTCTGAGGAAAAAGAAATAGAACAAAACAAAAGCTACTATAAGAAATAGCACTGCCGATATGAGTATAATTGTTTTAGTTCGTTTAGACATATACTAAAATTAAAATTCGCAATGTATGGTAGGTTGGTGATTTTTGCATGAGTACCCCTTCGCTTTGCATTGATTTTTTATTTGACAGATTTGGGCGTTTGCTGTTTGGTTTATTTTTCCAGTCTCACCTTGCAAATACAGAGAGGTAGTGGAGTCTACAGTTGCGTTTAGATTTGCAAGAGCGGTTACCTGAGCACGACGGTCACTCAAGATGGCTTCTATCTGATCTGAAACTATCTGGTTCGCTCTATCAGTATCAGGAACATAATCCATTGCACGCTCGTCCTCAGGGAGATTTGGTGGGTGGTCCATAACACCATATGCCAAAGCCTTGTGCACTGAACTTATGCGTGCAAACTCTTCAGTATATGAATTGATAACCTCGGTCGGGTTTTTTGCCATTGCTGTTCGGTAAGCTTCGTAGGCTGACTGAATCCTGTTTATACTCCCTTCGTCTCTCGTAGCGTTTTCTAGGTTTTCTAAAGCTTCCGCTTCCGTCTCTGCATTTAAGGCGTGGGACGTCACCTCGCGCTCTTCCATAGTTCCTGCTATATCAAGGTTCAAGCGAGCGGTTTTTTTCTCGTTCGTCTTTATATCAGCCTCAAGTTGAGCAATTTCTTCATCAGTCCCGAATTCTATTGCTTCTACCAGCTGTGATTCAAGGACGGATAACTCGTCCGTCAACGTATCAATCTCGGTTTGTTTTTCTCCACGCACCTTTGCTGTACGCGAATCGAGTTCGGCAAGCTGTGCTTTAGTCAAGGAGGGTACTAACTGGACAGGTGGTCTTATAATCGTAATCGGTCTGTAATCCAAGCTTAAATTAAGGTCCGACCCGAGTTGCGGGTTAATCTGGTTCATAAGAATAAACGATGAGTATACGATAAGGAGACCTCCCAAAGCTCGTAAAATAATCCCCTTTGCTTCCGAGTGACCAAGGATTGAATCGGTAAAGAGCAGTGTGAATCCACCACGAACGATAGAGAGGACCGCAAGAAATCCCGCGAGGAGAATGCCGGTATTGTAAACGTACCGAAGGTACTTAGGAAGGCACGAAGGTGGAGTCGTCCAAGCTTTTGTTGTTGGGTTCCATACTCCCGATATCTCCGGCTTCGTACAGCCGTTAAAATTATTTGGGGAGTCTATACCGGTTTCTCCAGCGGTGAGAGCGAGGGGGGTTAATGCAACATAATCACCCGTAGCACCGAGTGTTGGTATAGGGATCAGAAAAACCGAGAGGATGTAAATAAGCCCTAGAAATCCGGCAGACATACGTAATCGATTTATTTTCATACTTTAGTTATGGTTGGGTTCCTGAACCAACGGGGGCACTAAACGCTCTTTGTTCGAAGGTGATTTCAAGTGACGCACGGGAGGCTTCAAAGTCATTTTCCGAGTGTTGAACAGAAAGAGATACATTAGCGGAACCACCCTCTTCTCCCGTGCGACGAAGGACAATATCTGGTTTCTTTTCCGTAGGAAGAGGGTTGTAGTTCGCTTGCCAAGAGTATGAGAGAAGAGGGTCAGTGCGTCTACCTGCCTCAAAAAAGAAAGGAATAGCGGATAAACGAACTTCGATATCGTCTAACGCGAGAGGACTCTTAAGTGGATGTAAGAACTGTATACCGTAAATCGGGTTGTTCTCGTAGAGTATCAATCGAGGCTGTACTGGCTCTATTTCGGTAAAGGCCGATGCGAGTATGGTGTTGTCTGTGGTGTTCACTTCAACCGATATTACTTTTGTTCGCATGGGAACTCCGCCCTTGAAGAAAAAGGTGGACTGTCCATATCCCGATGCGTCACCAATAACCTTTCCATCTTCTTTCCAGGTATAGACAAGGGATTCAGCTGGAATACTGCTTCCGTCTGAATTCAAAAAACTCGGAATTGCCGCAACAATTACCGTTCCCTGGAAGGGGAAAAGACCTTTTCCTTTATAGAAAGGAGGGGTATAGCCATTTGCCTGCCAAAGGAGGGTTACATCTGCTGGCCTTAAGGTAAATTCCTTATGTAAAAGACGGCCGTCTAGTGTCTCGACAATTACAGCAAATTTCGTGGGGGTGCCCGACGGACCGGTCACGAAGGAGAAATTCTTCTGGCCCACCTCACGTGCCTGAAGTACGTCGTTGATAAAAAAGCTTATGCGAGCTCCCGAAATATCAGCGGTATAGCTTTCGACGGAAACGTCTACTTGCTCATTTGCTCCTGGGCGCTCTGGGGTAACCGTAACAACGAGTTCTTCAACAATACCAAGGCCTTGTGCCCATACAAAAAGTGGAGCAAAAACAATTCCGAGGAGAGCAATTCTGTAAAATACGCGCATGTTGATATTATACTACACCTAACGCTCTATAAGGAATGCCTTGTACGGTGTTGTGATGGTGCGCCCGACGCTGTCGAGGTTTTGGTAGACGTCACTTGGTCGGGAAGTTCTTCGCCATTTTGTATTTTATGTATAATCTCTTCAGCCGCTTTTTCGATGTGCGCACGGCTCTCTCTCTGCAACCTTTCAATAGCGGGTTTCACATTTTGGCGTATTGTCCGTAGTTGTTCCTCTACAGCGCCAACCGATCCTGCTCTCCCCGCGGATAACGTGTCTCTGTGGCTCATAGGGGTAGCAATATTTTCGCTCTTTTCAGCTTGCGTATTCTCCGAAGGGGTCTTTGTTTCAGAAGGTTTTGATGAGGGTGTTGGTTCCGCTGGTTGTGGCGATGCTGGGATCGGAGATGCTTGAGAAGGAGGTGTGTCGCCAATTTCCGATTGAGTTGATTGTGATGGCGTTTGGTTGGTAGGTGCTTGAGAGACCGGCTTGGCCAGAGACTCTGGTTGAACCGGCTGTGTTCCGGATTTGGGGGGAGGTGTCTGAACACGGGCATGCTGGGGAGTCTGCACCGTGGGGGCAGAGGGACTTCGGGGTGCGGCCGTGGGACTTTGCGGTTGCACACCTTTTGGAGTGCTTGCTTGGGAATTATCCACTGGGTCCGTGTGAATCTCCTCTCCTTTTTTTGCCATATCATCTTTTATGTCTTGTTGTCGTTGTGCTATTGCCTCCGCTCGCTTCCTTTGCCCCTCTTCAGTCTTCGGAAGCGTATCAGAGCCCTCCATGGGTTTTGCAAAACCATGTTCTTTCTTGTAGTCATCCAAAACCTCCTTCTGCCGGCTCGCTTTTTCCTCAGCAGTACGTTCACGTGATTCCTCCATAGGTCTTGCATAACCCTGTTGTCTCCGCATGTCATCAAAAACTTCCTTTTGTCGTTGTGTATACGCTGTTGATTTCTGCTTTTGCGTCTCATTTGCTGGATCCCCTTTTCCTTGTTGAGGAGTTTCCTGTGGCGGTTGTCGAAATACAGGTTGCGCACCAATATCCCCTGCTGGCTGTGCGGGGGGTGGTGCGATGACAGGTGGAGTTGAGCCTGGAGGTGCTTGCGTACGTTCCTTTGAAGCTGTTTCGAGATGTGTCTTTCTATCGGGAGGCAGATTTTGAAGTTGTTCTCGTGCTCCACGAGCCCCCTCTGCTATTTTATCAGCTTCTTCAGACGCCCTGTTCAATCCTTGCTTTAAAGCGGGAGATGCTCCCGGTATCTTCCCTGCCAGTTTGGCTCCTTTTGAAACAAGACTGGCAGCTCCTCCAACCCGAGAAAGTGTTTTCTCAAGCGCCTCTTCTCCCCGTGTCGTGATAAACAGGATAACCACAGCTAACGTCCACGCGGGAAGAGCGTTGAGGATAGGGATTATTTCAATGAGGACAGCCCCTCCCATAGTGATGCCTCGCTTCGGATTAACAAAGCTAACTCCCTGAAGTTTGAACCAAATATAAAACGTAAGAAATGCCCAGACATCGATGAGCACCGTACCAATAAAGGTTATTGCTTGGCCACCGGGGATGGTACCAATAAGGTTTAGTCCTACTTGAGACATATCGTAAAAGAGAGCGACTGCCAGCATCATCACAAAGGTCGCTGTTTTAATCGCATGCTCTCTTTTTTGTTGTTGATTTTGGGGAGACACAGTATTTTAACCTACAACCTACAACCGACCACAAAAAAGAAATAAGGCAGACTGTTGTAGGTTGTCAGTTGTTGGTGGTTGGTTGGGGAGTTATTGATCCGCAAGCCGGTGCTCTTCCTTCGAAGCCTTAATTGAGAGAAGCTGTGAGGGGTCGGACGTAATTATCTGATCCTCGGTGTATGAGGCGATAATCTTCACCGCAACATGCTTCAAACCGACAAAGAAGAGCCCCTCCCCCACATCTGACTCGAGAAGTAGATACTTCTCCTCGTCGGTTAAACTAAAAATAGTTTGAAGTTTGTCGACAACGGTCGGCGATTGCTTAAGGAGCATCTGCATTGATGAGTTCGTGAGAATCGGGAGGCCATACGGTGATTTGAGGAAGTCGTCGACGTCTTGCGTGATGGTCGAAAGACCGAGATAGTATTTACGTCCTCGTTTTGCAAGACTGAGAAGAAAGGACGCAGTATCTTCCGAACGCATCATCCACCACGCTTCATCGATGACGAGCAGGCGTTTTTTGAGCTCCTTACGCACCGCATTCCAGATGAAGTGGGTGACGATATACATTGCCGCCGGTTTCAGTTCATCCTCCATATCTCGAAGAGAAAACACGATGAAGTTCGCGTTAATATCGACGTTCGATGGTTGGTTAAGAAAACCAGCCCATGTACCGTGGGTGTATTTTGATACACGTTGGACCAAAGACTCCGCTCCTTCCATACCGGAAAGAACAAGTTCAAAGTCAGAAAGAAGTGGAGGCTCAATCTTCGAAAAGTCTGAGTCCGCCGTAATGTCTTTCAGGGCATACGTTTCGGTAATGGCGCGGTCAACGATGGCATCCTCCTCCGGTGAGAGACCTCCAAGAAGAATACGGAAGAGGCCGACAAGGTTGATGATGTTACTTCGAAGAATATCCGATGCCGCTTCGTCTTCACGGGCAGGGGGAAGTTCGAACGGGTTAATATGGTGTTCAGAGTTGAGTGAGATGTTAAAGTACTTCCCTCCTGTCGCTTCCGCCAGAGATTCATATTCGCGTTCAGGGTCAATGACTAGAACGTCGACACCAAACATGAGTGAGCGAATAATCTCAAGCTTCGTCATATACGATTTTCCCGAACCGGACTTTGCGAGTGTGATCGAGTTATAGTTCTCAAGACTAAACCGATCAAAGAGGATGAGAGACGCGTTGTGACGATTGATGCCGTATAGAATACCCTTGTTTGAGGTGAGGTCGAACGAGATAAAGGGGAAGACACTTGAGAGAGGGGCTGAGTTGAGCTTGTTATGCACCATAAGCTCGTCGTTACCTAAAGGAAGCGTACTACGAAAACCTCCCTCCTGTTGGAAAAGAGCTGGTTTAACAATCACTAGCTTGCTGTCAAGAATAGATTTTACTTCTGACTCAACTTTATCGAGTTCATCATCTGTGTCCGAGTAGATAGTAAGATAAATACCAACTTCAAAAAGCTTTTCCTGTGCCTGCATCAAATCGTCTCGCAGTTTTTCAAGGTCTTGGTACGCGGTCTCGAGCATAGGGTCGCGCACCATACCCTTCTTTTCCCTGTCTGCCATTTGGCTTTGTACCTCGGCCACTTTCTTCTGGAACTGGCGGAGCACCTTCGCGGTGTCGACGGGGTGTATAAAAATACTGATATCAAATACTTTGTCGAGATTGATAATGGGCGCAAACCATCCTTCGTTCAGAAAGCGAGGGTAGGAAATGACGAAGTAGGTGCGTGTTATCTTTCCGCTGACATTAAGAGACTTCGGTGAAACTTTAAGAGCGGCAGGAGCAATAACGTCTTGAAGTTCAAGTGTTCCGGATTGGAAAATATCTTGTGGAAGGAATTCCGCAATATCTTTTTCCTTTTTCTTCGGTTTTAAAAAGTCTAGAAATCCCATATATATATGAAGGTGTACTATGACGTTGTTGTAGATTTTTCAGTTTCTCCCGGGTTGAACAGGTGGTAAAACAGCTCAACAATCTCTTCAGTACCGAGTTGCGCGACGCGTACTCCTGTTCTGATGAGGCCTTGCTCAACGACAGAGACACGTTGGTCGAGCTGGCTTCGGTGCTCGTCAAACCCCGCCTTCTTCTCTTCGACCGTCTTCCCTTTTTTTGAGCTGAGACCTAATGACCCGGTGAGACTACCTCCCTTCTTCGACATCTCAACGATTGCCGCCGAATACGGTACGACGATAAAGAATGTTTTGTTCATAATACTGGTACCCTCGGTAAACTTCTTAACGAAGCCAATATATTCTCGAGTCTGAATCTTAAGAAGGTCATTTGTTTGTTTCTGGTACTTTTCTTCAAGTACTGCTATGTACGGGCGAACATCAAAGCGACGTGAGTTGATGACGATTTCAACCGAAAAATCAAGGGAGTTGAGAAAACTCTGGAATTGGCTAATGATGGCCTGTTGGTTATCTTCTGATTTTAGCGCGAAATTAATCGAGGAGGCCATAAGAATAGCACGCAGGCCACCGTCTTTAAGTATGACGATACCATCACGCACTTCTTTTATTTGGACAAAATCTTGTGAAGCTTTAGCGGAAACTGGCATATCATGCGAATATCCGAATCAAACGAATATGCGAATAGTTACGAATAAGATACAGACGGTGTCATTATACCGCACCCGCTTCTTTTGTGCTTTTCGGTTCGAGACGCAATACACGGACAGGCTTGAGATAATGACCACGAAAATTAATCAAAAGACCAAGTTTAATACCCGTTGCCTGTAAGTAGTTTTGTATCTGACGGAAATCTTCTGGTAATAAAGAACGTTTCGCTTTTAATTCAACAGCAATTTTATTTTCAACTACCATATCAACAATATTTCCTGGTTCTCCAGTGCGCAACTCTCTGTGATAAGGCACTTGCGCTTCGTTCAACTTTTTCTCGAGTAAATCCCCATATTGTTTTTCTCTTCCAAAAGGGCCTAATTCATTTTGAACCGCAAAACAAAGGCCATTAATTTTGAAAGAAAGTTCTGGATAGAGAACGTGCTCACCAGTCGTCGGTTTCTTATTCGTAGCTATTCGTTGATTCGAATTCATTCGGATATTCGCATTGTTACTTTCTGCCCTTAACATTCTGATTAATATCGAGCGCCCAAGTGAGGTCCTTTAGTTTACTCTCAGAGAGTGTCGGAACAGTAGCCCCTCCTTGGAGTTCATCGGACATCTGCTTCGCTGATGTTGCTTTTCTCGGCACACGTTTCCAGAGATACAGCCTGTTTGAAAGAGCGTACACAACAGCAGCTTGGAGCGTAAAGATAAAGGGCTTGCCGTTTGGTTTTACAAATGCCAAGCTAAGAGCAAGCGTTACTACGGGGACAATAATAAAAAGGGATGCCCAGAATGGCAAAAAATGCCAAGCAATGTAGGTCATTCCCGCCCCGCCAACCATGTACACAAACTGCTTAATGGTGAATGGACCAAAAATGGTGTCTTCTATATTGATGAATTGTGGAACTTGAAACCTCATAAAAAGCGGAAGCGACACGGAATTAAGAACACGGAAGCGACACAGAACTTACTCGCTACCATATATTCTTCTAATAATTTCAACACCATTCTCGCTACCAAAATTGACAAGAAAACCAAGACGAAAGCCCGTTACCTTAATATAATACCAAAATTGTGAAATATCTTCTTTGGTGATACACGGTTTACATTTTAGTTCTATAAGTATTCTGTTTCCAATAACAATGTCAGGTATATATACTCCGACTTTCTCTCCTTGAAAGTGGATAGGTATTTGTTTTTCGCGTTCTACTTTTAGACCCTGCCTTTTAAGACACCTAAATAGTGCTACGTTATAGATTTTCTCCTTATGCCTGTTTCTGAATTCCTTGTATATATCAAAACACGCACCACGGATGATATAAGACTCGTCTTCGTAAAGTATCTTGCTCATTTAGTTCAGTGTTTGTTCCGTGTTGGCGGCGTTCTGTGTCGCTTCCGTGTTACTCCAGAGGTTCGCGGTAAGGATCACTTGAATAGTGGTTCGTCTCCTTCGGGATGGACATATGACCTTGGAGTTTTTGTTCGAGGAAGGTGTCCTCTTCTTTCTTTTTGTCGGATACCGGTGCCGGAGTAAGCGACTCGCTTGCTGGCTTTATTTTTGTTTGCGCGGTTTGCGGTCTAGGCGAAGGCTGTGGTGGTTGCGTTGTAGGTGACTGTGGCTGTATCGGCTTAGAGGTAAAAGGAGTCGGTATAGAAGGGGGGGTTGTTTTTTGAGGTTGTGGAATAGGAGTACGGTTATCTTCAGGCGGTTGTTCCTTGGGAACTTCTGCCAATTTTGAATTGTGAATTTTCCCTCCTGCGCCTGTCGGCGCGCGGGCAGGGAATTTTTCACTGACTACGGTATTGGGTCTCCATCCTGTTGGTCCGACAATATCTCGAGGGTTTTCTATTCCTCGCATCACCTCTTCTCGTGAGGGCGACATCTCTTTTTGTTGCGGTCTCTCTTTTACGAAAGAAGCCTGTCTGTTTTCCCGTGCCTGTTTTTCAAGAATATTTTCCTCCTTGTGCTCTGGAACAGAGGTGACCGGTGGCTTATTTATCCCGGTGTTCCATGTCGCTTCAGCAGAATAGGGAGTGCGTACTTCGATAGTAGGTTTGGTCGCAAGGGTCGGCGTCGGGACTAAAGAAGCCTTGGTCGGCATTACCTCTATTTTTTGTAAGGGCTCTCGTACTACCGGTGTCGATTGTTTGGAGTCCTGTGTTGGTTCTTCGTGCAATCCTCTGAGGGCGTCGCGCACCTTTCCGAGTATCTGAGCACTAATCTCTTTTGCGATTTCTTTCGCTTTGTCTTCAGGAATACGAAGACGGCGAGATAGATTCCCTACAAAATCTGCAGGGTGGGTGATCCCAAGAAGAACAAGTCCTGTTTCGCTGGCAAGATTTCCCATTTGGTCGACGTGAAGAAAATATTTTTTCGCGATTTCCTGTACGGCATTTGCGGTGTCAACCGATGCGATGGCGTTCTGAAGTCCTTGAGGAAGGTCTTCGAAGGTTTCTTGAAGTTTTTCAGAGGTGTAGCTGGTGCCTCCCGCGATACGGGTTAAGGCACGAATATGGTTTTCGCTGAGTGTTGCGTTAATAGGTGCCTCTGTCGCTACAGGTGATGAGTACGGCGAAGCAACTCCTTTTGATAGCGGTTGAGGAACAAACGGTGAAGGAATGGGCTTTGGCGGTGGGGCGGGTACTCTCCCCTCTTGTAGTGGAAGACCGGCTTCCTTAAATAATGGCGCGACACGGTCAAGAATCTTTTTCTGAATATCGTCGGCAATAAATCCCGCATCTTCTTGATGTTCTTCTTCCAAGTGCTCTTTGATGAAGTTTGGAAGAGTTGTCGCGCTCACTTCTCCTGTGAGAACTGCTCGCGTCCCCTCATACAGCCACCATACTTCTTCGAGTACGAGTCCGTATGCCCCGCCAATATCATGCAGGGACATAATCACATCAATCGATGTATCGTTTAACTTCTTCTGAACTGCGGAAGGCAGGTCAAAGAGAAAATTAAGCAACTCGTCTTTTTGTTTGGTGATATCCATGATGTTTTTTTATTCGTACTCGTTCTTTTCCCCAGCAATCTTGATAAGTCGTCTGGCGTCTTCATAACTAAGAGACGGGTCTTTTCGTAACTTCCCTAGTTCCTTTAAGGCCTCTTTCTTCGTGAACTGCGAATGGAGTGCGCGTTCACCTTGACCATAAAGCGACTTGACCATTTCGAATAGTTCTTTGTCCTTACCCACAAGAAGATCAAAGTTGGCATAGTTCTGTCCATCGCGGTCGTTTATCATCCACTTGAGGGATTCAATGATTTGTGGAGTAACGTCGTCCAAGCCGTCCTCAATAGACTGTCGCAACTGACTGAGAAAGAACTCAACGTTAGGACGTTTATCATCTCCTTCGTCTCTGCCCGCGGTGTTTTTGGTTGCACCTCGCCCCATAAGCCTGCGAATACCGGGCTGATTGCGCTGGTCACCAGGCATTTTTCCTACTTCGTCGTCAGCCTTGTGTCCGATCATAACAGGCATGAGACGCTCTGCTGTTTCGTAGCGAAGTCTGCGAAGCCCGCTCGCGTCTTTCTTCTCACGTTCACCCCCATGACCATCGTCTTCCTTAACCACCTTTACTTTTCCGGTCGCGTCTACCTCCACTTCAAAATCCAGTTGTCTCAAGAATTCTTTTCTGTGGTTACTCAGCTGGCCTTCCAGAGCTTTCCGGCGACGTCCTGCGCTAATTGGATCCATTTTACGTACTTCTTCAGGGTCATCCCCGTTCATCATGTCTCCCACCTCGGTAACATAGTAGCTCTTACCCTTTCGTACTGTTGTCTTTTGCGCGCTCCCTACCTTTGAGCTGGAGCGGAACTGATCAATCATATTCTGGTTGAGGGTTGAAATAAAACGGCCTTGGGTAAGAAGTTTCGGCATATATTGCGCAATACTTTCGAGTTCGCGAATGTTGCGCATGTTTCGAATCGCGCGGTAGATATCTTTGTCGTGCCAGTCAGGAGGGGGCGGTTCTTTAACTGCCTTTCCGTCGAGTGTTTCGTTCCCATCGGCATCAAGTAATCTCTCCTCTGTCAGTTTCTTCGTAATCTCCTTTTCGAGGATTTCGCGGTTGGTTGTTTCTGTTTCAACTTGTTCACTTGCCCGCTCCACATCTATGTTTGCGAGGTCTTTTTCACGTTCTGTCTGCGCACTGGCTCGGAGTGCGTTCGCGGCGACAAGTTCTCTTTCTGCTGTAGCGAGGTTTGCATCTGCTGTTTCAACTTCCTGTGCGAAGGGCGCTAATACAGCATCCTTCTTTTTCTCCCTCTCACCCAAAGCCTTCTGATACTCAACCTGTTTCTTTTTCCACGCGTCAAAGTCTTTATGAAACGATTCGGTTTCATGTTCAAGTGTCCCGTACCGTGCTTCCGCGAATTCTTCCTTCTCTGTTTCAGAGAAGTGCTCACTCTCGGTGATACCGATCCATTTATCTTCTCCAAGAACGTTGATGTTCATAAGTTCAGGGTTGTGCATCTGTTCACGCGTGAAAAGTTCTATGAACTCCTTTGTCGAAATCTTACCAAGAGCCTCTGACACCGTTGCTTTTCCTTTGATGACTTCTTGCTCTGCCGTTTCTATCGTTGTCGAAGTCTTGGTGAGTTCACTTTCCGTTTCTTCTTTCGTCATTGATTTATAGTCATCTTTCATCGCTATTTTTCTGATAGCCTCTTCTTCTTCGGTGGGAGGTATTCCCTTTGCTCGTGCTTCGTCATATTTCGCGTTAAAGGCTACGGCACCACCTGCCTTCTGCAACACCTCGAGCTCTTTCTTCCTCGCTTTCGCTCCCGTACTCTTTTTCTTCGCCTCTGTAATGTTTTCAGCGCCCTTAAGAGCTTTTTCACGATCCGCAAGAACTACATGCGTCGAGTCTCGGTGGAGGTCTTCTTCATAAGCTTCTTGTAAGGACTTGTTTC